>Ga0315910_10004667_pt1 | contig 11421 bp, 10 predicted proteins | sample EdamamesoilMG_FD_204470 | JGI IMG/M metagenome (GOLD analysis project Ga0315910, IMG submission 204470) | Garden soil microbial communities collected in Santa Monica, California, United States - Edamame soil | ecosystem: Environmental > Terrestrial > Soil > Garden | place: USA: California...
CTGCTTTGGATCTTGGCACGCGCGGACGCGCTCCTGAATTTCGGGCGTCACCGCGACCCCGCGCGCGTCGAGCACCTCCAATACGCCGTCGGCTTGACCTTCGAGCTTGCCTTCGAGCTTGCCTTCGCGCCTGCCCTTCTTGAAGGATGGGCCTTGGAATCGGTAACCTTCGGGGATCATCTGAAACGCCTTTCGGGCTGCCGCGCTGAGCGCGGATTCAACGAGGTCCAATCGTGACGCCGGTGGCGGCGTAGGCAAATTTCCTCGAGCGCGCTAGTTCGTTCCGCCTGCTCCGCCGGCACCAAACATACCGGCGCCGAAGAACCCTCCGGCTCCGCCGGCGCCCATCATCATGCCAGTAGTCGTGGACACCGTCGCCGCTGCGGCCGTCGCGGTTGCGGCCGTCGCGGTTGCGGCCGTCGCGGTGGCTTCGGTCACGGTGCCGCCAGCCCCGACGGTTGCATCGACCGTGCCGTCGGTGCCGGTGAACCCGCTGCCGCCGCCGGCTGCAGTCATGGTCAGCGAGGCTGACTCCGTCGCACCTGCGCCGCCGCTCCCGGGTTCGTCGATGCCCCCATCCGATGTCGACGAAAGTGTGGTGGTCGTGAGTTCGCCGGGACCCATGTCCGTAGCCGAGGCATTGTTGACGGCGGATGACCCGCCATCGCCATCGCTCGCATCTTCCGGTTTGGTGTCACCGGTAGTCCCCGCACCGGTGGTCGACGCGGCGCTACTCGTGGCGGCTTCCGTACCTTGCGACGTGTACTTCGAACTGCAGCCGACCGACGCCAGCGCGGCCACTGCAAGCACTCGAGCAAGCCTTGTCGTAAGCGTGCGACGACTCATTGCCTCTCCCTCGGGACGGCAATGTATCACTGAAATCCTCGACTGAGGCATTTCTCGGCGCGGCCCTCTCGCCCGCGGAACCATCGGTGGGCACTTCTTCACGCAACCAGGCCATTCTTAACGTAACCAATTGCTCAAAGATCGCGAGGGTCGGCCGTCAGCGCGGCCAGGAATGCGCACTCTTCGACGCCCAGTGCATCGGCAATATGTTTCCACCGTTCGCGCAATGATTCCTCGTTCGCGTTCGCGCGATCGATGAGCACGTTGGTTGGACGTTCCAGCTGATTGGACGCGAAGGTGTAGGCACTTTGGAGCAGCGCCAGCCACTGGCCGTAGTTGAACGCGCTGGGGTTGCCTTGGTAGAGGGCGACGACCTTGCCGGCGTTCGCCGCACATGCCACCGAGTCTGCCAAAAACAGCATGGCTTCGAAGGACGGGTGAGTGAGCAAGGCTCCAGTCGCTCTCGCCCGGCCACGCCAGCCTTCGTCGTATGCCTTGTCGACGTAGCAGCGTGCCAGAACGTAGGCTCCCAGCAACAGGCGTATGCCCGCTGGCACGGTGCACGTCGTGGTAAAGTGTCGAAGATCGTAACCCTGGACGTACATGTAGCGCGCGAGGTCAGCGACCGTCCGCTCGTTCGTGCCGAATGACCCGAAGCGCAGTAACCCCGCAGCGGTCATGAAGGGAGCCGGCAGCCCCGCCTTCGTGGCGACGTCAGACAGCAAGTGGAAGAACTCGAGAACGACCGCGCCTGCCAGACTTGGGGCAGGCTTCGCGGAGATCTCGTCGAAACAGAGCTGTCCATTCGTACCGATTGCCGTGCGGCCGTTGCGCAGGATGTCGTGAACGCCGACGGCAAGTCCGAGCAATGGGTCGTGACCCGGCGTCATGAAGCGATGGTTGCCGGGGAACATTCCGGGAACACGCGGCTCACCTCCTACCGCGTCAAAGGGAACCCTGCTCTGAGCGGCCAACGTGTTGTCACTGGGTACGACCCATGACTTGAAGAGCTTCGTCAACACACTGCCCCTCTGCTGGTGCACACCGAGATAGGTCACGTCCTTGGGTACGGCGACGAGCAAGACATCGAGCGCTGCGCCCACTGCTCCAATGCAACCGGTCGCGAGGACATCGAGCGAGTCGAGCTCTGCCTCCCGGGCGAAGGAACCCAGGACGCGCTGCTCGAGAGCGCTGTCGACCGCGTGCGCCGGGTCGTGGCCGGCGAGCACCAGCGCTTCGTCGAGTCGATTCTTCCGAAACGTCAAGCTGGGCTTTCCTGCTGCTCGCCCAACCACTCGATCGCGTCAGCGTAGCCGCGCTCGATCTTCTCGAGTTCTTTCACCCGCTGTGCTCCGCTGTCGTTCAACGCTTTTTCGTCGGCGATCTTTTGACGAAGCTCGTTGCGTTGGGCGACAAGCTCTTCGATGACTTGTGCCGCCACGTGTTCGCGCAGGTGACCGCGCAAGAGGATTTCGCGATAGCTCACCTGTAGCTTCACCAGCTCTGTGACGGCAGCAGCGTAGCCTGCGTTCCAAAGCGCAGTGGCGCCGCCTACGCCAACAGCGCCGACGCCGACGCCCATGGTCGTGATGAGCGCCATGCCACCCGCCATCCCCCCGCCCCCCACAACGAGAGATCCGCCGCCGATGAGTGCAAGACCATGCGATACCGCAGCCGCCCCGGAGAGGCCGGCCGCTGCACCCAGCTGCGCGGCGATCAATGGGGCCACAAGGTATCCGCCCGCCCCTATCACCACCGAACCGATCACGACCCCCACCGCAATCTTGCCCCACTCGATGTGCTGGTGGGCACGGCGAGCCGAAGCAATGGATGCCATCACGTCGTCAGCACGCCGCCCCGGCAAGCCAACTCCAGCAGCGAACACGCGCAGCGCCTCCAAGTGTTGCTTGTCCGTTACTTGTACCTCGTATGGTGCGAACGGTGCTGCAAATGCTACCTCGATGAGGAGCGCATCGCGCTTGGTCTCGGGCCAAGGCTCTACGCGGCCAGCCAGGGCCACGAACAGCTGGGTGGGTGTGGTGAATGTTTCCTGGACGCCGCTGTCGATCTTACTGAGCAGTTGGAGCTTCAAGGCAACAATCTTCGCCTTGCGTGCTTGCCGTTCTGCGTCCGTTTCTCGCTCCGTGAGCGTGGACGCAACTGCTGTGAGCGCTAGCGCTACCGTCGACGCATCCTCGTCCCCGAACATGAACGCCGAGTCGAATTGCATGACCTATCCTCCCCATTGAGCTCACCAACTAGCGCCGGTGATCGATCGACATCGTCTCTCGATGTCCCCTGACACGTCAAGGTGTGCGCCTACCCCACTTTGCGCCACACCTTGAACAGGTAACGCAGCCAGCCGCGTTTGTGGGCGACCTGCAGGGCGTGGCCACCGTAGAGCATCGACCAGTAGCTGTCTTCGATGGGTAGCCAGCCGAAGGTTCGCATGAGAGCACCGATGGCGTAGTCGCGCGGTCGGTTCATCTCCTGGTACTCGCTCAGATCGATGGTTTCTTCCGGCTCGAAGCCGTGTTCGCGAGCGATGGCGTCGAGCTCGGCGCCGTCGAGCAAGCTGCCGACGACCCAGCCGCGCCGGAAACGCTCGAGCCACTTCTGGGCTGCGTGCTCGGAAGCCACGCGGGCATTGGCGATGAAGTCGTCGCACACGATGAGCACGCCACCCGGCTGCACGAGCGCGGCGCACTCTCGGAAGTAGGCGCGCGCGCTTTTGGCGTGCACGAAGGCTTCGATGGAATACACGAGCCCAGCGGAGGTGAGGCCCGGCGGGAGGTCGCAGAAGTCGCCGTGGACAGCGTTCAGGCGCTCGGCGAACCGTAGTGCGTCGATGCGTTCGCGCGCCATCGCGACCTGGCGTTCGCTGATGCTGACGCCGGTGCCGTGGATGCTGGGGCTGCGGGCGGCGATACGACACAGCGTAGCTCCGACGCCGCAACCCAGGTCGGCCACGTGGAGCGGGGCTTCGCGATCGGCTTGCAGACGTGCCGCGCGCTCCGCGATGAGCTCGTCGACGTAGACGAGAGCGTGGGCGCGCATCGTGACACCTGGTCCCCACACGGCGCGGTGGATGGTGCCCTCGCGGCCTTGGCCAAGTGTCAGGAGCAGCCGCGTGTTGTCGTCGTAGTAACGCTGTGCTGCGTTCGCGCCGGCCGTCGTCATCAGCCTTGCTCCGGCGTCGTAGTCGGGGCAGTCGGCGCTAGCTCCGGAGCTTCGGAGCGCTCGCGCGCGGGGTTCTCGGCCTCGCGCAGGAAGGTCTCGCCGCTTTGTACCTTCAGGGCCGCGAAGAACTCTTCGTCGGCGGGGCCATCGACGCGGTCGAACAGGTACCATTCGGCCTGCAGGCGTTCGTGGTCGATGTCGAGCAAGAGGTAGCCGCGCTTCCACAGTTGGGCGAGCCGCACGTGGGGCTCCTCGAGCGCGGCTTCCGCGAGCGTTTCTCCGGGGCCTTGGTCGACGCTCGGCGAAGTGACGGAGGGAGCGACGAGCTCGACTGCGATCGAGCCTTCACCGCTGCTCGGATCGTAGGCCTGCGCGCCTTCGGGTACGACGTCGAAGGCCCAGGACATGTGAATGTCACCCGTCAGGATCACGACGTTGTCGAGCGCGTTCGACTGGATCAGCCCATAGAGGCGGTCACGATTCGCCGGGTACCCCTCCCAGGCATCGGTGTTGACGATGCCGAGCGGCAGGCTCGTTACCATCACCTGTTGGCAGAGCAGGCGCCAGCGCGCGTTGGAAGCGAGCATGGTGTCTTCGAGCCACTGTTCTTGGTCAGCGCCCAGAATGCTGCGATCTTCGTCGAGCAGATCGGGGTCGTCCGAGCCAACCTGGATATCGCGACCCCAATGCCGCGTGTCGAGCAAGACGAGATCGATGAGGTCGCCATGGCTGAAGCTGCGGTGAACGCGCCCTCGCTCGAGCTCACGCACGGGGACCCACTCGAAATAGGCCTGTTGGGCCGCCCGCTTGCGCTCGGCGTAAGCGCCCTCGTCGATCTGATGGTTTTCGGCGCCGTCGCGCCAGGCGTCGTTGGCGACCTCGTGGTCGTCCCAAATCGTCACGAAGGGAAACTGCTGGTGGACCGCCTGCAGGTCGGGGTCGAGTCGGTAGTGTGCGTAGCGCCGCCGATAGTCCGCAAGCGTCAAGATTTCGTCGGGCGGATCGTAGCTGCGGGTATTGCCGAATTCGGCGTTGCCGTGTTCGTAGATGTAGTCGCCGAGGTGGACGCAGAGGTCGATGTCGGCGCGCAGCGCGGCCGTGCGATACGCGTGGAAGTAGCCGGCGGCGTAGGCGGCACACGAAAACACCAACAAGCGCGAGCGCTCGAGCGCGCCTTTGGGCGCCGTGCGCGTGCGACCGATCGGCGACGTAGCGCCCTCACACTGGAATCGATAGTAGTAGGTCGTGCCGGGTGACAGCTGCTCGGCATCGACCTTCACGGTGTAGTCGCGGGCCTCGTCCGTGGTGAAGCTGCCCCAAGCGACCGGCTCAGCGAGTTCGAGGGAGTCGAGGGACTCGAACACCTCGAAGCTTCCCGAAACGGGTCCCGAGTCGAGCGGGGTCACGCGCGTCCAGAGCAAGACGGAGTCGCTGGTCGGGTCGCCGCTGGCGACGCCGTGGAGGAAGCTAGCCCGAGGTTCTTTCGGTTCGCTGTCGGGGGAAGAGCAGGCGAGCGGTAAGTGGCCAGCTCCAATCCCCACCAGCGCGCCGGCCTTGAGCAAGGTTCTTCGGTGCACGGTCACCAGCCAAGCGTAGTTCCGAGAATTTCCTCGTGCAATCAGCGTGCGCAGCTGGCTACGGACAGGGGCAGCTCGCGCTCACGGCGCACTCGACGAGCGCGGTAACGTAGGCGACGGAAGCGCCCGCGAGGCCACCGAACTGGTCGATCACTTTCTGGCACGTGTCCGGCGTGTAGCAATCGAGCCCGCTGCAGCCCACTTCGTCGATGCACTCCAGAATCTTCGGACAGCCGAAGTCTCCCACGCAGTCGCCGTAGGGCTGGAAGCAATCCGCACACAGGCAGGCTTCGCAGTTCGATTGCGACTGAGCGACGCACTCGGCGACGCCGCCAGAACCGCCTTCGCCCGTCGTCGCGGAGCCAGTGACGGAAGACACCGTGATGGCAGAGCTGGAAGTGAATGCACCGCCCACGCCCGTCACGACGCTCTGAGTGTTACCGCCTACGCCACCCATGGGCGCGTCGCAAGTGCCGCAGCCGAGGCTCTCGACTTCCTGAACGCAGAAGGTGTCCCACAGGTAGTTGCAACAGAACGGGTCGAAGCTGCAGACGCACTGCGCAACGTCCGGGTCATTGCACGAGGTAGTCGGTTGTACTTCACAGCAACTGCCCGGTTCGCCACCCGCGCCGCCACTGCTCGCACTCGCAGACGCCGAAAATCCTGTCGGACTCCCGCCCGCCGAAACCGAGCCGGTCACGCCGCTGAAGCCGAAAGCTCCGCCCGCGCTCACCGCCGAATTCGTCACCGAGAACCCGACGGCGGAGCCCGAAATGCTGCCCACGTCATTCCCGAAGCAGCGCTCTTCGCAGTTCACCGTGTTCGAACCGCTGCACATACATGCGGAGAAGCAGTCGAAGCACTGGCACACGCCAGGCACGCAGCTACCGCCGGTCGAGTTCGCCCCGCCCGAAGACCCCGTCACCGCGACCGAGAACCCATTGGTCGTGACGGCACCGGTGGCAGCGTGGTTGGTCACGGCGGCGGGCGAGCCGCCGAAACCATCACCGCCGATCCCACCAGGGCCGAAGCCAACCCCGTCCACGTGCCCGGGGCCGAGATAGTCACCCGTGCGAGAGCCACAGGCCGCGGCGGCCCATCCCGCGGCCACCACTATCGAAATCACCCGCACGCGCCAATCCGCCATAATCCCTAGGCTCGCAGGGTAGGGTAGCTCGCCAGCAGCGGCAACTTCCCCGACTCGGAGGGCCCTCGGCGGCGCGCTCGGCTCGGGAGTATGCTAACTGCTTCGAGCGTCGTGGACCGCATACTCATCGAGGCCCTAGAGGTGGAGTGCATCGTCGGAGTGCGCCCCCTCGAGCGCAGGCGCAAGCAGGTGGTGCGACTCGACCTCGCACTGTCGCTCGATCTTTCGGGAGCTGGGAAGACCGGACGCATCACTGACACAGTGGACTACGCCCGCATCGCTGACGAGGTAAGTGGGTTGCTCCGTTTCCGCGAGTACCAGCTGATCGAAGTCGCCACCGAAGAGCTCGCCGCGATGCTGTTCGGCGTGCACCCGATGCTTCAGGCGCTGCAAATTCGGCTGGAAAAGCCCGAAGCACTGCGCGGACGCGCGCGCTCGGCTTCCGTCGAGGTGCAGCGGTCACGCGCCCAGTTCCCCGTGCAAGTGTCGCGAAATCGTGCGGGCGAGCACGCTGTCTTGCTCAGCACCCACGAAGCGCGCCTGGAGATCTTCCGGCTCGATCCGGCGGCGACCTGGGAGGTCTCGGGCAGCGCCTGCGGTCGTCACCTGGAATGGAGCGTCGCCGGCGACCTGACACGCGACGGCAGCCCCCTCGAACGCGATCCGCGGGAACGGGTCACGACGTCGGGAAGCCGCTACGCCAACCGAGGCGCTTCTGCGGCGGCGCTGTTCCGCTGCGAATGCCTCAGCCCCGTGATCGGCGCCCCCTCCAGCGGACTAAGTGAATGAAATTAATCAGATAATACCCGGGGCGCCGGCTCCTCGTGCGGTAGTTCGCCACGCCCAGCTTTTCAGGTGGGACATTATGCGCTAGAAGCTCCAACCAACCGTACGACCAAAAGCTTGCGCGGTTCGCACGAACGGCCGGCAAGCGCGCTGAGAGGGGTTCGAATGGCTAATTCAGTAGGGAATCAGGTGAAGCAGCCAACACCTGTGCCCACTCCGGAGAAACGAGACTCCGAGGCGCCCTTGTCGGTTTCACTCCCGAGGGAGCGCACCACCGAACCACCCCCCAATCGAGCTCAAGAGCGAGACGCGCGCTCCGACACCATCCCAGCCCCAGCGTGGTTCGAAGAAGAGACCGACTGACGTTCGGCAACGACGCAAGACCTTTGCGCTCAGCTTGAACTTTTGCTCGCGATCTCCCTTACAAAACCGAGTTGAACAGGCGCCCTCAGGCAGGCCGCCCCGTGTTAGCTTCCGCTCCCCGGAGGTCGCCTTGTTAGAGAATCGTCGTCATCGAAGCGGAACGTTTCTGCTGCGCGCTGTACTGTTACTTGCCTGTTTGCTCGCCGCCGGCCCTGCGCTGGGCGCCGGGCGCGTGGAGTGGAAGACCAAATCGCTCGAGGAACGGGACAACAAGTCCTGGCGCATCGAGATCACGGTCTACCTGCCCAAGGCGCCGGACACGGCCTACGTGCCGATGAAGTTCGAGTTCCAACCGACCGCGTACTACGAGCGCGCGATGATGGACGGCGACAAGTTGGTCGAGCGCACGGTTCCGCTCGAGCATCAGCAATCGATGATCGAGACCGTCGATGTCGGGTTCTTGGACCCGGGTACGGCGAAGATCCAAGCGCGCACCAAGTTCAGCTTCAAGGTGACACGCGCGCAGGACTACCACGCGGGTGAGTATAAGGTGACCATCTTCGACGTTCGCAACAACCAGAAGATCGGCGCCCCGGTGAACATCAAGCTGCTGGGCGAGAACGAAATCATCGATCGCCGCGCCATCACCTTCAGCGGCGAAAAGAAAAAGAAGAAGCCTGAGGAAAAGAAGGACGAGCCTGCCGAAGGTTCGGAGTCCGGGGACAAAGCCGAGGGTGACAGCGCCGAAGGCGATGACAGCGCTGAAGGCGACGCCGAGCAGATGGACCTGCAGGACACCGACGACGCAGACCTCGAGAACGACGGTGAGGTCAAAGAAAAGCCGGGCGGTTGCGGTTGCCGCATGGCCGGTACACCGGCAACGCCGGGTGCTGCGCTCGGCGTGCTTCTGCTAGGTGCCGCGTTCTGCTTCAGACGTCGGCGCTGATCCAACGCGACGGCGAGAGGCACTCAGGCAAGCTCACAGCTTGCCATCTACGTGTTCGGCGAGCCTGCGCATCCCCTCGGCGAATTGGTCGGGGGGAGTGATGAGGCTGATGACCAGATACGAGCCCCGCGGAAAGTCGTAGAACCAACCCGGCTGAACCAGGAGCTCTGCTTCCGAAACCAGCGCTAGCGCCCACTCGTCGTCGCTGAGCACGTCTGGGAGTCTGAGGCAGGCGCACCAACCACCTTCGAGTGAGAGGGCACGGGCGGCGCTGCCGGCGAGTGCTCGGTCGAGGGTGGCGAGGTTCTCGGCGCAGCGAGCGGCGATCTGAGCTTGCACCGGGAGACCTAGCTGCAAAAGCTCGGGGAGAGCGAGTTGTACCGGGGTGTTCGCCGACAAGTAGTTGTCGTTGATGAGCTCCAACCGCTCTCGAGTTTGGCGCATGAGCTCGGCCTCACCTGCGAGGGTGATCCAGCCGAGTTTCATTTGCGGTAACCCCGCGCGCTTCGAGAGCCCATCGAGCACCAACACCAGCGGCGCATCGGCCCCCAGCGCGGTGTCGGGCTCGGCGGCGCTGCGTCGGAAAACGTAGGGCCAGAACACTTCGTCGACGATCAGGGGCAGTCCGAGCGCCGCGCACGCGACAGCCTCGCCCGACTTCAGGACCGAACCGGTGGGGTTGTTGGGACTCACCGCAATCACCGCGCGCGTGCGCGAAGTGCGGCTCTGCCTCAGTGAATCCAAATCGACGTGCCACGCGCCGTCGTAGGCCAGGCGATAACCGACCGCCCGCACGCCTTCGAGCCGCGCCAGCACGTCGAACAGCGGGTAGCTCGGCTCGGGCACCAAGACCTCGTCACCGGGGTCGCAGAAAAGCTTGAACAAAAGTGCATAGGCTTCGCTCGTGCTCGCGGTCAAGGCGATGGCCTCGGGCGGCACCGACTGACCCCGCCGCTGCCAGTCTTGGGCGAGCGCTTCGCGGGCGGAGTGGAGCCCGAGCGGCTCAGGAGCATACAGCGCGACACCAGCGCCGCCGAGCGCACACCTGAGCTCCGCTTCCGGATAGCTGAAACCGGCCGTGGTGGGATTCGTGCGCGTCAGGTCGACGACCCTGGGGTTCGCCCGCACCGACTCGCTGAAGAGCGCGCGAACGCTGCTTTCGGGATGGGCGGCGGGCAGCCGGCTCGAAAATACGGGGGAGGTCAAGGCGAGGACGCGAAGGGATAGGGTGTTCTCGACATGGCAGATCGCACCAATTTCATATAGGGTGCCGCGAGTTTGGATGGCTAGCCCAGGGCACGTTACCGTCGTCGAGCACGCAGGACGACAGATTCATATCGTCGGCACTGCCCACATTTCGCAACGGAGTGTGGAAGAGGTCAAGCGCGTCATCCACGAGGTTCGACCGGACTCGGTGTGTGTGGAGCTCGACAAGAGCCGGTACGAAGCACTCATCGACGATACGCGCTGGCAAAAGCTCGACATCTTCCAGGTGATCCGCGAAGAGAAGGTGCTGTTCTTACTGACCAGCCTGGCGCTCTCCGCGTTCCAACGCAAGCTGGGCGAGCGGGTCGGGGTGAAACCGGGCAGCGAACTGTTGGCCGCGGTCAAGGCCGCCGAAGAGGTCGGTGCAGAGTTGGTGCTGGCGGACCGCGACATCCAAGCGACGCTCAAGCGCACGTGGGCCAACGTTTCGTTCTGGAACAAGGCGAGACTGTCGACCGAGCTGCTCGTCGCTCCCTTCGCGGTTCAAGAGATCACCCCAGAACAGATCGAAGAGCTCAAAGAGCGCGACACCATCAACGAAATGCTCGCCGAGTTCGCCAAACTCGTCCCCGGCATCAAAAAGCCGTTGATCGACGAGCGCGACCTGTACCTGATGAGCAAGATCCAAGAGGCCCCGGGCAAGCGCATCGTCGCGGTGATCGGGGCGGGACACGTCGAAGGCGTGCTCGGGCACCTCGGCGAAAGCGTCGATCGCGAAGCGCTCAACAAGCTGCCGGGCCCCTCGGCGCTCACTCAAATACTCAAGTGGCTGATTCCAGCCGTCATCCTCGGCGCCTTCTACTACGGCTACACCCAGAAGGAGGGCGGCAGTTTGCAAGAAATGCTGCTCGCTTGGGTGATACCAACCTCGGTGTTGTGTGCTTTGTTCAGCGCTTTCGCCGGCGCCAAGTTGCTCACGATCCTCGTTGGATTCCTGGCAGCGCCCCTCACGACGCTCAACCCGACCATCGGCGCGGGGATGGTCACGGGCCTCGTCGAGGCCTGGCTGAGAAAGCCGACGGTCGCCGACTGCGAAAGCGTGACCGAGGCCGTCCTGACTGTGAAGGGAATGTACCGGAATCGATTTACGCGCGTGCTGCTCGTGGCCGTGTTGTCGACCATCGGCGCTGCGCTCGGGGCTTGGGTAGGCACCGCGTGGGTGGTATCGCTTTTGTAACTGGGGTAGTTTAGAGCGGCAGTCACGGAGGAACCATGCCCCCTATCGAGCACGAATGGCCTAACTTCGCGGGCGTCCCAGAAGACGACACGCTGACCATGCCGCGCCCCAAAGGGCAGCGGCTGGCTCGTTG
>Ga0315910_10004668_pt1 | contig 11418 bp, 10 predicted proteins | sample EdamamesoilMG_FD_204470 | JGI IMG/M metagenome (GOLD analysis project Ga0315910, IMG submission 204470) | Garden soil microbial communities collected in Santa Monica, California, United States - Edamame soil | ecosystem: Environmental > Terrestrial > Soil > Garden | place: USA: California...
CAGTCCGACGTCTTCCGGTCGCACCGGACGGAACGACAGGTCGAAGGCCAGGAACAGCAGCTTCGCGAAGGGCCAGAAGATCAGCGGCGCCAGCAGCATGAAGAGCGGTCCCATCCACGTCAGCACATCCCACGGTGGATCGGGCCACGTCAGGTAGATCACGAATCCGAAGATCGTCACGAAGATCAATTCGGAGCCGACCAGGTTGAACATGTAGGTCCCGACCCGGTAGCCCTCCTCGCCCCGCTCGAGACGCAGGCCGCAGGTGGGGCAGCGCGCCACGCTCCTGAACCAGCCCTGGTAGAGGCGGCCTCCGCCGCAGTTGGGACAGCGCCGCGTGAGGGCGCGGCCGACCATGACGAGGGGTGGCGGTGTCTTCATCGAGATGCCCGTGCCTTGAGACCGATTGCGTGGTTGAGCCAGCGGACGAACGGCACCAGCGGCCGGAAGGTGCGCTCCAGCAGCGCCGGAAGCGTCGGGCCCAGTGCCTGCTCGTCGGTCAGCATCCTGCTGACCGTGAATGACTGGTAGCGAAGGTACTTCTCCGCCGGGTGACCGGGGCCGAAGCCGCGGGGCAGCCGCACCAGCATCGACTCCTCATCGAGCTTTCCGACCATCCGGCGGAAGGCCGGTGCCCGCACGATCTCGTCGAAGGTCTCCCAGTCGTCGGCCAGCCCCTCGCGAATCCGGTTGAGCGCCGGCCGGGGCGGCATCCAGATGCCGGCGGCGGCGAAGGTCTGCCCGGGCGCGAGCTGGAAGTAGAAGCCGGCGCCCGAGCCCTCGGCCTCGCGGCCGGTGCCGTGTCCCGCGTCCAGGTGGAAGAAGTGGCAGGCCGCCTGGGTCTTGTAGGGCGACTTGTCCTTCGAGAACCGGATGTCCCGGTGGATCCGGAACATCGAGCGCCGGGGATGCCCGATGAACTCGGGGGCGATCCGAGCCAGGCGCAGGTCCATCTCCTCCACCAGCTCCCGGAACGGCGCGCGCAGCTCGCGCTCGTACGTCTCCCGCCGCGCCTCGAACCAGGGTTTCCGGTTGTTGCGCGCGAGGCCCCGCAGGAAGGTGAGGGCTGCGGGACGGAGCCCGCCGGAGGAGCCAGACATGGGGTCACAAAGTTATCGTTCTGGCCGATGCATTCCACCCCGTCCAGCGGGATCTCGGCGTCGCTCGCGTCGGGGCCCGATACCCGGTCACTCCCGCGGCAGCGAGCCCTGCTGTCGTGGCTCTTCGGTGCGCGGACCGCCATCGCGGTCGGCACGCTGCTCATCGCCGCCCTGCAGTGGACCAACACCCCCGACGTCTCGTTCATCCTCAGCATCGCGGTGCTGCTCACGCTGGTGGCAACCGCGTATGGGTGGTGGCGGACCCGGATCCGGGGAGGCGACATCAGCGTCAGCTTCCTCCTGGGGCAGGCGCTGGCCGACCTGGTCCTGGTCACGACGCTGGTGCACTACGCCAGCGCGCCCGCGCTGTTCGCTTCGCTCTACGTGCTGGTCATCGCGGGCTATGCGATCCTCCTGCCGCCCCGCTGGGGTGCGGCGATCGCGGTACTCGCGACCGGGCTCTACGTCGCCGACACGCTGTGGGGCGGCTCGACCGGGATGGACGTCGCCTTCCTGGTGCAGGTCCTCCTCTTCAACCTGGTCTTCGCGATCGTCGCCTCGCTGGGGAACCGGCTCCGCCGCGCCGACGTGGAGCAGGTCACCCTCGAGTACGAGCTGCGGCGGGTGCGGCTCGAGGCGGACGAGATCCTGCAGAACATCCGCTCGGGCGTGATCACGGTGGACGCCGAGGGACGGCTCGCCTTCATCAACCCCACGGCGGAGCGGCTGCTGGGGATCGACGGGGACCGATTGCTCGGGCGCCCCATCCTCGACAAGCTTCAGGTGCAGTCGCGCGACCTTGGCACCGCCATCGTGGCGGGGATCAAGCAGGGACGGAAGGTGAGCCGAGGCGAGGGCATGGTGCGGGCCAACGGGCGGGTATTCCCCATCGGCCTCAGCACGACCACTTTCCAGCCCGAGGATCGCGAGACGCCGTCGGTGACGGCGATCTTCACCGACATCTCGGAACTCAAGCAACTGCAGGAGCTGCACGCGCGCGCGGAGCGCCTCGAGGCGGTGGCCGCCCTCTCGGCGTCGCTGGCGCACGAGATCCGGAACCCGCTCGCCTCGATCCGGAGTTCCTGCGAGCAGCTGGCCCGCGGGAAGCACGCCAGCGAGGACGACCAGGTGCTCGCCGGCCTCATCGTGCGGGAGAGCGACCGGCTGAGCCGGCTGCTGAGCGAGTTCCTCGACTTCGCCCGGGTGCGGGCCACGCGGCACGAGCAGCTGGACCTGGTGACGGTCGCGAAGGCCGCCGTGCGCATGGTCGAGGCGCACCCGGAGTGCGGTGAGCGGGCCGACGTCATGGTCGAGGGCGACTCGGTCATGCTCGAGGGCGATGAAGACCTGCTGCACCGGGTGGTTGCCAACCTGGTCCTCAACGCGGTGCAGGCAGCGCGGGGCGAGGCGATCCACGTGACGGTGCGGGTGAGCGGCATCCCGCTCGCCGAGCTGCCGCACGGCGCCGACTTCGAGCGGGCGGTCCGGCTGCAGGTCGAGGATGACGGCCCCGGCATCCCCGACGAGATCCGCGAGCGGATCTTCGAGCCGTTCGTCTCGGGGCGGCCCGGTGGCAGCGGCCTGGGCCTCGCCATCGTGCAGCGCGCCGTGGATGCGCACCGCGGCCTGGTCTACGTCGACTCGAAGCTTCGGGTCGGCACCACGTTCACCATCTTGTTGCCCGCGAGGGCACTGGTAGAGGAGCTCGCATGAGCCAGAAGCCGTCCGTGCTCGTCATCGACGACGAATCCGGCATCCTCGACACCCTCCGGATCCTGCTTCGCAACGAGGGGTTCGAAGTCACGACGGCGCAGGGCGGGAAGGCCGGCCTCGACCAGATCCGGACCGGCTCGCACGACATCGTCCTCACCGACGTCCGCATGCCGCAGGTCTCCGGCCTCGACATCCTGAGCGCGGTCAAGGAACAGGACCCGATGACGCCGGTGATCCTGATGACCGCGCAGGCTTCGCTGCAGAGCGCGATCGGGGCGGTGAACAGCGGCGCCTTCTACTACATCCAGAAGCCGTTCTCCAACGACGAGCTGGTGGCGATCCTGCGCCGCGCCTGCGAGTACCGCGCGATCCGGGTCGAGAACAAGCAGCTGCGGCAGGAGATCCGGCGGCGCGAGCGGGGTGCGACCTCCCGGCCGATCGGCAAGTCGAAGCGGTTCCTCGACTCGCTCAAGCTGGCCGAGCACGTCGCGCCCACCGACTCCACCGTGCTGATCCAGGGCGAGAGCGGCACCGGCAAGGAGGTCGTGGCGAAGTACATCCACGAACTCTCCGTACGGGCCGACGGCCCGTTCCTCTCCATCAACTGCGGCGCCCTGCCCGAGAGCCTGCTCGAGTCGGAACTCTTCGGCCACGTAAAGGGAAGCTTCACCGGCGCGGTGCGCGACAAGCAGGGCCTCTTCGCCGCGGCGCGCGGCGGGACCTTCTTCCTCGACGAAGTGGGCGAGATGCCGGCCTCGCTGCAGGTGAAGCTGCTCCGGGTGCTGCAGGAGCGCGAGGTGATCCCGGTGGGTGCCACCGAGGCGATCCCGGTGGACGTCCGCATCATCGCCGCGACCAACCGCGACCTCGAGGAGGAGATGCGGCGCGGCAACTTCCGCTCCGACCTCTTCTACCGGCTCAACGTGATCGCCATCGGCCTGCCGCCGCTGCGCGAGCGGCGCGACGACCTGCTGCTGCTGCTCGAGGGGTTCCTGCAGACCCTCGCGGTCGAGGGAGGCGGCGAGCCCAAGGCGCTGAGCCAGGATGCGCTCGACGCGGTGATGGTCTACGAGTGGCCCGGCAACGTGCGCGAGCTCGAGAATGCGCTCGAGCACGCGGCGGTGCTCTGCCGCGGCGCACTCATCGAGCCGCAGCACCTGCCGGAGCGCATCACCAAGCGGCGAAAGGAGCCGCTGGTCGCCGAACGCTCGTACCGGAACCCGACACTCGAGGTGATCGAGCGGGCCTACATCATGTGGGTGCTGCAGGCGGAAGGCGGGAACAAGACCCGGGCGGCGGAGGTACTGGGAATCGATCCCTCTACCCTCTACCGGAAGCTGGCCCGCTATGAGGAACAGGTCGCCGAAGCGAAGGTCTAGCGGGTGATTGCGACGGCTGGAGATGCCGCGGGTGCGGAGACGCTCGACATCATGGCCGCCGCCCCGCGCTACAATGCGTGGCAGTACTCGCGCATCGCACCGTGGGTAGGTCGTCGGGTCCTCGAGGTCGGCAGCGGGATCGGCAACATGTCCGCGCACATCGCCGCCACGCCGCGCGAGTGCCTCATCCTCACCGACATGGACGAGTTCTACCGGGAGCGCCTGCGCCAGCGCTTCGCGGGCCAGGGGGTGCAGGTCGAGGCGCTCGCCCTTCCCGATCCCGCGGCTCCCGGCCGCTTCGCGTCCCAGCGGCTCGACACCATCGTCGCCCTCAACGTGGTCGAGCACATCGAGGATCATCTCGGTGCACTCCGGACCATGCACCAGATGCTGGTGCCCGGCGGGCGGGTGATCATCCTGGTGCCGGCGCTGCCGTCGATCTACGGCACGCTCGACACCGAGCTGCAGCACTTCCGCCGCTACACCAGGGCGACGCTCGCCGCGGTGATCGCCGACGCGGGCTTCCGGCTCGAGCACCTGTCGTGGTTCAACCGGGTGGGCGTGTTCGGGTGGTGGCTCAACGCGCGGGTCCGGAAGGTACCGCGCATCCCGCTGGCGCAGTTGCGCATGTTCGACGCCTTCGTCCCCCTGCTGACCGCGGAGCGATTCGTGCCGCTGCCCTTTGGACAGTCCCTGGTCGCCGTGGGCCGCCGTGATGGCTGAGGCCCTCAAGCTCTCCGTCATCATCCCGGTCTACAATGAAGAACGCACGCTCGACCAGATCGTCGCGCGACTGCGCGAGCTGGCGCTGCCGATGGAGATCATCTGCGTCAACGACTGCTCCACCGATGGCAGCGGGGCACGGCTCGACGCGCTCCTCGCCGAGGGACTGGTGCAGGTGGTGCGGCACCAGCCGGTGAACCGCGGGAAGGGCGCGGCCATCCGGCTCGGGATCGAGGCGGCGACCGGGGACGTCATCGTGGTGCAGGATGCCGACCTCGAGTACGATCCGGGAGAATTCGAGCGGCTGCTCGACCCGATCGCGGAAGGGAAGGCGGATGCGGTCTTCGGCTCCCGCTTCGCCGGATCGGAGCGGCGGGTGCTCTACTTCTGGCACTCGGTCGGGAACCAGTTGCTGACGCTCCTCTCGAACATGTTCACCAACCTGAACCTGACCGACATGGAGACCTGCTACAAGATGGTCCGCGCGCCGGTGATGAAGTCGCTGGTGCTGACCAGTGACCGCTTCGGGTTCGAGCCCGAGGTGACGGCGCGCCTCGCCCAGGCGCGAGCCCGCATCTGGGAGGTCCCGATTTCCTACTCCGGCCGCACCTACGAGGAAGGCAAGAAGATCGGCTGGCGCGACGGCGTCGCCGCGGTCTTTCACATCATCCGCTTCAACATGTTTCCGCCCCCGCGACGGTGAGCCAGGACACCCGCGGCGCCGTGGCGGCGCGAGCGGCTGGTCTCTTCCTCGCGTGCCTCGGCTTTCTCCCCATCGTCAACTGGATCCCTGCCGGACGTACCGCTGACTGGTACGGCCCGGTCATGCAGGGGTTCCTGAGCGGCGGCGCGATCGCGATCGGCGTGGGGCTCATCCTCGCGATCGCCTCGCGCCGGATGCCCGGCATCTGGCCGGCGCGATGGTCCCTGCCCGCCGGCGCGGCAGGACCAGACGGCCGCTTCATCGCGATCGCGGCGGTGGTCGCGTTCATCGCCTACGCCGCCGTCTCGATGCTCGTGTTCGATCGCCGGCCGCTCCACATCGACGAGATCGTGCAGGCCTTCCAGGCCCGGATCTTCGCCGGCGGCCGGCTGTGGCTCCCCTCCGGTCCCCATCCCGATTTCACCACCGCGATGCACGTGATCGCGGCGGATGGCCGGACGTACGGGCAGTTCCCGCCCGGTGGGCCCGCAATGCTCGCTGTCGGTGAGCTCGCGGGACTCGGCTGGCTGGTCATGCCGGCACTCGGTGCCGCCGCCGTCGCCCTGTTCGGGCTGGCACTCCCGGCGCTCGAGCCCTCTCGCGCGACGCGCCGAGGTGCCGTGGTCCTCCTCGCACTCTCACCGTTCATGGCATTCATGAGCGGCACCTGGATGAACCACACGGCGACGCTCGCGTTCCTGATGCTCGGGTCCTGGGGACTCGTCACCGGACTGGCGGCGGAGAAGCCATCACCGCTCCGCGCGTTCCTCGGAGGACTGGGATTCGGCGCGGCGGCCACGGTGCGGCCGACCGATGCGATCGCCTTCGCGCTGCCCGCGGCCGCCTGGTATCTCTGGCGCAGTGTGCGGGACCGCCGCCGGGTGGTGGACATGCTCGCATCGGGCGCGGGAGTCGCGATCCCGATCGCGCTGCTGCTGTGGGCCAACTGGCGCACCACCGGTTCACCGCTGCTCTTCGCCTACCAGGTTGCGTGGGGCAGGGATGTCGGACTGGGTTTCCATGCCGTGCCCTGGGGGGAGCCCCACACGCCGGCTCGCGGGCTGGAGTTGCTGAGCCTCTACTTCCTCCGGCTGCAAACGTACCTCTTCGAGCTGCCGCTTCCCTCGCTCCTGCCGGCCGCGGCCGCGCTGCTGCTCAGCCGTCGCGCCTCACCTGGCGATCGGTACCTGCTTGTCGCGAGCGCGCTCCTGGTGGGGCTGTATTTCGCCTATTGGCACGATGGGTTCTATCTCGGGCCGCGCTTCATGTTCGCGCTGCTGCCAGTGCTTGCATTGTGGACCGCGCGACTTCCCGGCGTGATGCGCGACCGGTTCGGGGATGGCCTTCCCCTCCGCACGACGGTATACGCCGGCCTGGTCGCCATCGTCATGGGCGTGACGATGCTCCTCCCCTCCCGGACGCTGCAGTACCGCACCGGCTTGCGCACGATGCGCTGGAACGCCGACTCGGCGGCCGAGGCAGCAGGGGTACGCAATGCAATCGTCTTCGTGCGGGAAAGCTGGGGTGCGGAGATCATGGCGCGGTTGTGGGCCGCGGGTGTGTCGCGGAGCGATGCGGAGGGGATCTACCGCACGGTCGATGCGTGCGAGCTCTCGGAAGCGCTGGATGAGCGGGAACTGGGGTTGAAGGTGGATCCGGCGGCAGCGGCCGTTGCCTTCCGGACCCGCATCGATCGCGCGCGGGCAGACTCGTCGAGGCTCCGCGCCCTGCTGCTCGTCACCGCCGGCGAGCTGCAGCCGGACACCACCATGCGCTACCTGCCGGGATCAGCGTACACGGACCGCTGCCGGAAGCGGCTCAGGGAGATGCACGGGGGCTTCACGGTCTTTCCCCCGCTCCTGCTGGCCAGGGGGAATGGCAACACCTACGTCCGGGATCTTCATGAATGGAACGGCCCCATCCTGGCCCAGTACCCCGGGGCACCGGTCTACGTCCTGACGCAGGGGAAGGGGATGGAGGACCTGCCAGCCTACCTGCCGGCGTCCCGGGATTCGATCCTGGAAACCCTCTCCCCCCGGTAGCCGAGTTGCAGATTCCCAGAGTTTGGGCTTCCCCGACCTATGATCGACGCGTTCCACCTGACAACCTAACGAATAGCGTGGCAACCACTTAGCCCGTTCGGGTCCCCGGTGGCATGCGCGTTGCCCTTTCCCACCGCGGCGTTGCCAGCTCAGCGAACCAGAACCGTTGGAAAACCCAGGGAGGCAGTAAATGTTCAACCGTAAGGGCTTCACCCTCATCGAGCTGCTGATCGTGGTCGTGATCATCGGCATCCTGGCCGCAATCGCGATCCCGAAGTTCGCGGCGACCAAGCAGAAGGCGTACCTGGCTTCGATGAAGTCGGACCTGCGTAACCTCGCGACCGCGCAGGAAGGCTACTTCGCCGACAACACCGCGTACTTCGCGGGTGCGGCGACGAACCCGGCCAGCCTGCCCACCGGCTGCACCGCGGGCACGGACTGCTTGTTCACGCCGTCGGCTGGCGTGACCGTGACGGCGGCGCTCGGCGCGACTGGCGGCTGGTCCGCCACCGCGACCCACGCGCAGCTTGCTGGTCGTACCTGCGCGATCTTCGTCTCGCCGGCGACTGCAGTTGCCCCGGCGACGGTCGAAGGCGAGCCGCGCTGCAACTAACTTCGGCCCTGCCGGAGTGAACAGGGGGCGGCGTCCTTCGGGACGCCGCCCCTTGTGCGTTTCTCCCCTGGGAATGCCCCCGAAAGTGGTCGTGCAAAAGGTGACGATGGCACGGTTAGTGATATAAGAAGTGCCAGTATCGACAACCACTTTTGGCCAGTAATTGGAGAAAGGCTACAACGGGGGACATGATGATCACTCAGCGATTCACGAGCCGTCGCGGCTTCACGCTCATCGAGCTGCTGATCGTCGTGGTGATCATCGGAATCCTGGCAGCCATCGCCATTCCGAAGTTCGCCGCGACCAAGGAGAAGACCTACGTCGCGAAGATGAAGGGCGACCTTCGCAACCTGGCGACGGCGCAGGAAGCCTTCTCCGCCGACAGCGGCTTCTACTACAACGGCGCGATCCCGAACCCGGTGCTGGCCTACAACCCGTCGGCCGGCGTGGTGATCACGCTCGGTGCAGCGACGCCAGGGGGCTGGTCGGCCACCGCGTCGTTCCCGACCCAGACGCTGCGCACCTGCGCACTCTTCGTCGGATCGGCTGCGCCCATCGGGCCGGCCACGACCGAGGGCCAGGTCGCCTGCACCCCGTGACGACGTACGCGGTTCGAGGCCAGCGGGCGACCTGACGGTCGCCCGTTGGCGTTTTCGCTCATGCAGCCCCTTCGCAGCCAGCTCCTCTTCCAGCTCGGTGTTCTCGCTTCCGCCGCCGTCCTCGTGACCGGTGTCACGACGCTCCTGCTCGCGGCGTTCGGCGTGGAGCGTTCCCTCGGTGCCTTGCTGGTCCTCTGGCTCGGCAGCTCGGTGATCTTCGTCCTGTTCGGCACCTGGCTGGTGGGCCGGCTGGTGCTGACACCGATGGGACGGCTCGCGCGGGAGGCGGATGCGCTGGAGGAAGGGAACGATCCGGGCGACCCGGGTGCGTACGAGAGCATCGAGTTCGCCCGGCTGTCCGAGCGCTACCGCCGGATGGCCGCCAGCCTGCTCGAAGTCCAGACACAGGTCGCACGCGTCGAAAAATTAGCCGGTCTCGGGACATTGGCTGCAGGCGTGGCACACGAGGTGCGCAATCCCCTGGGAGCGCTGGCCAATTACGTGGAAGTGCTGGACCGACGGGCCCATAACCCGGCGGATCCTGCAATTCTCGCGGCGATGCGCGGCGAGATCGAGCGAATCGACCGGACCATCCGGAGCCTCCTCGAGTACGCGAGGCCGGGAGCCGTGTCGGGTGTGTGCGATCTCAACGCACTGGTCGCCGGGACCCTGGAGTTCCTGGGCGCCCAGGGCGCCTTCAAGACGGTGGAAGTCCGGAGCGAGCTCGATGAACGAGACCGACCGGTGCGCGGAAGCCGGAACATTCTCGAACAGGTGATCGTGAACCTGCTCCTCAATGCACGTGACGCAGCCCCGACAGGGCAGATCATCATCGGCACCCGTGCGGCGCCGTATGCGACCGAGGGCGTGATCGTGCGCCGGGCGGACGCGGCGCGCGGTGGCGCCGGGCAGCTGGTGTCGCGGTCGCCGCGCCGGCAGATCCCGGCCGGGACGCCGGGCGTCCTGCTCTATGTCGCCGACAACGGGCCGGGTGTTCCCGAGGAGCTTCGCGAGCGCGTGTTCGATCCGTTCTTCACCACCAAGGGTCCCTCGGACGGTGTCGGCCTCGGTCTCGCGATCGTGGCGCGCAACGTGTACGAGGCGGGCGGCGCGGTCTGGGTCGACCGGGCGCGCGAAGGTGGTGCGGTCTTCAAGGTCTTCCTGCCCCTGGCGGAGGCGGCGTAATGCGTTTGCTCATCGTCGATGACGACGCAGGCCTGAGGCAGTCCCTCGGACTGCTCCTGGCGGAATCGGGCTACGACGTGGTCAGCGAGGGCGACCCGGAAGACGGGCTGGCCCGCGCGACCAGCGAACCGTTCGACCTGATCCTCTGCGACGTGCGCATGCCGAAGATGGATGGCCTCACGTTCCTGCGCCGGTATCGCGCGGAACGGGGATCGGCGCTGCTCATCATGATGAGCGCGTTCGGTGGCGAGGACATGGCGATCGCGGCGATGCGCGAGGGGGCCTACGACTACCTCCACAAGCCGTTCAAGCCGGACGAGGTGACACTCACGCTGCGGAAGGCCGAGGAGCGTGAACGGCTCAAGCGGGAAGTGGAACAGCTGCGCGCCTCGCTCGGCTCCGATGCCGTGCGGGACCTGATGATCGCCGAGAGCCCGGCGCTCCGTGCCGTGCTGGAGCTGGCCGAGCGAGTGGCGGCGCATGACACGACCGTGCTCCTCACCGGCGAGTCGGGCACCGGCAAGGAAGTGCTGGCGCGGGCGATCCACCGGATGAGCCCGCGGAGCGCCGGTCCGTTCACCGCGATCAACTGTGCGGCGATCCCCGAGCAGCTCCTCGAGTCGGAACTCTTCGGTCACGTCCGCGGTGCCTTCACCGGCGCGAGCGGCGACCGCGCCGGCATCTTCGAATCGACCAATGGCGGCACCCTGATGCTCGACGAGATCGGCGACATGCCGCTGGCATTGCAGTCCAAGCTCCTCCGTGCACTCGAGGATGGCGAGATCCGGCGGCTCGGCGGACAGGAAAGTCGCGCCGTGGACGTGCGGGTCGTCGCGGCCACCGCGAAGGACCTCGAGCGCGCGGTCGAGCGAGGCGAGTTCCGGGATGACCTGTACTACCGGCTCAACGTGGTGCGGCTGCACCTGCCGCCACTGCGCGAGCGGAACCAGGACATCCCGGCGCTGGTGGCCCACTTCGCCCGCCAGGCGGCGGAGAAGCTCGGCCGCCCGGTGAGCCTGACGCCGCGCGCGCTGGCGGCACTTTCCGCCCACGGCTGGCCCGGTAACGTGCGCGAGCTCAGGAATGCCCTCGAGCGCGCGGCGGTGCTGAGCAGCACGGGGCGGCTCGACGTGGAAGACTTCGCGCTCCATGCGGCGAACGGGAATGGGCGGAGCACCAACGGCGTCTACATGCCGGTGCCCGGCACCTACGAGCTCAAGCCGCAGATCGAGCAGCTCGAGCGCGCCACGATCGTGCGCGCGCTGGATGCCTCCAAGGGCAGCCGCCGCGAAGCGGCGCAGCTGCTGGGGGTGAGCCTCAGGACTTTGTTTTACAAGTTGCGTAGGTACAGGCTCGAATAG
>Ga0315910_10004669_pt1 | contig 11417 bp, 10 predicted proteins | sample EdamamesoilMG_FD_204470 | JGI IMG/M metagenome (GOLD analysis project Ga0315910, IMG submission 204470) | Garden soil microbial communities collected in Santa Monica, California, United States - Edamame soil | ecosystem: Environmental > Terrestrial > Soil > Garden | place: USA: California...
GCTTTCGTGCACCGCAGCCATTCGGGCCACTACGGCATCGTCAATTCCGAGGAGGGCTACCAGAACCTCACGCGCTTCCTGTTCGGAGAGCTGCGCGTGGACGGGATCCTCGACATCGACGACATCACACTGCCGGTCGAGGTGGAGAAGGCGATGAACAACGGCAAGTCGATCAAGGCCTCGTACCAGTTCGAGATCGCGGCCTCGGTGCGCGGCTGCCAATGGCAGATGACCCGGCGCGAAGTGCGCGAGAACTCCGCGATGTTCCGCACGTACAACGAGCTGTTCCCCGGCAAGGCCGGAACCAAGCGCACGCCCGATCGCAGCAAGAGCCCGCACCTCTTCTCCGTGTTCCTCGATCCGCGCAAGAGCGTGAAGACCTCGGGCTCGGTGAGCTTCGCGTTCGACCTGAAGGTGTTGGTGCCCGACTACGAGATCGACGGACTCCTGTTCATGAACCGCCACTTCGAGGGCGGCTACATCCTGCGCGAGCTGATCCTGGTCGAGGCCTTCGCCGACGAGACGGCCCTGGGAGGTTGGCGCATCAAGTACGGCTACCAGGAGGACAACCCCGGCAAGCCTGGGCGCGATGCACAGACGCGCGCGATCACCGGCTTGCCGGGAGCCAAGGGCGAGGCCAAGGCCAAGTCCGCCGCGCCGATCGGTCTGGCCTTCGAGATCCCCATCGAGCAAAAGGCGCGGCCCGGCCTGAAAGGCACGCTGCGCATCGAGGCCCGGCCCTGGAGCTGATGCAGGCCGCGCGCTACTCCGGCGGCAGTTCGAAGACGCCGAACTTGCCGGCGATCAGGCGGCCCTGGCGCGCGAGCTCTTCCCACACCGCGGGCGGATAGCGCTCCGGCGGGCGCATGCCGATGATGCTGGAGTGGCGTCCGCTGCTCATCGGCCCGACGCCGAGCGAGGACTCCGCGTCGAGGCGCGTGACCTTGAGGCTCTTGCGGAAGGCCTTGAGCGCGCGCTTGAGCACCTCGCGATCGTGCTCCGGGCTCAGGCGCTTGCCCGAGGACCATTGCTCGAGGATCTGGCCCAAGGTCGCCGCGTCGCGCGCCTCGAGGGCGCTGACCAGGTCTGCATCGTCCACCTTGCAGGCCTCGCGCGCGCGCGCCGCCTCCTGCCATGCGGCCTCGGATCCGGGATTCTCGACGGCGGCGGCGAGCTGCGTGCTGAGCAGCTGCATCTGGGGGTCGAACATGGCGGGATGGACTTTGCTCGGGGCGGGCTGAGCCGAAGCGCGCCGCGCCGGTTTCGGGGAGGGCGCTCCAGCCTACCCGCACGGCGGCTCACTTGAGCCAGTAGTTCTCGAGCTGGAACAGGTCGTCCTTGGGCATCCTCAGGGAGCGGACCTCGCCGTGGCTGGCGACGTGCAGGAACAGGCGCGCGACCAGTTCGGATTCGACGTAGAGCTTCTTCAGGTCGCGGTGCAGCCCGACGCGCGCGCGGCGCTGATCCTCCTCCGCCAAACGCGCCGTGTTCGCGCCGTGGTCCACCGCAGCCAGCCGGCGCTCGATCTGGAACCACTGCTTCTCGAAGCGGCAGATCAATTCGATCAGCCTGTTCAGCGAATCGATGTGCAGCCCGGCCTCGATCATCAGCCAGCGCCCGGTGTCCACGCACTGCTCCTGGCGCGCGCGCCATGCCTCGTTGACCAATTCCTCCGCGACGCGCTTGGCGACGTCGTCGAGGTCCTTCGCCTGCAGGTACATTCCGCGCTCGATCACGCGCTCGGCCACGGGCGTGCGCGTCGCCGCGGCCTCGCGCAGCGCCAGATCGCTGCGCAGGCTGCGCACTTCGGCGTCGAGGGCCTCGAGCTTCGCCTGCAGCGCTCCCAGCTGCTCGAGCAGCGCCTGCTCGGTTTGCGAACCGGGGACTTCGAGCGGCACGACCTGCCGCGGGTAGATCAGCGGCGGCAGATCCGCTTCCGCTGCCTCGTGGGTCGTCTGGTATCGCTGCCCGAACCTCGCCAGGGCGGCGACGCCGGCGGCGAGCAGGAGAGCGGCTAGCACGATCGCGAACTTGTTCATGGCAAGACTCCCGTCCCCGAGCTCTGGAGTGAGCTGGTCGTACCGGACGTGCGCAGGCTTATTCCGCGCGGATCCGGAGATGTACCTTGCCCTGCAAGGCGCCGAAACGGAAGCCTCCGGCGCGCGCGCCGGCTCCCGCAAGCCGCGAGGCTTCCCGAGCGTGCCCTGGCTGCGGAACGCCGGCCCTCGCCCCTTGCCCGAGCGCGGTCTTGGAACACGCACGGAACTTGGGCGCCGCTGCGCACATCTGCGCAGGCGCGGGACCGCTGGCAGGCCCTAGACTGAGGTCGTCTCACGCGACAACCCCGGAAGGAGCCCGCCATGCGCCCGATGATCGTCGAAGAACTGCGCCACCTGATCGCCCAACAAGCACCGCCCTGCATCTCGATCTACCTGCCCACGCGACGCGGCGGCGGCGCCGACGACCACAAGCGCTTCGACGCGCTCGTGCTGCGCGCGCGCGATCTGTTGCGCAAGAACCTGCCCGACGGCAAGGTCGACGCTCTGATCCAATCGCTCAAGGACTTCGCCCAGGCCTTCAACTGGCAGGAAACGCTGGATGGCCTGGCGGTCTTTCGCTCCGAGAGTTTCGCGGCCGAGTACCGCATGCCGTCGAGCGTTCCGGAGATCGCCGTGGCCTCGGACAGCTTCCACATCCGGCCTCTGGTCTCGTTCCTGCAGACCAACCAGAACTACTACCTGCTCAGCCTGAACCAGAACCACGTCGCCTTCTTCCGCGGCAGCGCGCACGGTCTCGCGCCGGTCGACCTGCGGCAGTTGCCGAAGTCGCTGACCGAGGTGCTGGGCATCGAAAACCACCAGCGCCACATCGGCCAGCGCACGAACGGCTCCTTCGGCCACGGAGCGATCTACGGTGGATCGGCCAAGTCCGACACTTCGCGCGACGAGGAACTCACGCGCTTCTACCGCGCGATCGACAAGGCGCTGTGGGAGATGCTGCGCGACGAGAGCGCGCCGCTGGTGCTCGCCGCGGCCGAGCGGCCGAATGCGATGTACCGAACGATCTCGCGCTATCCGCACCTCGCGGCGCAGGGCCTGATCGGGAACTTCTCGCGCACCGGTGTGGACGAATTGCACACCCATGCCTGGCCGATCGTTCAGCGCGACATGGCCGCGCGCGAGGCCGAGGTGCTCGAGCGCTACCAGAACCTGGTGTCGCGCGCCCGCGCGCTCGACGAGGTGCGCGCCATCGCGCAATTTGCGGTGCAGGGTCGCGTGCGCGAGCTGTTGCTGTCCAAGGATGCGTACCTGTGGGGCGCGCTCGACCGGAAGAGCGGGGAACTGCGCCTGCACGGCGAGCAGCACGATGCGCGCGACGACGACGTGCTCGACGACATCGCCGAGGCCGTGCTCGCGCGCGGGGGCGACGTCTATTCGATCGAACAGGAGCGCATGCCCTCCAAGTCGATCATCGCGGCCGTGCTGCGCTGGTGATTCGACGCTGATGCCCTGGCCCTGCGCCTGATCCCCGCGCAACAGGCGTCCTTGTCGGGCGGTCCCCTCGAGAGCCTCGAAACAAGGCTCTCGAAGGAATCGCCCGCGTCGTGCTTGGGCCGCGGTTCAAGCGGGTGATCCTCCACCCGTACAACACTTGCGTTGCCGCGAGCCGGCGCAACTCGTCGTGCACGCGCAGCAGGGACCTGAATGTCCGACTGTCCTCGCCGACCCCAGCCTGCTTTGCGTGAATGCGGAAGAATTTTCCATGGCCGAGGTGTCGGACGCGCAGGCAGGTGCCTTCTCGCCCCTCCATATTAAGGAGGCGCCACGCGGTCAGCTCTTCAGGGCAGGTCGGAGCCAGGCGACGGAGGGATGGGTCGTCGATGGTCGATTTCCGCGCATCGGATCCGGCGGAAGATGCCGCAAGCACCGCGCCCTGAATCGCGGGCGCGTGAGTCCAGGTTGCACGGGTCGACCAGCGTGCTCGTTCAGCGGTCTTGGGCTTCGCCCTCGCGCGACACGTTGGCTACGACCACTTCGGCATCCACGCCCTGCTCCGCAAGCCATTCGAGCACCGGCTTGAGCATCAGGTCGTTCCAGTCGCCTTGACCCGGCGTGACTCTGACGCGGACCCGCCACGGGGCGAGCAGGGATGGTCGGCTGAGATCCACGCGCACACTCGCGACAGTAACATGCTGATCAATCGCTGTATGACCGGACCAGTCGGCTCGCGCGTCGGGAATTTTCGCCACGAGGCTGACTCGATTTTCGCGTGGACCGAATGCAGCGGAGTCGCAGATCGATTCCGAGGCCTTCATGGGCTCCCACCAGGGTTCGAGAACGAAGGGGTACTGCCCTACGAATTCCTCCCAGCGTCCTGAGTCCTGCAGCTCGCTTCGGAAGCGAATGTACACCGGCTTGCTGACGCGACCTTCAAGTCCGCCGCCAGCCGCTTCGTACAGTGCCTCCATCACCTGCGTGCCACGCTTGTTCACTGCGCAACCTGGCAATTGCCAGAAGATCCCCGCGCCGAGCAAGGCGCCGGGAATCGCGAGGATAGCCCATTGGATCCGCGTGAGTTCGGACCACGCCAGGACTTGTCCGGCGTAAGCGGCATCGAAGGGCTTGAGCGACTTGTTCCCCGTCTTGAATGCCGAGTAGATCGTGCAGAGTGCCAGCATGCCGAAGAAAGCCACGGGCCCGATCGTGAGTTCTGATCGCGCCAGCGACACGATGCCCAGGACAAGGAACATCGCGGTTCCCAGCGCCGCCGCGAACGAGCCGTAGCGGCCCAATGTTCGCGGTCCAGGTCGCTTCCGCATCCTCTCGGCGGCATGCACCGCGCTGAGCGCGAGCATGACGAAGAACCAGAACGATCCTTGAAAGTGCCAGCCGAAAACGCCGGCACATAGCATCGCGAGCACGAGCGTGCCAAACGCAGCCGCGAAGTGGCCGTAGAACTTGAGGAGCTTCCTGCTCACGCTGAATCGTCCTGGGCGGGCCGCGGTGTCATGCCCTGAAATACTAGCCTGTAGGCGGCCTGACAGCCTCGTACGGCGACCGGCCGACGGCAAGGCACACCGAAACGTGCTGAGGAGGGATGTCTAGCCTGTTCCTGGCGCATCTGATTTCGCGCGAGAGTACTCTGTCGCGCCCGATCCATTCGACCACCCATGCTCCTCGCCGCATTCCTCCTCGCGCTCCCTGTCCAGTTCCCCGAGCCCGACAAGCGAGCCGCGACACGCGACGAACCGCTCGCCGGCTTCGCGCTCGAGCGAAAGCCCTTGCCGCCGAACACGCACGTCCTGCGCCGCGACGCGCGGCCCGGCATGTACTTCGACGCGGTCGGCAACCAGAGCTTCACGTGCGGACGCGAGGACGGCGGATTCGAGTCCTGGGTCTGGCCGTGGCAGATCTTCCACGACGCGCGCTTCGCATTCCGGCCCGAGAAGGCGCTGGAGCCCTTCGAGCTCGCGCGCTACGCCAGCGCGATCGAAGTCACGCCGCACTCGACGACGCTGACCTACTCGAGCGCCGACGCGCGCGTCGACGCGCTGTTCTTCTGTCCCGACGACGAGCCGGTCGCCTTCCTGTGGCTGGCCGTCGACGTCGACGCGCCGGGCACGCTGAGCTTCTCCTTCCACCCGCGCCTGCAGCCGCAATGGCCTGCTGCGGTCGGCGGCGTCGCAGGCAGCTTCGAGTCCACGCTCGGCGCCTTCGTGCTCTCCGAGCCCTCCGCGCGCGTCGCGGCCGTCGTCGGCTCGCCGTGGGCCACGCGCGCGACCACGGGCGAGCAGTACCTGCTGCCCGACGGAGCGCTGCGCCTGGAGCTCGCCGTCGATCCCGCGCGCGCGCAGCGCGAATGGATCCCGATCGCGATCGTGGCCGTCGACGGCGAGGACTCGCCCGAGCGCGCGAAACGCGCCTACGTCGCGGCGTTGCGCAACGCATCCGCGCTCTTCGAACGCCACGCGCGCCTGTGGTCCGAGCGCGCGGCCGCAATTCCGGTCCCCACGGTCGCGCCCGCGGTCGACCAAGCCTTCTTCTGGAACGCGGTCTCGCTGCAGCAAGGCTGGGTGCGCTCGAAGGAACTCGGCGACGGCCTGATCGCCGGCTACGGCCCGGCGGGCGCCAGCTCGCAACGCCCTGGTTTCGCCTGGTTCTTCACCGGCGACGTGGGCCTCAACACGCCGGCCTATCTCGGCGCGGGACTCGCGGACACGCTGCGCATCGGGCTGGAGTTCGCGCAGCGCCACCAGCGCGAGGACGGCAAGATCCCGCACGAGGTCGTGCTCTCGGCGCACCTGTGCGACTGGTTCGCGCAATACCCCTTCGCGTTCATCCACGGCGACACGACCGGCCTGTGGATCCACGCTTGCCGCCAGTACCTCGACCACAGCGGCGAGCGCGAGTTCCTCGCGCAAGCGTGGCCGGCGATCGTGCGCGGCTATCGCTGGATCCTCGCGCAGGACGCCGACGGCGACGGTTTGCCGGACAATGCGCGCGCGGGCATGGGCGCTTCGGAGATCGGCGCGCTGCGCAACAATCTTGCCACCGACATCTACCTGGCTTCGGCCAGCGCGGTCGCGCTGCACGACGTGAGCGAACTGGCGCTCGTGATCGGCGACGAGCTGGTCGCGCGCGAAGCAAGCGCCGCGGCCGAGCGCGCGATCGAACGCATCGCCACGGGCTTCTGGGACGAGCAACGCGGTGCGATCGCGCACGCGCTCATGCAGGACGGAACGCGTTCGGCCGAGCTCACGCCATGGCCCGCGGTCGCGGTGGCCTGGAAGCTCGTCGACGGCCCGCATGCGCTGTCGACGATGAATGCGATCGGCGGCGAGGAGCTGACGACGCCGTGGGGCGTGCGCTTCCTTTCCTCGCGCTCGAAGCTCTTCGACCCCAAGGGCTACAACCAAGGCGCGGTCTGGCCTTTCGTCACGGGACTAGCGGCGTTGGGCGACTTCGAGGTCGGGCGCGCGCAGGCGGGCTTCGACAAGCTCGCGACGGTCGCGCGCCTGACGACCAGCGAAGCGCTCGGCCGCACGCCGGAAATCCTCTCGGGCACGCGCGAGCGCACGCTCGACGCCTCGGTGCCGCACCAGTTGTTCTCGTCGATGGCGGTCGTTGCGCCCGTGGTGCAGGGCTTGTTCGGCTACGAGCCGGACGCGCTCAATGGACGCATCGTGTTCCGGCCGTGCTTGCCGGAGTCCTGGAGCGAGCGCGAGCTCGCCATCCGCGGCCTGCACTTCGGCGAGCAGCGGCTCGATGTGTCGCTCGTGCGCCGCGCGGACGTCTACGAGATGGAGTGCACCGTCAGCGGGACTGTGCCGAAGATCGAACTTGCGCCCCGCAACGGACGCGCGGGCAGCGTACGCATGCGCTCACGCTGAGGCAGGCGATCACTCAGGGACAGATGCTGAAGCTCAGCGCATTCGAGAGCGTCGAGTTGTCGGGCGCCGGGAATCCGTTGTCGCGTCCCCAGAACTGAACGTACACAGTCGTACCCGGCACGCGCAGGTAGGACGCGGGCGCACCGCCGAGAGCTCCCGCGGCGAACGCGTTCATGTCGATCGAGTAGACGCCCGAGCAATCCTCCGGGGGCGACGTTCCGCCTGAGTGGATCGTGACCGAGCGCTTGATCGGCGTATCGAGGCACAGCCAGCCACCTTGGAACGCCGTGCTTGCACGACCCGCATCGGTGTACAGCAGCACTCCGGGCTTGTCGTTGATCACGTTGCTCGCCGTGATCGTGAAGCCGGTCCCCGCGGTTGCGCTTGGCGCACCGTCCGAGTCGATCGAAGGCATGCAGCCGAGCGAATTGAGCTTTGCCGTGCAGAAGATTGTCTGCGCGCATTGCATCTCGTAGCGTGCGAGCCACGCGTCGGACCAGCCCTGCAACGCCCCGCCGAGGCTGCCGCTTGTGGATCCACCTATGTAGATGCCTCCGAATCCGTCCTGGGCGGGAGCGTTCGCCCAGTCGGCGCGATCCGTCCCGAACTGGGTGATCCAGCTCCGGTTTCCAGCGCCGTCGTAGTGCGCCAGCCAGGAATCGTAGTCCCCCGCGGTCTGCCCGCCGAGACTTCCAAGCGTCACGCCGGAAACGTATGCGCCGCCCGATGCGTCCGAAGCGAGACCCGATATTGAATCCTCCTGAGCCGTTCCGAACTGGCGCATCCAAACCTGGTTCCCTAAGGGATCGAAGCGCGCGAGCCAGCCGTCGAGGCCGCCCGCTTGCGGAGCGCTGAGAGTTCCTCGCGTGGTGCCTGACGCGAGGACACCGCCTGATCCGTCCGACGCGACCCCTGTTGCGTTCTCGTAACTGCCCGTTCCGAACTGGCGAATCCAGAGCTGGTTGCCCTGGCTGTCATATCGGGCGAGCCACGCATCCGTGGCTCCAGCGGTTGGACCACCGAGTTCGCCGTACGTGGAACCGCTGAAATATGCGCCTCCGGATCCGTCGGACGTGACCCCAATGCCGATGTCATACACGCTCGTCCCCAGTAGGCTGATCCACGTCTGATTCCCTCCACGGTCGAAGCGCGCCAACCATGCGTCGGAATCGCCCGCCGTCGGGCCGACGGAACCACCCTGTGTACCCCCACACAGGTAGACACCACCGGAGTCATCGGAAGCAATCGTGTAGATCAAGTCATCGCCCCAACCTCCAAACCGGCGAATCCACGTCTGATTGCCCGCCTGGTCGAAGTGCGCCAGCCATGCATCAGGAAAGTGAAAGTCAACCGTGAGGTGGCCGGCCACGTAGACACCTCCGGAGCCATCAGGCGTGGCGACACCCGCAGTGGAATTGGGGCCGTTCCCCCAAGTGACCTGTGAGTCCACGGTGACAATTCGGCGTTTCCACCTCTGATTCCCTGAACCGTCGTAGAGCGCGAGCCAGGTCTCGGTGGTAGCGGTGAGAATGTAGGTGCCGTGCTGGGTCGTGCCCGGCACGAACACCCCGCCCGCTCCGTCGAGAGCAGGCACACCCGCCCAGTCTCCATCGCTCGTACCGAACTGCCGCAGCCACGCCTGATCTTGCGCGATCGCGGGAAGCGCAACGAACGTCAGCACTGCGAAGCGCAACGCCCGATTCAAGTTCTTGCACATGAGATGATCCTCGACTGAGAGCCGACGCCGTCTACCGCTTGCATCATACTCGCGAGTGCAGCATCTGGCGACTGGAGCGCACGCTTCGCAAGTCGATTCGAGCGCGTAGCGATTTCGCTCATACGGTGTGCGGCATTGCTCATCCCGAGCAGAGAGCCATCTCGCCACCAGCACGCTCTCGCCGCAGTCGGCGTTCCTGGTTGACTGGGATGGCAAGTGTCGAGCCCGCCTGGTTCACGCCGAACCCGACCGGCTGCCATCGAGGGCGTTTGGCGGTGTCGATACGTCCCTGTAGCATTCATGTCCCAACGTGAAGGCCGTGTCGTCAGCTCTGCGTGTCGCTCGACGCGATCGTGTTCAAGCCTTCCCGAAGACGAAACCAGTCCCAGCTAGCACGCAATCACCATGGCGCGATGGAAGTTCCAGCTCTGCCCTAACCAACGCGACGCGTTTGGGAACGGCTTTCGACTCGACGCCGTTGGCGAGGCGTTCGAGGAGCGCGTCAATGACGCCATGCCCTTCCCGCTAGGGTTTCACGGCGTCAACAAGATCGTGATCAGGCTCGGGCCGCCTGGGCACGCAGGCATCAAGGACTACGGGGAAGTCCTTGGGGTCGGAGAGAAGCAGTACCCGAACTTCTCCTACCAGCACTACATGGCGGCCTCGCCGCCGGAACGCGAAGCGCTGCTCGAAGCCGTGACCCGGGATGTCTTCCGTTGGCTCGTCGACGCGCACGCGGATGCACGGTTCGTCGCGAAGGCGGCTGGCAAGTTGGGCTGGACCGACCTTGCGTCCCTGGACTCAGCGTGAGCTGAGCCGATGCCTAGTCTCGCGCGCTCCACGCCGCGAGATTGCGCTCGATCTGCCGCGCATGCACCTCGAGGTGTTCGGCGTAGGTGCGAAACCAATCCGCGTCGCTGTACGCGCCGCTCTGCGTGTGCGTCCCGACCTTCCCGAAGGCCGAATCCGGCAGGCGCCGCAGCAGAGCGCTCGTGTTGGCGCGCACCGCTTCGATGGTGCGCAGCGCGAGCTCCGGATCGTGCGCGTGGTAGTCGAAGCTGCGCGCCCAGAGATTTTCGTCGTAGCCCACGATCAGCGGCTTGGGCTCGGCGAGCAGCAGGCGGATGCGCGTGTGCGCGTAGGCCTCGCTGTCGGCACAGTGCACGACGACCTCGTGCGCGCTCCACTTGGTCTTGGCGGGCCGCCACTGCCGCACTTCGTGCGGAACGGAGTTCCAGGCTGCTCTCAACAGGGCGATTCCGGCTTCGTAGCGTTGGAGGAAGGCGTCGCGTTCGGCGTGGGTGAGCATCGTCATCGTTCGGTCCTACGATCGTGGATACGGACGATACCGGGCCAACTTCAACACCGCCGCTCTTGCCCTTCCACTGCAAGCGAATCGGCCGGAGTCGAGGCTCGCTCCGCAATCACTTGCGCACCCGGATGCCGCTTTCGTCGACGATCCAGAGTCGTTGGTCGAGTTGCTCGGTCTGGAACTGTGGCAGCAATTGTCGGAGTATTTGCACCAGCCTCGAGCGATGCTGACGCTCGGGTCGAAGCACGATCAGGCCGGCATGCTCCGACGGTGGAAAGCGCCGCACGTCGGCGAAGTCGAGGTCCAGGGTCAGCAGCGCACGTCGTTCGCGGCGCAGGACAGCGGCGATTTCGGGATCGGCGCTCCCACCGAGGTGTTCGTCGAGCACGTGGTCTGCGTCGTACGCGGCGGCTCGAAGGAGCTCGACGAACTCCGCCGGGCAGTTCTCGTCGATCTTGAATCGAATCGCTCTAGTCGCGCTCACGCCGCGCCGCTATTGAACGGAATCACGCGGTCCTTCGCGAGCTCTGCTGCGTAGTGCATCGCAGCCAGCAGGTCGTCGCGAGTCAGCGACGGATAGCTTTGCAGGATCGCGGCCTCGGTCTCACCGGCGGCGAGGTTGTCGAGAATCACCGACACCATGATGCGCGTCCCGGCGATGCAGGGCTTACCGTGGCAGATGTTCGGGTCCACCGTGATGCGGGTTCGCCAGTCCATGGGGGTCATTCGATTGTACCGCGAGGCCGCGGCGGTACCCAGGCGGAGGGAATGGACAGCACGGATTGAGCGGATAGGCGTCCCGAAAGCTGCTCCGGCCGAATCGCTGTAGCGAGCCAGGCACTCGCGCCAGTGGCCCGCTTGGCGTCACACACCTGAGAGCTTTCGGACGATGCCATGTGGGACGACAGCCTTGGCCCCTGACTACGCGTCGGTACCTGCACCCCTCCATCCTCCGAGGTGCCAACAGCCCGTTGAAAAAGGCCCTACTGCGGCCGAGC
>Ga0315910_10004670_pt1 | contig 11416 bp, 8 predicted proteins | sample EdamamesoilMG_FD_204470 | JGI IMG/M metagenome (GOLD analysis project Ga0315910, IMG submission 204470) | Garden soil microbial communities collected in Santa Monica, California, United States - Edamame soil | ecosystem: Environmental > Terrestrial > Soil > Garden | place: USA: California...
CCGCGTCGAAGAACTGTTCGGAGGTATAGCTCACATCCACCCGCGGCGTCAGCGTCCAGTCATTGGCGAACCGGAAGGCGTAGGAGACGCCGGCGTGCGTAGTCCATTCGGGCGTGAATGGCAGCCTGCTCGACAGTGTCGCAGTCGCCGTGAGCGGAACCGAGCCTGGCGGCGGCGGCGGGGAGATGCTGTCGAAACCGGAATCGAGGTAACCCACGCTGGCGTCGAACAGCAGCCCGCGGCCGGGGGCGAACGTCACCTCCAGCTCGCCGCCGTCGATGGATGCCTTGCCGGCGTTGAACAGCAGCGGCACCACGCCCAGTCGGTAGGTCATCTGGATGTCGTCGTAGTTGGTGGAGAACAGCGCCGCATTCACGCGCAGGTTGGGGGTGGGGTTCAGCTTGGCTCCCACCTCGATGGTCTGCGCCGTCTCCGAACCGAACGAGATTGGCTCGTTGCCCGGCGGCGCCGCGTTGTAGCGCTGGTTATATCCGCCGCTCTTGAAGCCCTCCGACCAGCTGACGTAGGTCATCGCCTGCTCGTTCCACCGGTACTGGATGCTGGCGGAGGTGGTCGTGGCAGAGAAGTCCCGCGAGAACTTGCCGGTGGAAAGGAACAGGCATCCCGTCTGGCTCGGCGGCGGCCCGTTGAACGGACACAGCGCTGTTGGCGGCGCAGGTTCCGGGGCAGTGGCGGGCGAGACATTGAAAAGCGTGCCCTGCAGATCCTTGCTCTCGTCGGTGTAGCGAATGCCGGCCGTGACGCTGAGTCCCTCGGTGATCTTCAGCGTCCAGTCGGTGAAGGCGGCCCAGGCCTTGCTGCCAAGGGCAACCCGCTGCGTATCGTAGGAGGTGCCGGGATTGGAAAGCTGCACGAGGACCCGATCGGAGGTGTCTTCGTCGAAGAAGTAGAGGCCGAACACACCATCGATGCGATCCGAGTCCACCAGTGCCTGAAGTTCCTGGCTGAACTGCTCGCTGCTGCTGTCGTAACTCGTGTGCAGCACCAGCAGCGGCGTGTTGTCGGCGTCGCGTGATCCATCCCAGTCCAGCTTGCGGCCGGCGGTGATCGACTTGAACGACAGCATGTCGCTGTAGTCCCACTTCGCCACCAGCGACACTCCGCGGTTGCGCGTGCTGCTGGAAGCCGGTGCCGTTCCGCCATTGGTGAAGGGGCCCAGGGCCTGGGCGTCGTTGCCGCATCGCGGGTCGGCCAGCGGGCCGACGAGAGTGGGAGGCGGAAGCCCATCGATGACATTGGGGCAGCCGGCCATGATGCTGGCCACTCCCACGAAAAGCTGGGCCTCGTTCATGGCCCTGAACACGAAGGGCGAACCGTTCTCGTCCTCGTCCGTGTAGTCGCCGCGCAGCGTGAAGGCCAGATTGTCCGTGGGCCTCCAGCGCAGGGCGATCTGTCCAGTAACCATGTCCTCGTCGCCCAGGTCGGCGCCATCGGAGATGCGGGTTACATAGCCATCGCGCTTGCGGAACCCCGCGGCGGCGCGGGCCGACCACTTCTCCTTGTCGAGCAGGTCGGCGGCTCCAAAGAGCTCCATGAGATTGTCTTCGCCGATGGTGGCGCGCAGCAGCGAGCCAGCGCCCTCGCCGGGGCCGTTGGTGGTGACCAGCACGGCACCGCCGACGGTATTGCGGCCGAACAGCGTTCCCTGCGGGCCGCGCAGCACCTGCACGTTGGCGACATCGCGGAACTCCATGGCTCCGCCCACGGCGCGACCCATGTACACATCGTCGATGTAGATGCCCACGCCGGGATCGACGGCGGGAGTCGCATCGGTCTGGCCGATGCCCCTCACGAACACCTGCGCCGCGGAGTTGTTTCCAGTGAGCGTGCCGTAGCTGTGGAACTGCAGGTTCGGTACCACCTTGTCCAGATCCGTGGTGGTGGTGATCAGCATGCGCTCGAGCATGTCGCCGGTGATTGCCGTCACCGCTACCGGCGCATCCTGCAGGTTCTCCTCGCGGCGCCTGGCGGTGACGACCACTTCTTCGAGTATTTCGGAAGCTTCGGTCGCACCCGCGGCATGCACGTTCTGGGCTGGTTGTGCGGCCAGCACGAGGCCGAGCGAACCGAAGCCCAGAAATCCCGCGCGTCCGAAACGCGACACGCCGGGCAGCCGATGAAATCCGTCCATGATCCCCTCCTTGCGCTGCCGGCGTGTTCTCGACGCTGCGGCTGATTTGTATGTAACACATACTAATGGCGTTGCGGATGGAGTGGCAAGCCGTTAGATTCCCTCGATCACTTCCTGACCCGGCAATCGAATGACTCGCAACGGTGATCGCCCGTCCGCAATGAATGCCGAAGCAGGCAAGGACAACGCCGATGTGGGCTTCGGCGGGCTGGATGCGTTGCTGGGCTATCAGTTGCGTCGTACCCAGGGTGTCGTGCACAGGGATTACCTGGAGGCAGTCGACGGTCTCAGCCTGACGCAGAAGCAGACGGGCGTGCTGTGGCTGGTCGATTGCAATCCGGGCGTCGCCCAGGGCGCCATCGGTGCGGCACTGGACATGGACAGGGCAACCACCATGGCAGTGGTCGACCGGCTGGAAGAGAGGGGCCTCGTTGTGCGAAAGAAGTCAGCGGTGGATGCGCGCCGCCGGGAACTTCATGTCACGCCAGCGGGCGAGAAGTTGCTGGCCAGGGCAAAGTCCCGCATCGCCACACACGAAACCCGCCTGAAAGACAGCCTTACATCCCGGGAACTGACGACCCTGTTGGCGCTGCTGCAGAAGCTGCAGCAGGCTGCAGACCGTTAGCGCATCTCAGCGACACGAAAAGCTGGCTGCATCCTCGGTTCGGCCGGCGGTGTAACGCGCAACCTGCGGATAGGGACAGAGCGGCCGCGACCTGCCGGGAAACGCATCGCCCGTGGCCAGGACGCTGTCCGGTGCACGGCCTTCTTCCACCCAGGCCTGGATCGCCGCCAGCATGTCGAACCGGTCGGTGGCCTGGCCACCGGCGCAATGCGTCATGCCTGGTATCAGGAACAGTCTTGCCCAGGCCTGCGGCCCATGATCATCGCGCGGCGAAAGCTTTTCGTACCAATCTACGAGCGAGCCCGTGGACATGGCCTGGTCCGACAGTCCGTGATACACGATGAGCTTGCCGCCACGGCCTGCAAAGGTGGAATGCAGAGTGCCGTTGGCGTCGTTCATGGCGGCGGTTTCCGCGGTCCGCCACATGTCCCGGTCAAAATCGAAGCGCAACGGATCGAAGGCGGGATCGGCCGGCGTCAGCACATAGTTGCGCAGTACGTCGGCGCCAAGCGAAGCATTGCCCGGCGTGCCGCCGGCATTGCCCAGATGCATGGAGCGCCATGCGGGCAAGCTGATGCCGGTGTCCCACGCAAAGTCTCCATACAGCGATTCGCCTCGCGAGTTGCGCGCGCCGGAGAAGATCTTCTCCAGCGCGTCGGCCTGGCCGGCCGTGAGGCACTGATCCTTTCCGGGTGCACCGCTGCTGCCACATACCAGTTCTGCTGGCGTGAAACGGCAGGCCTTGAAGTCATTGATCATGCCGTCGGCAAGACCATCCAGCGTGTCGCACTTCTTCAGTACCGCATCCGACACGGCCTTCAGTTGCTGGTCGGTGATGGCGCGGGAGAGGTCGGGCTTCCCGGCTGCACCTTGCGGCGCGATCCCGGTGACGGTCTGGAGGCTGTAGATCTGATTGATCACCACGCGCGTGAGGTTCCACGACGGGTTGCCCGCGACTACGCCGTCGAACTCCAGCGGCAACCGCTGTGCAGCCAGCATGGCCTCGCGACCACCGGTCGAGCAGCCCATGAAGTAGGAGCGGTTGGGCCTGCGGCCATAGAACTCTGCGAGCACGAACTTGGCTTCCTGGGTCGCGCGCGCGACGGCCTGGTAGGCGAAGTCGAGCCTGGCCTGCTGGTCCGCCCCGAATCGCGAATCGACATTGCTGCGACCACGATGACCGCCGTCCGTGGCAACGACGGCATAGCCGCGCTCGAGTGCGGAAGGAAACCCGGCCACACGCCCGGTGGCGGTGGGCAGCGTGCCATCCAGTCCGCCGCCGCCCTGGAACAGCATGCGGCCGTTCCAGTCCTTCGGCAGGCGGACCTCGACGCCGGTGCCGTAGCTCATGTCGGGCAGGCCTGAAGGTCTGAAGTCGATCATCAGGCGTACCAGGCAGTGCTCGGGCATAGCGCCCGGTTGGCCGGCGCCCCCGGATTCCGCATTCGCGCTGGCAACCCACTCCGCAGTCTGGAACTGCACCTGTGGGGTGGAGAGCTTTGCCATGGCTGTACAGGATTCGCGGCCCGGATCCGTCCGGGAAGTTGCTGCGTGCGCATGGCCGAGCAGAAACAGTGACAGCCAGGCCCAGATAACCTTCTTCATACTGCTGTTCCCTCTCCCTTTCGCAGCTAACATTGCGTGTTTGTGCCGCGCCATCGTCCCCGACTGGTGGCGGGTGCCGCACCGAGATTGTAAGGGGTACTTACTAAAACATGGACGATTCCCGATGACCCGCAATCACCGCGACCCTCCGCAGCGTCACTTCTCGACCGGGGTCCGGCTCATCGAGAACATCATCAGTCCCGACGGCGACCCGGTGATCGGCCTCTACCTTTATATGGCGGGCGGCTGGCTCTCCCGCTCCATGGGCCGTGGAAGCCGGTTCGCTGCCATCAGGCCCGCGTCGATCGGCATCCCCGCGCTGCTGAAGGCCCATCCGGGATTGAGCCAGACCGAACTGGCCGACCTGATGGGCATCGAGCGGATGACGGCCGGCGTGCAGGTGGAAAGCTGCATCCGTGCGGGCCTGGTGCGGCGCGAACGCTCCGCCGAGGACCGGCGCAAGTACCGGCTGTACGTCACCGCCAAGGGCGAGACGAACCTGCGCCGCATCGCCGGCCTCATTCCGCTGCACGAACAGTACCTGTTTGGCCGGCTTTCCAGTGCCGACCGGTCCCACCTCTACCGCATCCTGCGCAAACTCCTCGACGGGACGACTGCCCCTTTGTAACGGGATTTACAGTTTGCCGGCACGGCGTAATACTGGCCGGCAACAAGATCCGGGGGAATCAGAAGATGCGATACCGTCGTACACGGGTACTGGCCGGCGCGGCAGTGCTGGGCGGATGTCTTGCGGTGGCCCACGCCCAGCAGAAGCTGGACAACATCACGATCGGCGAGCAGCAGTGCACTGCCGGCGCACTTCGCGCCCCCATAGATCCGAAGCAGGTTGGCGAACCGATCTCTGCCGTGCAGATCGACAAGGTGGACTGGTATGCCGCCACCGAGCGCTCGCCGGCCATGTGCGTCGTGGAAGGCCAGATCATGCCTGTGGACCGGTCGGCGACTGCGTTCCCGATCAAGTTCGCGGTGGGGCTGCCGGCGTCGTGGAACCATCGATCCATCCAGCAGGGCGGCGGGGGCATGAATGGCAGCGTGCCGCGCTTCGCTCCCGCGGCACCCCGCGCTGGCGGACCTGGTGGCGGAGGCTTCCCCGCGGGCCCGCCGGGTGGCGGCGCTCCCGGTGCAGGCGCCCCTCCCAGCGATATCGCGCGCGGCTTCGCCGTGTATGGCAGTGACTCGGGCCACGGGCAGGATCCCAGGTGGGCGCTCAACGAGGAGGCGATCCGGAATCTGGGGTACGCGCAGCTCAAGAAGACCCACGACGTGGCGCAGATTCTCATCCAGCGCCTGTATGGATCGGCGCCGCGCTTTCGCTACTTCATCGGCACCTCTCAGGGCGGCCGAGAAGCAGTGACGGTGGCGCAACGCTATCCAGCCGACTATGACGGCGTGGCTGCCAACGTGCCGGTGATGCAACTCAGCGGCCTGACCGCAGCCCCTGCTGAAATCCGCCGTCAGGAGATCCCGCTGGAAAGGCGCGTACCCACCGCGAAGGGTCGTGCCATAGCGGCCGAGTTCATGCGCCAGTGCGACGGGCTGGATGGGCTCGACGATGGCCTGATCAACGACTACATGCAGTGCCGCGCCATCTTCAACGTCAATGACAGGAAGGGGCCGAAGAACCCGTGGGCCGCCAGGCGCTGTCCCGACAACCGCGATCCGGATCCGGCCGACAAGAGCGAGAAGGCATGCCTGACCGACGGCCAGATCCAGACAGTGGAGTTCATCTTCTCGTCGCAGCCCCACCTCAGCACGCACGCTAATGGCGTGAAGGCCTTTGGCATGTGGCCGCCCTCCACAGAGGTAGCAGGCCCCGGCATGGGCGGCAACGCGCTGCTGTTGGACCAGCGCTACAAGGGTCAGGAAGGAGCGGCTGCGGATGCACGCATGTTCGGTGCGCTGGGTTCCGAAGGTGTGACCGGCTTCGTGCTGCAGAACCTGGAAGCCAACCCGATCAACTACGACAAGGCGCCGGTCGAGAAGCGCGCCCGCGAGGTCTCCGGGTGGATCGATTCCACCAACCCGGATCTGTCCGCGTTCCGCAAGCGGGGCGGCAAGATGATCGTCGCCATCGGCACCAACGACACGCTGGCTTCGCCGGGCGCGCAGCTCGACTACTACGCGGCGCTGACGAAGAAGATGGGCAGGAAGCTGGACGGCTTTGCGCGGCTGTATGTCCTGCCGCAGCGTGGCCATGGCCTCACGGGCAACTACTACACGCTCACTGGTGAGGGAAAGACGGTGGCCGGCACTGCGCTGCCCAGCCAGTTCGACCGGCTGGCGATGCTGCAGAAGTGGGTGGAGGAAGGGCAGGCGCCCGATCGCACGCAGACCGTCACTGGTCAGGGCGGCACCACCGGCCTCATGTGCAGCTATCCCCAGCATCCGCACTACAAGGGCGGCGAGCCGGGACAGGCAGCCTCGTGGAGCTGTCGCGAATAATCGTCCATGGAGCAGGGTCACGGAGCCTGCGCGGCTCCTGACTCGCAGAGGAGGGGTAATGCAGCGTCGCGCATCCATTGTCAGTGCCGTTACAGTCCTCATTTTCGCGTTCGTTGGACTGGCCGGCGCCGCCGAAGCCATTCGGGAGGATTTCAAACCCTCCACACTGAATCAGCCCGGCCAGGAGTATCCCCAGGTCAATTCGCAGGGCTATGCCCGCTTCCGGATCACTGCGCCCGACGCCAAGGCGGTTTCGGTGAGCCTGGGGCTCGGCGGTAGCGGCGGCACCAAGCTCGAGAAGGGCGCCGATGGCGTGTGGACCGGTACGACTTCCGGCCCCCTGGATGAAGGGTTCCACTACTACCACCTCACCGTGGATGGCGGCACCTTCAACGATCCCGGCACGCTGAACTACTACGGTTCGGTCCGTTGGGAAAGCGGCATCGAGATTCCGGCGAAGGACAGGGACTTCTACGCGCTCAAGGATGTGCCCCACGGCAAGGTGCAACAGGTGCTCTTTCCGTCGCGGAGCACCGGCACTGTGCGCCGCGCCTTCGTGTACACGCCGCCCGACTACGACAGGAACACCACCAAGCGTTACCCCGTGCTGTACCTGCAGCATGGCTGGGGAGAGGACGAGACGGCATGGCCCAACCAGGGGCACGCCAACCTCATCATGGACAACCTGATCGCCGAAGGTAAGACCAGGCCCTTCCTGATCGTGATGACCTACGGCATGACCAACGACGTGCGCTTCGGCGGACTGGCCAGCTTCGATGTCACCAAGTTCCAGACCGTGCTGGTGGACGAACTGGTGCCGTACATCGACGCGAACTTCCGCACCAGGGCCAACCAGAAGAGCCGCGCCATGGCCGGCCTTTCCATGGGTGGAATGGAGACGCGCTGGATCACGCTGAAGAAACTGGATACGTTCTCGCACATCGGCCTGTTCAGCGGCGGTGCCATCTCCATGGACGACGTGAAGGGCGCGCTGGGCTTCAAGGACAAGGTGAAGCTGGTATTCGTCAGCTACGGCAGCAAGGAACTGGGGCGCGGCGGCGGACCTGGCGGGCAGAGCGTCGACCCGCAGCAGGCCACCGCGGAACTGAAGAAGGCGGGCATCAACAGCGTGTTCTATGTTTCGCCCGATACAGGGCACGAGTTTCTTTCGTGGCGCCGCAGCCTGAAAGAAATGGCGCCGCTGATGTTCCGTGACTGAACGATGCGATTGACGGTGGAGCACTCATGAAGACGAGAATCGTGGCCGTCCTGGCGGCTTGTGCTGTCCTTCTGGCAGCGGCATGCACTGCCTCACAGGGTTCGGTGTCTGCAGCCCGCGTATCGGCGGGAAAGACGCTGCTGCCCGATGCAACGTGGAACTGCGGCATGGCCGAGGGCATCCCGGTTCCCGAGGACGGCGTCCTGCTGCTCGAGGCCGAGATCAGGCTCGACAATGTCTACGACGTCGGCCGAACTCCATTTGGCCAACGCAAGGTCGCGGTCACGCAGGAAGGCACGATGAAGGGGCCCCGCATCACGGCCAAGGTGCTGCCGGGTGGTCTCGACTTCGACCTGAGGCTGGCCAACGGCGTGCACGAAGTCGAACAGATCCTCGTGCTCCAGACCAGCGACAGCCGCTACGCCATCATGCGCAACGTCGGAACGGGCGTGAACGGCAATGACGTGCGCATCGTCTACGATTTCGAAGCACCCCTTGCCGGCGAGTTCGCCTGGCTCAATTCGGGCAAGTACGTGGGCCGGCGCACCATCGACGCGACGAACAAGACGATGAAGCTGTCGATCTATGATGTGACCGGCGTTACCGTCGCCACCGATGCCTCGCGCACCGTGAAGGTGGCGAAGCCGGCCGGTATTCCCCCTCAGCCCTGGGATTTTCGCAAGCCCGAGCCGGGCGAGGAACGCGGCGAAACCATCCTGGTCGAGTCGGTGGGCCTGGGGCGCAGTCAGGCCGTGCAGAACGGCAAGCGCGGGTCGCGCAATGTCATTCCCATCACGGGCGGCACGCTGGAGGGCATGGTATCCGGGAAGGTGCTGTTCGGAGGTGCTGACTACCAGAACATGACCACCGGTCCTGCCATCGATGCCCGCTACCTGTGGGAGACCACCGAGGGCGACGTGATCATCGTGCGCAATGCGGGTCCCTTCAACGCCCTGATTCCAACCTTCGAAACCCGCGTGGACGGCAAGTACGCATGGATGAACTCCGGCAAGTACCTCAGTTCTGCGCCTGGCGCCGGCGGCGGCACGGGCGGAGGCCTGAGCATCGCCATGTACAAGGTGAAGTAGCGGCGGCCTGGCGCTTCAGGATCCGATGCGCGAGCGCAGGCCGTCGAGCGTAAGGCCTGCGATGAACTTCCTGTACCGCTTCGCCAGTTCGCCGGGCGACATCCCGGCGGGCGCCAGCGGAAGGATCATGGCCTGTGCGGCAGCGAAGAACTCGCACATTCCCACCATAGCCACGTAGAGGAAGAGCGGATCGGTCGATGAGGTGCGGTCACCGGAGCGAAGCACCCGCCCCAGGGCGTCGATCTTCCCGCTGTTGATCTCGCGCACCCGCTTGCGCACCTGCGACGAACGGGAGGAGGCGCATTCATCGACCATCAGCCGCTGCATCGAGCGTACGCGCAGGGCGAAATCCAGCATGTTGCCCACGTGCGTCTCGAGCCGCGTGGCAGGGCTGGCGTCGGGATCGGGGTGCGCCGCGTTCCATTCATCCAGGATGTCTTCGATGACCGCCAGCAGCAACTGGTCCCGGTTCCTGAAGTAGTAACGGACCAGGGCACGATCCACGCCGGCCTTGCTGGCGATGGACAGGATGGTGGCTTCGTGCGGTGGAGCCTCGTCCATCAGCTTGCGGGCGGCAGCCACGATGGCCTCGCGGGTACCGACAGACTGTGTGGCCCGGGGCCGACCGGGATTGCGCCGGGTCTTCTTCGCGGGAGCACGGGTACGGGGTGCAGCAGGGAGCTTGGTTCGCGGCATGGGCACTGCATAGCACAACTTCGGCCACGGCAGGAACAGGGGTTGGTGTGGCGACCCCGCTCCGATTCGAATAAATTCCCAACGATGGGAATTAAGGTGCTGCGGATGACGGGACAACCGGACATCGCGGTATCGGGGTGGGGTCGATGAAGAAGCTGTCGGTACTGGCCATTGGCGCAGGCATTGGTGGGCTTAGCGCCGCCATCGCCCTGCGGCAGCGTGGCTTTGACGTGCGCGTGATCGAGAAGGATCCGGCCTGGTCCATCTACGGCGTCGGCATCATCCAGCAGGGAAACGTACTGCGCGCCACCAAGGAACTGGGCATCCTGGATGAGTATGTCCGCGCGGGCGTGGGCTTCGATGCCGTTGAGGTGTACGCGCCGGATGGCAGGAAGCTCGCGCGTGTGCCATCGCACCGTCTGCTGGAGAACTATCCGGCCAACCTGGGCATTGCGCGCTCTGCGCTGCAGAAGGTGCTGGGGAGTGCCGCGCAGTCGGCTGGAGCATCGCTGCATCTCGGCGTCGTCGCGACTGACATCGAAGACCATGGCGAATCCGTCGACGTACGCTTCTCGGACGGCACGCGCGGCACCTTCGACCTGGTGATCGGCGCCGACGGTGTGCGCTCCAGCACACGCAGCAGGATATTCCCCGATGCTCCGGCGCCGATGTTCACCGGCCAGTCGGTATGGCGCTACAACCTGCCGCGTCTCGATGGCCTCGACGCACTGCATGCGTACAACGGGCCCATCGGTGTCGGACTGGTGCCCACCGGCGAGTCGCTCATGTACATGTTCGTGACGACGCCGGAGTCCGGCAATCCCCACTATCCGCGGACGGGACTTGCCGCGACGATGCGCGCCAAGGTGGCCGCATGCGCTCCGGCAATCCGCGAACTGGCAGACCTGATCACCGACGACGATGGCGTGGTTTACCGGCCACTGGAGTCACTGTTGCTGGAGCAGCCCTGGTACCGCGGTCGCGTGGCGTTGCTGGGCGATGCCGCCCACGCCAGCACTCCGCATCTGGGCCAGGGCGCCGGGATGGCAATCGAAGATTCCCTGGTGCTGGCTGAGGAACTCGCCCGTCACGAAGAGGTGCCAGCCGCGCTGGATGCCTGGTTCCGGCGCCGCTTCGAGCGATGCGCCTACATCGTGCGCGCCAGCCTTGCCATCTGCAAAGGCCAGTTGGGAGAAGGTCCCCCGGTGGACAACGCCAGGGCCACGGCAGAAATGTTCGCCTACACCGCCCAACCCCTGTAGAGGCCGATGATGAGCCGAGTAACCGAGATCCGCCATGTTGCGTACGGAGTCGTCGACCTCGACGCCGAACGCCGGTTCTACGCCCAGGACTGGGGTCTGGAGGAGGTGAGTGCCGACGATGACAGAGTGTGGTTCCGCGCCGCAGGCCAGGACGAGCCCCATGTAGTACGGCTGCGCCAATCCGAATCCAACCATCTGGATGTCATCGCGCTGGCCACGGACTCCCGCGCTGATGTGGATGCCCTGTTCGGGCGCGCGCAGCAGGCAGGATGCCGCATCGTCCATGCGCCGCGCGAACTGACTTCT
>Ga0315910_10004671_pt1 | contig 11415 bp, 9 predicted proteins | sample EdamamesoilMG_FD_204470 | JGI IMG/M metagenome (GOLD analysis project Ga0315910, IMG submission 204470) | Garden soil microbial communities collected in Santa Monica, California, United States - Edamame soil | ecosystem: Environmental > Terrestrial > Soil > Garden | place: USA: California...
GCGCGCTTCGATTTGAAGAGGCGCTCCGTGAAGCCGCGGATGCTCGTGTAAAACACCGGCGTGAACAGCAGACCGAAGAACGTCACGCCCAACATGCCATAAAATACTGCCGTACCGAGCGCCTGACGCATCTCCGCGCCGGCCCCGCTCGCGCGCAGCAGCGGCACAACACCGAGGATGAATGCAAAACTCGTCATCAAGATGGGGCGCAGGCGCAGCCGACACGCCTCGACAGCGGCAGCATAACGATCCAGCCCCGCGTCCTGACGTTGGCGGGCGAATTCCACGATGAGAATCGCGTTCTTCGCTGCGAGGCCTACAAGCACGACGAGGCCGATCTGCGTGAAGATGTCGTTATCGCGTCCGCTCAACCAAACGCCGCCGATGGCGCTGAGCAGGCACATCGGCACGATGAGGATTACCGCCAGCGGCAAGCCCCAGCTCTCGTATTGGGCAGACAATACGAGGAACACAAAGATCACGCACAGCGGGAAGATGAACACGATGGTGTTGCCCGCGAGTATCTGTTGATACGTCAGGTCCGTCCATTCGATGGAAAAACCGTCAGGCAAAGTTTCTTTGGCGAGGCGCTCAACCTGGTCAATCATCTGCCCGGAGCTGATGCCGGGAATCGTGCTGCCACTGATGTCGGCGGAGTAAAACAGATTGTAACGTTGCAAGCGATCCACACCGCCGACTTTCTTCACGTTGGCCAGCGCGCCGATGGGCACCATTTCGCCGATGCTATTGCGCGTCTTGAGTTGGCCGACGCTGTCGGGGTTGATACGGAATTGCGGCTCGGCCTGCGCATAAACCTGCCAGGTGCGGCCGAACAAATTAAAGTCGTTCACATACACCGAGCCGAGGTACGTCTGCAACGTCTCGCCGATATCGGCCATGTTCACGCCCATGCTCTTGGCTTTCTGCCGATCAATCTCTACGCGGAACTGCGGCACGTTGGCGCGGTAACCGGAAATCAGCGACGTGAACTCCGGCTCCTTCTGTAGCGCGTCCATCAATCGTCGCGTCGCGCCTTCCAGCGCCACCAGTCCGCCATTGTTCAAGTCCTGCACCTGGATCTTGAAACCGCCCGCGTTGCCCAAACCGCGCAACGGCGGCGGCGGCAGGATCAGCACGCGACCTTCCTGAACAACGGAAAGTTCCTTGCGAACCCGGGCCATCAGTTTTTCACCCAGAAGATTCGGATCTTTGCGATTCTCAAATTTATCCAGCACAAGGAACGCCGCGCCGACGTTCGGTTGATTCGCCTGCAACACGGATGAGTAACCCGAGATCGCAAACGTGTGGGCAATCCCGGGAATCTTGCGCGCGATTTCGTCCACGCGGCGCACCGTTGCATCAGTGCGCTCGAAGGACGCCGCATCCGGCAATTGGATCACGACCAGTAGATAACCCATGTCCTGCGAGGGAATGAAACCCGTTGGCACTTTGGCAAAAGTGAACAAGCCAAGTCCGACCAGTCCGGCGTAAACCACCAGCACTGCTGCAGCGACCCGGATCAATCGTCGCACCGCTCCAGCGTAGCTGTCGCCGGCGCGTTGGAACACGCGATTGAATCCACGGAAAAACCAACCGAGAAGCGCATCGAGCAGTTTGGTGAATTTGTCCTTCGGGGCGCCATGTTCCGGCAGCAACAACGCGCAAAGCGCCGGACTGAGCGTGAGCGAGTTGAACGCCGAGATGACCGTCGAGACCGCGATGGTCAGAGCGAACTGCTGGTAAAACTTGCCGGAGATACCGCTGATGAACGCCGTCGGCACGAACACCGCGCAAAGCACCAAAGCCACCGCAATGACCGGACCGGTCACTTCCGCCATCGCTTTGATGGTGGCTTCGCGCGGCTTGAACCCCTGTGAGATGAAACGCTCGACGTTTTCCACGACGACAATGGCGTCGTCCACCACGATGCCAATCGCGAGCACGAGGCCGAACAGCGAGAGGTTGTTCAGCGAGAAGCCAAAAATCTTCATCACGGCCAACGTGCCGATGAGCGACACGGGCACGGCGATGAGCGGGATGATGGACGCGCGCCACGTTTGCAGGAAAACGACGACCACAATGACGACGAGCAGGATGGCTTCGATGAGCGTGTGCAACACCGCTTCGACCGACGCGCGGATGAACTGCGTCGGATCGTAGTTGATGCGGTAATCCACGCCGGGCGGGAAACTCTTCCTCATCTCGGCGAGCGTCTCGTAGATCTTGTCCGCCGTCTTGAGCGAATTGCTACCGGGCAACTGAAACACACGCAACGAAACGGCGTTGTAGCCGTCCATGTAGGTTTTCGACGAGTAATCACGTGCCCCGAGTTCAACGCGGGCGACGTCGCGGACGCGTGTCACTTCACCATCGCGTCCAGTCTTCACGACGACATCGCCGAACTGCTCTGCCGTCAGCAAACGCCCTTGAGCAACGAGTGTGTATTGAAAATCCGTTCCCGCCGGCACGGGCGGTTGGCCGAGCGAACCCGCAGCGATCTGGAGGTTTTGTTCACGCAAAGCGCGCGTCACATCACCCGCAGTCAGATTGCGCGCGGCGAGTTTCTCGGGGTTGAGCCAGATGCGCATCGTAAAATCCTGGCCGCCAAGCGAATTGGCGTCGGCCACGCCGTCAATACGCGCGATGCGATCCCGCACCTGGAGCGTCACAAAGTTTGCGAGATACGAAACATCACGCGAGCCGTCCGGGCTGAAGAACTGTGCGGCGAGTGTGAGGTCGGGCGATTGCTTCTTCGCCGTAACACCAAGCCGGCGCACGTCTTCCGGCAAACGCGGCAAGGCCGTGTTCACGCGGTTCTGCACCTGCACCGTCGCCTCGTCGAGGTCCGTGCCGAGCTGGAACGTGATGGTGATTTGCACCTTGCCGTCACTCGTGCTGGATGACGACATGTAAAGCATGCCTTCGACGCCGTTGATTTCCTGTTCGAGCGGTGTGGAGACGGTTTCGGCGAGCGTTTGCGCGTCCGCACCGGCGTAAGACGCGGAAACGATGACCGTCGGTGGGATGACATCGGGATATTGTGCGACCGGCAGGCCGAGGTAAGCCAGTCCACCCACGAGAGTGACGACGATGCTCAAGACCGCCGCGAAGATCGGACGATCAACGAAGAAACGCGGGATGTTCATCGGGCGGAATTGGTGCTGACCGTGGTCACGGTGTTCGTGCTCATGTCAACGAGCTGTGGTTGCACGGTCAGACCGAGGCGCGTGCTCATCAAACCCGCGACGATGACACGGTCGGATTCCTTGAGGCCGTCGCGGATGACACGCAGGCCGTCGAGCAATGGCCCGGGGCTCACGGCGCGATAAACCACGGTGTTCTTGTCGTCCACGGTGAGCACGTAGGCGCGGCCTTGATCGCTGCTGATGGCGCTATCACGAATGAGCACCGCTGGGTACTCGCCCACGCCCGGAACGCGGATGCGCGCGAAAAATCCGGGGGCCATCAACTTGTCCGGGTTCGGGAAAACGCCGCGCGCGCGGATCGTGCCGCTGGCCGCGTTCAGTTGATTATCCACGAAATCAACCTGGCCCTTGTGCGGAAAGCCGGCTTCATTGCCCAGCGCCATCTCGGCGGGAATCGGCTCCTGCAAAGGTGTCTTGCGCTTTCCTTCGCGATAGAGCTGGCGGTACTTCAGCACGGAAGCTTCGTCAGCGTCGAAGTAGCAGTAAATGGGATCCAGTGAGACGACCGTGGTCAGTAGCGTGGCACCCGCCGTGTTGCCACCAGTGACAAGATTGCCAGCCGTGACGCGTGCGTTGCTGATGCGACCGGTAATCGGCGCCCGTACCTCGGTGAATTCCAGATCAAGTTCCGCCGCAGTCAATGCAGCTTGCGCTGAATGCACCGCTTCTGCAGCTTCCGTGGCTGTCTTCGTGCGTGTCTCGAATGCATCGGTGGAAATGGCTTTGCTGGCGACCAACCCCTCGGCACGTTTGGCTTCGCCGGTTGCAAGCTCGGCCCGAGCACGGGCCGCGGCCAGTTCAGCGCGGGCGCGATCGACGATTGCCTGATACGGTCGCCGGTCGATGGTGAAAAGCAAATCGCCCTGTTTCACTTCGCTGCCTTCCTTGAAATGCACCTTCTCGATGTAGCCGGACACGCGGGCGCGGACTTCCACCGTCTCCGGCGATGACAACCGGCCCGTGAATTCGTCCCACTCGTTTACCGTGCGCGCGATGGGATGCGCCACCGAAACTGCAGGGGCGATCGGTGCGTTGCTTTTGCTCGTTTGTTTACCACAACCGATCAAAACCAGCGCTCCGATCAAAGACCAACCTGCCACTCTGAATGTTTTCATGACTGTGTTTGGAGGCCCATAGCCGGGCCTGGATTCAACCACTTTAGCGGCACTTCGGGCTTTGCATAGACGCAGCCGCGAATATCGCTTATACGTCGGGCGCATGAATGGGCTGGAAGACTTGCAACAATTGCGGGCGTTTGTGCGCATCGTCGAATGCGGCAGCATCTCGGCGGCCGCGCGCACCCTCAACACCACCCAGCCCACGCTCAGCCGGCAACTCCGCCAGCTCGAGCGCGCGACCGGCATCCCCTTGCTGCGCCGCGATACCCGCACGATGAATCTCACGGACGCAGGGCGGCGGCTCTTCGAAGATGCCCGGGAGATTCTGAGCCTCGCCGAACAGGCCAGCCAGCGGTTGCGCGATGAGAAGGAAGCTCCGCGCGGCCATTTGCGTGTCGTCGCCGTGGTGGATTTGGGGCAATGGATCGTTTCGCGCCTGCTGGCGTTGTTTCAGCAGACACATCCACACATCACCGCCGAACTGCACCTGATCAACCGCCCCTGCAATTTCATCGAGGAAGGGTTTGATTGTGGCGTGATGGCTGGCCGCATTACCGACACCTCCGTGACAGCCCGCCGCGCCACGGAACTAAACCGGATGCTGGTGGCTTCGCCTCGTCTGCTGAAAGAGAAAGCTCCTATCCGCACGCCAGCGGATTTGAAACGCCTGCCGTGGATGGGATTGGTGCAACCGCACTTTTACCTGCGCGATCAGGTCACGCTGCTGCGTGGCAAGGAACAAAGCACGGTGAAACTCGCGCCCGTGATGTTACTCGACAGTGTGACCGCACTGCGCGAAGCCGCCATCGCCGGCTCGGCGCTCACCGTGCTGCCGGAATGGCTGCTGGGTGATACCCTCGCCAGCAAGAAGCTCGTGCAGGTGCTGCCCGACTGGAGCATCACGAGCGCGGATGTGAATGTCGTTTTCCCCGCCAGCCGCCATCTGCCGGAGCGAGTGCGGGCGTTCGTAGATTTTGCCGTCGCCACCCTGCCCCGACTGATTGCCGAGAAAGTGGCGGCGGCTCACTGATCCTAAAACTGTTTCAAGAACCGCACGTCGTTTTCGTAGAAGAGGCGGATGTCGTTGATGCCATAGCGGAGCATGGCGATGCGTTCGATGCCGAAGCCGAACGCCCAGCCGGTCCAGACTTCCGGATCGTAGCCGACGTTCTCGAACACTTGCGGATGCACCATGCCGCAGCCGGCGATCTCCAGCCAATCCTTGCCCATCTTCTTCACCAGCGCGTTGGTAAAATCAATCTCGTAGCTCGGCTCGGTGTAGCTGAAGTAGTGCGGGCGGAAACGAATCTTCACGTCAGTGCCCATGAGTTCCTTGAAGACGAACTCCACCGTGCCTTTGAGATCGCCAACGGTCACGCCTTTGTCCACGTAAAGTCCTTCGACCTGATGGAACGTCGGATTGTGTGTGGCATCGGCATTATCACGACGAAACACGCGGCCCGGCACGATGATGCGCACCGGCGGTGATTGCGATTTCATCACGCGAATCTGCACTGACGAGGTGTGCGTACGGAGCAAACGCTTATCGGTTGTGTTCAGATAAAACGTGTCCTGCGAATCACGAGCCGGGTGGTCGGCAGGCGTATTGAGCGCGTCGAAGCAGTAATACTCGTCTTCAATCTCGGGGCCGTCTGCGACGGCGAAACCAATTTTCCGGAAGGCGCGGACGATGTCTTCAGTGACCTGAGTGAGCGGATGGAGCTTACCCAGCGCCCGGCGACGGCCAGGCAAAGTGAAATCAGTCGGATGCTTCGGTAACGCGGCCGCCAGTTCCAACTCATCGCGCCGTGCAATCAGCGCCGCTTCAAGTTCAACCTTGGCAGCGTTGATGAGCTTGCCGGCGGCGGGACGTTCCTCCTTCGAGAGCGAACCGAGCTGCTTCATCAAAGCTGTGAACTTGCCGTGTGGTCCGATCCACGCGCCTTTGGTTTGTTCCAGCCTGGCGAGATCGCCAGCGGCTTTGAGTTCCGCCAGCGCGGTCTGTTTCAGCGGTTCGATGTCGTCAAGGAATCCAGCCATAAGATTGATGATGGAAGATAGAGGATGATGGCTGGAAGAAAAGCAAAACGGGCGACCATTGCTGGCCGCCCGCTTGAAATGTTTGCGTGAGAGCTTACGCCTTCGCCAGAGTCGCGCCGGGCTTGGCCTTGAGCGCATTCTTGGCGACGTTCACGATTTCAATGAACGCGGCATTGTCGGTGGCCGCGATGTCGGCGATGACCTTGCGGTCGAGTTCACACCTGGCCGCGATCAAGCCTTCGATGAGGCGGCTGTAGGTGATGCCACAGGTGCGGGCGGCGGCGTTGATGCGCGCCTGCCAGAGATAACGGAAAGTGCGCTTCTTTGTGCGGCGATCGCGATAGGCGTATTGCCGACCGTGGTCCACGGCGTCGCTGGCGTAGCGGTAAAGTTTGGAACGCTTGAGGCGGAAGCCTTTCGCCGCTTGCAGCATGCGATTGCGGCGTTTGCGGGAGGCGGGTGAATTGGTGACGCGCATGGGTCAGTTCGTGGTCAGGAGTTGAGGTTGTTCAGCCTCGATGGCTGAAGGGCATACTCTGGGTAATGCGATAGGCGTCGGTCTCGTGCACGAGCGTCGCCCCGCGCAATCCCCGGCGACGTTTGGCACTCTTGGTCTGGCAGAGGTGACGGCGACCGGCGCTGGCGCGCAGGACCTTGCCACGGGCGGTGATCTTGAACCGCTTGGCCGCGGACTTCTTTGTTTTGATGCCTTTGGGACGTCGCATAAAAATTTTGTCTCTTACCGAAAAAGAGCGCGCACTATAAGCACCCTGCGGGGGCCGTGCAAGCGGTAATTTGGCTCAAGCGGGATGATTTATTCACAGCTTTCTGTCACCAAGTGACTCTGCCAAGCGTCTTTTCTCGCAAGAATGACGCGAACTGAGCGGCTGGCGGAAGAAACCGGAGGGCTTTTGCCTTTTTCGCCCGAATCGCGCCTGCCATATTCGCCCGGCATGGAAGCGAGCGATGCGGAATTGATTGCTGCCGTATTGCGCGGCGATGCCGCCAGCTTCGAACCGCTTGTCCAGAAGTATTCTCCCCGGATTTTTGCCACGGCCCGGCGCTATGCCCGCCGAGAAAGCGAAGTTGAGGACATCGTCCAGGAAATCTGGCTCAAGGCTTACAGCAAACTCGCGAGCTTTCGTGGCGATGCACCGTTTGATCATTGGCTGATGCGACTCGCGGTGCGCACCTGTTACGACTTTCTCCGCGGCCACCAGCGCAATCGCGAGGCGACCTTCACCGACCTGAGCGAACCCGAGGACGATTGGTTGGAACGCTTTGCCGCCGCCCCAGAAACCACCAGCGAGAACGCTGATGCCGCGAAGCAACTCATTGAGCGGGTGCTGAAACAGCTTTCGCCGCCCGCGCGAATGGTCATCACGCTGCTGGAGATTGAGGACCGCTCCGTGAAGGAAATCGCCAAACTGACCGGCTGGTCTGTGGCGCTGGTGAAGGTGCGGGCTTTCCGTGCCCGGGCCGAGATGCGCAAAGTGCTGGCGCGCATGACCAAGGATAAATATTTGTAACCCGAACCAACCCAAATACGTCAAAGGACATTGCGAGCGTATGAATCTCGACGAACTCCAAAAAAAGCTGCTGACCGCGGCCCGGGCGAATCCGCCGGGCGAGCAAGTGCCGTATGCTTTCGAGAAACGCATCAGCGCGCTGCTGAAATCACGGCCAGTGGAAGATCCGCTCTCGCTCTGGGCGCGCGCGCTGTGGCGAGCGGCGGCCCCTTGCGCAGCCATCATGCTCTTGCTGGGCGTCTGGTCGTTCATCGGCAGCAGCCAGAACACTCCGAGCGCGACCGACAGTTTTGAAGATCAATTTGTAGATACCATGCTCGTGCTGGATCAGACGGAGGAAACGCTGTGAACACGTGGAAGATCATTCTCGCCACGCTGGTGATTTTCGGGTCCGGAGTGATCACTGGTGGCCTGCTCGTGACCCACAATGAACGGGTGAAGCAGCGCCAGTTCTGGATGCTCAACCGGATCGATAAGAATCGTCAGGCACGCGCTGAGGTCCGCGAACCGAACCTGCCGCCGCCCGGGGGTAATTCAAATCCGGCTGCCGAACAACGCCCGCGCCAACCCAACCTGCTTCCCGCGATGCTGCGGATGGATTTGCTTCAACGGATGGAAGGCCACATGGATCTTACGACCGGCCAACGGGAGAAAATCGAGGAGATTCTGCGCGAAGGACAGGAGCACACGCGGCAGATCATGGATCCGGTGCAGGCAGAATTGCAGAAACAAGTGCGAACAACGCGTGACCGGATTCGCGAGGTTTTGACCGACGAACAAAAACCACGCTTCGACGAACTCATGCGCCCACAACGCCGCGGCGATGAACCGTTGTCGCCCGAACGCCGGATGCAACGCCAGCAATTCCGCCCGCAGGATGGCCAGCCAAGATTCCCTGGACCAGGTCCGCGTAATGGCGAACCGGTGAATCCTCCACCGCAATAAGCCTGTTTGGCCGCCCTAAACAGGCTGTCGCTCACCGGTCCATCGTTTCGCTTTTGCCTTTTCCCCAGCGCTCGTGTGTGCTGTGTGGATGCTGGGGTCGATCCGCAAGGCCGAATACGCCGAACTGGTGGCGCTCTTCTTCATTCAAGGAGCGGCCCTCGGCATGTGGTTCGTGCCGCTCGGCCCGGTGCTCGATTCTCACGGACTCGGCAGCATCAAACCCCTCGCGTTCGGCTGTTCTGCGCTTGCGGCGTTTGTCTCGCCGCTGATCTTCGGTGCAATGGCAGATCGCCATGCGTCGCCGGTCAAGGTGCTGCGCGGATTGTCCGTGGCCACGGCCTTTGCGATGGCGCTGGCCAGCACGGCCATCCGGTTGAAGTTCCCGACCTGGTCTGTCATCACACTGATCCTGGTGCACGCGCTGTGTTCGTCACCCACCTGGAGTATTTCCTCGGCTATCATCTTCGCCCGGTTGGCGGATGCGAAGAAGGAGTTCGGGCCGATCCGCGCAATGGCGACGCTCGGCTGGATGGCCGGTTGCTGGACCGTCAGCGCCTTTGGGGCTGATTCATCCTCATGGGCAGGATATAGCGGCGCCATAACATGGCTGTTGGTCGCTGGATTCACTTATTACCTCCCGGTGTTGGAAACTCCCAAGTCAGCTGAGAACTTGAGCTGGCATGAGCGATTAGGCTTGGACGCATTGACGCTGCTGCGGCATCGCGATCATCGCGTCGTGTTCATCACGGTCGCGCTGTTTGCCATTCCGCTGGCCGGCTTTTATCCCTTTGCCCCGGCGCATCTGCGCGATCTGGGTTTTCAACACACGACGGCGTGGATGAGCCTGGCACAGATCACGGAAATCATCTGCATGCTTGCCCTCGGCGCGCTGCTCACACGCTGGCGATTGAAATGGATTTTCGTTTGCGGACTCAGCTTCGGCGTGCTGCGCTTCGCGTTGAGTGCGTGGGACAGTCGCGGTTGGCTGCTGGCGGGCATCATATTGCACGGCGCATCGTTCACGCTGGTTTACATCACGGCCCAGATTTATCTCGATCAACGCGTGGAAGCCGCGTGGCGCACCCGCGCCCAAGCGTTGATGTCACTCATGAACGGCGGGGTGGGCAATCTGATCGGCTACCTGGGCACAGGCGCATGGTTCGCGGCTTGCACCGACAAGGCTGGCCATCATTGGTCGCGCTTCTGGCTCGGGTTGACTGCCGCTGTGGCGGCGGTGCTTCTGCTCTTCATCTTCGCCTATCGCGGAAAAGCGGCGGGCCTGTTGAAAAAGGAAGCTTGAATCATCAACCGCCAGACTCCGGCGCGCTGGCACCCGTTGAATTCTTGAACGGATTCCGTTCCGGCGCTTCCTCATGTGACACCGCGCCCAACATGCCGCGGATGATCCAGTTCAGTGCCGGCACGCGGTGGCGCATCCAGACGGACATCGGTTCGGGCTTCGCACCAAGTGCAGCTTTGGGTTCGAGCGCGGTGCGACCGAGCGACAGCGATTTGCAGCCCCATGAAATCGCATCGGCAATGGTGGTGTGCAGCAGGCGCAGATAAATTGGCAATCCTTCCGCAGCCGCTGCACGATCAAATCCGATATAGTAGGCGATGGCGGTGTCGCCGTCGCGGATGGTGGTGACGAAGCCAAGAATCTGTTCGCCACGCCGGATGACCGTGCAACGGAAGTCATGGCCCAACGCGAGCGCCAGTTGCGGCAGATAACTTTCTGCGAGCGTGACCAGGCGCACTGACGCGTTTTTGTGCACGGCCAGATACAACTCATGCAGCCGCGCCGAGTGCGGCGTGAGGTCCGCCAGTGATTCGACCAAGCAACCGGCCGTAGTGAGTTTCTTCACCTGATCCTTGGCGTTGCGCCGATACTTCGCATCGAGTGCGCCGACATAATCGTCGTAGGTGCGCCACGCGGGATGGAGCGCGAGCACCATGTTCGGCTCGGTTTCCATGGGGCGATAGCTGAAGCGCCGCAACGCCTCCAGTCCCTGCTCGCGTTCCGTGAGATCCTTGACCAGCACGAGATTCGTCTGGCCGAGCAACCGTTCCGCGCGCCGGATGCGATACAACGCCTCCGCCACGCCCGGCCAGAGCGCCGCCGGATCTTCGCCCGCAGCGAACGCGATGCCGTGAAAGCCCCACGACATGAGATTGCCCGCCACCAGCAGCGGCTCGTTCAACTGAGACGTCGCGAGCTTGGCCGCCGGCGTCAACACGCGTTGCAACGAACTGCCGTTCTCGCCGCCGCCCGATTCTTCCTTGAGCAGATGCTTGTTGGTGACCGTGACGAGTTGCGCGGCCACGGCGGCGACCGGTTGTGGCCCGCGGAAAATCAGCGCATAACGCGGCACGAGATTGTCCGGCCCGTGCGCCTCGATGACCCGGAGAACCTTGCGTTGCAGAAACTGGCTGCCGCGCGCGGTAACGGCGTCCCACGCCGCGCCATTGAGGAAATCCACGCGATCGGCCAGCGCGAAATCAAATCCGCTGGGCCGATGCCGCTCCTCATGCCGCTCGCGCAATTCGCGGAAAGCAGAGACGGCTTTGCGAAGGGGA
>Ga0315910_10004672_pt1 | contig 11414 bp, 12 predicted proteins | sample EdamamesoilMG_FD_204470 | JGI IMG/M metagenome (GOLD analysis project Ga0315910, IMG submission 204470) | Garden soil microbial communities collected in Santa Monica, California, United States - Edamame soil | ecosystem: Environmental > Terrestrial > Soil > Garden | place: USA: California...
CTCGGACATCGCCGCCGCGCTCGACATGTCCGTGAACACCGTGAAGAGCCACCTGCGCCGGTCGCTGGAGTGGCTGCGCACGCAATGCACTGGAGATGCACATGAATCTTGAACAGCAGTTGCGTGCCGCACTTGTCCCGACCTCGCCGCGGCCGCAGGTCCGTGCCTCGGTGCTGGAGCGGCTTGAGGCCGGACACGGTCGTCAGGGACCGAACCGATGGGTGCTGGGTGGCGTGGTGCTCGCGGTCGCTGCTGCCGCGGCGATGCTCGCGATGCAGTTGAGGGAGCCGGTCGCTTCTGCCTTCGTCGTGGATTCGACGCCCCCGCCGGGCGTGCCGCGCGGCACTTCCTCCGATGTGCCTGCAGCACCCGTTGCAACCGACGCAGCACCCGTGGCTCAGGACGCGCAGCCGCAGCCGCAGGTGATCGCGCCTTCCATCACGCCTTTCACAGTGCAGGTACTGCCCTTGAAGAGCGATGTGGCCGATACGGCTCACTGGGTCATCTGGCCCCCAGCGAGTTCGCGGCCAAAGGTCAGTAAACTGACGCGGAGCTGCCTGAACTCTGGATCTGACTTCTAAGAAAAGCGGACCCACCGCAATCCCCATAAATCTTCTGCTTCCAGTTCGTCCGGAAAAACGAGGGAGATACAGGCAAGGGGTTGATCACGACCAGGTTCTGATGGGAGACGTTGCCGCGCTGGAGCGGCACGTGCTACTCATCCGAGCGAACTGCTGTGCCGTAGTGGTGTTCGGAGAGTATTGCCTACAAGTCGGCGTCCGTCCCGTCAGCGAAAGCGTTCACGTTCTCCGGCTTGAGGCACATGATCACTACCTTGTGTGAAGCCGCGGCCAAAGTTCAATCAGTGCGTGAGGTTCACACGAGGCCCGTCCTGAGTTCTGCATTGATCCTCGTGATAATCCAGGGTGATAACCAACGATCGTTGATTGACGCAATCTCGCAATGTGTGCATAACTCGGGATCACCGTTGTCCAACTGAGTTCGCGGGGGCGACGGCATGGCGCAGAGTGAAATCTACAGGTGCGCCATGACCGAAGCGGGACTGGCGACATACTGTTTAGACAGTTCTGAATTGATTTGGGGGGGCAATGAAGTCGGAGAAAATCGTAAAGTTCCTTAACCTTGCGTCAATTTTCATCATTGCGATCACAGTTATCGTTCTTGCCTACCGGTATGCGCCCATTCAGGCTACCGCAAAGTCCGACGAACCAACCGAACTCTCTCTCGCTCCTTTCTCTGGTGAACCTGTCCTGAAGTTTGTGCTTGCGACAGACTGCCAATACTGCGAGAAGAGTTACGAATTCTACAGAGCCTTGCTGTCCTCTCGAATTGACAAAGAATTCAAGGCAGTTGCCGTGTTCCCAGAAGATCCCAGCCTCACAAGGGAATTTTTGCGAATGCGGGGCTTGGCATTCGACGAAATTGAACAAGCTTCCTACGCGGAGCTGGGCGTTGCTGGTACGCCTTCATTGCTCTTAATGAATTCGGACGGGAGAGAAGTGGGGCGCTGGATTGGGCTCCAGTCCAATGAGCTGCAGGCCCGCATCGCTCGAATCCTGCAAGTAGACAAGATCTTCGCTGCTGCTGCGTATGGCGAAAATATCCGTACCAAATACTATGCTGGACTTGAAAAGGTTCCGACGATGACTGTCGCTACGTTCAAGGAGCTCTCTCGTAGAGATAGTCTCACCGTGATAGACACGCGTTCTCCCGAGCGCTATAGGGAGGATCATGTCCTTGGGTCCATCAATATTCCATTTGAAGATCTGGACAGCGAGTCTATCGCACGCATTCCGCACGAGAAGCCAATGGCGATCCTTTGCGAATACTCAGATCCTATGGTTTGCAGGAAAGAAGGCGCCCCGGACGTTAACAATTCCAATTGCTTCTTGGCCGGTTCGTTGTTGGTAGCCAATGGACTAGAAGACGTCAGCGTTCTCTCTGCCACTGCAGTAGAACTCAGGACGGATTCGCTCACGGTGTCTACAGCAGGCGGTGGCGCTCCCGGTCATCTATTGACTTCCCCTCAAGCGGAATGAGACGGATTAGTGTTGCGTTAATCGCGGCGATCATTCTGCTGGGATTCGCTTCTGTCAGGATTACACGGATCGATGGATTCTCAATGGCGCCCTCTCTTTGCGACAAAGAGCTTTGGATAGCAATAAGAATTCCGTTTTGGAGGAAGGGTCCAGATCTTGTAGGCCAAGTAGTGATGCTTAAGGACAGAAATGGTGTTATGGCCGTCAAGCGAGTCGTGGCTTCTGGCGGGAGCAGCCTTAAAGTCGTTCTGGGGGGCGTGATTCGTGATGGCAAAGAGCTGGACGAACCTTACATATGCGAGGGTACGTCGAGCATTCGCGAGAACTGGACCTACATGTCCCAAGAATCGCACATGACGGTCGCTGCTGAACAGGTGGCGGTCATGGGTGACAATCGCCCTTGGTCTACTGACTCCAGAAGCTATGGCCCGGTGCCACTTGGAAACGTCAGTGCAGTGTTGGTCGCTCGAGTTTCACCCTGGGCTGGTATTAGGTGTGGCTGCCGCGCGTAGACGATGGTAACTTCAAAGAGAAACCGGGTTATCGCGGGCATCCTGGTATTGGCCGGCGGAGGGTTCGCGAGCGCCGTTTATTGGCAAGTTCGGAGTGTCTCCCCGTCAGATGAACTAGACAACCAGATAGCCGCAGGAGCAGATCCCTCGACATCTACTTCTGAAGGTCTAGATCCACCTCACCCAAATTCCCACTCCGGTGCGGTGTTGTTACCATACGTTCGCCATACCTCGGCCGCGCCACCACCGTCGAATGTGAGCGTGCAAAGACAAGTCAACGTCGCACGCATGTTTGACGAATTGATCGCATCCGCAAGAGATCAATGGAGTGCCAATATGGAATTGGCGCTCACAACATTTGTGAGTGCGAGGCCGGAGTTCCAGGTTTATCCCTTAGGAACTCATGTCGAGTTTCGTATTGCATGTCGTGCGCCTGGCTGCGCTCTTCAGCTGGAGGTCACTGGTGTGCGTCGTGGTGAAGGTGCCGCATTTGCTGACACAATGCGTGAACTTGTCGCGTCACAGCCTTGGATGGTGCAACTCGAGTTGGTTGCTGAAACTGCCGACACTTTGTTAGGGCCAACCGACACGTTCTACTACGTTCACGTTTACAAGAAGGTTTCGTAAGGGTGCGATTGCCATGGTAGATCACAATCAAGGGAGAAGAATAGCAATGGAAAGAAAAGTGGTTTGGGCCGTCACAAGAGTTTGTTCGCTCGCTGCTCTAGGTGTCTTGGCACTGCAGGGCCCTTCGGTTGTCAGGGCCGGATACGATACTCCAGAGGGCGGCTTTTGCGGGCAGCATCGTTGCATTTTTGGTGGCACGTGGACCCAATGCGAGGTTGATCTCGGTCAGCCTGTTCCAGGGTTTTGTGAGAGCTACTTTACTGGACCAGGTCAGCATCATTGCGCGACTGCCTTTCCGTGTCCCTGAAAGGGATTCGCACATTCACGACAAGAAAATCCTTAGGCGCTGGGAGCCCAAGGATTTGACTGCACTTCATTCGGCCATCGTTCGCTGGCCGAGCAAGAGTGCCGCCATCAGCCACATTGAGTAGCTTGTTGTTTTGGGGTAAGAGAATGCGAATTCAAACGACCATGCTAGCTGGGCTATTCATCTTGTCGGGAGCGATTGGCGGATTAGGTTGGTACAACCTACGCATCGAGAAAAGCAAGAATGAGCAATTGAGAGCGCAGCTTGCTAAGGCGACATCGGATGCGAACGGGCCTCAATTCCCTGAACCCGCCACCGTGGTCACACCGACTACGATCGGTATGGTGCCTAGCCCACCGACTTCCAATATCGCGTCCACTGCTATACCAGGAATGGAAGCTGCAACCTCTAGAAACGAAATAGCTCAAGAGTTCCAGTATCGCATGGCGCAACTTGCACAGCAGCGACTCAGGATGCAAAAGAACTTCCCTGGGGTTGTCGAAGCGATGGAGCTCTCCGAGTACGAGGCAGATCAACTGCTGGATTTTTTGGCGGAGGACCAGAAGAAATTGGGAACTCAGCTTGCAGCGGTTGGTCATAACGGCACTATGGATACAGCGACGGCCGAAGTGCTAAGCAATCATGACCAACAGCAAGACGTGGAGATCGCGAACTTGTTGGGGGCGGGAAAGGTGGCGAAGTGGCAGGAATACAGACAGAGCCGCACGGCTCGCATGCAATCAACAACTCTGGCAACGGAACTGGCACAACTCGGGCTTCCCTTGACGGCCGACCAACAACGTTCGCTTACTTCGGCGCTCATTGTCGAGCAAAACCGTTGGATGAAAGAGGAGGCGTCGCTTGCCTCCAATGCTGGATCTGGAGATGGTTCTCGTGAGCAAGGGATAAGGCAGATGAATGATTCCAATCGCCGAATTCTGAATGCCGCAGCTCCTAGTTTGAACGCCGAGCAGTTGGCCGTTTTGCGGCGTAAGTTTGATTCTCAGAGCAGCTTGAACGGGGGCCAGACTGGCGGGCGGTGAGGGTCATTCGTTTACCATAGATTTCTCGTGGGCCACCGTCTTCGCTTGCGCGCTCAATTAATGAACGACGCTGTGATCTGCGGATCGGTGATGGGCCAGCGCTTCCTTTACAGCGGCCAAGGCAGCCCCATCGACGCTGGCGAAAATTGCCAGCGCCGCACATGTCGAACTCAAGGATTCCCCTCGTTGTTGTTCTTCGCGGAGGGGCGGGAGGCTACGAAGCGCCGCGTTGAGCGGCGCAGGCGCGCGTCACATTCTGGTTGCGATTATTCCGCTGTCTGCGGCAGACACTGTGCTTTAACAGCCACGTGCTCTTGCCCATCCGCACTATCCATCCGCGAGTCGGGCCAGGCATTGACCCGCTTCGCTGCGCTGATCCAGTCCAGAACGGTTGATCAGTACCGGCAGCTCCTGACGCAGAAAGCTGCGCATGCCGGCAATCTCTCCCTGCTGGACGATCGCCCGGAGGTGATCCTGCATGCGTGCCTCGCTGGAAAGGATCAGCGAATTGGCGAGATCCGGTGGAACCGTCTTGCGCCACGCCCGCATATCCTCGCGAACACGGTCACGCCCTGCAGCTGCTTCTTCGGCGCGAGCGGTATCGCCTCTTGCATGGAAAGCCTTCTCGAGAATCGTGTAACCGAGCACTAGTGCCAGCTCGGTATCCTGCCGCTGAATCCGGAGTGAGCCAAATCCGATGCAGGCGTCAGCCCATGCTGGACTGGCTTCTGCTTCGGACGAGCACATGCGCGAGATTGGAACAGCAAAAGGCAGCGAGGCCACGGCGCCGACGGCCTCCGAGAAGCGCTCGGCAAATGTCTCGTCCGCCATGCCCCGCAACGTCCGCTCTATGAGTTCGATGGAAGCGCCCCAGTAAGACGTCGCGAAGGGCGCAGCCGCCGCACCTTGCATCGCTTCGAACGCGCCAGCGGTGTCGCCACGCATGTGGCGGATTGTCGCGACGACGCCCCAGGATTCGCCATTGTGGCGATCTGCTTCCAGCAATCGTTGTTCGAGGTCTGGTTTGCAGCCCGAGGTAGCCATGCACATCAACAGGCCGTGGTGAGCCATCAGGGGATCGCGCGCTGTGGCGGCGAGCTCGAGGAAGCGCTCACGCCCCGCTATATGCTGAGCCCTCCTTGGGCCATTGGGTCCTGGTCTGCGTACCAGTAGGGCGGTAAGCAGATGCTCCGGATTCCTCGAGTTCACAATGATTGGCTGCAGCCCGCTGAGGAACTGCGCTTCCCATTCTTCACTCCGCTACAGAAGCTCGCTCACGTGCTTTGGATCGATTGCGGAAAGCTGAGCCGCTTCGGTAAAGAGCTTGCCGCAGTCCGAAGGTGATTCGGCGGGCCCGACGACGGCGGCAGCGTCGCGCACTTGCTCGACCCCTGATTGCCTGTCTGAGATGTCTCGTGAAGGTGCGACTTCTGTGTCAGCTCCATCTCCGGAGGTTTGGCGCATTCCGTAGAGCAGGGCGCCGACGACGAGGAAGAGGCCCAACGCCAGCACGGTGATCCGGTAGTTCTTGCTGCTCATCCAATGAGCTTATCAGCAGACTGGTTTTCGAGGCCCAGGGGGAACGCCAGCACTCACGTGGCCTTCGCCCAGAAGATCATGCGAGAATGAGAGGGGCTCAACCGGAGCGCCAGACATAATAAGAAAGGATCCGGAAGAAGATGTCCCTGTTCCGTTTCGGCGTCCGTCCCCGCGTCCAGGCATGTTCCCTGATCGCACTGCTGTCCACGCTGCTGCTCGCGAGCTGCGGTGGTGGTGACAGCGGCGGGAGCGGCGGCGGCGGAGGCGGTGGCGGCAGTGGCAACAATCCACCCTCTCCAACGCTGACCTTGTCTGCGAGTCAGGCGGCCGGTGGCACGGTCAATCTGAGTTGGTCGTCGACCAATGCCAGCTCCTGCATGGCATCGGGCGGCTGGAGCGGCAGCAAGACGACCGCGGGCAGCCAGAGCATCACGGCGATTGCACCCGGTACCGCCACGTTCACACTCGAATGCACGGGCGCTGGTGGCCAGATCTCGCGCAGTGCGTCGGTCACCATCGAAACGCCTGCACCGACACTCAGTCTCACCGCAACCCTGGCAACGGTGGAAGTTGGCAGTTCGTTCGCGCTGAACTGGACCGCCACCAACGCCACCTCCTGTTCTGCCACCGAGGCCTGGAGTGGCAGCAAGGCGGCTTCGGGTAGCGAGAACTTCACTGCCGTGTCACCAGGCACTCTCACGTACACGCTGACCTGCAACGGCGGGGGCGGCAGTATCTCCCGAAGTGCCGCGGTAACCATCAATCCTCGCCCGCAGCCGACGCTGGCCCTGTTGGCCAGTCCCGCCAATGTGCCGACTGGCGCTACCGTCACGGTGGAGTGGGTCTCCAGCAGTGTTACCACCTGTACGGCGTCAGGTGCATGGAGCGGAAGCAGGCCGACCTCGGGCAATGCGAGCTTCACGGCATTTTCTCCCGGTACCGCCACATTTACTCTCACCTGCACAGGCGCCAGCGGCGACGTCTCGCGCAGCGCAACAGTCACGGTCAGGCCGGCGACGCCGACAGAGATCGGGCAGCCCTACATCTTCGTCACCGTCATCGGCTTCAACCGGTTCGTTGAAGTACCCGGGTATCTGCCCCCCAACAAGTCTGCGCTGGTCTACGTCGACGTGTGGAATGAGGCGGGAACGGCACCCGTGTCGAATGCAACCGTGTCGATCAATGGCACGCCCTTGCCCTTTCTCGGCAGCGTGCTGGCCTATGCCGCAGAAATGAACGTGAGTCCGGGGGAAACGATCACGGCCTCGGTGACCGTGGGTGATACCCCGTACGTGGCTTCGACTCGCCAGTTCGACACTTATCCGGCGATACAGACACCGCTGGACAACATGGCGTGGACCAATTCCGTGCCGAACGAAATCCGCTGGCATGGCAAGTCGTCGCGCGCCGGTGCGCAGGTGATGGTGCGGATGCTGGGACCAACGGTGCAGCAAGACTGGCCTTCCAGCAGTTGGGCCAAGCCGGATCCTTCCGCGACTGCCTACAGCGTGCCGGCGGGTGCGCTCTCCGCCGCCAGCTATCTGCTGCTGGTGGGCTATGCAGATGTTGCCGAGTTCCCCGGAGCGAAGCAGGGCTCCGCGTTCGTGCTTGGTGGATTCGATCACCGGCGTGTGTCGGTCCGCAATCCTCCGGCGGTGCCCGGGGTCACGGCGCTGTCCTTCAAGACGCAGGCTCCTGCGGCCGTCGGTGTGGGTGGAACAAAGCAGATGTCGGTGGAAGCTACAGTGAACTGCTGCAGCTTCAGCGACTGGACGACTGAAGCGAGCTGGAGCAGTTCGAACACCTCTATCCTCACGGTGAACGATGCCGGCATCGTTACGGGTGTGGCAGCAGGAACGGCCAACGTGATCGCCTCGTACAACGGGGTATCCGCCAGCATGCCAGTGCGCGTCTACCAGCCCACGCCCTTGCCAACCAGCCCGCCAGCGGCATCGACCGCATTCCAGGTGGACCACACTCACGCAGGCCATCTTGCACTGGGTATTGCCCCGGCATTGCCACTGACCAATCGCTGGTCCACTTCGTTTGCAGGTCGGGTCTCCTACCCCGTTGTCGATGATGGACGTGTCTTCGTGGTGGCGGACGGGAGCAATCCCCCGAACGCGGTGCTGGGCCCCAGCGTCTATGCGCTGGATGTGAACTCGGGTGCCACGTTGTGGGGCCCGCTCGATCTTCCCTCCAACTACCGCTGGGCAGCACACACCTATGCCAACGGCAAGCTGTTTGTGCTCTCAGCGAGCGGCTTGCTGCGCGCCGTCAATGCGGCGACAGGGGCATTGGTCTGGAGCAAACAGATGCCCGGGGAAATGGGCTACTCGGCGCCGCCGGTGGCTGTGAACGGACTGGTCTATCTGTCCACCGGTCAGGGGCAGATGTTCGCCGTGGACCAGGAAGATGGCTCGATGGTGTGGACGGCGCCCGTCGCCAATGGCATGGATAGCTCCCCCACGCTGGGCAGCGATGGCCTGTATGTCTCGTATGCCTGCGACACCTACCGGCTCGATCCCTTCAGTGGCGATACGCTGTGGCGCTATCGCGGCAATTGCGCCAGCGGTGGCGGCGGAATGACGGCAGCGCTGTCTGGCAACAAGATCCTCGCGAGGGTGTTCACCGGATCCGGCGAAGTGTTCCGCGCGTTCAACGTGCAGGATGGCGCCATCCTCGGCAGCTTCTCTCCTACGAGCAGGCCGTCGGTGGCAGGCGGTACGGCCTATTTCGTGAGCAACGGCGTGCTGCATGCGGTGGACATCGCCACCAACGCCACGCTTTGGACCTATACCGCCGATCCCAATCTGAACACAGCACCGCTGGTCATTGATTCGATGATTGCGGTGGGATCGTCCACTGGGGCGGTCTACCTGATCGACGCCGTGACCGGAAATCCGCTCTGGAATGGTATGGCCGAGGCGGGAGTGAGTCCCACCTACGAAGGCAAGGCTGGCATTCCGACGGGTCTCGGCGCGGGCAGCGGCTATCTGCTGGTGCCGGGAGGGAACACACTGACGGGCTGGAAGATGGTTCCGTAGGTAGTGGGGGGGGTTGATGCCCGCCACGCCGGTTGCCGTCCTGGCGGCGATTGTCGTGACATCGATTCTGTTCATCGGCTCGCGCGAGCTTGGCGGGAGTTAAGATGTCCTGGATTCCGCGATGCGGAAATCTGGCATGGGAGGAACACGCTATGGCGATGAATGTTTCCCAAGGCGCTGGACATCGGGAGATTGCCGACGTCAACACGACGCCGCTGATCGACGTGATGCTTGTTTTGCTCGTGATGATGATCATGACCTTGCCCGTTCAGAATCACGGGGTCAGCATGGATCAGTCCCGTTCACCGACATTCACTTCCCCACTGCCGAGTATCCACATCGACATCGATCCGGACGGCACCATCGTCTGGAACAACGAGCCGCTGAGCGGCATGGGCGCACTTGAAGCGCGCTTCAGGGATGAATCGCTGAAGGACCCTCAGGCGCAGGTCCAGTTGCGGCCGTCCGCGCTGGCGAGCTACGACGTGGTGGCCAATGTGATGGCCTCCGCACAGCGCAACAAGATGGCGCGAATCGGCTTCACCAACATTGCGGAGTTCGCCAACTAAGGGGATCGCATGTCGACCCGTTCTTCGGCTGCCCTGCTGGCTGCCGCCTTGGCGTTGCCCTCGGTGATGTGTGCCCAGCACGAACAGCACGACGCTGGCGCACCGCCAGAAAGGCTTGGCACGGTGGTTTTCGAGAACAGCTGTGCGCCGGAGACGCGCGCGGATTTCAATCGCGCCGTGGCGTTGTTGCACTCCTTCGAGTTTCGTGCCGCAGCTGATGGCTTCGGCACAGTGCTCGCCAGGGACCCGGACTGTGCCATTGCGTACTGGGGCATATCGCTTTCCTACTGGGGAAACCCGTTCGCCGGTTCGCGCTCTCCGGCGGCGCTGGCCGAAGGGCTTGCCGCCATCGGCAAGGCGCGTGCAACGGGTTCGCCGACGGCACGCGAACGCGCCTTCATCGCGGCCGCTGGCGAACTATTCGACGACTACCAGAACGTATCCCAGCGCGATCGCATCCTCGCGTATGAACGTGGAATGGCCGCAGTCGTGCGCGAGAGCCCGCGCGACCTGGAGGCGCAGATCTTCCACGCGCTGGCCGTGAACCAGACGGCGCTGCCGACGGATCAGACCTATGCCGCGCAGTTGCGCGCGGTCGCGATCCTCGAGCCGCTGTACGCTGAGCATCCCGACCACCCGGGGCTCGCGCACTACATCATTCATGCCTACGATCATCCGCCGCTTGCCGCCCGCGCCCTGGATGCTGCACGCCGCTACGCGTCGATTGCACCGTCTGCGCCGCACGCACTGCACATGCCATCGCACACGTTCACCCGCGTCGGCTTGTGGGCCGAGTCCGCAGCGACCAACCGGCAGTCGGAACGTTCGGCCGTGCAGAACGGCGTCGCGACCGAAGCGCTGCACGCCATGGACTACCAGGCGTACGCCTACCTGCAGATGGCGCAGGATCGAGCAGCGCGCGAGGTCATCGGGCGCCTGCCGCCCGTGATTGCCATGTTCGATTCCACGGCCACCGTGGGAGGAGCAGCGCCGCCGATGGCAGGCTACTACGCGCTTGCTGCGATCCCGGCACGCTATGCGCTCGAGCGTGGCGCATGGAAAGACGCGGCGGAGCTCAGGATTCCCTCGGCCGGACCACCATTCACGATCGCGATTACCCGTTTTGCGCGCGCGCTCGGCGCCGCCCGCAGCGGCAATGCCGCCGCAGCGGCTGCGGACGTCGCGGCGCTCGCCGCGCTGCGCGACCAGCTGAAGGGCCAGGACGACTACTGGGCCGGGCAGGTCGACATCCAATGGCGCGCGGCGCGCGCGTGGATCGCCTTCGCCGAAGGTAGGCGTGCGGAAGGTATCGCAGCCCTGAGCGAAGCGGCCGACCTCGAGGACGCCACGGACAAGGCTGCCGTCACTCCGGGGCCGCTTGCACCTGCGCGTGAGTTGCTGGGCGAGATGCAGCTCGAGGCCGGCGACGCGCCCGCGGCTTTGGTCACGTTCGAGGCCTCCATGACGAAGGAGCCGGGGCGGCTCCGCGGCGCATTCGGTGCCGCGAGCGCGGCCGAAGCGGCCGGCGACTCTGCACGCGCACGCAAGCATTACGCGCGCGTGCTGGAAATCGCGGCCGATGCGGACACTGCACGTCCGGAGCTCGAACGCGCGCGGCGCTATCCAGCCACGAAGTGACGATCGGCGGGTTATGCTCGCGCCATGCCGATGAAGGCCTACGCGTCTTTTGCCGACTGGAAGAAGGACCAG
>Ga0315910_10004673_pt1 | contig 11413 bp, 6 predicted proteins | sample EdamamesoilMG_FD_204470 | JGI IMG/M metagenome (GOLD analysis project Ga0315910, IMG submission 204470) | Garden soil microbial communities collected in Santa Monica, California, United States - Edamame soil | ecosystem: Environmental > Terrestrial > Soil > Garden | place: USA: California...
ACGTAGGATTGTGGGCTCGTCCTTTGGAAGTAGAGGTGGGTACCGTCGACCAGCAACGTCTCCGAGCGGACACCCTCCAGAATCAGCTCGCGCTCGGCGGGTAGGCTCGCGAGCGGCGCGGCGTAGAGATCGCTGTTGTACACCGAGTACGCGGCGTCGGGCCCGATCGCGACGCCGTGCATGCTGCCCTCGACCACGGTCTCGATTTGGTGAGTGTCGAGCGCGATGCGCTGGAGCCGCGAGTCACCGTAGTAGACGTAGCCACCGGCCGACACGAGGACGCGCAGCGTATCGAACAAGTCGTCCTCGTTCGCGAGCAGCTCGACACCGGGCACGTCGAGGAGCTCGGGGCCTTTCGGGACGCAGGCACCCATCCATCGTTCGGGTTCGAGATCGAGCGCGCCGCCCTCACCGCCCGAGCCGGCAGCGGTCGAGCCAGCAACGGACGAACCGGCGACGCCCGCGCTCGCGCCGCCCGTGGCGGTGGCACCGCCGCTGCCGCCCGTAGCGGTGACGCCGCCGCTTCCGCCCATCGTGGTATCGCCGCCGAGCCCGCCGAGCCCGCCGGAGCTCGCTCCCCCGCTCCCGCCGCTCGTGCTCCCTCCAGCACCACTACCAGCGCCCGTATTGCCCGTGCCGGCGCCCGCCGCGGCCTCATCCTTCGCTCGCCCCGACTCACCGCATCCGAGAACCAGCGCTAACAAGAGACCGGCGGCTCGCCCATCGATGACTCTGCCTTGCAAGGAAACCTCCCGACCGCGATTCTAGCCTGCTTTCTCTCGCCGATCTCGGGGCGCGCAGGGCGCGGCTTTTCCGTGACCGGCAGCAGGTTGCACCGTTAACTCGACGTGCGGGAACTCAGCGCACCGAAGTCATGCCCAAGCACCTTCTCCGTCGGTCAGCCCTGCTTCCTTTCGCTCTGTGCGCCCTCATGGCGCCCGTCTCTGGTTGCGTCGCGGCCGACACCGAAGGCTCGGCGAACGGTGGCGTCGCCGGAGCGGGGGCGTCCGGTGGCAGCGCCACCGCGGGAGTCGGCGGCACGGGGGGCACGGCGGGCACGGCGGGTGGGAGCGCCGGCGCATCCACGGGCGCTACCTCCGGTAGCGCTGGCGTTGTGAGCGTGGGCGCCGGCACGACGGGAACGAGTGGGATGCCCGCCGCGGGCGCCAGCACGGCGGGAACGGGCGGCGCTGCGGCCGGTGCGAGCGGTGCGGCAGCCGGCGGCGGGATGGTGAGCGGAGGCATGGCTGGTCTCGGCGGGGAGAATGGCGGCGGCGCCGGCAGCGGTGGGCTCGCTGGTAGCGGCGCGGGCACGGCGGGCCAGAGTTCCGCCGGAGCGGCAGGTGATGGTGCAAGCGGCAGCGCCGGCGGAGGGGGAACGCTGTGCCCCTCGAACGCTGCGTTCTGCGAGGACTTCGAGGACGGCAACCTCGATGGTTGGTCCAAGAACGAATCGGGCGGCACACTGGTCGTGAACGCGGCAAAGCCCGCTCACGGCGTGAATTCCCTGCAGGTCGACGTTCCCGCCATGCAGTACGGCGGTGCGATCGTCCGCAATGGGGCGCCGCTCTTCCCGCTGCCCAGCCAACGCATGTGGGGGCGGCTGATGATCTACTTCGACACCATCGCGGACGGCCACACCGACTTCATTCGCGGTGCAGCGTCGAACGGCTCGACCCCGCAATACAACATCGCCGAGCAGCACGGCGAGGTCATGCTGAACTACTACAACGGCTCATCCGCGGACTGCTGGGCGCGGCCGATGCCGGGTAAGGTCGTACCGCTCAAGACCTGGATGTGCTGGGAGTGGAGCTTCGACGGCGAAGCGAACCAGATGGAGTTCTATATCGACGGCACGCTGTCGCGGCGGGTGGACGGCACCGGCGACGGCTGCCTGAGTAACCCCACGCAGACCTGGGTTGCGCCCACGTTCGCCGAGCTCCGCATCGGCGAATACGTCGCCGAGCGTTCGCCGGACGCGCAACGCATCTGGATCGACGACATCGCCGTCGGCGCCGAAAGCCGCATCGGCTGCCCGTGACGGCGGCTCACGGCAGCGTGAGCACCTCTCGCATCTTCTCGCCGTAACGCGTGCCGAGCAGGCGCTGGCCGGCGAGGTCGAAGTGATACTGATCGGTGCCGTTCAGGCCGCTCGCCGAGATCACGTGGGCGTTCGTGATCGAGGTCGCGAGCTGACCGACGAGCGTGTTGTGAGCCATGCAGCAGCCGTCGTAGTAGAGTTCACCGGCGAGGAACGGGACATCGCCGAGGGCGAGATCGGTGCGGAGGTCGGTGACGAGACCCTGGACCTTGCCGACCCAGTCGGACTGGTTGGCGTTGGACTCGCCCTGGTGAAACAGGATGCCGCGGATCACGCCCGTTTTCTGGGCTTCCTCAGCGCGGCTGATGATCCATTCGTAGCCGGTTTCCCAGTGGTTGTCGGGTGGCAGATCGTAGCCGGTGCGAGCAACGCCTTTCCGAAAGAGATCGATCGGGGCACCGTTCACGGCGCAGGGCACGAGCCCGATCGTGTAATCCGCGGGCAGGCTCTCGATCAGCGTCTTCGCGAAGTAGTCACCCGGCCCCACGCCGCCATCACAGCTGTGGAGCGGCGGCGACGCCGGGTACCACTTTCCGTACTCGCGATTCACGCGCGCGCAGTCTTCGTAGGCCAGCACCTTGATGCGCGGATCCTCCACTTGATCTTGCGCCTGAGGTTGCGGCGCCCCTTCCATGTTCGACTGACCGAGGAGCAGGAACACCAGGAACTTCGACTCTGCTCCGGCAGCGCCCGCCGCCCCGCCGAGGCCGCCCGCTCCCGCTCCACCCGAACCGCTCCCCGCGATCCCACCGCTACCCGCGCCGCCACTCTCGGTACCGCCCGTCGTCATCGCTCCTCCTAGCCCGCCGTTTCCGGATTGTCCCGCGCTGCCTGAGCCGCCGTTCGCGGTGCCGCCGATCCCGGCGCCGCCCGCGGCTCCGGACGCACCACTCGAGCACGTTCCGCCCGCGGCAACGCCACCCGCCCCCGCGCCACCTGCGGCTCCTCCCGTGCCGCCGCTCGGCCCGCCACCACCGCCGCCAGCCCCACCACCGCCGACCGCGCCTCCCGTCGTCCCTGCGACCGGAGCTCCAGCCGTCCCACCGAAGCCCGCGCTGCTGCTGCCGCTTGCTCCTGCGGGTGGAGACGGCTCGACGCCGCACGCGGCGGCAAGCAATGCGACGCCGATGCCGAGCGTGGAATCTCTGACGATCTTCATCTGACCCGGGCTTCGACGGCCAGCGGGTAATTCCCGGCTGGACGCGAAGCGATCAGGTCGGTGGCGGCGGGGGCGGAGGCGGAGGAGGCACCGGCACCGGCGGCGGTGGCGCACCCGACATCGGTGGCGGCGGCGGGTCGGGCAGCATCACGTCCTGAACGCACGACGAGAGATCGAAAAAGATGAACTCGAGCGCCTTGATCTGGGGCGACATCGGCGTGTCCGCGCAGCCCCCGGGGTACGGCTCGTCGGGGCTCGAGTCGTCACCACCGAGCGTGGTGCCGCCTTCCTCCACTTCCGCGCCGATGTGAAGATCCGTGTCGACGACGCGCCCGCACTGCTGCTCGGGAAGCACGCCGATCGGCGTGTTGAACGTCATGTACTGGAGCGCCGGAAGGTCCATGTCGTTCTCGTTCATCGGGATCGAGATCCAGTCCTGGGTCGGAGCGATCGCGGTCCTCATCGTGGCGCGGCCTTCGTAGATCGGAAGCTCCCCGCGGACGGTCGTCGCGCCGACGTTGACCAGCCAGTCGGCGAGCGCGGCGCCTTTCGGGAAGGTGGTGTTGATGATGCCGATCGACGGACTCGGAGGATCGTCGCCTCCGGGACTGAAGTCCGCCGTGCCCTGAAATTCGGCGGAGCCGTGATTCACCCAGTAGTAGTGAAAGTGCGAGAGGAACGCGCGACCACCGTTGTCGACGTAGTCCTGCAGGTTCGCGAGGTACGGATCCTTCGGCGGCTCGTCCTCGGCGCCTTCGCACGAGAACATCACGATGTCGTAGCCACGCATCTTCATGGCGTCGCCCCAGAGCGTGCCGGCCGGCGTGAGATCGCCGCCCGGATCCATGCTCGTTGCGCCTTCGCCGTCGCCGGTACCCGGGATGCCGCCCGCGTAGAGGTGCACTCGCCCGCCGCCGGTATCGGTCGTCACCTCGGCGCGATCGAGGCCGATGCGCGGGATGATGCACTCGAGCGCGTCGGAGCCGCCGGTGGTGATCGCGATCAGCGGGATGTGGCCCTCCTGCTGGTTTCTCGGCAGACGCAGGAGCTCCGGATCGTCGATCGGGTTGTCGACGCAGCCGACGACGTTCGGAAGCGTCACCTGGCGCCGCCAGCGCCCGACCTGCATGACGATGGGGATATTCGCGCCCGTCGGGACGCCCTCCAGGCGGAAGCGCCCGGCCGCGTCGGTCTGCGCGATCGCGATCGGCGCCCCACTGAGGTTCGCCAGGCACGCCTCGCAGGTCGCGCCGGTGGGGATCTCCTCGAGGGCCGCGTTCGGGACGTAGACCCAAACGTTGTAGAGCGGGTTCACCCCGGCCGGATCGTAGACGACGCCGCTCACGGTGGTGGTCACGCCGGCGGTCGGGCAAACCTCGACGGCGCACTGGATGCCCGTGCATCCAAGGCCGCCGGTGCTGCCCGGGCAGATCCCCGGGGCGCCGTCACCCCCGCACACCGCTCCCCCCGGGCACTCGCCGCAATCGAGCGCACCACCGCAGCCGTTGCCGATGACACCGCAATACTGGCCGGTCGGCAGCGGGCACCCGATCGGGACGCACGCCGGATCTCCGCAGACGCTCGCAATGCCGGTCCCGCCGCACGTCTCCGGGGCCACGCATTCCCCGCAGTCGAGTCCGCCCCCGCAGCCGTCGCCGATCAGGCCGCAGTAGCTCGTGTCGCCTTCCGCGCACGATGTCCGAGCCACGCAGGTCGGCCCGCCCCGGCACAGACCCTCGTCACAGATCCAATCGCCCGTGCAGGCGGGGCAGGTCATCGTCCCGAGGCACCCGTCGCCGACCGTCCCGCAATACTGCCCGCCCGGCGGCGTGCACGAGAGCGCGGTGCACGCATCCATTCCCCCGTCCATCGTCGGGTCGATCTGCGGCCCGCTGCCGGCGAGGAGCGAGCCGGTGCCGCCGGTACCGCCGGTGCCGCCCGTTGCGACCGGCATGCCGCCCTGCCCCGCTGCATTCGCCGCACCGCTGCCGGCGCTGCCGCCCGACCCGGATGGCGGCGGCTCGAGCTGAGCCTTGCCGCTACAGCTCAAGCTGGGCGCCCAGAGAGCGGCCAAACCGAGGACGACCCACACGCGTGACGCTATTCGCTTCGACATCGATGAGGTTCCCTCGGCAGCTGGCCCCCGAGCGAGCGGTTGAGGTCAGGACCCCGCGACGATCGAGCGCGGAGCAGTAACCTGAGTGGCTGTTATCAGGCGGTGTGGGGCAATGTGAGGTTGTCCCGACGCCGCAAAACAGCTCACGAATCTTTTCTTCTCTGCCCGGCGGCGGAGCGAGCCTAGCGGACGACCGGAGGCGGAGGCGGGGGCGGCGGCGGGGGGGGCGGCGGCGGCGCGGGTGGCGTTGCCGGGGGCGGCGGCGACATCGGGATCCCCGGCGGCGGGATCGGGGGCGGCGTCGGCGGCACGTCGTCGGGGATCGCGCAGGCCGAAAGCTCGAAGATCAAGAACTCGAACGCCTTCTCTTGCGGCGTGAGCTCACGCGACGAGCAGCCGTCCGGGAAGGGATCGTTGGCGCCCTCGGCGACGTGAATGCCCGTGTGCACGAAGCGCCCGCACTGCTCTTCCGGCGTCGCGAGCTTCTCGATCGGCATGTTCATCGAGAAATACGGGACGGTGTCCGTCGCCGAGATCCAGGCTCGCGTGTACGGGCCGGTGAGCGTCCTTACCGCGCCCTCGACTCCGACGAGCTCGATCGATCCGAGCGTCGGCGAAGCCCCCACGTTGAGGAGCCACTCGGCAAAGGCGACGCCCTTCGGGAATCCGGTCTCGATGTTGAAGGTCGTGACCGCCGTGTCGGAGTCCCAGGGGCCCGGGTCCGGGAACGGCGTCGGCGAGTGGTTCGGCGCCGAGCGCAGGTAGCTGAAGTAGAAGTGCGAGCCGAAGAAGCGCCCTCCCCGGTCCACGTAGGCCTTGGCCGCCTCCTTCTGCAGCGTGGGCTGCGCGTAGCCGATTTCCTTGCTCTCGCCGTGGCACGACCCGATGACCATGTCGTACTTCGCGAGGTTATCGGCTGAGTCGAGGAGCTCGGCGGCGAGCGGCAGGGCTTCGCCCCCAGCGTACGAGTCCGTGGCTTCGAAACCCGGGTTGTAGAGGTTCACGCGACCCGCACCGTCCGGATTGGTGAACTCGGAGTCCGCGACGCCGATCACCCGCATCATGCACTCGAGCTTGTCCGCTCGGCCCGTCAGCATGGCGATCTTCGGGAGATGCCCCTCGGCCTGGCTCTTCGGCAGGCGGAACGTATCGGCCGCGGGGAACGGGTTGTCCTGGCACGCGGTGACCGACGGCAACGTGATCTGCCGGCGCCACTTGCCGGTCTGGATGACGATCGGGATGTTGGTGCCGACGGGCACGTCCTCGATCACGAAGTTGCCCGCCGAGTCGCTGAGCGCGCTCGCGACCGGGCTTCCGGAAACGGTGGTGTCGCACTTCTGGCAGGACACGCCCTCTTCCAGCGGCGCGAGCGGCGCGTTCGGCACGTAGACCATCACGTTGTAAAGCGGGAGCCTGCCGCCCGGGTCGTAGACGGTGCCGCTCACCGTGGTCTTTGGGCGTCCGTCGCAGGTGTCGATCTGGCAGCTGAGCCCCACGCACCCGCCCTCACCCACGGGGACCGGGCAGGTGTTGGGGATGCCGCCCGAGCCGCACGCTTCACCGGTCGGGCACGTTTCCGGACAATCGAGCGCACCGCCGCAGCCGTCACCGATCGTGCCGCAGTACGCGCCGCCGCCGAGCGCCGTGCACGTCCCCGGCGTGCAGTTGGTCAGCGTGCAGAAATTCGGGATCCGATCGCCGCAGCTGTAGCCGGCCGCGCACTCGCCGCACTCCAGCACCCCGCCACAGCCGTCGCCGATCGTTCCGCAGAACGCGCCCGAGGTCGACGTGCAGGTGAGCGGCACGCAATCGGGCGCGACGCACACGCCCTGGTTGCACACGTTCCCACCCGCGCACGCGCCGCAGTCGAGCGCCCCACCGCAGCTGTCGCCGATCGTGCCGCAGAACTGTGCTTCGCCGGCCGTGCAGGTTCCCCGCACGCAGCTCGGGCCGCCGACGCAGAGGCCCTCGTCGCAGGTCCAATCACCCGAACAGGCCGGGCAGGTCATGCTGCCGTTGCAGAGATCGCCGATCTCGCCGCAGTACTGACCGCCGGGCGGGTTACACGAAATGGCGCAAGCTCCGCCGCCTGCCGCTCCTGCCGTGCCCACGGGTGGCATCCCGGTCGGAACCGTCGGTGGAGTGCCGCCGCTCCCGCCCGTGGTCGTGATCGGCGGGGCGCCCGAGCTCCCACCGGTGGAGGTCACCCCGGAGCTACCGCCGCTCACGTCATTGTTGGCCGGAGCGGCCGGAGAGCAGCCGAAGGATGCCGCCAGGGCCCCGCCGCCCACCACCAAGACCAACGCAAGCACTCGTAATTGTTGAATCATTTTGGCTCGCTGCCGAGGGTTGGCGGATCACCGCCGACGCTGGGACCGCCGCCTTATGCAGCACCACGACAAACCGATCCCGACCGGCGTCAGCAGCAGGCTCCCGGACGTGCAAAAACGAGCGCCCCGCCATGGCCCGGAAGCACCAGATCCCTCCCCCCGAGGCCGAAGACGAGGCCGAGGCGCTCGTCTCGCGGAGCGACCTCAAGCGCGCCAACCGCGTGCTCGAGGAGACCCTCGAACGCCTGAGCCTCGATCTCTGCCGATTGAGCGACAAACGGCTCGTCGCGCTCGAGCTACCCGAGGTGCTGCACGATGCCGTCGCTCGCGCGCAGGCGATCGCGAGCCCGCGAGCGAAAAATCGCCAGATCCGTCTCGTCCGCGCCGCGCTCCGCGAAAGCGATTGGAGCACGATCCAGGCGCGGCTCGTCACGCTGCTCGAGCACGGCACGCTGCCGGCTCGCGCCGTCGACGCCGGCGAGGAAAAGCTCGAGGCCGGCTGGGTCGCTCGTTTGCTGGGAGACGGCTTCTCGAACCTCGACGCCTTCGTCCGCGAGTTTCCGCAGGCGGACCGCACGCACCTCGGACAGCTCATCCGTGCCGTCGGGCGCTCGTCGGGCGAGCGCCGGCTCAGGGCCGAACGAAAGCTGCGCGACGCCGTGCGCGGCTTTCTCCGGTGAGCTCAGGGCTCGCTCTGAAAGCGCAGCGAGGGATACGGCGAGATGGCGGCGTCGAGCTGCCACGTGGCGACGAAATCCCAGCCGACGAAGGTCGACTCCATCTGCATCGCCGCGGCGGAAACCGCCGTCCCGAGCGTCCCTGACGCCGAATCCTCGAAGTACGACGACGTGATGGTGGGCGTCCCCGATTCGAGCAGACCGACTAGCCCTTCGGCTCCGGTGCCCGTCAACGAGCCCGTGATCGCATAGGAGTTCGTGATCGCGATGCCGTCACCGGCGATTTGGCCAACGAGCCCGCCGGCGTCTTCCGCGGAGACGGACGGGGCTCGCGCGTAGGAGTTCGCGACCGATCCGCCAAAGACGGTGCCGACCAGGCCGCCGGTCCACCGCACTCCCGTGACCGGACCGAGGGAGTAGCTCTCTTCGATCACGCCCGGCGCGGTCTGCCTGCCGACCAGACCCCCGACACGCTGGCCGGCGGTGACCGAAACGGTGCTGAACGACCGGCGCACGGTGCCGAGGTTCACACCGAGGAGCCCACCGACGTGCGAGCCCCCGCTCGTGATCGTCCCCCGCGTCGAGCAATCCTCGACCAAGCTCTCGTTCGTGCCGGCAAGCACACCCGTGTGGTCCAAGGCGACGACCGTTCCCTCGCCGTGCACCCTTCGAATCGTCCCGCGGTTGTTCCGCGTCAGCATGCCCTGGCTAAGGGACACGACGGTGAACTCATCGGTGCCGGAGAAGCGGAGATCCCGCACTTCCGCGCCGGTCTCGATGTACTCGAACAACGTGACCGAAAGCCCTTGAATCACGCGATTCTTCCCGTCGAACACACCCGCGAACGCGGCGACACCCTCGCCGATGGTGACGAGCGGCGGAGTGAGCCCCGCGAGGTCCAGATCGCTACCGAGCGCGTACGCCGCCGAGAACGAGTACGCCCCAGTGCCGATCAGCGCGAGGTGCTCCGGAAGGCACACGAGGTACGGATCGCTCGTGGCCCCGCTGCCCTCGAGCGCAGTCGCCGACGCCGCGGCGCAGCGTGGATCGGGAGGATTCGGGTCACCGCCGCCGGTGCCGCCTTCGCCGGCGTTGTTCTCAGCGCCGGCGTCGCCGCCGCTGCCTCCTCCGCCTTCGCCGCTGCCGCCATTCGCACCGCTGCCCGCGCTGCCACCTGTCGCCGATTTTCCGGCGCTGCCCCCCGCGCCCCCGGTGCCGCCTCCAGCGCCACCGCTGCCTGCGTCGCCGATCTGACCCGCTTCACCGCCTGAGCCGCCTTTTCCGGCGCTGCCACTCTTGCCGCCGCTTGCGCTGCCCGCCGACCCGCCGCGACCTGCCGCGCCGCCCTGCGCGGGTGCTCCCGCAGGGTCGTCGTCCCCACAACCGACGGCAAGAAGCGAGCTCGACGAAAGGAAGCCCAGACCCAAAGCGATGGTTTTGATTGGTCCCACGGGACCGTCTTCTCACGGTCCCCGGTCAGCCGCAATCGCCTCGACCTCCGTACTTCAGCGCAGCACGCCATCGAGCCAGGCCGGGCTCTTCTCCAGGTAGACCGTCTCCTTCCACTCCGCGTCGGTGAGACGGTAGAAGTCCTCGGTGATGCGCTCGAAGTACGACGACGCGAGGCCCGCGTAGGCGCGCGGACCGGTGCAACCTTCACCGATCACGACCATCAACCTCGCGGCTCCAGTTCCGACGTGGAGCACGCGCCCGACCGGATTTCCGCCGATCTCCATGGGCTGAGTGTGAACGTCGGCGATCGTGGGATCGAACTCGACGCTCGAGAAAGGATCGAAGAAGAGCTGACCGTACCAGCCGGGGTTCGCGAGAAAACTACCACCGCAACCGCCGGAAACGGTCACGGCCTGATTGATGAACGCCATCATCTCGTCGGTGAAGGCCACGCCAGTGAGCTCGTGCTCCGCCATCTCACGCAGCCGCTCCGTCACCTCGGCGACAAGCGTGAAGTGCTCGCGGAGCTGCGTGATCAGCTCGGCCGGCGCGCTCGGCGCCAGGGCAAGGTCCTCGCTGAGCGCCGCGCCGAAGGCCGCGTAGCTGCCGATGCGCGCGTAGAGCTCGGGGTACGGGTCGACGAACGCGTCCGGAAACTCACAGATGCTTCCGCCCGTGTAGGACTGCTTCACGTAGAGCAGGGTGTCGTGCCGGAGCTCGGCCCACGACGCGAGCTGGGTCGAGAGCAGCCGTCGTCCCCAGAGCTCACTCCGTGCGACCGGCGGCAGCGCTGCCTCGTCCTCCCCCACCCCCGGCGAGAGCACGCGGAGCGCGCCGAGCCAGTGGTTGTAGAGGTTTGCCTGCCAGTGCTCGGGCGGGTGCGCGTCGGCGAGCACGCGCATCTTGGCGAGATCGGGCGCGTACGCGTAGGTCGAAAGCTCGCCGCTCAGCAAAGCCGCCGCCTGGTTGTTGCCGAGCGCCGCGAAGGCGACGTCGAGCGGGTTCGGCATCATGCGTTCGACGGCGCCGCGGCCGGCGCGGTCGTAGACGACGTTGGAAAACACGTGACTATCGAGCACGTAGCGCTGGCCGAGCAGCGTGAACGACGCCGAGAGCGGCAGCGTGGAGCCGTCGGGGGTGCCGTTGATCATGATGTGGCTCGCGATGCGCTGGGCACCGTAGCCTCCGTCCGCGATGGCCTGCGCGATCACACCGTCCTCCAGCGTGGCAAGGCCGGCGGCGTCATCGACGCCGAGATCGGAGAGCAGTGCGTCGAGCTCCGAGAGCTGCATGCTGTCGTGCTCGCCGACGAACGCCCCGATCGTGCGATCGATGCGCTCGAACGTCGGTCGAAGCTCGGCATCGACGAGGTCCTGGAACACGAGCGCCGCCTCGAGCTGGCGGCGGCGAAACAACTGGGTGCCGTTGGATTGAGTCTCGAGCAGCCTGAGATCCGTGCGCCCGAGCCACATCATCGCGCGGAAGTAGCGTTCGAGCACCGGCACCCCCGCGTAGTGTCCGCGCGGTAGGAACTGGGAAAAATCCTCGTCGCGCACGACGCCGAAGAGATCGAGGCTC
>Ga0315910_10004674_pt1 | contig 11410 bp, 7 predicted proteins | sample EdamamesoilMG_FD_204470 | JGI IMG/M metagenome (GOLD analysis project Ga0315910, IMG submission 204470) | Garden soil microbial communities collected in Santa Monica, California, United States - Edamame soil | ecosystem: Environmental > Terrestrial > Soil > Garden | place: USA: California...
TGCTTCGTCCTGGCGCGAGGGAAGCGCTTCGAGGACGGAACCTGGAACCGCGCCGCGGTCGCTGCCGACGGCTCGTTCCGCGTCCCCTTCCACCCGGACACGAAGCGCGGCTGGCTGATGCTCGAAGGCAGGTACTGCTGGCTCCTGCGCGGCCTGCGCTGGGAGCCGGAGGCCCCCGGACCGTTCGAGCTCGTGCCCGCGCTGGGCGGGCGAATCTCCGGACGCTTGGTCCTGCCGGAGGGAACCTCCGCAGACGAGATCGAGCGAAGCGTCTTGCTCATCGCCGAGCGCCCGCCTGACGCGACGGACTGGGACGGCGCGCAGCGCGCGTGTGGGAGCCCGTGACGATCGGGCCCGACCTTTCCTTCGATTTCGGCCCGCTACGGACCGACCGGATCTGGTTCCTCCAGTACGTCGGCATGGACCTGGCCGGAGACCTGATCGAGATCGTGCTCGAGCCGGGAGAGCGGCGCGCGCAGGACCTGAAGCTGGCTCCGGGGATCACCCTTGCGGGGCGCGTCGTCGACCCGAGCGGGAACGGCGTCGCAGGGGTGCAGGTCACCGCGCGGGTCGCCGGCGACGTCCGCGCGCACGCGCGCAATCACTCGGTCTGGTCGGTGGCGGACGGAGCCTTCCGGGTCGGAGGCGTACTCGCCGGCGAGGTCGAGCTCACCGCTTTCGATCCAGCTGGCCGCAGAGGCCGGCTCCCCCTTGGACCGATGACGGTCGGCGCGCTTCGCGACGGGCTCGTGCTGGTCGTCCGCCCCGAGTAGGCGAGCCGAAGCCGCGCCTCACCCGTCCCGGTGCACCGTGCCCGGCGCGAAGGCCGGCAGGCACACGGCGACGTACTCGGTGTCCGCGAGCGGGGTCGAGTACTGGACCCACTCGCCGGGGCTCGTGATCACGGCCTCGCCGGCGCGCACGTCGAGCGTGGCGGAGCGCGTGGCGATGCGCAGGGTGCCGCGCAGGACGAGCGTGTACTCGGAGAACTCGGGCGTCTGGCCGGGCTCGACCCAGCCCTTCGGGCTCTTCATGCGCGCCAGCGAGAGCGCCTCGGTCCCGGTGTTCACGCGCCCGACGTACTCCTCGATGCGCTTGGGGAGGTTGCCGGCGGCCTGGATGACCTTGGGGGAGCGGATGTGCTGGGGCATGGGATGGATCGAGGGGCGCGGTAGGGTAGCGAGCGATGATCGGGTTCGTCCTCGGCCTGCTCGGCGTCCTGGGCACGGGGCCGACGTCGCGACCCGGTGGAGGCGAGCGCGAGCTGGTCGTGCTGGCGGAGGAGGGACACCTCACGGCCTGGGAGGAGATCCAGGCGCTCGCGCGGGAGTTCGAGCGCGAGCACCCGGGCCTCTGCGTGAAGCTGTTGCCGCTCGGCGGCGCGGCCGGGGCGCAGGACAAGGCGAAGTTCCTGCTGGCGGGCGGGGTGCCGCTCGACGTGCTGCGCATCGACGTGACCGAACTCGCGGCCTACGCGGGCGAGGGCGCGCTGGTCGATCTGGCACCCTTCGCGGCGCGCGACGCGGGGTGGGACGAGGGCGCGTACTTCCCGGAGGTGATGGGCGCGCTGCGCGGGCCGCGCGGCGAGCTGTGGGGCCTGCCGTCGACCTTCACACCCTACGTGATGTACGTGAACCTCGACCGGCTCGCGGAGTTCGGCGAAGGGCGGCCGGCGGCGGACTGGGACTGGGACGAGTTCCTGCGGCTGGCGCGGCGCGCGACGGAGGACGCGGACGGCGACGGGCGACCCGAGCGCTTCGGGATCTCGCTCACGCAGTGGCTGCAGGCGGTGTGTCCGTGGATCTGGCAGGCGGGCGGCGAGCTGCTGTCGGAGGGAGACGGCGACACCGGCGCGCGTGCGCGCATGGGCGAGCCGGAGTTCGTGGCGGCGATGCGCTTCCTGCGCTCGCTCCTGCACGAGGAGCGCGTGGCCTCCTTCGACGCCTCCTTCGCGAACCAGCTCACGCAGGGCCTGTTCCAGGGCGGGCGCGCGCTCTTCTACGGCCCGGTCGGGTACTGGGAGACGTATCGCTTCAAGGAGCTGCGCGCGTTCCGCTGGGACGTGCTGCCGCTGCCGCGCGGGCGGCGCGCGGCGACCTCGGTGGCGATGACGGTCTACGTCGTGCCGCGCACGGCGCGCGAGCCGGAGCTCGCCTGGGAGTTCCTGCGGCGCCTGGCGGGACCCGAGTACCAGCGCATGCTGGCGCGCATCGGGAACGGCGTGCCGGGCCTGGTCGCGGCGGCGCGCTCGGAGGACTTCCTGAAGCCCGACGTGGCGCCGGCGAGCGAGCGGGTGTTCCTCGACGTGCTGGCCCACGCGCGCTTCCAGCCGCCGCTCGCGAACTGGCGCAAGATCGAGGCGCTGTGCCAGGCGGAGCTCGAGGGCATCCTGCTCGAGCCGGAATTCGACGTGGCGGCGGCCTGCGCGCGCATGGCGGCCAAGACCGACGCGTATCTCGCGCGCGAGCGCGAGCGGCACGCGCTGCCGCCGGTCCCGCGCGGGGCCATGGAGCTCGCCCTGGCTGCCTGTGCGCTGGCCCTCGCGGCCCTCTTCGTCGCGCGCGCCGGGCCGCGGCCGGGCGCGCTCGCGCGGCGCGAGGAGCGCGCGGCCTGGCGCCTGCTCGTGCCCTGGGCGGCGGGCTTCGTGCTGTTCCTGGTGGGGCCGGCGCTGGTCTCGGGCCTCCTCGCGCTGTGCGAGTGGTCGCCGCTGCGGCCGCTCGCGGACGTGCGCTGGGCCGGGCTCGGCAACGTCGCGCGCCTGGCGAGCGACGCGACGTTCCACGCCTCGCTCGGGGCGACGACGCTCTACGCGCTCCTCTCCGTGCCGCTCGGGCTCGTCCTGGCGCTCGCGCTGGCGCTCCTGCTGCGGGCCGAGTCGCGCACGGCGAGCCTGGTGCGCACCGTCGTCTACCTGCCCTCGATCGTGGCGCCCGTGATCGTCGGCGCCATCTTCCGCTACGCGCTCGACGAGGAGCGCGGCCCGCTGAACGAGCTCCTGCGCGCGCTCGGGGCCGAGGGCGTGCCCTGGCTGCGCTCGAGCGCCTGGGTCGTGCCCTCCTTCGTGCTCGTCAGCCTGTGGAGCGTCGGCGCGCAGATGCTGGTCTTCCTGGCGGCGCTGCAGACCCTCGATCCGACGCTCGAGGAGGCGGCGCGCATCGACGGCGCGGGGCGCCTCCGGCGGCTCTGGCACGTCGTGCTGCCCCAGCTCGGGCCGGTCCTGCTCTTCAACCTCGTCACCGGCACCGTGGCGGCCTTCCAGGTCTTCGCGCAGCCCTACGTGATGACCCAGGGCGGTCCGGGCGACGCCTCGCGCTTCCTGAGCCTCTACCTGTACGAGAGCGCCTTCCAGCACCTCGACGTGGGCTACGCGAGCGTGCTGGCCTGGGTGCTGGTGCTCGTGCTGGCGCTCCTCTGCGCCGCGATCCTGGGCGGGGCGCGGCGCTGGGTGCACTATCGCGGCGGAGGGGCGGCGTGAGCGCGCGGCGGTCACACGGGCTGGCGCGCGGGCTCGCCCTGGCGGCGGCGGCGGCCCTCTTCGCGCTCCCGCTCCTCTTCGTGCTGGCGGTCTCGCTGCAGCGCGAGGGCACGGGCCTCGGTCCGCTGGCGGAGCCGGAGGAGCTGCACTGGGCCAACTACCGCGTCGCGCTCGAGCGCATGGGCGGCTTCCCGCGCTTCCTCGCCAACACGGTGCTGATCACCGTGGTCGCCGTGCTCGGGCAGTGCTTCACCTGCTCGCTGGCGGGCTTCGCGCTGGCGCGGCTCTCCTTCCGCGGGCGCGAGCTGTGCTTCGCGGCCGTCCTGGCGGCGATGATGCTGCCGGAGCAGCTCGCCGCGCTGCCGCGCTTCCTGCTGTTCCGCTCGCTCGGCCTGGTGGACACCTTCTGGCCGCTGGTCCTGCCCACGGTGCTCGGCGGCGCGCCCTTCTTCGTGTTCCTCTTCCGCCAGTACTTCCGCACGCTGCCGGCGGAGCTCGGCGAGGCCGCGCGCATCGACGGCTGCACGCCCTGGCAGGCCTACCGGCGCGTGTTCCTGCCGCTGGCGCGGCCGATGCTCGCGACCGTGGCGCTGGTCACGTTCCTGGCGACGTGGAACGACTTCTGGGCGCCGCTGCTCTACTTGCTGTCGCCCGAGAACCGCACGCTGACGCTGGCCCTGGCGAGCTTCCAGCGCACCTACGACACGGCGGTCGAGCACCTGATGGCGGCCTCGGCGGTGATCCTGGCGCCCTGCCTGCTGGTCACGTTCCTGGCGCAGCGCCTGTTCCTGCGCGGGATGCGCGTGGCGGCCAGCAAGGGCTGAGCTGGGGCCGGAGCCCCTCGCGCGCCCGGGCCGCGTTTCGGAGACTCTGCCGCGCTCGCATGGCTCCGCGTCCCCTTCGTCCGCTCGTCGCCTGGTGCCTGGCGGCGAGCGCGCTCCTGGCCCTTGCCTTCGCGACCTACCGCGCGAGCCTCGAGGTGCCGTTCCTGTGGGACGACGAGATCGCGATCGTGCGCAACCCGCGCCTCGCGAGCCTCTGCCCCCTCGGCGAGGCGGACGACGCGCCCGAGACTCCGGAGGGCGGGCGGCCGGTCGTGCGCTTCACGCTGGCCGTGAATCACGCGCTGGGCGCGCTCGCGGTCGAGGGGGACGCCCTCGGCGCTCAGATCCTGCGCTCGTTCGGTGTCGGACGCGGGGCGCTGGCGGTGCGCGGCTACCACTGGCTCAACCTGGCGCTGCACGTCGGGAACGCGCTGCTGCTGGCGGGGCTCGTGCGCGGAACGCTGCGCCGTCTCCCGCCCTGGGAGGCGAGCGCCGGTACGCTCGGCGGGCTCGTCGCCGCCCTGTGGCTCGTGCACCCGCTGCTGAGCGAGGCGGTCACCTACGTGATCCAGCGCACCGAGCTCTTGATGGCGCTCTTCTACCTTTCGACGCTCGTCTGCGCCGCGCGCGCGCTCGAGGAGCCGCGCCGGGCCGCGTGGAGCGTCCTGGCCGTGCTCGCCTGCGCGCTCGGGATGGCCAGCAAGGAGGCGATGGCCTCGGCGCCGCTCGCGGTCGCGCTCTACGACCGCGCCTTCGCCTTCCCGAGCTGGCGCGCGGCCTGGGCGCGGCGCCGGCGGCTCTACCTCGCGCTCGCGGGCACCTGGCTCGTGCTCGGCGCCCTGGTCGCGGGCGCCCCGCGCGGCCAGTCGGTCGGCTTCGGCCTCGGCGTCGCGTGGTGGGAGTACGCGGCGCTGCAGGTCGACGTGCTCGGGCGGTACCTGCGGCTCGCGCTGTGGCCCGACGAGCTCCTGTTCGACTACGGCACGGCCTTCTCGGCGCGCCGCGGGCCGCTGTTGCCGGGCGCGCTCGCGCTCGCCGGGCTGCTGGCCGCGACGGCGTGGGCCGTCCTGCGCCGGCCGCGGATCGCCTTCCTGCCGGCCGTGGCGCTGCTCGTGCTCGCGCCGAGCTCGAGCGTGGTCCCGATCGTGTCGGAGATCGGCGCCGAGCGGCGCATGTACCTGCCGCTGGCGGCGCTGGTCGTGGGCTTCGTGCTGGGCCTGCACGCGCTGCTCCTGCGCCTCGTGGGAGCCATGCGGAGCGCGCTGGCGCTCCAGGCGCTGCTCACGCTCCCGCTGCTCGTCCTGCTCGCCGCCGCGACCGCGGCGCGCCTCCACGACTACCGCAGCGCCCTCGCGATCTGGCGCGACGCCGCGCGCCTCGTGCCCGACAACCCGCGCGCGCGCAACCACGTCGGGCGCGAGCTGCTCCACTCCGGCCGCGCCGACGAGGCCCTGGCCGAGTTCGCCGCCGCCATGGCCCTGCCCGGCTGCGAGCTCGAGGCCTTCAACAACGCCGGCCTGGCCCTGGCGGCCGTCGGCCAGCGCGAGGAAGCGCTGGCGCACTTCCGCGACCTCGTCGCGGCCGACCCGACGAACTGCGGCGCGCACGAGGGCCTGGGCGTCGTGGCGATGGAGCTCGAGCGCTGGGACGAGGCGGTCGAGGCGCTCCAGCGCTGCGTCCCGCTCGGCTGCGGCTCGCCGAACGTGCTCAACAACCTCGGCCGCTCGCTCTACTTCCTGGGCCGCGGCGAGGAGGCCCTCGCGGCCTTCGAGGCCGCCCTCGCGCTCGATCCGACCCACGCCGCCGCGGCCGAGAACCTGGCCAAGGTGCGCGCGCGGCTGGGACTGCGCTGAACGCTCTTCAGCGCGCCTCGAGCGGCCCCACGTAGCGCCGTCCGACGGTCCCGAGCAGCGTCTCGGCCCAGTACACGTGCTCGCCCGCGCTGGCCACCGAGCCCGCCGCGAAGACGTCGTTGCGCACCTGGATCGGTGCCGCGGAGAGCCCACCGACCTTGGGGAAGCGCACGAGCTGGATCTGACCGATGGCGTAGAGCGAGTCCTCGTCCACCGCAAGGCTCGTGAGCGAGCCGCCACCGAAGCCTCCCACGATCTCGGCCAGACCGCCGGCCAGCGGCTGGCGGCGCAGCAGGCCCGCGTCCTGGGCGTCGAAGTAGGCGAACTCGCCGTCGCTCACGAGCTCCGTCGGGAACTCGATCCCGCCCGCGAAGACGGCCGCCGGGCCGCCGGTCACGGGCGCGGCCCGGATCGTGTCCGGACCCTCGACCCACAGCACCTGCCCGCCGGCCACGACGAGCGCGCCGGCGTTCCCGTTGCCGACCGAGAGCGTCTCGATCGGTCCGCCGAGCTTGGCGCGGCGCCGCACGGTGCCGAGGGGCGGCTCGACCCAGTAGACGAAGTCCGCGTCGAGCGCGACGTCGGCCAGGAAGAAGTCCCCGCGCGCGAAGCGCTCGGGCACGCCGCCGCCGCGCGCGACGCGCTTGATCCACCAGCCCTGCACGCAGTAGACGTGGCTCGCATCCGCGGCGAGCGCGGGGCTGCGCTCCAGGCCGCCCACGCGCGTGTGGCTGCCGGAGAGCTCGGTCCAGCGCATGAGCGCCGGATCGGCGGCCGGGTCGATCCCGCCCTCGCTCCACCAGGAGCTGCCGTCGAGCGCGCGCGCCAGCCGCAGCGGCGAGGTGGCCGCGGAGAGCGTCACGGCCGCGCCGCCGGCGAGCGGGACAGCCCGCAGGCGCCCGGCGCAGCACAGGGGCGACGACTCGATCCACAGCAGCCGATCGCCATCGAGCGCGAGGTCCACGGCCGGATCGAGGGCGGAGGCGAGCGGGATCGCCGGGCCCGGCCCGGGGGCCAGGATCCCGACCTCGGCGTCCGTCAACCAGGCGATCGTGGTCCCGTCGGTGACGACGCGGCGCGCGGGGCTGGCGAAGCTCGCCAGCACGCTGCTCGCACCGCCGGCCTTGGGCACGCGCACGAGCGCTCCGTCCTCGGTGGCCCAGGCACGCTCGGCGACGAGCACGTCGGTCGCCGTCAGCGCCAGCCCGAAGGGGCGCTGCGCGGTCGCATGGAGCTCCTCCGGCACGCCGCCCGCGTGGGGCACGCGCCAGACGCGCGACGGATCGAGGGCGGCGTCGCCCTCCTCGCTCCAGTAGAGGTGCGTGTCGTCCGCTGCCAGGGCGCGGATGCGGAGGGTGGTCGTCACCGGCACCGCGGACGGGCTCCCGTCCAGCGGCGTGCGACGGATCGTGAAGGTGGCGGGAGTCGTCTCGGCGTGCTGGGCCCAGAAGACGGCGCCGGCGGCGACCACGACGTCGCTCGACACGTCGCGCGAGCAGTTGCCGGCCTCGTCCAGGGTCTCGAGGCTCGTGCCGTCGTCCGTGCGCCGCAGGGCGATGGTGGAGGTCTCGGAGCCGCAGGATCCCGCGCCCTCGTCGAGGAGCTCGGTCCACAGCACGCGGGTCCCCTCCGCGGCCACGCCCAGGATCGGCCCGATGCGCGGCGCGAGGCCCGCCAGCGTCCCCGTGGCCGGCGTGTAGCGCTTCAGCGGCGCGGGGCTGTCGCTCGACCAGAAGAGCTCGCCCCCGTCCGCGATCAGCCCGGCCGGGTCGGCCTCGCCGAAGGCCAGGATCTCGCCCGCGTGCCGCAGGACCTCGCCCACGCCGCCGGTGTGGTCGCCGAAGCAGTCCGGGCCGGAGAACGTGAACTCGATCCCGTCCGCCGTGAACATCCCCTGGCCGAGCCAGGTTCCCGGGCAGGACGGGGTCGTGAGCTGCACGTCGAAGAAGAGGTTCGTGCCGTCGGTCGAGCCCGTCACCACGCCCGTGCGGCCGGTCGTGTCGCGCAGCGTGCCGCTGACGAGCGAGCCCTCGAAGTCCAGGACCAGCAGGAGCTCGGTCGGCGCGAGCAGGTCCGAGGCGTAGAGCCCGGCGTAGCTCACGGGCGGCGCCCCGACGACGGCGACGCGCCGTGTGCGCCCCTCGCCGCCGGCGTCGTCCGTCACGCGCAGCTCGATCTCGAAGCCGCCGGAGACCTGGTAGGTGTGCTGCGCGGTCACGCCGCTGGCCGTGGCGCCGTCGGCGAAGTCCCAGCGGTACGAGGTCACGATCCCGTCGGGGTCGCTCGAGGCGCTCGCATCCACGCGGACCGTCAGCGGCGCGTCCGTCCCGGAGAGCGTCAGGGTGAAGCTCGCCAGGGGGTCGGCGTTGCCGGAGAGAGAGTTGCCGCAGGCACCGCCGGCGCCGGCCAGGGCCAGCACCAGGAGAGCCTTCCGGGAAGAGCCAGGTCTCGCCTTCATGTCGGGCCTCCGGACGTCGGGGCACCGCACGCGTCGCTCAAGCACTGTGTCCCGGAAACGGGTCCGCGCGCAGTGGCTCTTGTGCCCCTCGGGCCTGCGCCCCAGTTCGCAGGGTGGCGGCGGGAGCCCCGCGCGGGCTCGGGCCCTTCGAGCGCGAGCGGGAAGGCGCCGGCCTCGGCGATCGAGGCCCCCCGTCCGCGGGCGATGCGCCGAGCGCCTACAGGTGCCCCTGCGCCTTCAGGTGCTGCAGCAGCGTGCGCAGCGCCTGGGGCGAGTTGGTGGGCGTCGGGCGGCCGACCTGGTCGAGCTCGTTCTGGCCGTGGCAGTTGGCGCAGGTGCGGATCTCGCCGGGCTGGAAGCTGATCCAGTAGCGCTCGTTCACGACGGCGGTGCCGTCCGGGGCGTTGAGCTGCCAGCTCACGGCGCGGCGCGCGGGCACGAGCGCCGCCATCGAGCCGTCGGGGCCGAGCGCGACGCTCCCGCTCGGGCCGCCGGCGTTCGGCGGGTTGACGGCGGCCGGCGCGTGCAGCGGCTGGGCCAGGGCGCGCCGGCCGCCCTGGGTGCCGAAGATGCCGTTCGTGAGCCCGCGGATCAGGTCGGCCTGGAAGATGCGCAGGTGCGCCACGTCGTAGACGCGGCCGCCGCCCGCCAGGCTCTGCACGCCGCCGGGGATGCGCAGGTTGAGCGGCTGCTGGCGGTCGTTCGGGTCGCGCGAGGTGACGTTGCGGCTGACGATCAGGGCCAGATCGTTGGCGCGCAGCCACTGGCGCAGGGTGGCGGGCTGGATCCCCTCGGCCGTGAGCGCGTCGCGCTCCGGCGTCTCGAGCGGGGCCTCGGCCGTCGCCGGCGGGACGGGACGGGCCACGACCTCGACCGGGTCGAGCTCCCACAGGTTGCCGTCGAAGGTGTCGAGCTCGAAGGGGTCGTAGTACTGCACGCGCTCGCGGATCCCGCGCGTCAGCGCCGCGCCGGCGCGGTAGTAGCCGTTCGAGCCCTGCACCAGCAGCTTGAGGCGGAAGTCGAAGCGCGAGCGCGGCATCGTGGAGGTGCCGAGGTTCTGCTCCTTCCTCGTGTTGGCCGTGTGGGCCGCGATCAGCGTCCCGTCGGCCAGTGGCAGCGGCGAGCGGTAGAGCCCGCTGTGGTTCGCGCTCGGCGTGTTCGTCGGGTCGCGCGTCTCCGGGTGCGTCAGCCAGGTCACGACCATGTCGTTCGGGTTGGTCGTGGGCGCGCCCGAAAGGGCCACGAGCTGGCCGCTGGCGTGCGTGTCGAACTCGCGGCAGTCGGTCCCGACGTACAGGCCCGGCACCGCGCGGGACTCGCGCACCTGGTGGAAGGAGCCGATCTGGCGCCGGTTCGCGACCCAGGGGTCGAAGCCGACGTGGTCGACCACGTTGGCGTCGTCCTTGCGCATGCGCTCGAAGTAGTCGAACAGCTCGTGGCGGCCGACGTGGTTGAGCGTCTCCTCGGCCGTGCCGTCCTGGTTGAGCTGCCAGAGCTGGAAGTGGTTGAAGCGGTTGCCCACCAGGTACGACGTCCAGCCCGCCAGGTCGCCGGCGTAGCCCGGATTCGCGTTCACGAAGTCGATCCACTGCTTGCGCGGCTCGGGGAAGACCTCGGGGTCCGCGCCGGTGTTCACCGCGCCCGGGCTCTCGTCGGACCAGTTGAAGGTGCCGTAGTTGCTGAAGCCCATGCGATCCTGGTCGGCCTGCTGGTCGCGCTCCAGGTGGTCCCAGCGCGTGAACACGACCCGGCCGAAGCGGTCGACGATCGGCTTGAAGGCCCCGGAGGGCGCGTGGTTCATCAGGAACAGCGTCCCGGCCACCGGATCGAGGCTCCAGATGCCGGTGTTGGTCGTGGCCTCCTCGTACTCGTCGAGCTGCGGGTGCAGGTGCGCCGCGCCGTTGCGCGGCCGGTCGGAGGTGAACAGGATGCGCCCGTCGCTGGCGTAGGCCGGGCTGACGTTGTTGTAGTTCGCGGGCTGGAACGGGACCTTGGTGATCACCGCCGTGTCCTCGCGCCCGAGGCCGCTCACCTCGTAGAGCTGCCACTTGTAGTTGCCCTCGCCGCCGCTGGTGGGCGCGCCCACGACCATGCTGAAGACGGCCTTGCTGGCGTTCCAGTGCACGCACGGCTCGCGCACGGCGATCGCGCTCGCGCCCTGGAAGACCTCGCTCGTGCCGTAGCCGGCCTCGAGCGTCAGGTTGCGCAGCGTGCCGTCCTCGTAGCGGATCCACAGGTCCCCGCCGCGCGGCGCCGCGTAGGGGCTCGGGTTGTGGGTGCCGAAGGTCGAGGCGATCGTGGTGAAGTCCGCCACGACCGGGACCTGGGTCACGAACAGGATCGGGTTCACCGTCTCCGGCGGCGGCCCGTCGTCCGACGAGCCCCCCGGCGCGCAGGCCGCCAGGCCCGGCGCGAGGACGAGCACGAGGGCTCCCGCGAAGCGCTTCCCCTTCACCCTCGCAGCCCTTCGAGCCCAGCAGCTACGTTTCTTGAAAGGGCAACCCTCGCGCTACCGAACCCTCACGCGGGGCCGGAAAAAGAGGCCGGATCGGTGCCCGGCGTCCGCTTCAGCGCTCCGCGAGACAGCAGACGACGCGCGCGCCGGCGCGATGCCGGGGATCCGCGAGGCCGGCCAGGAAGGACTCGCGCACCGGCTCCCACTCCTCGCCGCAGTGCCGGCGCAGGAGCTGCATGCGCTCGAGGCGCGCGCGCCAGGCCGCCAGGACCTCCGGTGCGGCCGGGCCGTCGCAGGCCAGCTCCGCGTCGGGCAGGGCGAGCTCCGCGCGCACCGTCAGGCCCG
>Ga0315910_10004675_pt1 | contig 11408 bp, 9 predicted proteins | sample EdamamesoilMG_FD_204470 | JGI IMG/M metagenome (GOLD analysis project Ga0315910, IMG submission 204470) | Garden soil microbial communities collected in Santa Monica, California, United States - Edamame soil | ecosystem: Environmental > Terrestrial > Soil > Garden | place: USA: California...
GGGCGCGATGTCCGTGCCCATGCCCAGGTCCGCGGCGGCGACGCCGGACTCCCCGTCCATGGGCACGATCGCGGGCGCGCCGTCGCTGGCGGCGTCCTGGCCGGGCTCGACCAGCTCCAGGAAGGGATTTTCGCTCAGCTCCTGCTCCACGCGCTCGCTCAGATCCTGGCTCGAAAGCTGCAGGATCTGCATCGCCTGGATCATCTGCGGCGATTGGATCATCCGCTGTTCCATGCGCGCGGATTGATGCAGGCCGAGTTTCATGAGGCAGGAGGTCGGTGGGGGGCTGCAGGCGGGGTCGGTGGTTCCCGGCGCAGGCAGGCTGTGCGCGGGAGGCTTGGGCAACGATAGGCCAAGCCCCTCAAGTCTACACCCCTGCGCCAGGGGCCGCGGATGTCGGACTGGTAGGGATTTCAGGGGGCGCGCAGCGCCAGCGCGAGTACCGACTCGCCGCCGAGCGCCTGCACGGGAGGCTGGCCGACGCGCAGCTCGCCGCGCGCCGAGCGCCAGCGCCGCTCTGGAAGCTCGAGCCGACCGAGGGGCACGCTCGAGCGTTCGGCCACGCGCTTTGCCGGCGTGCTCGCCATCCAAGCCGCAAAACTGCTGTGGTCCGAAGCCGCGCCGCCCTGGACGCAAAAACCGTCCATGCGCCGTTCGACCCGCGGCCCGGGCATCCAGGTCTCGGGCGCGATCTCCACGTCGTAGTCGATCACCGCCGTGGTCTCCTCGCAGACCAACACGCGCCAGCGCGAGCCGTGGCTGATCGGCAGGCGCACGAAACCGCCGGCGCGCGTGATCTCCAGTTCGCGGGTCTGCGTGCGCTGATTCTCGTAGGCTGCGTGCAGGCTGCCGATCGCCGCCCAGGAATCGGCCTCCGCGCGCGGTCCGAGCACCACGCCGTTGCCCCACAGGAACATCGGCCGCGACTTGGAGAACTTGCTGCTGGAGCCCTCGGACTCCTTGACCAGCAGCGCGCTGGCGAGCGGCTGCGGCAGGCCCGATTCGCCGCCCGCGGCCTGCGGGGACAGCAGGCCGCCGCCGGGGTCGACCTCGGGCAATTCCCAGGCGGCTGCCTCGACCAGCGCGGTGTCGAGCACACGCCAGCGCCCCGTGCCGGAGTCGGCGACGCAGCGCGGCACGATCCACAGCGAGCCCTCCGCGAGCGCCTCGCCCTCGCCCAGTCCGGCCCAGGAGACACGCAGCGGCGCACCCGAAGCGACGCTGCCGGAGAAGGCCACCTGCAAAGCGCTGACGCGCGGCTGCTGCACCGAGCCCAGATCCGTGGCGGAGAGTTCGAAGTCCTCCAGCGCGAGCAGCCGCGAAAGGTCGAGCAGGCCTTCGACGAAGACCGCGGAGCCGCCGCGCACGCGCATCACGCGCGCGTGCAGCACGTCGCCGGTCAGCGCGCGGCCGACCACCGGCGCGGCGACGCCAGCGTCGGTCGCGACCTCGACCGAGTAGTTGTGCAGGTAGCTGTGCGAGCTGCGCTCGCCCAGCAGCACTTCGCCGCCCGAGTTCAGCCGTGTGGCGGCCCAGGGCGCGTCGCCGGGCGGTTTCGCCGCGGGCGCGGCCGAGCCGGCCCCGCGCACCAGCCACACCTGCAGCTCGACCTCGAGGCCGCGCGCGGCGGCGTCGAGTTCGGCGCACAGGCTCTCGGCCGCCGCCAGACCTGCCGGCGGTCCGCGGACCAAAAGCGGCGGAACGCTGGGGTGCAGGCTGACGTTCCAGTTCTCGCGCCGCGACTCCTCGCTCAGCAGGCCGGCGAAGGCCGCGCTGCTGAGCGCTGCGCCGACCGGATCGCTGAGCCCGGCCTCGAGGTCCTCGCGCGTGACGACCAGGTGCGTGCCGCGCGCGAGCCGCGGCGCTTCCAGCGCCGGCAGCGAAGCCCGGCACAGCGCGGGCGTCGGCAGCGCGCGCCATGTGTTGGCGCCGTCCTGGAGGGGGGCCATCGCGGCCAAGATCAGGGCAGCGGCAAGGTGCATCGGCGAATCTCCCGGAGGTCGGTGGCGGGTGGCGGTCTCAGGCGCGGCGCAGCAGGCACGATAGTCCAGCGCCTGCGGCGGAACTACATCCAGCCTCGCTGACGCGTGCGCGCGGCGCCGCAATCGGGTAGGAAAGACGGTCCATGAGCCGCGCCTGGCTGGACAGCATCGACCCCGCGAGCGGAGCTTCGGGCGCGCGGCGCGAGCTCAAGAGCGGCCTGACCATGCTGGGCGGCCCGCGCAGCGACCTCAGCGTGCCCAACAGCGGCAGCGACAGCGCGCACCTGTGGAGCGAGCCGCCGAAGCTGATCTTCGTCGGCGGCGGCGATCCGCCGACGGTGAACGGCCGGCCCGCGCTGGAGGTCTCGCTGCGCCACGGCGACCGGATCGAATGGCTCGGCCTGGTGTGGAGCTTCGGCTACGACGACGGCTCCGCGACGCTGACCGAGGTCAGCGCGGCCGCCGCGCCGCGCCCCGTGGCGCCGGGCAGCATGGCGACGCGGGCCGCGCCAGCGGGCAGCATCCCGGCGCCGAGCGCGACGGCGCCCTCGGGCGAGATCGCCTGGCAGCGGCTGAAAGCCGGCATGCTCGCCGAACTCTCGCTCAGCGAACGCGCGGTGGTCAAGCGCTGGCAGGACGCGGTGGTGCGCGGCGAGTTCGACGCCGAAGCCGCCGCGCGCGAGCTGATCGCCGGCGCGCCGAGCGTCGCCGACAACGACGCGCGCCTCGCCGATCGTTCGACGCGCCTGATGCGCGACCTGTTGATGTCCTCGGTCACGCGCAGCGCCGGCCGCCAGATTCGCCAGGCCACGCGCCACGGCCTGGCTTTCGTGATTTCGCAGGCCCTGGTGCTGGGGATCTACACGCTGCTCGTGCTCGCCGCCCTGCTGCTGGTGCACACGCGCTTCGGCCACAGCATCGACGCCTTCCTCGACGGCATCCTCGGCTTCTTTTGAGCCCTGCCGGTTCGGATCGCCGCCCCTCACCGCGTAGACTGGCCGCGTTCGAATCCGCTCGATCCGACACCCATGTCCCAAGAAATCACCTCGCAGCCCTCCGACTCCGAGGCGGGCCTGTTCTCGCTGTCGCAGATCATGCACCTGATGCGCGTCGAATTCGGCCGCGCGCAGCGCTACAACTACCCGATCTGCAGCGTGCTGCTGGCCGTCGACCGGCTGGCGGAACTGCGCGACCTCTACGGCTACGACTCCAAGGAGGCGATCCTCGACTCGGTGGTCAAGTCGATCAAGTCGCAGGTGCGCTCCTGCGATTTCATGGGCCGGCTGGCCGACGACCGCTTGCTGATCGTGGTGCCGCACACCTCCTCGACCGGCGCACGCGCGCTGGCCGAGCGCTTGATGGGCGCCGTGCGCGAACTCAAGTTCGAGAGCGACGGCCGGCGCTTGCGCGTCAGCGTTTCCGTGGGCGTGACCAGCTCCAAGGGCAGCGAGACGATGTTCTTCGACTCGCTGCTCGCCGCGGCCGAGGGCGCGCTGGTCGAGGCCATGCGCGCCGGCGGCGATCGCATCCAGGAGCGTGACCCCGGGAGCTTCTCCGGCTAGCAGGCCCGTGCAGGCGAGCGCGGCATCCGGGCTCGCCGCGCGCGCCATGCAGCAGAATTCCGTGCAATCCCTGGATCGGCCGCAGCCCGCGGCCCAGGTTGGTGCTCCTCGACCCATGCGCGTTTTGCTCGCGGAAGACGAAATCACGATCGCCGTGACCCTGGGCGACGCCTTGTCCGACGCCGGACACGAGACGCGCATCGCGGCGGACACCGACGCGGCGCTGGCGCTGCTGGAGTCCTTCCAGCCCGAGGCGGTGATCACCGACATCCGCATGCCGGGGAAGGGCGGCATGGCGGTGCTCGCGCGCTCGATGGAACTGGACGCGACGCGGCCGGTGATCGTGACCACCGGCTATGGCTCGATCGATCAGGCGGTCGAGGCGATGCGCCTGGGTGCGCGCAACTACGTGCAGAAGCCCTTCCGCGACGAATCGCTGGTGGCGATGCTGGCGACTTTCGCGCACGTGCGCAACCTCGAGGCGGCCAACGCGGCGCTGCGCGCGGAACTGCGCTCGCACACGGCCTTCCAGGGCATCGTCGGCGCCTCGCCGGCGATGCGCGCGGTCTTCGAGCGCATCCGCACCGTGGCGCCCAGCGACGTCACGGTGCTGATCGAGGGCGAGAGCGGCACCGGCAAGGAGCGCGTCGCGCGCGCGCTGCACAACGCCAGCCTGCGCGCGGATGGCCCCTTCGTGGCCCTGTCCTGCGCGGCGCTGCCCGAGTCGCTCCTGGAAGACGAGCTTTTCGGCCACGTGCGCGGCGCCTTCACCGACGCGCGCAAGGACAAGCGCGGCCGCTTCGAGCTCGCCGACGGCGGCACCTTCTTCCTCGACGACATCGACGACATGCCGTTGCCGGTGCAAGTCAAGCTGCTGCGCGTGCTGCAGGAACGCGTGGTCGAGCGCCTGGGCGGGGAACGCCCGCAATCGATCGACATCCGCATCGTCGCCGCGACCAAGGTCGGCCTGCTGGAGCACGTGCGCGCGGGCAAGTTCCGCGAGGACCTGTACTACCGCATCAACGTCGTGCCGATCCAGCTGCCGCCGCTGCGCGCGCGCGAGGGCGACATCCCGCTGCTCTTGGAGCACTTCATCGCGCGCCACGGCGCCGGCCGGCGCCTGTCGGTGTCCGCCTCGACGCTGGCGACGCTGGCGCGCCACAGCTGGCCCGGCAACGTGCGCGAGCTGGAGAACGCCGTGCAGCGCGCGATCGCGCTGGCGGGCGAGAGCCTGGAGCTCTCGCTGGCCGACCTGGTGCCGCTCGACCCGCGCTGGCGCGGCGCGACCGAGGTCTCGACCCAGGTGCGGCCGCTGCGCGACGTGCTCAAGGAAACGGAGAGCGCGCACATCCAGCGCGCCCTCGAAGTCTGCGGCGGCCATCGCTCTCAGACCGCCGAGCTGCTGGGGATCTCGCGCAAGGTCCTGTGGGAGAAGATGCGCGACCTGGGATTGAGCGCCTGATTCACGCCGCGCGGCGCGGCAGCGTAGAATCGCGGCCATGCGCGAGTTCGCGACGCTGGACCTCGCCCCGGGCACCCTGGTCATCGGCGACCTGCACCTGGACCCGGCGAGCATCGGCGCGGACGATGCGTTCTTCGCCTTCCTGAGCGCGATCGCGGATCGGCCCGGTCTGGTCGTGCTCGGCGACTTGTTCGACGCCTGGGTCGGTCCGGCGCACGCGCGCCTGAGCGGAGCCGCGCGCATCGTCGCCGCGCTGCAGGCCGCGAACGCGCGCGGCCTCGAGCTGTTCATGGTGCCCGGCAACCGCGACTTCCTGCTCGACGCGAGCTTTTCGCGCGCGACCGGCGCGGCGATCCTGCCCGAGGGTTTCGTCGCGAGCGCGAGCCAGGCTTCGCGCGTGCTCTTCGTGCACGGCGACGAGCTGTGCACGCGCGACCTGGCCTACCAGCGCCTCAAGCGCGTGCTGCGCGCGCCCGGCGTGCGCTGGCTGGCTCCGCGGCTGCCCGACGCGCTCGCTCTGGCGCTGGCACGGCGCCTGCGCCGCGCCTCGACCAGCGCCGTCGCCGCCAAGCCCGCGGCCGAGAAGGAGCAGCAGGCCGAGGCGGTTCGCGCCCTGGCCCAAGCGGCGGGCGCGACGACCCTGGTCTGCGGCCACGCGCACCGATTCCGCGACCAGGACCTGCCCGAGGGGCCGCGCTGGGTGGTCCTGGACGCCTTCGGGGGTGAACGCGACGTGCTCGAACTGGGCGAAAACGGCGTGTGGGGCGCGCTCGCTTCGGCCTCCCTGATCCGGCCGGTCAGTCCCCGAGCTTGATCCGGCGCGGGCAGGGCGTATCCTGTTCAGCCCTCCTCCCTGGGGGATGGGGCTCCACTCGCAACGCATGATCATCGCTATCGACGGGCCTGCCGGCGCCGGGAAAAGCACCGTGGCCAGGCGCGTCGCGCGCGAGCTGGGACTGGTGTTCCTCGACACGGGCGCCATGTACCGGGCGCTGACCTGGCGTGTGCTGCAGCTGGAGCTCGATCCGAACAGCGAGGAAGCGTGCGCCCGCGTGGCGCGCGAGACCGTTCTGAGTTTCGACGACGAGGGCAGGATCCTGATCGACGGACGTGCGGGCGAGCCCGACATCCGCAGCGCCAAGGTCACCGCCAACGTCTCCGCCGTCAGCGCGCACGCCCAGGTGCGCACCGAGGTGGTTCGCGAGCAGCAAGCCGTGGCCATACGCCGCGGCGGGTTGGTCGCCGAGGGCCGCGACACGACGACCGTGGTGTTCCCGAACGCGGAACACAAGTTCTTTCTCATCGCATCTTCCTCCGAACGCGCCCGACGGCGCGCCAGGGAATTGGGGCAGGACGCGCGCGTGGCGCAGATCCAGGCCGAGATCGAAAAGCGCGACGAGATCGACTCGACGCGCGCGCATTCACCGCTGGTGAGGGCGCCCGACGCGGTCGTGATCGACAGCGACGGACTCGACGCCGAGGAAGTCGCCGCGCGGATCCTCGCCCGCGTACGCGGCGCGAAGCCTCCGGCGCCGACGGGACTCGCCCCGGTGCCGACGGCACCCGCCCTCGCGCAGCCTGCGCCGCCTCCCGCCGAGTTGATCACGCACGCGACGCCGGTCTACCGCTTGTGCCGCGCGCTGACGAACGCCTGGTACCTGCCGTACTTCCGCCGCCGCGTCCGCGGCGTCGAGCATCTCCCGCGCCAGGGCGGCGTGCTGATCGCGGCCAACCACCAGTCGTACCTGGACATCCCGCTGATCGCGATGGCCGCGCCGCGCCACGTCAGCTTCGTCGCGCGCAAGAGCCTCGCGAACTGGTCCTGGCTGGCCTACGTCATGCGCCAATGCGGCGCGGTGCTCGTCGAGCCCGGCAAGGCCGATCGCGGCGCGCTGCGCGAGATGGCCCGCCACCTCGAGGCCGGCGATTGCGTGGCGATCTTCCCCGAAGGCACGCGCACGCCGGACGGCCGCCTGCAGGACTTCAAGCAGGGCGCGCTGCTCGCCGCGCGCTCGGCCAAGGTCCCGATCGTGCCCTGCGCGATCCGCGGCACCTACCAGGCCTGGGGCAAGGGCAAGAGCTTCCCGCGTCCGCGACGCATCGAGCTGTGTTTCGCCGCGCCGGTCGACGCCGCCTCGCCCGACGCGCTCGAGCGCACGCGCGCCGCGATCCTGGCCCTGCTCGACCCCGCGTCCGGCTGACTTTCGACACACCTGCGCGCCGGCGAAAGCCGTGCGCAGGCTTCTCACCTCCGACAACCCTTTTTCAAAACCGTTCCCAAGGACCCCTGTTCATGGCTCTCGCTTCACGCCGCATCAAGCAGTTCGACCTCGACCCGCAGGAACTGGAACGTCAGATCCAGTCCTCGATGGGACTGCTCTCCGTCGCCGACCTGCACACCGCGCTGACCGCATCCGTCCGCGACATCCGCCCCGGCTCCATCGTCCAGGCCACCGTCGACTCGGTCGACGAGCGCACCGGCATGGTGGTCATGGACATCGGCGGCAAGTCCGAGGGCTCGATCGCCCTGGCCGAGTTCGGCGAGGTGCTGCCCAAGATGGGCGAGACCTACGAGGTCTTCTACGACGGCCTCGACGAGCACGACACCGCGCAGATCTCCAAGCGCCGCGCCGATCGTCTGCGCGCCTGGGAGCGCGTCTCCAAGAAGTACAACGAGGGCGACGAAGTCCAGGGCGTGGTGCAGCGCAAGATCAAGGGCGGCCTGTTGGTCGACGTCGAGGGCGTCAACGTGTTCCTGCCCGCGAGCCAGGTCAACCTGCGTCGCACGCACGACATCTCCGACTTCCTGGGCGAGCCGATCCGCGCGCGGATCATCAAGATCGACAGCGAGCGCATGAACATCGTGATCTCGCGCCGCAAGCTGCTCGAGGAAGAGCGCCAGAAGCAGAAGGAAATCCTGCTCTCGGACATCAAGGAAGGCCAGAACCGCGTCGGCACGGTCAAGAACATCGCCGACTTCGGCGTGTTCGTCGACCTCGGCGGCATCGACGGCCTGCTGCACATCACCGACATGACCTGGGGTCGCATCAACCACCCCAGCGAGATGGTGACGATCGACCAGCAGATCGAAGTGCGCGTGCTGCGCGTCGATTCCGAGCGCGAGCGCATCGCGCTGGGCCTCAAGCAGAAGCAGGCTTCGCCCTGGGAGGGCATCGAGGCGCGTTACCCCGTCGCCAGCAAGCACGTCGGCGAAGTGGTCAACATCATGTCCTACGGCGCCTTCGTCAAACTCGAGGACGGCGTCGAGGGCCTGGTGCACATCTCCGAGATGTCCTGGACGCGGCGCATCAACCACCCCTCGGAGCTGGTCAAGACCGGCGACAAGGTCGAGGTCGTGGTGCTCGAGTACAACAAGGAGAAGCAGGAGATCTCGCTGGGCATGAAGCAGGCGGAGACCAATCCCTGGGACCTGGTCGAGCAGCACTATCCCGTGGGCACGGTCATCGAGGGCACGGTGCGCAACCTGACCTCGTACGGCGCCTTCATCGAGATCGAGGAGGGCATCGACGGCCTGTTGCACGTCACCGACATGTCGTGGACCAAGAAAATCACGCACCCGTCGGAGATGGTCAAGAAGGGCGACAAGCTGCGCTGCGTCGTGTTGTCGGTCGACACCGGCAAGAAGCGCATCGCGCTCGGCCTCAAGCAGCTCGCGCAAGATCCCTGGATGGACACGATCCCGGCCAACTACCACGTCGGCGACCTGCTGACGGGCTACGTGACCAAGATCACCAACTTCGGCGCCTTCGTGAAGCTCGAGGACGACCTCGAGGGCCTGCTGCACGTCTCCGAACTGTCGGACCACAAGATCTCCAGCCCCGAGGAGATCGTGAAGCCCGGGCAGAAGATCGAAGTGCGCGTGATCCGCGTCGACACCGAGGAGCGCAAGATCGGCCTGTCGTTCGTGCACGCCGACTTCGAGGAGAACAAGGCGATCCTGGCCGAGCACGAGCGGCGCAAGGCCGAGGAGATCGCCAATCCGCCGGCTGAGGCCCCGCCCGCCTGATCGGCAAGCGGGCAACGACATGTTGCGGCGGGCCCTGCTCACGGGATGGACGATGCTGCTCGTCATCGCCTGCGCAGGGCCCGCTGCACGTTCCACGGACGATCTGGTTTGGCCGGCCGACCTGACGCGCCTGAGCCCGGCGCAGCGCGCGCAGGCGGAGCAGGAGCTCGAGCCCTTCCGGCCCGCCTTCGAGAGCCTGCAGGAGGCGCTGGCAGCGCACGACGACGTGCTCGCCCGACGCGTCCTGACGCGCATCCAGGCGCGCGAGCCGCAAGGGCTGGCGCTGGAACGCGCGCGCGCCTTCGAGCGCATCCTCGAGGGCCGCGAATGGGCGGCGAGCTTGCGCCTGTGGCTGAGCGCGAAGCGCCTGGAAGGCAGCGAGACCTGGGTCGTGCGCGTGCACGCCCGCCACGGCCACGCGTCGCCCTTCACGCTGCGCGGCGCGCCGCCGACGCTGCGCACCTCGCTGCTGGGGATCAGCCCCGGCGGCGTGGAGCAGCGCTTCGTGCAGCAGACCCACGTCGACGAGCTGGCGACCTGGGAGCTGCCCGACGGCGTCGAGACCACGCTGGAGCTCGCGCGCATGGACATCCCGCAGGGAACCGCGCTGGCCGTGCGCGCGCAGTTCAGCCTGGAGTTCCTGCCCGGCGACGTGCTGCTCGAGGGCCGGGTGCGCCCGTTGAGCCAATTCCCTGTGGCGCGCGGCGAGAGCATCCGGCTGGCGGACTACCTGCCCAAGGAGCCGGTCGAACCGGCCGAACTGGTGCGCTACGTGCGCGACGAGATGCTGCGCCTGTCGCCGCTGCTGGAGCGCGCGGTGCGCATCCCGCTCGACCAGCGCGCGACGGCGCTCGACCAATTGACGCCGGTGGCGCTGCAGCTTCCCAGCGGCGAAGTGGAGAAGCTGGCCGTGGCGCTGCGCTGGCTCTCGGGCGAGACCGAACTGGGCGGCGACGCCCGCGCCTGGCGCCAGTGGCTCGACGCGCGCAAACAAGCGCGCAGCGCGCGGCCCGCGCAGGGCGAGCTGGCACTGCCCGATCCGCCTGCGTACCGTCCGTGAAGCGCAGCGCGCACCCACGATGAGCACGAGCCAATCCACCGCGATCTTCGAACGCCACGCGGCCGACCTGATCGAGCGCGGCGACCTGGCGGCCAAGCTCGCCGAGGGCCGGCCCTTGCGCGTCAAGTTCGGCATGGACCCCAGCTCGGCCGACCTGCACCTGGGGCACTGCGTGCAGCTGTTCAAGCTGAGCGCGCTGCAGCGCGCCGGCCACCAGATCGTGCTGATCGTCGGCGATTCGACGGCGATGGTCGGCGACCCTTCAGGGCGCAACAAGCTGCGGCCGCAGCTCTCGCGCGCCGACGTCGAGGCCAATCTCGCCACCTACGTCGCGCAGGTGGCCCAGGTGCTCGACATGCAGCGCACCGAGGTGCACCGCAATTCCGAGTGGTTCGACGCGATGCGCTTCGAGGACGTGCTGCGCCTGGCCTCGCGCATGACCGTGGCGCGCATGCTCGAGCGCGACACCTTCCAGAAACGCGTCGCCGAGAGCGAGCCGATCGGCATCCACGAGTTCCTCTACCCGCTGATGCAGGGCTGGGACTCGGTGATGATCCGCGCCGACGTGGAGCTCGGCGGCACCGACCAGCTGTTCAACCTGATCGTCGGCCGCCACCTGCAGGAGCAGTCGGGGCAGGCGCCGCAAGTGGTGCTGACCCTGCCGCTGATCACCGGCCTCGACGGGCGCAAGATGTCCAAGAGCTACGGCAACTCCGTGCCGCTGACCGACTCGGCGCGCGACATGTTCCACAAGATCGTGCGCGTCGAGGACGCGCAGGTGAAGACATGGCTCGAACTGCTCACCGATGTCGAGCCCCAGGAAATCGAGCGCCTGTGCGCGGGTGACTGGCGCGACGCCAAGGCAAGGCTGGCGAGCGAGATCACGCGCTTCTTCCACGGCGAAGAGGCGCTGGCCGGCGTGCGCGAGGTGCCCGAACAGGCCTGGCCCGCCGAGGCCGGCGACAGCCTGCCGCTGGCCAGCCTGCTCAAGCAGCTGAACCTGAGCGCGACCACTTCCGAGGCGCGCCGCGCCGTGGCGCAAGGCGGCGTCTCGATCGACGGCCGCACGGTCACCGATCCGGTGGAACTCGTGCTCAAGGCCGACCTGCCGCTGCTGATCCAACTCGGCAAGCGCCGCGCCGCGCGCGTGGTGCGCGGCGCGTAGCGGAGGATGAAAAATGGTGCCAGGCATCTATCCAGCACCCTTGCAGCCCCGCGCGCAGGCGCGCGAGGCGGCACGGGTGCTGGATAGATGCCTGGCACCAGTTGTCATCCTCCGCCGCGCGGCGGGGTTCGCTACGGCAGGGCCGTGCGC
>Ga0315910_10004676_pt1 | contig 11401 bp, 6 predicted proteins | sample EdamamesoilMG_FD_204470 | JGI IMG/M metagenome (GOLD analysis project Ga0315910, IMG submission 204470) | Garden soil microbial communities collected in Santa Monica, California, United States - Edamame soil | ecosystem: Environmental > Terrestrial > Soil > Garden | place: USA: California...
AGACGTTGACGCTCCAGGAGGTGGAAGCACGGGCCCAGCGCGAGCGTCCGGAGCTCGCCATGCGGCGCGCCAGCATCGAGCGCGCCAACGCGGAGCTCGCCGGAGTGCACGCGAAGGGCAACCCGACGCTCGCCGCCAAGGGCGAGTTCTCGGTGGCGCCCGGCGGGCAGATCCTCCCCTACACCGACCCGAACACACGGGAGGAGTACTTCGTGCAGGGCTCGAAGAGCCTGGAAGACGCCGACGTCGGCGCCTTCATCCCGCGGCCACGTTACGGCGCCTTGCTCGCCGGCAAGATCACACTGCTCGATTTCGGCCGCACCACGCTGGGCGAGCGCGCGGCCGAGGCGGCCATCGGCGCCGAGCGCGCGGCGTTGGTCCAGGCGAGAGTGGAGCTGGTGCGCGCGGCGCGCCAGTCGTATCTCGGCTGGCTGGAGGCGCACCAGACCTGGCAGCTCGGCAAGAGCGACGCCGAGGTGGCGTCGACGCGCACGGCCTCGGTGAAGGAGCTGATCAAGGAAGGTGCCCGGCCGGCGACCGACGCGACGCTCAGCGCCTACGACGAGCAACTGGCGCGGCTGCGCGAGGCGCGCGCGCGGCGCGCGGCAGAGCTGGCGCTGGAGGCGCTGTCGGCCGAGCTCGGCGGTCCGCTCTCCGAGCAAGTGCAACCCGACCTGGCCGTGCTGGACGTGGCGCCGGCCGCGACCGCCGCGCCTGCGAGCACGAGCGACGATCCGACGCTGCGCGCGCTCTCGATGCAACACGACGCGGCGTTGTCGGCGGCGCGCGCGGCCGACCGCGGGCGAGCCCCGCAGCTCGACGCGGCCGCCGAGGTCGGCGTCAATGGGCAGCAGGCCCAAGTGTTCCCGGTGTATCGCGCGGCGCTGTCGCTGAGCGTCCCGATCTTCGACGGCGGTGTGCTGGCAGCGCAGGCTGCAGAGCACCGCGCCCAGGCGAAGGCGCTGGGCGCTCAGCGACAGATCGCCGAGGCCAAGCTGCGAGCACATCAGCACGCGGCCCAGAGCGCGCTGCGAGCCGCGGGCGAGGACGTCGCGATGACGGAGCAGCTGTTGCAGACGGCCCAGACGCTGGTGACCGAGGCGGAGGACCACTACAAAGCAGGCAGCGATACGCTGGAGCGCGTGCTGTCCGCTCAGCGCAGCCTGGTCCAGGCACGCGGCGAGGTGCTCACGGCCAAGCTGGAGAACGCGCGCGCGCGGCTCGAGCTGACGCCCGTCAAGCTCGAGCCGTGAGCGACGCTCGGCTCGGCTTCAATCGGCGCCGTAGCGGGGCACGTTGGGCAGCGTGTCGTCCAGCTCCGCGTCGAACGTGAAGCGCTCGGTCGCCACCCACTGCCCGGTGTCTTCGTTTTCCAGCTCCTCGGGCGAGCGGGCCTGCCGCGCGTCGCGGTTGCGCCGCGGCGGCTGTTCGCGCTGGAGCTCTTCGTTACCGTCACGATCGTCCGGCGTGCGGCCGTCCTTCTCGGGCTCTTCCTTGGGACGCGGCGCTACTCGCATGGGGGGACGCGCCGGGCGTGGAGCCTCTGGATCGACCGGCCAAGGTGCGGAGCCGTTCCAATGGGTCCGGTCCCGCGATGAATCGGGCTGGGGCATACTGGGTCTCCTTTCGTCGGGGTGCCAATCCCCGACGACGAGACCTTGCAAGACGAATGCCGGCGACCGTCGTTCGAGCTTGGCCGTCCGCGGCGTGAGCGCCTCACCCCGAGGCGTGATGGCGCGAGCGAACCAGCCCCCCGCCGGGCTCAGGGGCTCGCCGCGCTGCGCACAGCCTCGGCCTGAGCGAGTCGCGCCAAATTGGCCAGGCCTTCCTCGAAGTCTTTGCCGACCATCGAGTCCATATCCATGAACATGGACATGGCCTTGAAGACGAAGTTGCTCTCGCCGTCCATCCCCCAGGTGACGGTCGAGCCGTTCGGCCCTGGCGCGATGCTGAAGAGCGTGGTGTTGGTGGCCTGCCACGGCTCCTTGAACTCGAGCGCGATCGCCACGCGCGAGGGGACCTGGCTCTCGGTGATGCGCATGCTGCCGCGGCCGACGTCTTCGTTGCCGGTCCACTCGTAGCTCGCGCCCAGGCCCGATGCCGGGCCGGAATACTCGCGTTTCATGCCGGGATCGAGCTTCTCCCACGGCGACCACTCGGGCCAGCGGTGGAAATCGTCGATCAGCGGGAACACCACCGGCGGCGGCGCCGGAATGGCCGCGGAGCGCTCGACGTGAAAGTGCGACGGGCGCGTAGCCACCACCGCGCTGAACACGACCAGCGCGCCGAGCAGCCCGATCCCAACCTTGGTCAGCAAAGAAGCTCTCGCCATGAAGACTCCCCTCGCGGCGCCGGGCTTCAATCTGCCAGGCGTTGTACGTCGACGCCCACCTTCACGGTGTGCCGCCCGCCGCCCAGCACCACGCCCTTGAGCGGGCTCACGTCGCTGAAATCGCGCCCGTGGGCCACGGTGATGTGGCTCAAGTTGGGCAGCAGGGCGTTGGTCGGATCCAGGTCGAGCCAGCCCAGCGCGGGGACGAACGCCGCCACCCACGCATGCGACGCATCACTGCCGACGAGCCGCGGCTGCCCCGGCGGGGGCACCGTCTCGAGGTAACCCGAGACGTAACGCGCGGCGAGCCCGAGCGAACGCAGGCAGCCGACCATGACGTGCGCGAAATCCTGGCACACGCCGCGGCGCTCGCGCATCACTTGCGCGAGCGGGGTGCTCACGTCGGTGCTCGCCGGCTCGTAGCTGAAGTCGCTGTGCACACGATCGTTCAGCTCCAGCACCGCCTCCAGCATGGGGCGCCCGACCGGGAAGCTCGGCAGGGCGTATTCGCGCAACATCGGGTGCACGCGCACGAGCGGGGAATCGAAGCAGAACTCGCGCGCGCCGAGCAGGCGGCCGTCGCGAGCCAGCTGCTCCGCGACGCCCTGCCACGTCACCGCTTTGCAGGCCTCGTCGTCGATGTGCTCGAGCGTGTCGCGCTCGCGCACCTCGACCTCGCTCGTCGCCACGATGTCGAAGCGCTCGTGCGGCGACAGCACCTCGAGCACGTCGCAATCGTTGCCGAAGTAGTCCTCTTGCCGGTGCTGATCGCGCGGCGACGGCGTGATCTCGAGCAGCGTTCGGCGCGTGCTCTGGTAGTCGAAGCGCCGCGGCCGCAGGTGCGCCAGGTGGTGGGCGTGCAGGACCGGCGCCTCGTAGGCGTAGAGCGTCTGGTGCCGAACCCGATATACCGTCATCGAGCCTCCAGCTCCTCGTCCACCCAGCCCGGTGCCGCCAGCGCGTGGGACGGACTGGTGTGCGAAAACCAGACCTGCTCGACGTCGTCAGAGAACTGCCAGAACAGCTCGCTGGCCGCCTCGAGCGCAGAGCGCAGCTCCTCACCGTTGCCCGCACAGATGCGCATCACGTCCAGGGTCATCAGGCTGCTGGAGAGCGCGATCGCCCGCCGCTCGGCGCTGTTGCGCACGACGTCCTCGGGGCGCGGCAGCAGCGAGACGTGGCGCACCAGCTCTGACGCCTGGAACAGCACAGAGCGCGGGTTGCTGTCGTCGGTGAGCAGCAGATCGACCACCGGCGCGAGCTGCAGTTGGCTGAGGTAGCGCGCGCGGTAGGTGAGCAGGCTGTCGCCCACCTCGAGCAGCACTTCCATGTGCACGCGCGCCGCGCCCGGCGCCATCATCGTGCGCAGCACCGTGAGCGACATGGTGCCGCGCTCGACGCGGCGCCCCATGTCCAGGAACGTCCACGCATGGCTGCGCACCATGTTGTCGAGGGTCGTCCCGCGGACCGCCGAGAGCAGGATGATCAGCTGATCCAGCTTGGATAGCGCGTCGGAGACCGCGATGGGCGAACCGTCGAACAACGCGGCCATGTCGTGCAGCGTGCGCCAGGCGTCGCGCGACAGGCGGCCGCGCGCGCGCTGCGAGAGCAGGTGCACGCTGCGCATCAGGCCCGGCAAGCTGGTGCTCTGTCGGGGCTCGGAGAGCGCCGTCAGCAGCATGGCCTCGCCGTCCTTTTCTTTCGGACGTGCCGTGCCCTTGGGCACGACGTCCAGCGCGGCCAACGTCTCGAGGATGCGCTCGAGCGCGAGGGGCGCGTCGTCCGACGCCTCGCTGCCGAGCCGCTCGAAGCCAGCGCGCAGCAAGCGCGCGGTGATGTCGGCGCGCTCGATGTAGCGGCCGAGCCAGTACAGATCGTCGATCAGCCGGCTGGGTAGCTCCAGGCCGCCGCGGCGCAGCTCGAGCCGCCCCTCGGGCATCTGGGGCGGAGGGCGGTTGGTCATCTGCGTCCCGGTCGGGATCCAGATGTCTTTGCTGATGCCCTCCTCCTCGCCGCTCAGGAACAGACCGTCGGGCGAAGCGTTGGTGCGCGCCATGCCGCCGGGCATCACCAGGTATTCGTCGCCGCGACGACAGAGGAACGTGCGGATCGCTACCTGTCCGTAGGCGAGCTGCCCATTGTCGAGGAACGGCGCCGCGCTCAGGCCCGGCCACGCCTCGGCCACGAACAACCCCGGGTTGCTCTCCAGCCGCTCGATGAACTCCAGCCGATCCGCGGCGCTCAGCTGGCTCGGGCGGATCACTGGCCCCGTGCGTTCCTGCATCGCCGGCTTGAACAGCAGCTCGTCCTGGTGCGCCAAGGCGTAAGCGAGCCCCTCCGGATCTCCGCACCACCAGGACGGCACGGACTCGAGCTCGAGCGGCTCCTTGAAGAAGAAACGACAGACGGCGTCCAGGTAGGGCTTGAGCCCGGGCGCCTCCACCGCGGCGGCCCCGAGCGGGTTGAGCAGCGCCACGTTGCCGGCCGCCGCCGACTCCACGAGCCCGGGCACGCCGAGCGTGGAGTCCTCGCGCAGATGCACCGGATCGCACCAGCGATCGTGCGTACGGCGCAGCACGACGTGCACCTTTTTCAGCCCCGAGAGGGTCTTCAGGTAGACCTCGCGGTCGCGCACCGTCAAGTCTCGCCCCTCGGCCAGCTCGTAGCCGAGGTAGCGCGTCAGGTAGGCGTGCTCGAACGCGCTCTCGTCGCTGAGGCCAGGGCTGAGCAGCACCACGCGCGCGTCGCGCTGAGAGGCGTGCACGAGCGAATGCACACACTCATCGATCGAGGCGAAGAAGCGGCGCATGCGCTGGACGCCGTATTCGTTGAACAGGCGGCTGAGCACGCTGCCCAGAGCCAGGCGGTTCTCCAGGGCGTAGCCGGCGCCGGCCGGCGCCGCAGCCCGATCCGAGTACACCTGGAACGTGCCGCCGACGTTACAGCCGACGTCACAGGCGTACAGGTGCAGCGTATGCCCGCCGCGCGGCTCCCAGCCGGAACAGGCGCGAGCGAAGTCCGGGTTGCCGAGCACCAGCTGCGCCGGCACCACGCCTTCCGACAGCAGGCGCCTCGGCCCGTAGAAATCGGCGAACATGGCGCTCAGCACCTTGGCGCGCTGACGCAGCCCGCGCGCCAGGCCCTCCCAGCGATCCCGCGCGATGACCAGCGGTATCGGATCGAGACGCCAGCTCCGCGCGCTGCCGTTTGGCGCGCCGAGAATGTTGAACGTGACCTCGTGAGACGCGATGCGCTGCCGCAGCGCGGTACTCAACCGATCGATCTCGCTCTGGCTGGATCCGCCGAGAAAATCGTAGAGGCGACGCTGGTGGGGGCGCGGAACGCCCCCCTCCATGTACTCGTCGAATGTATTGGGTGGAGCTCTAACGGGAGCCGGGTGCTGTAGTCCAGCAGCCGTTACGAGCAGCTTTGTCGACACGCCAGGACAAGCATTATTTTAGCCCCGTCTCAAGTCAAGAGTGCGGGGGAAATGGGGATGCACCTGCCCATCGATGGGCGTAAATCCGCCGGACACGTGCCCCCGAACCTCGAACCGGGCCAGGCGCCGGCTCTCGGCGGCGACGGCGTTCACCGGGCGATCGTCGACGCCGCGTCCGCCGGGGTGAACCACGTGATACGTGCAGCCCGCTACACAGCGCTCCGACCATTTGTCGTAGATGTCGATGTGCAGGGGGGCGTGCACGCCGATGGTCGGGTGCAGACACGACGGGGGCTGCCAGGCGCGAAAGCGCACGCCCGCGACGTATTGCCCGTTCGTTTGTGTAGGCGATAGTGGGATTCGGCGGCGATTACACACGAGCTCGTAGCGCTCGGAAATCCAGCCGTTGACGAGCACCTGCATGCGCTCGACGGAGGAGTCGACGTAGCGCGCCTGGCCGCCGCCGGTCGATTCCTCACCGAGCACGAGCCACGGCTCGAGGGCGCCGCGGATCTCGAGGTGGGCGTCGTCCAGCTTTACCTCGCCGTAACGCGGGAAGCGGAACTCGTAGTGCGGCTGGAACCACGCCAGATCGACCGGGTACCCCCAGCGGGTCAGCGTCGCGGCGACGTCCTTCATGTCGGCCCACACGTAGAACGGGAGCATGAACTCGTCGTGCAGGCGCGTCCCCCACTTGACGATCTCCTCGCGGTACGGCTGGCGCCAGAATACGCCCAGCAAGGACCGGACCAAGAGCTGTTGCACGGCGCTCATGCGCTCGTGCGGAGGCATCTCGAACGCTCGCATCTCGAGCAGCCCCAACCGACCCGTCGGGCCATCCGGGGAGAACAGCTTGTCGATGCAGAACTCGGTGCGGTGGGTATTACCGGCGACGTCGGTCAGCAGGTGGCGAAGGATGCGATCGATGAGCCACGGCGGTGTGTCGCCTTGACCCTGCTTACGGGCGAGCTCCGATAGCGCGACCTCTATCTCGTAGGCGGAGTCGTTGCGCGCCTCGTCGATGCGCGGGGCCTGGGACGTCGGACCGATGAACCGCCCTGCGAAGAGATACGAGAGCGCGGGGTGGTTGTGCCAGAAACGAAGCAGGCTCCCCAGGACGTCGGGGCGACGCAAGAACGGGCTGTCCTCCGGCATGATCCCGCCGAGCACCAGGTGATTGCCACCACCCGAGCCGACGTGTGTGCCGTCGATCTCGAACTTCTCGGCGACGAGCTCCTCGTGCCGCGCAGCGTCGTAGAGCTCTTCGGTCTGTTGCACGGAGCTCGACCAGCTCGTGGTCGGCGGAATATTGACCTCGATGACGCCAGGATCGGGCGTGACCTTGAACTCCCCGAGGCGCGGATCCCACGGAGGCGGATAGCCTTCGAGTTGCACCGGCATCTTCAGGTCGGCAGCGGTCCGCTCCACCGCGGCCACCAGCTCGAGGTAGATCGACGCCGTGGGCAGCGGGGGCATGAACACCCGGAGCAACCCCTGGCGTGGCTCGACGCACAGCGCGGTGCGGGTGATGCCTCCGCCCGATTCGCCCGGCAGCGGCCGGACATACGGATGCGCCAGTGTATTGTTGGACTCGGCGCGGTGCCGCGGCCCGAGCGGCCCATGCTCCGGATCGAGGTGGCGGCGGCCCGTGATATCGAACAGCTCCTCGTCGGCCGCTGACTCGACCTCGTCTTTGTTGGGCCAGCGCCGCTGCTCTCGAATCAACAGCTCACTGCGCGGGTGCAGCGGAAAACGCTGCTCGCCGGGCAGAGGCGCCAGCGGCGCGAAGGTGTCCGCCGCGATGATCTCGTCGCGATCCTTGGGCAACGCCCAGGGCTGCGAATCGAGCGGCAGCCGATACCCGATCGGCGAATCACCCGGCATCAGGAAGCAGTGCTCCTTGCGCAGGAACCAGTCGCCGCTGATCCACCCGTTCCAGTAGGACAGCGGGAGCACCCAGCCGATGGTGGTGTTGAGGCCCTGCTCGAAGACCTTGGTCAACCGCAGCCGCTCGAGCGGATCGTCGAGGCGGGAGTCGAGGACATCCACGTTCTCGGGCAGACGCCGCTCGCGCCACAGATAGTACCAGGCGTCCTCGAACGCCGGCATCAGCCCGTTGCGCTTCAGGCCGAGGTTCTCGACCAGCCGCCGGATGAAGCGCTCGGCGTGCTCGACGGTGTGCCCGTAGTCCTTGCCGGTCTTGCCGATGAGCGACGTGTCTTTCCAGATGACGCCCTTGTCGCGCCGATAGAAGCAGGTGAAGGCCCAGCGCGGCAGCTGCTCGCCCGGGTACCATTTGCCCTGCCCGTGGTGCAGGAAGCCGCCGCTGCCCCAGAGCGGGAACAGGCGCTGGAGCAGCCGATCCGCCAAGGCCGCCTTTTGTCCGCCGAGGGCCCGGGTGTTCCACTCGGGCGCGTCCGGGGAGCGGCTGCTGACGAACGTCGGCTCGCCCCCGACGCTCAAGCGCACGTCGCTCGCCACGAGGTCCGAGTCGACGCGATCGCCGAGCGACAGGATCCCCTGCCACTGCTCCTCGGTATAGGGCTTGGTGATGCGCGGCCGATCGACCACCCGCGTCACCTTCATCGCGAAGGAGAACTCCGTCTCCACCTTCTCCAGCGAGCCCTCGATCGGAGCCGCGGAGCTCGGCTTCGGCGTGGCAGCCAGCGGGATGTGCCCCTCGGCCGCAAATAGCCCGGACGTGGGATCGAGCCCGATCCAGCCAGCGCCCGGGATGTAGCACTCACACCAAGCGTGCAGATCCGTAAAGTCGCTTGTCGGGCCTTGCGGCCCAGTGAGCGGTCGCTGGTCGGGCTCGAGCTGGATCAGGTAGCCGGAGACGAAGCGGGCCGCGATGCCGAGCGTGCGCAGGACCTGCACCAACAGCCAGGCCGAGTCGCGGCACGAGCCCTGGCGCAGGGTGAGGGTCTCGGTGGGCGTCTGCACCCCCGGATCCATCCGGATCAGGTACTTGATCTCCTCGGAGACGCGGCGGTTGGCGTCGACCAGGAAATCGACGGTGCGGCGGCGCGAGCGATCCAGGCTCTCGATGAACTCGTGGAGGATCGGCGATCCGGGGTCCACCTCGAGGTTCGGCAGGAGCTCCTGGCGTAGAGCCGGCTCGTAGCGGAAGGGATACTCGTCGGCGCTCGGATCGAGAAAGAAGTCGAACGGGCTGAATGCCTCGAGGTCGACGACGAGGTCCACCGTCACGCTGAACTCTGTCGTGAGCTCCGGCACGACGACGCGGGCCAGGTAGTTACCGAACGGGTCCTGCTGCCAGTTGAGGAAGTGCTGCTTGGGCGCCAGCGTCAGCGAGTAGCGATGAACCGGCGTTCGGTTGTGGGGAGCGGGTCTCAGGCGAATGACCTGCGCCCCCATGGAGATCGGCCGGGCGTACCGGTAGGTCGTCTTGTGTTCCAGCGCAACTCGAACAGCCATCTCGATAGTCCAGGTTAGTCGGGAGAAAAACAGCAGCCCGGCCGACTCGCGGCGGGTCCGAGCTGCGTGGATGATCGACGAAGAAGCGGGGCCGCCCGGCTTCTACGTCATTTCAAGCTGAAGTGCTCGCAGAACTCGTCTGGGCCTGCACCTCGGGCTCAGGGGCGGGCTCGGCCGGTGCATACCCGAAGAAGCCGGTCTGGATGGCGTGGCCGACGGCGTTGAGGGAGAGCTGCAGGCTATCGATGTACTCGTGGAGGCCCGCGGCCATCACGTCGGCGATGCTCGAGTAGGTCAGGTTGGCCTGCAAGCGCCCGAGCATTCGCTCGGACTCGTTGCTGCACGCCTTGATGGGTGTCCCCGTGATAGCGTGCAGGCTGAGCTGGGCCTCGCTCACGCAATAGGCGATCGAACGCGGGAACTGGCGGTTCAAGAGCAAGAAGCGCGCGACCTTCTCCGGGCTCGTGTCGTGGTGATGCTGACGGTACATCTGCAGCGCGCTCGCCGAGTTCAAGAGCGCCCCCCACCCCACCTGATCGACCGCGGCCCCGCCGTCGCTCGGGTTCGACGACAGCAGGTAATACTGGACATCCAGGATGCGGCTCGTCTTGTCCGCTCGCTCGAGCAGGCGACCGAGCCGCGCGAACGACCAGGCCTCACCGCGGCTCAGCGTGGCGTTGGTCACCCCTTCGTAGTGAATGCCGCTCAGCTTCACGCGCCGGAAGAAGTCCCCCATCTCACCGAGCCTGAACTGCTCCCGGCTCTGGTGCTTCACCATTAGATAGAACTCGTTCAGCTCTTGCCACATCTCGCGCGAGATGATCTCGCGCACGCTGCGCGCGTTGTCGCGAGCCAGCGACAGCGATGACAGGATGCTGTTGGGGTAGCCGGGGTCAAAGGTCAAGAACCAGGCCACCGCTTCCGGCGTGGCGTCGCGATGGCGACGCTCGAAATGCTCGTGGTCGCCGGTGGTCATGACCAGCGGACGCCAGCTGGGCCTCCGCTGCACCGGCGTCTCCAGCATCAGGTTGAGGTTCACCTCGACGAAGCGAGCGACGTTCTCCGCCCGCTCGACGTAACGACTCGCCCAGTAAATGGCATCCGCGACACGGCTCAGCACGAGGCGTTTCCTTCCTTCACTCTTCCAGGACCCAGGTATCTTTGCTGCCGCCACCTTGCGACGAATTGACGACGAGTGAGCCGCGCTTCAGCGCGACCCGCGTCAACCCGCCGGGCTGGACATAGATCTCCTCCCCGTGGAGCGCGAAAGGACGGAGATCGACGTGCCGCGGCTCGAAATGATCTTCGATGATCGTCGGCACGCGCGACAGGGAGAGCGTCGGTTGAGCGATGTAGCCGCGCGGGTTTCTGGAGATACGCCCGGCAAACTCGCGCCGCTCTTCCGGCGTGGCGTGCGGGCCTATCAACATGCCGTAGCCACCGGCGCCGTCCGTGGCCTTGACCACGAGCTGGTCGAGGTGATCGAGCACGTAGCGCCGCTCGTCCTCGTCGCTGCACACGTAGGTCGGCACGTTCTTCAGGATGGGCTCCTCGGACAGATAGAAGCGGATCATCTTCTCGACGTAGGCGTACACGGCCTTGTCGTCGGCGACGCCCGTGCCCGGCGCGTTGGCGAGAGCGACGTGGTTCTCCTGATATGCCTGGAACAGGCCGGGCAAGCCGAGCAGCGAATCCGGGCGGAAGACCTTCGGGTCGAGATAGTCGTCGCCGACGCGGCGGTAGATCACGTCCACCCGCTCGAGCCCGTGCGTCGTCTTCATCTGCACGTAGCCGCCGTCCACGACGAGATCTTGCGACTCGACCAGCTCGACGCCCATCTGCTGCGCCAGGAAGCAGTGCTCGTAGTAGGCGCTGTTGTAGCGGCCGGGCGTGAGCACCACCACGTGCGGATCGGCGACGCGGTCGAGCGCGAGGTAACGCAGCGTCTCCAGCAAACGCATCGGGTAGTCGAACACGCGCCGGATCGACATCTGCTGGAACAAGGCAGGGAACGTGCGCTTGACGAGCTCGCGATTCTCCAGCACGTAGCTGACGCCCGACGGACAGCGCAGGTTGTCCTCGAGCACATAGAACTCGCCGTCCTTGTCGCGGACGAGATCCGTGCCCGAGACGTGGCACCAGATGCCCCGCGGCGGCTCGAGCCCGCGGCACTGGGGACGATAGTCCGG
>Ga0315910_10004679_pt1 | contig 11399 bp, 11 predicted proteins | sample EdamamesoilMG_FD_204470 | JGI IMG/M metagenome (GOLD analysis project Ga0315910, IMG submission 204470) | Garden soil microbial communities collected in Santa Monica, California, United States - Edamame soil | ecosystem: Environmental > Terrestrial > Soil > Garden | place: USA: California...
CCGCGAAACGCGACCTCGTGTCGACGCACGCCGACCCGGTGCTGCTCGAGATCTTCAACAACCTGTTCATGTCCATCGCCGAGCAGATGGGCGTCACGCTCGCGAACACCGCGAGTTCCGTCAACATCAAGGAGCGCCTGGACTTCTCCTGCGCCATCTTCGATGGCCACGGGCAGCTCATTGCGAACGCACCACACATGCCCGTTCACCTGGGATCGATGGGCGAATCCGTGCAGGAGATCCTGCGTCGACGCGGTCGCGACATCCAGCCGGGGGACGCCTTTGCACTGAACGCGCCGTATGCGGGCGGCACTCACCTGCCAGACGTCACGGTGGTCATGCCCGTCTTCGTCGGCGCGGGTGGCTCTGCGTTTTTCGTCGCCGCGCGCGGCCATCACGCCGATATCGGCGGCATCACGCCGGGCTCGATGCCTTCGGATTCGCAGTCCATCGAAGAGGAAGGCGTGCTCATCGACAGCGTCCGCATCGTCGACCGCGGCGTATTCAATGAAGACAAGCTGCGCGTACTGCTGACGTCCGGTCGCTACCCCGTGCGCAACGTCACGCAGAATCTCGCCGATCTGCGCGCGCAGGTGGCAGCCTGCCAGAAAGGCATCGCGGAGCTCACGGCCATCTGCGAGCACCATGGCCTCGCCGTAGTCCAGGCTTACATGCAACACGTGCAGGACAATGCCGAAGCCGCCGTACGAAATGTCATCGATGTGCTGCGCGACGGCGAGTTTTCCTGCGAGATGGACAGCGGCGCGGTCATTCGCGCGGCGATTCGTATCGACCGCTCGCGGCGTGAAGCAACCATCGACTTCACCGGCACCAGCGCGCAGCAGCCCAACAACTTCAACGCGCCGCTGCCGGTCACACGCGCCGCCGTGTTGTACGTGTTCCGCACGCTCGTCGACGATGAGATCCCCATGAACGCCGGCTGCATGAAGCCCCTGCACCTCGTCGTGCCGGAAGGTTCGATGCTCGCGCCGCGTTATCCCGCGGCCGTCGTGGCCGGCAATGTCGAGACTTCGCAGGTCGTGACGGACTGCCTTTATGGCGCGCTCGGCGTACTCGCCGCCAGCCAGGGCACGATGAACAACTTCACGTTCGGTGACGACGAGCACCAGTACTACGAGACCATCAGCGGCGGCTCGGGCGCGGGCCCGGGCTTCGACGGCACCGATGCGGTCCAGACACACATGACGAACTCGCGGCTCACGGATCCCGAAGTGCTCGAGTGGCGATTCCCGGTGCGGCTGGAGTCGTTCCGCCTCCGCCGGGGCTCGGGCGGTGCGGGCCTGCATCGCGGCGGCGATGGCGTCGAACGCCGGCTTCGATTCCTGAAGCCCATGACCGCGGTGATGCTGGCCAACCACCGTCGCGTCGCGCCCTTCGGCGTCGCGGGTGGAGAGTCCGCTGCCGTCGGAAAAAACTGGATCGAACGCGTCAATGGCAGCATCGAGCGATTCGACGCGGCGTTTTCGACCGCCGTACAACGCGACGACGTCATCGTCATCCAGACGCCGGGCGGCGGCGGGTACGGGAAAAAGTGAACCCACCACCGAACATCAAACGTGTCGCGTTCGCCAGCATGGCGGGCACGGCGCTCGAGTACTACGACTTCGCGGTCTACAACACCCTGGCAGCGTTGGTCTTCAACAAGCTGTTCTTTCCGTCGGTCGATCCGCTGACCGGAACGCTGCTCGCGTTCGCCACCTACTGGGTGGGATACCTGTCACGACCCTTCGGCGGACTGTTGTTCGGCAACCTCGGGGACCGTCGCGGCCGCCGCTACGTGCTCATGATCACGCTGCTCATCATGGGCATCTGCACCACGCTGATCGGCGTGCTGCCCACCTACGAGAAGATAGGCGTGCTCGCGCCTGTCCTGCTGGTGACACTGCGGTTCATCCAGGGCATGGCGCTCGGCGGCGAGTGGGCGGGCGCCGTGTTGCTCACCCTCGAACACGGCACGGACCAGCAGCGCGGGCGGAATGCCTCGTTCGCGCAGATGGGGCCGTCGACCGGCGTGCTGATCGCCACGGGCACCATTGCACTCATCACGTGGTCGTTGCCCGAGGACCAGTTGCTCGCCTGGGGATGGCGCATCCCCCTGCTGGCCAGCGTGCTCCTCGTGGCGTTCGGGTTGTGGCTGCGGCTCGGCGTACCCGAGACGCCGGAGTTCCTGGAACTGGCGAGCAAGGAGAGATCATCGCGCGCACCTCTTCGCGAGGTGATCACCGGTCACTGGCGCGGCCTCCTGATCGCAGGAAGCTCGCGCTTCGGTCCGGACGTCATGTATTCGTTGATCAGCGCCTTCTGCGTCACCTACGTCACCACCATTCTCGGATTGCCCAAACCACTGGCTACCGTCGCGTTAGCCATCGGCGCGTTTCTCAACGTGGTGTTCATCTTCGTGGCGGGCACGCTCTCGGATCGCTTCGGCCGGCGCGTGGTCTATGGCCTCGGCGCCCTGGTCTCCGCGTTCTGGCTCTGGCAGCTGTTTCCGCTGCTGGATTCGAAATCGGAGATCGCGATCGTCGCGGCGTTTGCCATCGGGCTTGCCGTGCACGCGTTCATGTACGGTCCGCAAGGCGCCTTCATTGCCGAGCAGTTCCCGACTCGGGTTCGATACGCCGGCTCCTCGGTGGCGTACACGGTCGCTGGCGTGTTCGCGGGCGGACTGGCGCCATTGGCATTCACGAAGATCTTCCAGGCGAGCCAGGAGACTGGCGGAATCGTGGTTTACGCGGCCATCGCCCTGTTGATTACGGTGGTGGCGCTGATCGCCTCGCGCGACCGTTCCGCACCATGACCCGCTCCCGGAATATCGCGCTCGTCGTAGCGGTATTCGCCATTGCCGCCGGTGCCTTCCATCTCCTTCGCGAAGAGCGCGACGTAGCCGCACCGGCCGCTTCTTTGCCTGCGGCGGCGCCAACCACTGCCGAGCCCGGCAAACCAGCGCAGATATCCGGTGATTCGAAACCCGTCGAACCCCCCAGGTCCAAACCCGCCACAGGTTCGGATCCGTTCGAATTGATCCGCGGCCTGGCCAAGGCTGCCTTCAACGGCGATGGTCGCGCCCAATACCAGATATCGCGGGAGCTCGACCGCTGCGAGATGACGCTTGCGCTCGTTCGCAAACAACCAGGCGATCCGGAGACCGTCATCTGGTCGTTGCCCGAGACGGGTTGGCCGCAGCCGATGAAAGAAGGCGCCATTGCGGAACTCCGCCGATGCATCCGGCTGTTGAAGGAAGATCCCTTCGCGGACCTTCCTGCGCGCAAGGACGGCTACTCATTCAGATATTGGATGGATAGAGCCGTCGAGACGGGTTATCCGCAGGCAATCGTGGAGCGATCGCTGAGCGACTGGTCGCGGCAAACGGAGGGTGGCACTCACGCGATGAACGCCAGCTCCGACTCGCTGAACAGGTTGACGACGGCAGCGGCATCGGGCGATCCGGAAATCGCACTGACCATCGGCTTTCGGCAGTCCATGTATGAAAATCCAGACCGGATGACCCATGCCTCCGCGTGGATGCTCGCTGCCTGCCGGCTGGGCGCCGACTGCAGCGCCAGCAGCAAAGTGGTTCCGTTCTGGATGTGTTACGACCCCAACTTTTCGAACTGCAGCACTGACGGCAATGTCGAGCTCATGGTCAGCAGCGCGCTGACACCCGCCTACTACAGCGATGCCTACGCGCAGTCGCAGGTCATCGAAGAAGCGCTGCGAAGCCGTGATCCTGAAGCCATTCGCAAGCTGCTGGAGAAGATCCTTTAGCGCCGGACGCTCGAAGGTAGTTCGACGAAGTCGGTGGTTCTGTCCAGCAGATTCATCGCGTCCAGTAATGCCGGCGGCGGTGCGATGAGTTTCCGCGCATTGAGATCGAGCCATCCGCCCGCGCTCGTGACGCGCGCGGCGAGCTTGCCATCCGCCCTGAAAATCTCATGTCGCAACAGGAAGCGGCTGCCATCCACGGAGTGGCCCGCGAGCGCGTAGTTCACTTCGATCTTCTGTTGCAGTCCGATTTCCTTGAAGTATTCGACTTCGTCCTTCATGACCACCGGCCCAATGCGCAACCGCACGAACTCTTCGATCGGAAAACCGTGCTCCATGAGGAACATCTGACGCACATCGGCCGCCTTGTTGAGGTAGGCGGTGTTCGCCATGTGCGAGTTGAAATCCATATCTGCCCAACCGGCCTGAAGAATTTTCTTGAACATTGTCCCGATCCTGGTTCAGTAAGAGTTGCCCTACCAACTTGATACACGCAGTCTGATCGACGGTGCGGCGCCCGGATTCAAGATAGTCGACTCTAACCAGAGGAGTCCATCATGCCCACCTCCAGCAAGACGCTCATCGAACTCGAAAACCGATTCTGGCAGGCCATCGTCGACGAGGATGCCGACACCGCAACCGACTTGCTGACCGAGCCCGCGCTCATGGTGAGCGCCCATGGCGCGATGCAATTTGACCACGACGGATACCGTCAGATGGCGAAGAAAGGCTCAATGGTTCTCAAGTCTTTCGAACTCAGCGACATGAAAGTCATGTTCCCCAACGATGACACTGCCGTGCTCACATATCACGTGAAACAGAACATGGCGCAGCGCGGTGACAGCAGGACCACGCTCCAGGAAATGAATGACAGCTCCACCTGGGTCCGGAGCGGCGACCGCTGGTTGTGCGTGATGCACACGGAATCGCCTTCCGGCGAGAAGACGCCGCACTAGCGGAATCAGAGATCGACGCGTTCGCCGTCTTCGTAACGTCGGCGCGCGCCACGACAGAACGCGGCTTCGCGCACGCGCCGATCCCGAAGGCCTCGCGCATCCGGCCAGAGCCTTTGCATGGCGCCGAGCTGGTCGGCGATGCGCGAGAGCGAGGCGCCGGCGGCCAGCTCCGCGCGTATGGCGCGCATCTCCGAGCGTCGCTCGCCCGTGAAGCTGGCGCCGCGGTTGAAAACGAGGGACAGCAATGCACCCTGCGCGTCGAACGGCAGCTTCTCCACGCCGGGGAATGCGTCACGTGTGATCTTCGCGAAGCGCGGCAACGTGCTGGCGTAGAACACCGGCTCCGCAGCCGCCAGAGGAATGTTGATGTGGCGCAGGCCGCGCGCCAGCTGTTCGGCCACGGCGCCCTTGGCGCCCTGCACCGCCGCGAGCGCCGCGCGCTCGGGTTTCTCGAGGAACGGATCCCAGTCCGCCTCGATCTGCTGCTTCGACGTGTAACCGAGGTCGTAGCCGATGCCGATCGTGACGCCGCTCTCGCCGCCTGGCCACGTGGGGCGCGAATACAGCCGCTCGTACTGTGCGCGCGAACCGATCTCGAACTGCAGGATGAGCTCGAGCGACTTGCGTGAACACGCGAGGCTGATGATCTTTCGCGTCGCGGCGAGATCGAGGCGAGCTTCCAGCGCCGTCAACGTTTCCGGCCCGAGCATGCCGTCGGCCGTGACGCCCAGGGCGTTCTGGATCCTGCGCAGTCGTTGCGCAACCTGGGGGCTCGTCCTTGCCATGGGCCTGACGCTATGTGCGACCCGCGGGCCTGTCAACGCGCGGGAATAGCTAGACGCTCACAATCGTGACTTTGTTCCGTTATGTGTAGACTCACGCCGATGAACTCGATCCGACGCCGATCCGTACTACTGGGCCTGGCTGCCACGGCCGTACCCGTTGCGTGGGCCGCATCGAGACACCAGGTGTGGAAGTTCAATAGCCTGCGCAAGGTGGGCGGCCGACCCGTGCGCGTCGAAGGTGCACCGCAACTCATCAAGGATTCCGTCGGCAAGGCCACGCAGTTCGATGGGAAGCAGGACATGCTCTTCATTGATCGGCACCCGCTCGCGGGCGCAAAGACGTTCACGGCCGAACTCGTCTTCCGGCCCGATGGGGGCGCCTTCGAGCAACGCCTGGTGCATCTCGAGTCCGATGAGACGCCGCCCGTCGCGCCCGGCAAGGGCAGCACGCGCATGTTGTTCGAGATTCGCGTCGTCGAGAACAACTGGTACCTCGATGCATTCATGGTCGGCGCGGGTTATCGCGCGACGATGATGGCTCCCGACAAACTCCATCCCGTGGGCCGCTGGTACCACGCAGCGATGACCTGCGACGGCCAGGTCTTCCGCTCATACGTGAATGGCGAACTGCAGATGGAGATGGCGACGCCCTACACGGCGCAGGCAGCAGGCCGCGCTTCCGTGGGAGCGCGAATGAATGGTGTCAGTCACTTTCACGGCGCCCTCCACCAGGCACGCTTCACGCACGAGGCTCTCCCGCCTAAGGCGTTCATGCAGGCACCGGCTCGGGTTTAGGGAACAACGACGCGAGCAGGACCGCGCCCACTGCGACGGCCGCAGATCCGATGTAGAGCCAGGAATACGCGCCGAAGTGATCGAACACCCAACCGCCGATGACGGGGCCGAAGGACATTCCCAGGCTGGAAAGCATCGTGGCAGCACCGAACACCGTACCCATGATGTGCTGCCCGAAGTAGTCACGCGCGAGTGAGGCGTACAAAGGCATTCCGCCGCCGTAGGCCACACCGAAGATGATGGCCAGGGCGTAGAACTCTTCCAGTTCGTTGACGGCGAGGTACGCGGCGATGCACACCGATTGCACGGCGAGCGCGGTCACCAGGATGCGCTTCGCGCCATAGCGATCGGCGAGCACACCAAGCAGCAGACGCCCACCAAGACCCGCCAGCCCTTCCACGCTGTACACGCTCACTGCCGCCATCGAACTGAGCCCGCAGAACGTCGCGTAGCTGATGACGTGGAAAATGGGACCCGAGTGCGAGGCGCAGCACAGGAAGAAAGTGAATCCGAGGACGAGGAACTGCGGCGACGTCAGCGCCTTCCCGACGGAGAGGCTGCGATCCTGATCCGCAGGCGCAGAGGGTGTGGGCCCATGCACCACAGCCGGCGGACGGCGGACGAACAGCGCCGCCGGGATGACGACGATCCACGCCAGCAGCCCGATATAGAACATCGCGGCGCGCCAGCCATAGTGCGTGATCAGCCAGCTCGCAAATGGCGAGATGGTGAGCGGCGCCATTCCCATGCCCGCGGAGACCAGCGAGACCGCAAGATTGCGCCGCGTTTCAAACCACCCCGTGACGGTGGCGATCATCGGCGCGAAAAACGCGCTGGCCGACAATCCGACGAGAATGCCGTAAGTGAGCTGGAATTCCATGAGCGTCGTCGTCCGACTCGCGAGCACCAATGCGAGCCCGAGCAGCACTCCGCCGAGCAGCGTGCAGATGCGCGCGCCCCAGCGATCGCTCGCGGCGCCCCAGGCGAACGAGCCAAACGCCATGACGATGAAATTGATGGTCATGGCGAAGGAGATGCCGGCGCGCGACCAGCCGGTTTCGCCAGACATCGGCGCCAGGAACACGGCGAGCGAGAACATGGCGCCCAGCGCAACGCAGCCCATGAGGCCGCCGAGCGCAACGACGACCCAGCGATATGGAGATTCAGCCACGCGTCTTCTTCCTTCGTGCAGTGGTCTCGGCGGCGATCTTCAGGAGGCGCCGGAACGTGGGGCATTCCATGTGGCTCGGCGCGCGGCAGGCGGCGGCGTGGCGCAATCCGTCGCGCATCGCCGAGAGCTTGCGAATCGTCAGATCGAGTTCATCGGCCTTGTTGACGAGCATGGGGCGGTCGACCTGGAGTTTCCCGTTCGGCGCAAACATGCGCGCGATCTCCTCGAGTGAAAACCCCGCGGAGCGGCCGAGCGAGATGAGCGCGAGCCGCTCGAGCACGTCGCGGTCGTATTGGCGGCGCAGTCCACGTCGGCCCACCGAGGCCACCAGGCCCTTCTCCTCGTAGAAACGCAGCGTCGACGCCGGAATGCCGGCGCGTTTGGCCACTTCGCCTATGTCCAGATCACGCATTGCTTGACCTCAAGTCGACTTCAAGTGGCACCTTACCAGCCATGAATACGAACGACATGACTTTGATGCTTCTCACGGGCGCGGGCGCCACCGCCGTGACGGACCTCTGGGCGTTCCTGCGGACATGCTGGTTCGGAACGCCGCCGCCCAATTTCGGCATGGTGGGACGATGGGTCGGCCACCTCGCTCGCGGCCGCCTGCACCACGATTCCATCGCGGCGGCGGGGCCAATTCGTGCGGAACGCGCTATTGGCTGGATCACGCACTACGCCATCGGCATGGGGTTCGCACTACTGCTGCCCACGTTCTGGGGCTGGGACTGGATTCGCCAGCCATCGTTCGCGCCCGCGCTGATCGTCGGCATCGCGACAGTCTTGGCTCCGTTCTTCGTCATGCAGCCCGCGATGGGCGCGGGGATTGCCGCCAGCCGCACGCCGCGGCCGGGTGCGGCCCGCGTACAGAGCTTCGTCACGCACACCGTTTTCGGCGTCGGCCTTTACGCCGCCGCCGTAGCAATCAACTCGTTACCCACTGGAGGATGAAATGAAGATACCCGCCCGTTTCGCGCCGATCGTATTCGGCGCCCTGCTCTCGGCCATCATGGTGGCCATCGTCTCCGCGTTCGTGCTGGCAAGCACGCAGGGATTTCACGCGGACTTCGCGTCGCGCTGGCTGCGCAGCTGCGCGCTGACCTGGCCCGTTGCATTCCCGACGGTGACGCTGCTCGCGCCCTGGGTTCGCCGGATGGTCGGCCGTCTGACTACCGCGTGACCTGCGCGACGGCCTCGCCCCGATCGAACGGGATGATGCTCTTGCGGATATCGACGAGCGGACCGAGCTCGTACACGTTGGTGTAGCCGTAGGCGAACAGCACGTTCATGGTGTACACGTTGAGCGACGCAGCGAGGTTCTTCGCCGGAAACGCCTGCGGCTCATTCGAGAAGTTGTTGTTGCAGTAGATGAGGATGCGCGTCTGCTTCGACGGAATGAGCTTCGCGAGCTCCGCTTCCGTGATATCCGGAAGACTCAGGTTCTTCGCGCCCCTCACGTGCAGCAGCGCGAACTTCTCCGCACTGCGCGCATCGAGGATGACCGTCGCCGGGTCACCGGCCATGTGGACGAACTCGAACTCGGTGACGCGATGCTTCTCGCGCACGGCACCCACGCGCTCGACACCATTCTGGAAGGCGCCGTAATCGATGAGCGGATTGGGGATGTCTTTGGCTGCGGCGAGGGCCGAAAGCGAGACCAACGCGAGCGCAAGGTAGGTTCGGACCATGACTGCCTCCGGGGTGCGAGACAGTTGGGACCCGGGCACTCGTGAAAAGTGCCCGGGCCAGATTACATATTGAGCACCTTATTAGAAGTGCTTGCGAAGGCCGAGCGTGAAGAACAACTCGTCGGCGTCGTAGCTCACCACTTCCGCCTGCCCCACCCAGCTGTGGCCGAAACGCATGCCAGCGCCGCCACCGAAGTAGAAGCCGAGGTCATTGAGCTTTTCGTAGACGACCTGGTCCGAGCTGGCGCGGTTTTCGATGCTCGAAGCGCCGAACTTGACGAGAGGGAACCACTTTTCATTGATGCCGCGATCGAACGGCAGCCACTGGAAGCCCACGCCGTACACTTTGTAGCCGATGTCGCCGAGATGGCCGACACCGGGGTTGGTCGACGCGATGCCCGCGTCGCCGCCATCCGCGTAGAACGCTTCGGCTCCCCAGTTCTGGTTCCACGCGTAACCCACCGTGAAGCGATAACCAAAGGCCTGCTTGTCGTCGACCTTGTAGTCACCCTCGTGGTTGCGCGGTTCGACACGCGACATGCCCGTGTCGAAGCCGAGGTACCAGCCCTTGCTGATCTTGTCCGCGGCGCTCGCCTGGACCGGCGCGAGGCCGGCAGCGACGCCGAGGATCGGCAGCAGGTACACCGCGGCGCGACGACCCACGTGAGGAACAACGCGGCGCATCGCCACCCAGCCGATCACCGCGAGCATGCCTAACAAGCTCAGCGGGTCGAACGCACCGGCGCCACGCACCGCCGTCTGCACCTTGCCCTGCTTGTCGAGCGAGTCCGGAATGCCGTCGTGGTCGAAGTCACCACGGCCTTCCTGGGAGTCCGGCAACGCATCGTTGTCACTGTCGAGATCGAGGAAGTCGTTCATACCATCTCCATCGGTGTCGGGGCGCGCCAGCGAGTGGCCACCCGTCGAATTGGCGGCCGAGTCGGCCAGACCATCGTGATTGGAATCGACGCCGTCCTGGCGGCCGTCGTTGTTCGCATCGAGACCGCCGGCTTCGACGACGTCATTGATGCCGTCGCCGTCGCTGTCGAGGTCGCGATGGTTGTCGACGCCGTCGCCGTCCGTGTCCGGAAGCACCAGGGCGTGACCGCCCAGGCTGCCTTCGAACTGGTCCGACAGGCCGTTGCCGTTGGTGTCGACAAAGTTGTCCGCGAGACCGTCGCCGTTGGCATCGACGCCGCCGGCTTCGACGATGTCGGCGATGCCGTCGCCGTCGCTGTCGAGGTCGACGAGGTTCGCCAGGCCGTCACCATCGGTGTCGTCGGCGCCATCGCTGGCATTCGGAATGCCATCGTTGTCGAGGTCGAGGTCCTGCGCGTCGGCGACGCCGTCACCGTCGCGGTCCACGAACGTGCCGAAGGACTGCGGCGCGGGATCCACGGCATCGCGGATACCGTCTTCGTCGCTGTCCGGGCCGTTGACGAATCCACCCGACGCCGGCGTACGGAAGTCCGGAGCGCCGTCGTTGTTGGAGTCACGCGGCAGGCTCGTACGAGTCTGTCCTGCGTCCATGCGACCGTCGCCGTTCGCGTCTATGAGGCCGGCTTCGACGACGTCGGAGAACCCGTCGTTGTCGGAGTCGAGATCACGCACGTCCGGGATGCCGTCGCCATCGGTGTCGGTCAGCGACGCAGGCGTGCCTTCGAACGAGTCGAGGATGCCGTCGTCGTCGGAGTCGACGTCCGCGTGGTTGGGCAGGCCATCGCTGTCCGTGTCGCTCTCGGTGAACTCGAGCGCATCGGGCAACGTGTCGTTGTCGCTGTCGGTATCCAGGTAGTCAGGCGTACCGTCGTTGTCGCTGTCGCGCGGGTTGTCGAGATCCTCACCCGCCTCGTCCGAATCCGGAATGCCGTCGCCATCGCTGTCGGTATCCAGGTAGTCCGGCGTGCCGTCACCATCGGTGTCGACCGGGTGCATCGGATCGTCGCCCGCTTCGTCGGCATCGGGGATGCCGTCGTTGTCGCTGTCGGCATCGGCCGAGTCCGGTGTGCCGTCGTTGTCGCTGTCGCCGGCTTCGAAGACGTCGGGGATGCCGTCGCCATCGGCGTCCGTCGGGTTCGCGGGATTGCTGCCGGCTTCGACGCCGTCATTGATTCCGTCACCGTCGGAGTCCGGGTTGTTGGGATTGGTGCCGAGCGCGGCTTCTTCCGCGTTCGTCAGGCCATCGCCGTCACTGTCCACCGAGAGGCAGGCCGTGCTG
>Ga0315910_10004680_pt1 | contig 11399 bp, 9 predicted proteins | sample EdamamesoilMG_FD_204470 | JGI IMG/M metagenome (GOLD analysis project Ga0315910, IMG submission 204470) | Garden soil microbial communities collected in Santa Monica, California, United States - Edamame soil | ecosystem: Environmental > Terrestrial > Soil > Garden | place: USA: California...
GCAAGCGCCTTGATGAGCCCGTAGAGCCCGGTCTTCGAAGCGATGACGTGGGCGCGGTTCGGCTGGGACGTGACCGAGGCCATGCCACCGATGGCGACGATGCTGCCGCCGCTGCGGCGCTTGATCCAGCCCGGCGCCAGCGCCCGGGCGAGATAGAAGGTCGAGGACAGGTTGACGGCCAGCACCTGGTTCCACTCATCAAAGCCGATTTCCCAGAAAGGCTTGTGCGGCCGGATGGCGGCAACGCTCATCAGCACGTCGACCTGGCCGAAATGATCCTCGGCCTGCCGCACCGCGCGGTTCACCGCTTCGTGGTCGCCCACGTCCGCCGCGACCGGCAGCACCCTGACGCCGCGGCTCTCGCACTCCCGCGCCGCCTGCTTGAGGTCGTCGTTCATCTGCCGCGACACCAGGACGAGATCGGCCCCCTCGCGCGCGAAGGTGAGCGCGATCTCCTTGCCGATGTTGCGGCTGGCGCCGGCGATCAGCGCCGTCTTGCCCTTCAGTCTCATTTGAAACTCCGTGGAAACTCCGTGCTGGGCCCGGCCCGGCGCAAGGCGGTCTTTTCCGGCCAGAAAGTCCAGAATATGTCGCGGCCGGATCGGCCGCTATTTTCCCTGCAAACTAGCATAGCAGGACCCGTTTTGCCAGAATCGTTTCTGGTGGCATAATCCCGCTTCGCTCACGATACGGACTCAACCCTTCATGCCACGCAAGACCGAAGCCGACGACGGCAACCGCCTCACCGGAACCCAGAGCATCGAGCGCGCGCTGACGCTGTTGCGCGAGATCGCCGCGCACAACCGCAGCGGCTCGCGGCTGCTCGACCTCGCCACGCGCACCGGGCTGCAGCGCCCGACCGTGCACCGCATGCTGAAGTGCCTCGCCACCGAAAGCATGGTGCAGCAGGACCCGGATTCGCACCGCTATTTTCTCGGGCCGATGGTGTTCGAGCTGGGGCTGACCGCAACGCCCCGCTTCAACCTGCGCGAGATCTGCCACCCGGCGCTGACGCGCATCGCCGAGGCCACCGGCGACACGGTGTTCCTCACCCAGAGAAGCGGCCTCGACTCGGTGTGTCTCGACCGGCGCGAGGGCACCTTCCCGATCAAGACCTTCACGCTCGAGATCGGCATGCGCCGCCCGCTCGGCGTCGGCACCGGCTCGCTCGCCATCCTGTCCGCGCTGCCCGAGGAAGAGATCCAGAAGGTCGTCGGCGCCAACTCCGGCCGGCTGCCCGAGTACGGGTTGAACCCGGGCGCCCTGTTCTCGCAGGTCAAGCGCTCGCAAAAGCTCGGCTACTCCATGCGCGAAGTGCCGGGACTCGCCGGCGTGCGCTCGGTAGGCCAGGCGCTGCGCAACCAGAGCGGAATCGCCTTTGCCGCGCTGTCGGTATCCACCATCACCAGCCGCATGAGCGACAAGCGCGCGACCGAGGTTGCGCAGCTGCTGAAAGGCGAATCGCGCCAGATCGAGCGCCAGCTCGCGAGCGGCGCCGAGCACCGCTGACGGGCCCCGCCGCGGCGGCGGGTTCGCACGGCATACAACCGAGGAGAAAAACGATGAGCCTCCCACGTGTCCTTTGCCTCGCACTGTGCGCGCTGGGGCTCGCGTCCCAGGCGACCGCGCAGGGTTACCCCGCCAAGCCGGTGCGCCTGGTCGTGCCCTACCCGCCCGGCGGCAGCAACGACGTGCTCTCCCGCCTGACCGCGCAGGCGATGACGCCCGGGCTCGGCCAGCAGGTCGTGATCGACAACCGCGGCGGCGCCGGCGGCATGATCGGCGCGGACCACGTCGCCAAGTCGGCGGCCGACGGCTATACGCTGGTCAACGTGCAGGCGTCGTTCACGGCCAACGCCGCGCTGCGCGCGAAAATGGCGTACGACCCGATGGGCGATTTCGCCTACATCGGCATGATGGCGCGCGGCCCGCTGCTGGCCGTCGTGCACCCGTCGCTGCCGGTGAAAAACGTGAAGGAACTGATCGCCCTGGCGAAAGCGAAGCCCGGCCAGATCAACTACGGCTCGACCGGCACCGGCGGCCACAACCACATGGCGACCGAGTTGTTCGCGAAGATGGCGGCAATCAGGATCGTGCACGTGCCGTACAAGGGCGTTGCGCCGGCGCTGACCGACCTGATGGGCGGCCATACGCAGATGGTGATGACGAGCCTGCCCTCGGCCATGACCCAGGTGCAGGCCGGACGCCTGAAGGCCATCGCCGTCGGCAGCGAGAAACGCTCGTCGTTCATGCCCGAGATGCCAACGATCAGCGAATCCGGCGTGCCCGGCTATTTCGCCGAGTTCTGGTGGGGCATCGCGGCGCCGTCGAAAACGCCCGCCGAAATCGTCAACCGCCTGGCCTCGGAACTGACCCGGGCGCTGCAATCGCCCGAACTCAAGCAGCGCTTCGCCACGGAGGGCGCCGAGCCGAGCGTGATGTCGCGCGAGCAGTTCACGAAGTTCGTCGCCAGCGAAATCACCCGCTGGCGCAAGGTCGCGCAGGACGCCAATATCAAGCCCGAATGACCACCGCGCTGCCGCGCAGGTCGTACGAGCCTGCTGCCAGCGGGCCGCTCAAGGGCGTGCGCGTGCTCGACCTCTCGCGCCTGGTCGCCGGCAACATGCTGACCCAGGTGCTGGGCGACTTCGGCGCCGAAGTGGTCAAGGTCGAGCCGCCCGCGGGCGACACCCTGCGCGCCTGGCAGACCGCCGGCGTGCAAACCAACTGGAAAATCTACGCGCGCAACAAGAAAAGCCTCGGCCTCGAGCTGCGCCACGCCGGCGCGCGCGAGTTGCTCGCAAAGCTGGTGCCCACGGCGGCGATGCTGATCGAGAGCTTCCGGCCCGGCACCCTCGAGAAGATGGGACTCGGGCCCGAGGCGCTGCTCGAATTGAACCCGAAACTGGTGGTCGTGCGCATTTCCGGCTGGGGCCAGGATGGCCCCTACCGGCGGCGTCCCGGTTTCGGCACGCTGGTCGAAGGCATGTCGGGCTTCGCTTCCTTCAACGGCTTTGCCGACCGCGAGCCGGTGCTGCCGCCGATGTACCTCGCCGACACCGTCGCCGGCCTCTACGGCGCCTCCGCCGCGATGATCGCGCTGCGCGAAGTGGAACATAACGGCGGGCGCGGCCAGGTCATCGATCTGCCGCTGCTCGACCCGATGTTCGCCGTGCTGGGACCGCAGGCCGCCAACTACCGGCTGACCGGCAAGGTCAAGCCGCGCACCGGCAGCCGCTCGACCAACGCCGGCCCGCGCAACGCCTACCGCTGCAACGACGGCCTCTACGTGTGCCTGTCGTCCTCGACGCAAAAGATGGCCGAGCGCCTGTTCCGCTCGATCGGCCGGGCCGAGTTGATCGCCGACCCGCGCTACGCGACCAACGCCGAACGGGTGAAGCACGCCGAAGATCTCGATGCCATCATCGGCGAATTCGTCGCGCGGCGCAGCCAGGCGGAGAACGTCGCGTTCTTCGAGCAGGCCGAGGTGACGATCGGCCCGATCTACGACATCCGCCAGATCCTCGAGGACCCGCACGTGCTGGCGCGCGCGCTTCTCGCCGATTACCCCGACCCCGACATGGGGTCGTTCCCGATGCATCACGTGGTACCGCGCCTGTCGGATACGCCGGGCTCGATCCGCACGCCCGCGCCTCATCTCGGTGAGCACAATCGCCAGCTGCTCGCGGAGATCGGCGTGGACGACGCCGCCTACGCGAAACTGCTTGCCGCAGGCGCCGCCTGCGAGAGAACATCATCGAACCAGGAGGAAGAAGCATGAAACCCGATCTGCCTGTCTGGCGCTCGCTGATGTACGTGCCGGTCAACGTCGAGAAGTTCGTCGACAAGGCGCACACCCGCGGCGCCGACGTGATCCAGCTCGACCTCGAGGACGCGGTGCCGCCCGCCGAGAAGGAGAAAGCACGCACGCTGGTCGAGAAAAACGCGGCGCGCGTGCGCCGCGGCGGCGCCGACGTCGTCGTGCGCATCAATCAGCCGCTGTCGCTCGCGGTGCGCGACATCGAGCACAGCATCTGCCCGGACGTGGACGGCCTCGCCGTGACCAAGGCCTCGGGCGTCTCGCACCTGCAGCTGCTCGACGAGCTGGTGAGCGAGCTGGAACAGAAGCGCGGCATGACGCCGGGCCACACCCGCTTCATCACCATGATCGAGACGCCGGAAGCGTTCTTCCGCATCCGCGAGATCACCACCGCGAGCAAGCGCATCATCGCCTGCAACATCGGCGGCGAGGACTTTGCGCTGAACTGCAACATGCAGCCCAGCGGCGAGGCGCTGTTCTATCCCAAGCAGCACATGATCTTCGCCGCCAACGCCGCCGGCATCATGCCGCTCGGCTTTGTCGACAGCATTGCCGGCTTCGGCGACTGGGATAATTTCCGCAGGATGGTGCGCCGCTCACGCGATTTCGGCTTCATGGGCGCGGGCTGCATCCACCCCGGCCAGGTCACCATCGTCAACGAGGAATACAAGCCCGGCGCCGAGGAAGTCGAATACGCGCGCAAGGTGATCCGCATGGACAAGGAAGCGGCAGCGGCGGGCCGCGGCTCGTTCCAGATCGACGGCAAGATGATCGACATCCCGGTGGTGGTGCGCGCCGAAAGGCTCATCCGGCGCTACGAGGCCATCCAGCGACGCGAGGCGATGACGCTCGCCGCCACCGGCTAAAAGCTCTCACCGCGGAGGACGCGGAGGGAAACAAGAACAGAAATTGAACCGCAGAGGCGCGGAGAGAAACAAAATATATATTGAACCGCCAAGGCCGCCAAGAAATTTAGAATGGCCAATGACTTGAAAGCGGAGCGTATGACGCAAGACCTGGAAAAGCTGAAGGACTGGATCGGCAACAAGGAGTCGGATACCGACTACGTCACCGTCCCCGCCGTGCACCGTCTCGCCGCGACGCTCGACCGCGCCGACCCGATGCCGAAGACGGGCGATCCGCTGCCACACGGCTGGCACCAGATCCTGTTCCCGCGCGTGGTGCGCCAGTCTCAGATTGGCGCCGATGGCCACCCCGAGCGCGGCGATTTCCTGCCGCCGGTGCCGCTGCCGCGCCGCATGTTCGCCGGCAAGCGCACCACCTTCCACACTGACCTGCGGGTAGGCGACGAAGTGCGCCGGGCCTCTGCCATCCAGGACGTTGTCATCAAGCAGGGCCGCACCGGGCAGATGGTGTTCGTGACGATCAAGACCGATATCACCAGTCCGCGCGGTCTCGCCATCACCGAGGAACAGGACGTCGTCTACCGGGAAGCCGCGCCCGCCGGCACGCCGCCGCAGCCGCCGCAGCCGGCGCCCGGGAAAGCGGTCTGGAGCCGCGTGGTGACGCCCGACCCGGTGATGCTGTTCCGCTACTCCGCCCTCACCTTCAACGGCCACCGCATCCACTACGACCTGCCCTACGTCACCCAGGTCGAGGGCTATCCCGGCCTGGTGATGAACGGCGGACTCACCACCCTGCTCGCGTTCGAGCTCGCGCGCACCCACGCCTCCACGCCGATCCGGTATATCGCCTCCCGCAATGTGCGCGCGCTGTTCGCCAACCAGCCGATCACCATCGCCGGCGAGCCTTCTGCCGACAACAAAACGGCGAAGCTGTGGGCGCTCAACGCCGACGGCGCCCTCGCGCTGTCCGCGGAAGCGGAATTCCGATGAAATCGGGAAAAATCCTTCCGCCTTCCGACTTTCGACTTCCGCCTTGGAGCGCCCGCTGATGGCGGGCGGTCCGTTAGAGGGCGTGCGCATTCTCGACCTGACCTCGGTCGTGGTCGGGCCGCTGTGCACGCAGATCCTCGCCGACCACGGTGCCGACGTGATCAAGGTGGAGTCGAAAGCGGGCGACCTGGTGCGCGTGCTGAACGGCAAGTCCGTGACACCGGGCATGGGCGCCAAGTTCCTGCATCTCAACCGCAACAAGCGCAGCATCGTGCTCGATCTCAAGGACGCGAAAGGCCACGCGGCGCTGATGAAGCTGATCGAGCGCACCGACGTGATGATCTGGAACAACCGCCCCAAATCCATGGCGCGTATGAAGCTCGCCTATGAGGACGTGCGCCGGATCAACCCGAAGATCATCTATTGCGGCATGTACGGCTTCGGCCAGGGCGGCCGCTACCGCGACAAGCCGGCCTACGACACCATCATCCAGGGCTCGGGCGGGATGGCGGCGCTGAACCATCGCGCCAGCGGCGAGCCGCGCTTCGTGCCGATGGTCGTGGCCGACAAGGTCGTCGGCATGATCGCAACGCAGATGATCGCGATGGCGCTCTACGGGCGCACGCGCACCGGCGAGGGCTGCTCGATCGAGATTCCCATGTTCGAGAACCTGGTCAAGTTCGTGCTGGAAGAGCATCTGTACCTCAAGACCTTTCTGCCGCCGCTGGGCGGCACCGGCGACCCGCGCCTGCTCGACCCGCTCGGCAAGCCGATCCCGACGAAGGACGGATGGATCTGCATCTCGGCCAACACCAACGACCAGGCGTTCGCATTCTTCGACGCGGTCGGCCGCCCGGAGCTGAAGACCGATCCGCGCTTCTCCACGATCCCGGCGCGCTTCGCCCACGTGAACGAGTATTTCCAGTTGCGCATGGAAGTACTGAAGGCGAAAACCACCACCGAGTGGCTCGAGCTCTTCGACCGCTGCGACGTGCCGGCGATGCCCTACCACACGCTCGACAGCGTGATCGACGACCCGCATCTCGCTGACGTCGGCTTCTTCGAGGAAAAAGACCATCCCACGGAGGGCAAAACGCGCGTCATGCGTTCGCCCAACAAATGGTCCACCGGCACGCGCCGCGAGTGGAACCCGGCGCCCAAGCTCGGCCAGCAGAGCGTCGAGATCCTGCGCGAGATCGGCTACGGCGACGCCGAGATCGACGCGATGGTCGCCGGCGGCGTCACGGTGGACGGGCGCCTGGAAAAGTCGGGAAATCGCGAGAGCGGGAAATCGGGAAATGGCTAGAACCAGGCGCTCGCGCGCCTTCCGCTCCCCCGCTACTCGGCTCAAGTCCTGGAGCCTCGGGAATAATCGCGTGGCGCCTGCTGTAAACTAGTTCGCCCACAAAACGTTAGTTCGCATTCTTACAATATTGTTCAGCTATCTACTACGGAGAGTCCCATGCACAGTTTGAAATCACCAGCCGTTCGTTTTCTGGGCGCGTTGCTCGCCACCCTGGCGCTCGCCCTGCCCGGCGCCGCGGCGGCGCAGAACAAGGAGTTCACGCCGCAGGTCGGCCAGGAAGGCAAGGACGTCATCTGGGTACCGACGCCGCAGGCGCTGGTCGAGCGCATGCTCGACATGGCAAAACTGTCGCCGCAGGACGTCCATTTCGATCTCGGCAGCGGCGACGGCCGCACCGTCATCACCGCGGCGAAGCGCGGCGTCCAGGCCGTCGGCGTCGAATTCAATCCCGACATGGTCAAGCTCTCGGAACGCGCGGCCGCCAAGGAAGGCGTCTCGGCGCGCGCGAAATTCATCAATGGCGACATTTTCCAGACCGATTTCAGCCACGCCACGGTCCTCACGCTCTACCTGCTGCCGAGCCTGAACCTGAAGCTGCGTCCGACCATCCTCAAGATGAAGCCGGGCACGCGCGTGGTTTCGCACGCCTTCAGCATGGACGACTGGCAGCCCGACCAGACCGACAATGTCGAGGGGCGCACCGCCTACCTGTGGATCGTGCCGGCGCCGGTGGAAGGCACCTGGCGCTGGAGCGTTTCCGGCAGCGGCCAGAAGGATTACGAACTGGTCCTGCGCCAGCAGTTCCAGCAGGTCGAAGGGCTGGTCAAGCTCGATAGCGGCAAGATGGGCCAGTTGCGCAACGTCAAGCTCGTGGGCGACCAGATCTCCTTTTCGATCCACGAGATCGCCGGCGTCACCGGCACCATCCGCCGCGACTATGCCGGGCGCGTCTCCGGCAACACCATTCAGGGCACGTTCAAGCTGCCCGACACCGGCGCCGAGGTGAAGTGGTCCGCCACCCGCGCCAACTGATCCTTTCCATCCACGAAAACGGCGCGGTCTTCCCGCGCCGTTTTCGTTTTGGCGCGGCTTTATAATTCATCGATTCATTGCTGCCTGGAGAACGGTCATGACACAAAAAACTTCCGGCGTCGCCATCATCGGCGGCGGCATCATGGGCGGCGACATCGCCGCCGTCTTCGCCGCGGCCGGCTGGAACGTGCACGTGATGAGCCCGTCGCAGAAAACGCGCGACGCGCTGCCCGCGCGCCTCGCTGGCGGCGTCGCCAAGCTCGGCGCGCCGGTTTCGGCCGCGACCGGCGTCAGAACCTGCGCCACGCTCGCCGACCTGCCGTGGCAGGAGATCGACCTCGTCGTCGAGGCCGCGCTCGAGGACCTGGCGCTGAAACAGAAACTGTTCGGGGAAATCGAGGCGCTCGCCCGTCCCGGCATCCCGCTCACGACCAACACCTCCAATTTTCCCATCGGCGAAGTCGGCAAGGGATTGAAGAATCGCGCGCGCGTCGCGGGACTGCACTTCTTCATGCCGGCGCACCTGGTGCCGCTGGTGGAGATCGTCAGTTCCGACGCCACCGACCCGAAGGTGGCGGAAGGCCTGGTCAGGCTCATGAAGGAGATGGGCAAGGCGCCGATCTGGGTGAAGAAGGACGTGCCCGGCTTCGTCGGCAACCGCCTGCAGCACGCCATGATCCGGGAAGCGCTGTGCCTCGTCGGCGACGGCATCGTCTCACCGGAAGGCATCGACGACGCCGTGCGCTACGGCTTCGGCTTCCGCTTCATCGCCTGCGGCCCGATGATGCAAAAGGAAATGTCGGGCTGGGACACCAACGCCGTCGTCGGCGAGGCGCTGTGGCCGCATCTTTACTCCACCGCCAGCTACCCGTCTTACGTCAAGGACATGCTGAAGCAGGGACGCTCGGGCATGAAGGCGAAGCACGGCTTCTGGCAGTGGACCGACGAGTCGATCGCGAAGGAAAAAGCGCGCATCGAGCGCTGCCTGCAGGCGGGCATGGAGATCCTGAAGAAAGACGGCAGCAGCAGCTGATACCGCGCGCCTGCGGCGCCCGGGTATCGCAAGGTTGGCGTAAGCGCCCCGTCGCAGGATAATGGCGATTCGTTCCGGTTGTACCCGTGCGGGTGCGCCACGACTCCGGCGCTCCCAAGGAGTGCGCCATGTTCGATTGGCTGCAACAGACCATCGGGCAGCGAAGCAGCCACCCGATGAACAGCCCGGCGGAAGCGGCCAGGCTGCTTGGCGAACTGCCGCTCGACGAGCCCCTCAAATCGGTGGAAGAAGTGGCCGCGTGGCTGGAGTCCCTCGCGCAGGCGACCAGCTTCAACACCGAGAGCCGCCTCAAGGTCATCTCCATGGTGGACGAAGCGGGCCAGCCGTGCGCGGAACTGCTGATGGCCGAGTACCTCGCCGGCGAGGCCACGCGCGCGGCCGGCCGCTTCCGGCAGTGGCAGGCGCTGATGGATTTCTGGGAGCGCCTCGCCGACGCCTACCAGCTGGTCGCCCTGCAGATCGAGGTCTCAAAGCGCAGCGACCTGACGGAGCAGACGGCGCTCGTCACGGTGCGCGCCATGCGCGCGATTTTCCACCAGATGCGGCTCGGCCTGATGCGCTATGCCGGCCAGCCCGGGCGGCTGTGGTCGGCGCTGTACCATCTGTACAACTTCGCTCATGCCCTCCGACGCGCGGCCGTGCCGGTGCGCCCCTATCCCTGGGACACGCTGTCCACCACGGCCCGGCTGGAGCTCGTGCGCGCGGTGATGCTGGAAGCCGCGGCGCCGCAATCGCTGCCGCCCCGCAAGATCGATCTCACCGCCCGCATTTCCGCGCGGCTCGCCAGCAGTTTCGCCTACGGCGAGGCGCCGGGAGAGCGGCTGCCGTTCTATCTCGACCTCGCGCAGCCACGCCTGCCGCTCGCGGTCCCGAAGGACTTGAAGCCGTCTGAAACCATGCGGTTCTTCGGTCCCGGCGCAGCGGCGGTGCGCCTGAAGGAAATGCTCGACGGCCTGCGTGCGCCGCAGGGCGCCGCCGAGCCGCTTTTCGGCGAGGAATTCACCGCGGCCGAGAAAATCGATACGCTGGAGCGGCTGCTCCTCTACTGGAGCGACAACCCGCCGCGCCGCCAGCATGCACGCACGCGCCTCTCCAACAGCGTCGAGGTGGAGTTCGGCCTCGCGGCGCTCGGCCGGCTGATCGGCAAGTCCGACCAGGCGATCGTTGCGGACGCGTCGGACAAGCTGAACGTGCAGTTCGACAAGGATGAGATCAAGAGCAGCGAACCGGACGCCGCATTGAGCGAGACCTGGAAGCTGCAGGACATCAGCCTGCGCGGCCTCGGCGCGGTCACCTCGCGCCGCGCGCAGGGCGCGCTGAAGATCGGCGCCCTCATGGCGTTCCGGCTGGAAGGTACCGACAAGTGGTGCGTGGGCATCGTGCGGCGGCTGCAAGCGGACAGCCAGAACCTGAGCCACGTCGGCGTGGAGATCCTGTCCAAGAACCCGCAGTTCCTGTGGCTGAAGAAACTCGGCTTCAAGCAGGATCAGGCGTGGAACTGGGAAGTCCGCGACCAGAAATCGCTGCAGCATTTCGCCCAGGCCGTGCTGCTGCCGTCGGAAACCGGGCCCGGCGGCGGCGACAGCCTGCTGTTCGAGCCCGGGGGGTATTACCCGGACGAGACGTTCGGCGCGCTGATCGACAACAAGCCGCGCAAGCTGCAGGTGGGTGAAGCGCTCGAGAAAGGCGACGACTTCGAGCAGGTCGCGTTCCGCTGGCTCGCCGCCGACGCGTCGACACCGCCGAAGCCCGCGCCCAAGCCGCCGTCAGCGCCAGGCGGCGGCTTCGGCGATCAGCAACAGGACTGAGATTCAGTTACAAGGGGCAAGACTCAAGATGCAAGGGGTCGGTTTTTTCTTGTACCTTGCGTCTTGTAACTTGAAGCTGAATTTGAATGGCGGGGACGGAATTGAACCGCCGACACAGAGATTTTGGCTCCGGCCCGGCTGACTGAAGTCAGCCTTAACATTCACGGCTATCCACCCGTGAATGTTAGCCTTCACCGCAACAAGCCACGCAATGGGATGAGATCCCCATTCGACCTGCGGTCCGACTTCGCTGAAGCGAAGTCGCGCGGCTTGTTGTCAGTCTCGTGCTCTACGAAGTGAGCTACCTGGCGTTGCACGCAGGCTTCGCACGGTTAGAAAATGTGAGGAACAGGAATGGTGGCCAGGGACGGAATTGAACCGCCGACACAGAGATTTTCAGTCTCCTGCTCTACCAACTGAGCTACCTGGCCACTTGCTGCAAGTCTGCTGAAGAGGCTGGATCTTCCGGCACGGAGGGCGCCACTACCGCCGGAAAGCGCGGTATTAAAGCGTTAAAAAGCAC
>Ga0315910_10004681_pt1 | contig 11395 bp, 8 predicted proteins | sample EdamamesoilMG_FD_204470 | JGI IMG/M metagenome (GOLD analysis project Ga0315910, IMG submission 204470) | Garden soil microbial communities collected in Santa Monica, California, United States - Edamame soil | ecosystem: Environmental > Terrestrial > Soil > Garden | place: USA: California...
CTTGGCCGGTCCGCGGAATCCTCTCAGATTCAGGGCCGGGTACGTTCGCAACTCCGTGACGAAGGTCCCGTCGCCCTGATTGAGCGCCAGCGCCAGCCGCGGATCGAAACTGGGCGAATAGTCGTCACCGCTGGCCAGATCGACGTCGCCGTCGCCATCGAAGTCGCCTGCACCCACCGTCGTCGGCGCGGCCAGGCTCTGGATGACAGCCACCGGCGCGCCAAAGCCGCCCAGCCCATCGCCGAGCGCGAGGCGCACCCCGCCATCTCCTCGGCACGCCGCGGCGAGGTCGGGGTGCGTGTCGCCGTTGAAATCGGCGACGGCCAGGGAGCCTGGATTGCTGCCGATCGCGAAGGCGAAGGGCGTTGCGAATCCACCCAGCCCATCACCCAGGAACACGTCGACCGCGGTTGCACCGAACAGACACGGGCTGATCAGCGCATCGAGCGCGCCATCGTCGTTGAGGTCCGCGAGTTCCAATTGGACGTCGTCGAACGCGGCTTGCGTCATCATGACCGACTGACTGAAGGCGGCGAACTGGCCTTGGCCCAGACCCTTGGCCACCTCCAGGCGTGGAAATGGCCCCGGAACCATGGAGTTCACGGCGACGAGGTCGGCGAGCCCGTCGCCGTCGAGGTCTTGCATGCGCAGCGCGAAGCACCAGCGCCCGATGTCCAGCACGCTCAGCACCGCGAAACCGCCCAAGCCATCGCCGCGGAACAGGTGGATCTCCTCCGTCAATCCATACGTCATGGCCAGATCCAGGATCCCGTCGCCGTCGATGTCCGCCAAGGCGGGCACGGCCCGAAAGTCATCCCAGGCGGAGCCCGATTGGAACACCGAGAGTTGCTCACCGGGAAACAGGGGCTGCGCGGTCTGGGCGCGCGCGGCGAGCACGAGGCTCACCCCTGCAATCCCAAGGCGCGATACGCGAAGGCAGGTCTTGATCATGGTTGGATCCCGGGCTGGAAGCAGGCCTAGGGCCTGAAGTCGGCCCATGCGGCGGGGCGCCGCGGAGCAGGTAGCGCAATTCACGCGCCAGCACGCGCATGAAAACGTGCGGAGCCTCCCCAGAGCGCGTCCGCATCGCGCGAGCGGCCTTGCTCTCCACCCCTGGCCTCGCGCAGGCGCGCGATCCGCACAGCGCCGCGTGCGCAAGCACACGCGATCGACCTGCAGGCGCAGCTGGAGCCGGCGCGGGCGAGCCGCGGGAAGGAAGCTCGCGGACGCGCGTCCTGAAGTGGCGATGCACTTCCAGCGGGGGTTCGCCAGAGACTTCGGCGTGATCGGGTTGACCGTGTTGGGTTGCTTCTCCCTGCTCGCGCAGATCTCGCGGCCAGGCGGCTGCCGCCATGTGTTCACGGCGAACGCCGCGGTCGTCACGGCGGATCTCGAGGCGATGCAAAAGTGCCTGGCCGACTACGCGCTCGAGCATGGCGGCGCATTTCCCGATCAGCTGGCGGCCTTGTGGTCGCCGCGGTCGGACGGCGAGACGTACCTCCGCGGCCGCACGAGCGAACCCAGGGATCCCTGGAAGAACTTCTACCGCTACAGGGTGACGGCGGACCACCGAGGCTATCGCCTGGAGTCGCTCGGCAGAGACGGAGAGCCCGGCGGACGCGGCGAGTCTGCGGACATCGGCGTCAGCCGCTGAGCGAAGCCGCGAGATTCAGCGCTTCGCAGTCGCGGGGCTGCGCGCGTGTTGGGCGAGGAACGTGCGCAAGCGCTGCGTCGCCACCGCGATCTTCTCCATCGACAGCGCGTACGACAGGCGCACGTGCGTGTCGACGCCGAAGGCGCTCCCGGGCACGAGCGCGACGCCTTGTTGCTCGAGCAGGTCCTCGCAGAATCCCGCCGAGCCGCGCTGGTCGAGCCACGCCTTGACTTCGGGGAAGGCGTAGAACGCTCCGCGCGGCCAGGGCGTGCGCAGGCCCATCGACTGCAGTTCGCCGAGCAGGAACTTGCGCCGCCGATCGAACTCCGCGGCCATCTTCGCGATCTCGGCCGGCTCGCTCTCCAGTCCGGCCTGGTAGGCGTCCTGCGAGACCGCGTTGGGGCAACCGGTCAAGTGGCTGTGCAGCCGCTCGACGCCGGCGGCGATGTCCTTGCGGGCGGCGACGAAGCCGATGCGGTAGCCCGTCATCGCGTAGGTCTTGCTCGCGCCGTCGACGATCACCGTGCGCTCGCGCAGCTGCGCGCTGATGCTGACCGGGCTGGTGTCGCCCTCGCCCTCGTAGATCAAGCGCCGGTAGATCTCGTCGGAGACGATCCACAGATCGTGGCGGATCGCGATACGGCCGAGTTCCTCGATCTCCGCGCGCGTCCAGACGTAGCCGCTGGGATTGTTCGGGCTGTTGAGCAGCAGGCCGCGTGTCTTCGGCGTGATCGCGCGCTCGATCGCGGCGAAGTCGGGGCCGCAGTCGAGGCGCGAGGGGACCTCCACCGGCACGCCGCCCGCGATGCGCACGATCTCGAGGTAGGAAACCCAGGCGGGCAAGAGCAGCAGCACCTCGTCGGCGGGCTCGACCAGCGAGAGCACCGCGCCCGAGAGCGCGTGCTTGCAACTGTGGCAGACGGTGATCTCCTCGGGCGCGAAGGGCACGCCGCGGGTGCGGCTGAGATGCTGGGCCAGCACCTTGCGCAGCGCGATCGTGCCCGCCGCCGGCGTGTAGCGCACCTTGCCTCCGCGCACCGCCTTGACCGCAGCCTCCTGCACGGCGGCCGGCGCGTCGAAGTCCGGCTCGCCCACGGACATGTTGACGATGTCGCGGCCCGCGGTGGCCAGGGCCTTGGCGCGGGCATCGAGCGCCAGCGTGAGCGAGAGCGGGATGCCGGTGACGCGGCTGGCGGGGTGCATGCGTGGGAATCAGGCTCCCTGCGGGAGCGGGGGGTGGACCCGCTCCTGTTCCGGACGCTGGCGCGGGCGGACTCTGGCAGGTGCCGGATCAAAGCGTCTAGGTTCGACCTTTGGGCCCGGGGGGTCAAGGGGAGCCTGCCGCAGGGCCGCGCGCTCCCTGGGGCGCAGCGGCAACCCGCTCGGGCAGCCCGCGGGGCGCGTCCGAGCCGCTGAGGGCATGGCCGTGCCGCGACGCCACGGCCGCCGGCGCGGCCGCTACGTCGGCCCCCGGGCCCGAGGAACCCCGATGCGGGCCGGGGCCGCGGTCGGCCGGCGGGGCGCGGGCGATCGGGCTTCGACAACGCCGCGGAAGCCGCTCGCGGTTGCGTCGTCCGATGGCCCCTGGCACCGTGCCCAGCCCATGAGTCTGAAGAGCCGCCTGTTCAAGATCCTGCTCACCGTGGTGCTGGTGGTCCTGTTCGCGGGCTACTTCGCCTTCTCGACTTTCGTTTTCAGCCCGACGGAATCGGACTTCGACGCGGACCTCTCGACGCTGATCCCGCGCCAGGTCGATTTCTATGTCGCCAAGGCGGACCTGCGCGACGACATCAAGCCCTGGCCGCGGCTGGCCGACTGGCCGCGCATCCAGGGGACCAGCGCCTGGAGTTCCTTCGAGCAGTTCAGCCTGCCCGGACTCGATCGCGAGTACGGCCTGGTCAAGACCTACGAGCAGCTCGCGCGCTTGCCCGACTCGATCCGGGGCATCGATCCGCTGGACGTCTTCGGCGGCCGCAATGTGTCGCTGGCGGGCTACTTCAAGCCTGGCGGGATGGCCGACGCGGATTGGGTCGTGCTCGGGCGCGCCTCGTGGAAGGGCAAGTTGGCCGCCAGCCTGCTGCGTTATCCCGGCCTGCTGAAGCTGGACCAGCAGGGCATCGGCGCCGAGGTCGGCGATCTGCACGTGACGCTGACGCTGCCGGGCCAGCCGCGTCCGATCCACGTCTCGCGCCTGCGCGACGTGATCGCGATCGGCACTTCGCTGGAGCTGGTCACCAAGATGCACGCGCTCGACGACGCCGGCGGTCAGGATTCCTTCGGACTGAGCGCCACCTTCGCGGACAACATCCAGCAGGCGCCGCGCTCGCCCGATCGCGACGACTTCGAGCTGTACGTCGACTGGCGCAGCCTGTCCGAGAACCTGCGGCTCTCGGGCCGATATCCCGATCCTGACAGCGAGGACTTCATCCCGGCCTTCGTCGGCAAGCTGTTCCAGGTCGGCTCGCTCAAGTCGCTGGCGGGCATCGTCGGCTTCCGTGGCGGCATGCAGGCCGACTTGCGCGCCGAGCTCTCCAGCGAACTGATCACTCCCGTGCAGAAGCGCCTGTACGCCGGCCGCGGTTTCGAGCGCGGCGAGCTGACGCAGGACTACGCCAACCTCGCCCAGGCCGACGCCAGCGTGTTCTCGCTGATCCAGTCCAGGCTCGGCGACCTGCTGCGCGAGATGTTCGCATCGGCCGAGCCCGCGCTGCGCACCAACCTCGAGGACCTGCTGCGCTCGACCGGCGAATTCCCCGACGCGCTCTCGTTCATCAGCGAGATGGAGGCGCTGTTCAAGGACCGCATGGCCCTGATCGTGCGGCCCAACGACTACAAGTACGACGCCAAGCGCGACCCGCCGAACGACGGGCGTCCGGTGGCCGCGTGGTGCCTCGCGGTCTGGACCGAGGATCCGATCAAGTCGCGCACGCGCATCGACCAGCTGCACCAGATCGTCAACCGCAACCAGGGTCGCTTCGGCATCGAGGGCATGAAGCCCGGCGAATCCGGCGTGTTCAAGAACGTGGTCGCCGGCGGCTTCGAGATCTGGGAGTTCTGGAACAAGTTCGTTCCCGGCACCGGGCACATCGCCACCGGCGTCATGGGCGACACGTACCTGGTCTCGAACTCGTTCAAGATGCTGGACGACGTGATCAAGACCTACCACAAGAGCTCGCCCGAAGCGCGACGCCTGACCGACGTGCCGGAGTTCGGCACGCTGCTCAACTCGAGCATGAGCTCGGGCAACTTCGTGCTGTGGATCAACCCGCGCTCGCTGGCGATCATCCGCCGCCTGTTCGCGAAGCAGGCCGCCGAGGACTCGGTGCTGTCGAAGATCGACTGGAAGCTGGAGCGCGGGCGCATCGAGGACCGCGTGCTCAAGGAGAAGTTCCCCGGCAAGCGCCGCGGCGACATCGACGCGCAGACTCAGACCGAGCTGGACCTGTTCGTCGATCCGGAGATCGATGCCATGGACCAGAAGCTGCGCAGCGAGCAGGTGCCCTCGGCGATGGCGTCGATCGAGCGCGAAATCGCCTACTCCGAACTGGCCAGCTGCGTCTTGGTGCTCATGTCGCTCGACCCCAAGACGATCGCGCTGTCGCTGCGCGCGCTGGTGCCGCTGGACCGCTAGAACCGCCAGTACCGCCGCGGACGCAAGGTGGTGCCCTCGACTGGAATCGAACCAGCACGGGTTGCCCCACGAGATCCTTAGTCTCGCGCGTCTGCCAATTCCGCCACGAGGGCACCGGGTGAGTCTGCGAACGCGCACGCCGGACTTGGCAAGCGGTGCCCGATGGCGCCGCGTCCGGCATGGCCCCCAGGTTCAAGGGGGTGGGGAGTCTAGCAGCAGCGCTCGCGCTCGCAAGGGCCCGCGGGGCCTGCTACAAAGCCGGCTCCGCTTTGCCCCTCGCGGTTCACGCCCGATCCCAGGACTCCGCCATGCCCCAGCTCGTCGGCAACGCGCTCATCGGTCAATCCGGTGGCCCTACCTGCGTCATCAACCAGAGCCTGGTGGGCATCGTCGAGTCGGCGCTCGCTCACGATTCGATCCGCAACGTCTACGGCGCGATCCACGGGATCAAGGGCGTGCTCGAAGAACGCATGATCGACCTGGGCGCCGAATCCAGGGCCACGCTGGAGGCGATCGCGGTCACGCCCTGCGCCGCGCTGCGCTCGGTGCGCAAGAAGCCGACGCGCGAGGAGTGCGAGCGCGCGCTGAAGGTCTTCCAGGCGCACGACATCCGCTACTTCTTCTACATCGGCGGCAACGACTCGGCGGAGACGGCGCACATCCTCAACGAGCTCGCGGTGGCGCAAGGCTTCGAGCTGCGGCTGTTCCACGTGCCCAAGACCATCGACAACGACCTGCGCGTCACCGACCACTGCCCCGGCTACGGTTCGGCGGCGCGCTTCGTGGCCAGCGCCTTCCTGGGCGACAACCAGGACAACCGCAGCCTGCCGGGCATCAAGGTCGACGTGATCATGGGCCGCAACGCCGGCTGGCTGACGGCGGCGAGCGCGCTGGCGCGCCTGCATCCCGACGACGGGCCGCACCTGATCTACCTGCCCGAGCGCGTGTTCTCGCCCGAGGCCTTCATCGCCGACGTCGACCGCGTCTACAAGCAGCACGGCCGCTGCCTGATCGCGGTGTCCGAAGGCATCCACGACGCCGCGGGCAAGTCGGTGCTGGAAACCAAGGAGGTGGATTCGCACGGCAACGCGCAGCTCTCCGGCAGCGGCGCGCTGGGCGATTGGCTGGCCGACCTGATCCGCGCGAAGCTCGGCGCCAAGCTGCGCGTGCGCGCCGACACCTTCGGCTACCTGCAGCGCTCCTTCGCCGGCGTCTGGTCCGAGGTCGACGCCGCGGAGGCGCGCGAAGTCGGCCGCACCGCCGTGCGCGTGGCGGTCTCGGGGCAGCGCCAGCACGGTTCGATCGTGATCCTGCGCGATCCCGGCCCTGGCTACCGCGCGCGCTACGACGTCACCGAGCTGAAGAACGTCGCCAAGGACACGCGGCCGATGGAGCCGCACCTGATCCGCGGTGACAACGACGTCACGGCTGAGTTCCTCGAGTACGTGCGACCGTTGGCGGGCGCCCTGCCGGTCAGCGCGCGGCTCTCCGACCATCCGGTGGCGCGCAAGCTGTAGTCTGTAGACCTCGCTCCCTCGACCCCGCACCCACCATGAAGATCCTCACCGCACTCGCGTTCAGCGCTTCCCTCGCCCTGGCGAGTTCCCATGGCCCCGAGGCCTTGCGCTCTTCCTACTTGGAGTGCGCCAACCCGCTGCCCCCCGAGGCGATCGCGGGCAAGCTCGAGGGCCGCGTGCTCTTCGACGGGGAAGCGCCGAAGGTCGTCGAGCTGGAGATTGCCGAGGACAAGTCCAAGGGCTGCACGAAGCCGGGAGTCGCGATCGACAAGACCGACCGCTCGCTGCTGCTCGGCAAGGAGCTGGGCATCAAGAACGTGGTGGTGTCGATCGCCGTCAAGGATGCGAAGCTCAAGCTGCCGGAGAAGCCGATCGCGCTCGATCAGGTTGCTTGCGTCTTCGAACCGCACGTGATCCTGCTGCCGGTGGGCTCGAGCGTGGAGTACCTCAACTCCGACTCGATCTCGCACAACGTGCGCACGCTGGCGCGCAAGCACGAGGCGATCAACAAGACCGTCGCGCCCGGCGGCAAGGAGTCGCAGCTGCTCGACCAGGGCGCCGACAAGATCGAGATCAAGTGCGACCTGCACCCGTGGATGAATGCCTGGCTGTTCGTCAGCGACACGCCCTTCGCCGCCGTGACCGACGCCGAGGGCAGGTTCCAGATCGAGGGACTGCCGCCGGGCGAGCACAAGCTGCTGCTCTGGCACGAGCGTCTGCCCAAGGCCGAAGCCACGGTGACCGTGCGCGAGGACGGCAGCGTCGACCCGGTGACGCTCAAGATGGCGCCGAAGAAGCCCAAGCGCGGCTAGTCGGCCCGCCACGGGTACAGACTGCGCAAATGCGCCCAACTGCGCATCGCGCCGATCGTAGTCCCCTCGGACAATTCAGCCCGGGAGCCTCCTTATGAAAACCTTGGTCCTGCCGCTCGCCCTGTGCCTGGCCGTTCCCGCGCTCGCAACCCAGACCTACCACGCGCCCGTCGAGGCGGCGGGCATTTCTCCCCCCGGCAGAGTGATCGTCCTGCCCTCCCCAGCGGGCCAGGGCGCGCGCGAGCAAGCCGAGCAGCATCCGGCGAAGCAGGCCGAGAAAACCCAGCCCAAGGTTTGGCTCGGGCTCGCGCTGCGCGAGCGCCAGGACGGTCCGAGGCGCCTCGAGGTCGACGAGGTATTCCCGGATTCGCCGGCGGCCGCGGTCGGCATCCGCGTGGGCGACAAGCTGGTCGCCGTGGACGGACGCACGACCGCTCGACACACCGACGTGCTCGATGCGCTCCAAGGGCACAAGATCGGCGATCGCGTGAGCGTCACGGTCGAGCGCAGCCTCGAGCTCAGCCTGGGCCGTTCCGACGAAGGCGAGAACCAGCCCTTCCTGGGCGTCTCCCCGCGGTCCTCGGAGGATCACGGCGCCGACTGGATGCAGGGCGTCGGCATCGCCAGCACGATCGATGGATCGGCCGCGAAGCAGACCGGGCTCCAGGTGGGGGATCGCATCTGCGCCCTCGACGGCGTCGAGGTCCGCAGCTTCGAGCAGCTGCGCAAGGCCGTGCTCTCCAAGCAGCCTGGGGACAGGGTCGAGCTGCGCATCCAGGTCGACTCGAAGCCAAGCCTCGCCGCGCGGCGGACGCCGCAGGGCGAGCGCAGTCCGCAGCCCTCGAAGGAGTCGCCGCGCATCGAGGTCCCGCCGCCGCCCCAGCCGCCTCCGGGCGTCGCCCGCGGCTGGTCCTGGGACCGCGGGCCCGAGTCCGGCGCGCAGCTCGCGCCGGCGCCTCTTCCGCCGCAAGCCCAGGCTACTCCGCGCGGCCCGCAGCCGGGCCGTGCCGGTGGCCTCGGTCGGCCAGGGCAGCCTGCGCCCGACAACGCGCAGGAGCTGCGCGGCCTGCTCGATGAGCTGCGCGGCCTGCGGCAGGAGCTCGCCGAACTGCGCAAGGAGCTCGAGGTCTTGCGCGCGAAGCAGCAGCGCTAGCCCTCGCCGATCCTTGCTGGCACGCTCGCGCCCGCGCGCGAGACGGCCCCGCTTCGCGGACAGCGCGACCCTCGAGGCTGGTCCGCGCTCTGCAGCCGCCCGCCAAGGGCGCCGGAACCACCGCTCGGGGCTGCGGCCGCGGGCCAGCGCCGTTCGCGCGCGACCCTGAGGTCGGCGAACGCGCGATGGAGGGCAGGATCCCTTCGCGCGGGCTCAGCCCGCCTGCTCGGGGCGCCAATCGTGCAGCAGCGGGGCCACCGCCCGCAGGCAGGCCTCGTCGCGCGCCGCGGCCTGCAGGCGCGCGGCGGCGCGCTGCTGAGCCATCAGCGCGAGTTGGCGCTCGACGTGGGCCAGGGCGCGCTCGCGCAGATCCGCCCGAGCCTGGGCTACGCGCTCCAGCAGCGGCAGGAATCCCTGGCCCAGCTCGTCGGGCAGGCCGTGGCGCCGGCAGAGCTGGCTCAGCTTGTGGAGCGGATCGAAGGGCGGCATCGATGGGCCGCGGCGGAGCTGCAGCCCCGACGCGGCCGACCGAAAGCTACCCCACACCGCGGGGCCGGGGCGCTCAGGGTGTCCAGGTCACCGCGACCCCGTTGGAGGTGTTCGAGGTCCCGCTGGTGCAGAAGGCAGCGTTGTCGCGGTACCAGACCTGGTAATAGAAGACCCCGCCCGCGCCAGGGATTCCGCCCACGCTGGACAGGAGCGGGTCGCCAGCGTTGCCGGCGCCGAAGCTGGCGAATCCATGGAGCGCCGATCGCGCCGCCAAACGCTTGATCGTCCCGCCGGCGCACAGGAGTCCATCGTAGAAGGGCGTGCCCGCCCCGCCGCCCGAGGCGGCCGTGCCCTGGAAGAAGACCATGTTCGTGACCGGCGGCAGGCCGCTGACATTGAGCGACAGCGAATCGCTGCCCGTGCTCGCGCGGCCTTGCGCCAGCAGCAATCCGCCTCCCGTGCCGTGGGAGTTCTCACAGCCGTGCCCGTTCGCTCCGAGATTGCCGCATGGACAGGCCGTGGACGTGCCGTAGCAGAACGTGGGCGCGTCAAGCACGCCGTTCTCGAGGATCGTGACGATGTCTGCGATCTCGTCGAACAGGACAAGGTCCAGATCGCGGTCGCCATCGATGTCCATCATCTGGCAGCAGGCGGGATTCGAGGGCGAAGGCAGCGTCTGGTCGAGTGCGAAACTGCCGCTGCCGTCGTTGCGCCAGACCTGGAACACGCCGCCGCCGAAGCTGGAGAGCACCCAGTCCAGATCGCCGTCGCCGTCGAGGTCGCCGAGGTCGGTGGCCGTCGTGGTGCCCACCACGGGCGTCTGGAACGGCGCCTGCAGCGTGCCGTCGCCATTGCCCCTGAGGATCGATCCACGGCCGTTGCCGCCGTTTGCCACCGAGACATCCATGTTGCCGTCGTTGTTCACGTCGCCGCAGACGATCATCCAGCAGAAACCGGAGTTCTGCGTCGGCTTGGGTGTGAAAGTGCCGTCGCCGTTGGAGAGCAGCACCATGGCGCTGGTGGAGCCTCCGACGACGAGATCGACGATGCCATCGTTGTTCATGTCCGCGCTGCAAAGCCCATAGTCGCCGCTGACGGCAGTGCCGATCGCGCTGGCCGCGCCCAGGCTGCCGTCCCCGTTGTTCAAGCGCAGGTTCAGCTGGCCGTTTCCGGTCATCACCACATCGGTGTGTCCGTCGCCATTCGCATCGAGCACCGCCAGGCCGCGCGTGTAGCTGGTGCCCATCGGATAGCTGGCGGGGGCCTGAAACGATCCGTCGCCGTTGCCCATCAAGACCGAGACCGTTCCTCCGATGGTGTCGCAGGTCAGGATGTCGATGAACCCGTCCCCGTTCATGTCCGCGTTCTCGTTGGGACTGGGCGTGTCACCGGTGGGGTAAGGTGCCCCGTGCAGCGCGCCGAAGCTGCCGCTGGCGTCGTGATTCGAAAGGTAGACGCGCACGTCCGAGGAGACCTCGCACACCACCGCGAGGTCGGGGAAGTCGTCGTCGTTCAAATCGCAGCTCTGGCCGCCGTAGATGCGCGCGAAGACGCCGGGCGAGACGCTCCACGAGGAGTTGAGCACGAACTGCCGCGTCGCCGGCGCCGTCTTGACGCGGAAGGAGGCGACGTATCCCTGCGTGCGCAGCAGCGTGCCGTCCAGTGCTTGGAGGTTCTCGTCGAGCGTCATGGTCACGCTCTCGTTGGCCAGATAGGCGCGCTCGGGCTGGAAGCGCAGTCGCGTGTCGCCGTTCTCGAGCAGCAGCGCGCCCGCGATCGGACCGCTGGTGCTGCCGTACACGGAAGCGCTGCCGAGCGAGGTCGCGAGCAGGGCACGATCGAAGTCGATGACGATCGCGGTGTTCGGCGCGCGGTGCGTGGCGTTGAGCGGTGGGTCGATCGCCACGACGCTCAATTGGGCGACTGCAGGCGTCGCGAGCAGGGACAGGATGGCCAGGATCGGGATGCGGTGCACGGTGGTTCTCCTGCAAGGGTCGATGGCCGGCCCGGGGCGTGTCACGGGGACACGCCCACCGAGCCTTGCCGGCGCAGTTCGCAAGCAGCGTAGCGTGAATCGCGCGCCCGAGGTGGCGAATCGCATGCTGGAGGGGTTCTCGTTTTCCCTCGCTCCCGGCGTGC
>Ga0315910_10004682_pt1 | contig 11393 bp, 9 predicted proteins | sample EdamamesoilMG_FD_204470 | JGI IMG/M metagenome (GOLD analysis project Ga0315910, IMG submission 204470) | Garden soil microbial communities collected in Santa Monica, California, United States - Edamame soil | ecosystem: Environmental > Terrestrial > Soil > Garden | place: USA: California...
CAGACGGCGCAAAGGCGTATTGGCCGTACGTAGCCTTCCACACGGGCCGCTGTTCATCGTGGCGAATGGGCATTTCGGCTTTTTGGAATTCAAACCAAGGGTCGTGGCTGGAGAGGGAAAACCAATCGTGACGGTCGCAGTTTTCCCGAACAGGCCCGTGCCTCAACCGCACGCCGCATCGAGGGCTGCGAAGAACCGCTTCACCTTGTCTGCGTCGAGATTCCCGTTCGTTCGCAGTCCGCTGCAAACATCCAGAGCGAACGGGCGCACTTCGCGAACCGCGGTTGCGACATTCTCCGGCGTCAGTCCACCGGCGAGAAAGACTGGAATGCGGACAGACTCGACAATTTGCCGGCTGATACGCCAATCGTGCGTGCGTCCCGTGCCGCCAAGTTCCTTCACGGCGAGCTTTTGATTCCCGGAATCCAGTAAAAGCGCATCGACGCTGGTGGCGACGGACAGGGCTTCTTCCACCGATTCCGAGCCGGTGACGTGGATGACCTGAACCAAGGCGATGCCCGGCAGACTCGCACGGAGTTTCGCATGGCAACCCGGCTCGACGGAATCGCATAGCTGGAGCGTGTTCACGCGGCACCGGCGTTGTTGGGCGATGATCGAATCCGCGTCGCGCTGGCTGGTGAGCAGAAATGTCGCAACGCCGGGCGGCACGGTGGCGGCGATTTCTGCGATGGTTTCCTCCGCAACCACGCCCGGCCCACTGGGCATAGCGGAAACCAATCCCACGGCAGAAGCACTATGCCGCACAGCGATAGCAGCCTCGGCCACGCTGCTGATGCAGCAGATTTTGACGCGGGGCTGCACGCAGCGCGTTTAGTAAACGCCCTCAACAATATTCTTCTCCATCGCACCGAACGGGCGCACTTCCGCCACGCCGTCCCAGGCGTAGGGGGCGCGCGGGGCGCGGCGGATGGCTTCGTCGCGTTCGAGGAAGCGCGGCATGAAGAATTCCTTCGTCAAGGTGGTGAGCTCCACGCGACCCCATTCCTCGTGGGCGACGACTTGATCGGTTTGCTTCGGGTTTACCACGCGGAGGACGGCGCGCGGTTGCGGGGCGTAGTAGGTGATGGAAAATTTGTCCTCCGGCTTCAGCGGCACGCTCGCGGCCAGGCCCATAAGGGTGTTGCCGTAGGTGGGATAAAATCCGATGCGGCCTTCCAGCACTTCCTCGACGATGAAGCGCACGTATTGCGGCGCCATGGTTGTGCCGCCGCAGAACACGCCACGAATGCCGGCTTCGTAGAGATCAATCTTCTCCGCGAGCGCTTCGAGCAACTTCGGCGTGGTGAACAGGCCGGAGACTTTCCGGTGCTTGAGGATGGTCACGGCTTGATCCACGACGTGATCCATGTAGGCGCGGGCGACTTCGAATTGTTTGTTCGAGATGACCTTCTTTACGAAGCGCGGATCGAGGTCAATGAAGTAGCACGAACTGCCACGCACGTTGGCGAGGTGTTCGATTGCGAGGCGCAGGCGACGTGGCCCGGTCGGACCCATCATCAACCAGTAATGATTGCGGGGAAAATGTTCGTCGGAGATTTTCTCGCTGAACTCGGAGTAATCCACTTTGTAATCGTTCCAACCGATGCGTTGCTTGGGCATGCCGGTCGTGCCGCCGGTCTCAAAAATGTTGAAGGGCTTGCTCTTGAACTGCGCCGGCACCCAGACCTCGGGCTGCATGTCGCGCAAGGATTCATCCTGAAAGTGCGGGAACTTCGCGATGAGGTCGGCGAAGGAGTTTACCTCTTTGCGCGGGTCGAAATTCTTCTTCGCCCAATCGAGCCAGTAGGGACAACCGCTGTCGGGCGAGAAATGCCACGCGATGATTTCGCGGACGTGGGTGTCGAGTTGAGCCTGGGCTTGTTCGGGAGTGAGCTTTTCCATGGTCGTAAATTAGTCTTTGAGTTCGTCTTGTTTTGGTTCAGGTAACCACTGCGTCAGGATTGCGCCAATCAGAGTGTAAGCGCCGGCCACGCACGCGCCCACAACGGCAATCTTCGCCGGGCTGGGGGGGGTGGATGCTGAAAGCGTGATGGTAATCCAGGCGGCGGCGGTGCCGATGACGCGCCCACCGATGTTTGCCGCGAAGCTTTCACCCGTGCCGCGCAGATGCAGCGGGAACACGAGTGGGATGTAGTTCCCCCAGAAACTAAACTGCGCAATGGCCAGAAAGCCGGCGATGAAAATGCCCGCCTTGATCCAGAGGAGTGAATCGGCGTTACCGAGACTCGTGGAAACCCACCAGAAGAACAGCGGCACAAAAATGAGCGCCGGAATCTGGAACACGCGCAGCAGCAGCCGGCGACTGATGATTTGGACGGCGATCATCGCGAAAACAAAGCGCCCGACCAATCCGCCGACTTCCTGTGCGAGCGTTACTTTGGCCACGGCTTCATCAGAGGCGTTCATACCGATCTGGCGTTTCTTGCCGGCGGGCAGTTCGGGTTGGCCGGCTTCCTTGGCGGCAGCGGCGGCTTTGCCCACGGCGGCTTTCGCGGTGGCAATCATTGCGGCATGACCGGCCTCGGTCGGGGTACCTATGCGTTGCGCGCCGAGGATTTGCGGGAGTTGTTGAATTGCACCGAATGCGATGCCGTAGCTGGCGGCGAAAACCAGTGTCGTGAGCACGGTCGTTCGCCACAACTCCGGACTGAACAACGCAAGGATGCTGGGACGCTTGAGTTGGCCGGCGGTGCGTTTGCGCTCCCATTCGGGCGATTCGGGCAGGAATGGACGGATGAGGATGAGCGGAATCGCCGGGATGACACCGGAGATGAGGGTGTAACGCCAGGCTTCATGCCCGCCGTGAATCGCGGGGAGATCAAGCGCGATCTTGGCCGCAAGTACGTTCATCGCGCCGACGAGCAAGCCGCCAAACGACGAGAACGCCTGCGTGTAGCCCAAAACTTTTTCGCGCTGATTGCGGTCCGGGAACAATTCCGCCAACCAGGCCACGGCCGCGACAAATTCCACGCACACGCCGATGAACACCAGGCAGCGGAATACGAGCAGTTGTGGGAGCGAAGTCGCGTAGCCCGCAGCACAGGCGGAGAACGCGTAAAGCAAGATGCTGAAGGTCAGCACGCGGCGACGCCCGAGCCGGTCGGTGAGATAACCGCCCAGCAAGCCAAACACGCCGCCAGCGATGGCGGGTACGAAGAATAACGTGCGCGCCCACTTCACGTATTCCGTTGAGCCGGGCACCAGCAAGGGCAAACCGTCCGGACCGAGCCCGCCCAGCGATGCGAGCGCGGGCTTGATGATGAGCGGCAGCATCAGCAGCTCGTAAATGTCGAATGCAAAGCCGATGGCCGCGATGATGCAGATGAGCCATTGCGTGCGGGTGAGTTTGATCATGGGTTAAAAAGTTAGTTGTGACGCTCGCCCTCACCCTGACCCTCTCCCCCGGGGTGAGGGAACAGTAATCGCGCCGGGCTGAGAAATCTATGCGGCTTGGTTGCAATCACCGCTGGTTTGGTCATCGTCTGAAAACGCAACGAGCGACAACAAGCATCAGCTACGCGTGAACCCGGCGAGTGGTTCCCCCTCTCCTCGGGGAGAGGGCCGGGGTGAGGGCGTGCGTGAAACAAATTGCCTGCGGAGCGCGGCTGTGGTCGCAAACCCAGCCGCAGCGGGTGGGAATTGCTGGATGTGCTGCGGCTGGTGCTTCGCACACAGCCGTGCTCCGGGAACATGGCCACTTCGCGTTGAGATTGGTTGTCAGGCTTCAAAATATCAGCGGGATACTGACAGGACTGGTTCGACAACTCTAATCCGACCAACTGAACTGCCGAACAGTATGGTGGCTCCGTTCCCACAACGAAAAGTCCCGGCTTTGAATTGCCCATGCTGGGAGATGGCGTTCATTACTTCGCGTCGAGACGGTGTGACCGAAGGCAGTGAGATCTGAACCTGCTCGTTGGTCGTGAATCGCAGTGGGTAGATTATGCCGGTGGCAGCGAGTTGACCGAGAGTCACGGTCGTTCCCGATAGTGGGCTTATTTTCTTGTCTTCTGATTTCGTCGGTGCCGCCGCCGCTCCAGCAACCACTACTGCGATCAGAGTGTATCGGCACAGCGCCCCCGACAGGAATCCGTAACTTTTGGACCGGACTTTTTCGCGCCAAACAAATAGCGGGAGCCACACAACGGCGCCGAGCAGCAATACCTCGAACGGCGCAAGAATGAAAAAGGCAGCCCAAGCTAACGCGCCTGCCGTCTGGCGGAGCAATGCTTGATTCGGCTGAACCCTGCTCATCGCCATTCACAAGTTACTTCTCCAACTTAATCTCCACCTTCTGCGGCTCGTCTTTGAGGCCGGATTGTTTGCTCGGGTCGTGGAACGAGAACAGGTGCGTGTTGGATTGCAGATAAACCGCGCCGTTGGCGACGATGGGCGTGCCATACACGGCTGCGCCGACATTGGTTTCGCTGATGAGTTTCTTTTCCTTCGTTGCTGCGAGCACCACGAAGTCGCCGTCCTCGTCACCGACATAGACTTTGCCATCCGCCACGAAGGTCGAGCCCCACATGTGGGCTTTCATGTCGTGCGTCCAATGGAGCTTGCCGGTTTCGGCGTCAAGGCAATGGACGAAGCCGGAAAAGTCACCCACAAAGATCAGGCCGGTTTCCGGGTCAAGCGACACGGTCGAGATGCTGCGATGGATGCCGCGATACTCCCAGATCTTCGCGGTCTTGGTCACATCGCCGGTCTTGGTGGCGTCAATGCAGGTGAGGATGCCGATGCCTTCGCCGTGTTCAGGGTCCTGGCCGGTGGCGATGTAGATGCGGTTTTTCCAGAACACGGGCGTGGCGTTGATTTCGCTCGGGCCTTCGGCGGCGGGATACTTGATCAGCTTGCCTTCCTTGTCCTTCTTGTACTCGGGCGGGTTGGCGTCAAATTTCCAGACGGTTTTGAGAAACGGGCCATCGGGAGTCTCAACGGGTTTGGCGTCGAACGAATAGCACCAGCCGTCACCACCGCCGAAGACAATTTGTTTTTTTCCATTCACCACGGCGAGGGTGGGCGAGCCCCATTGGCCGTGATAAATGTGCGGGCCGATCTTGGCGTCGTCTTCGCCGAGGAATTCACCGGTCTTTTTGTCCACCGCGATGAAGCTGGGCGCGTTGGGCGACGGGATGTTGGAGTGCGTCCAGTCCTGGCCGTTGGAGGTGCAGGTATAAACGATGTCGTCCACAACCAGCACGGAGCAGTTGGCGGCGTTGTGAGGAAACACGCCGAGTTCATCCATCATGTCATAGACCCAGATGATGTCTGCGTCCTTGGGTCCGGGTTCGATGGGCGGGGCTTTGCGCTCGGTGGGCTTGCCGCGGTCGAGCAACACGTCTTTGACGACGTACTTGGCTTCGTCCTTGTATGGACCATCGTTGCCGTTGGCCATGCCGTTCACGTCGAGGCAAATCACTTCGCAACGGCTCGTGACAAGATAGACGCGGTCGCCCTCAACTGTGGGCGATGCAAGAATGCCGAGGCTCTCCCAATCGTTGACTTTGCCGGAGGCGAGTTTGGGCACGACGAGTTGCCAGAGGAACGCGCCCGTTTTTTCGTCGAAGCACAGCACAATGCTGCGGTCGCCTTCGTGTTTGGGATCGCGCGGCGGCTCGTTGTTCGTGCCGATAAAAACTTTCCCGCCGGACACGGTGACGTTGCCGTAACTCTGCGAACCGATCTTGGCCACCCACTTGAGACTCTTGAGGCCGTTGGTGTTGATTTCATCCGTGCCCGGCTTGAAATCGATCTTGCCGAAAGCATCAGGGAGTCCACGCGCCGGGGAATACATGTTGCGGACGTTGCCACCGCCCCATTGCGGCCAATCCGCTGCAGTGGCGGAATGCTCCAAGCTGCAAGCTCCAAGCACCAGAGAAGCTCCAAGCATCAAACTGCAATTGTTTGTCGTGATCATAATCTTACTCATTATCCAAATTGCTCAATTCGCCGTCACCTTGACGTTATCAATGTAAACCCGCTCATCCTGCGGCGAAAAACCGAACAGGCCGGGCGAGCCCTCCTGGTGCGCGGTCCGGTGTTTCACCTCGATGGTCCACGCATCGGGTTCGGGATCGGCTTTCTTCCAGACCTTGCCGCGCACTACGCCGCTGCCATCGGGCGCGACGTCCACACGCGTCTTGAGCCGGTGCCAGACTTTCGGTTGCCAGCGGAATTCCACCACCTCGCGTAACCGCTCGAAGTTGGAACTGACCTCGAGCTTTTGATCGTTGCCCTTGAGCACAATCGCGTAACGTTGATTGATCAGACCGACTTCGGACATCTTGCGGCGATTGCCGTCGCTCATCACATCGGCTTCAATGGTGTAATTCTTCGCGTCGGGCGCCCCGAGGAAAACCGTGGCGCGCTGGAAGAATTTGTTGTCAATCGTCTTGGCCAGCACTTTGTTGCCGTCCAGTTCGCGCACTTCAAATTTGAACCGCGCTCCGATCCACGGCAGCGGTGGATACGCGAAGGCCGCCTCTTCCACAACATTGGTTTCGATCAACGCGTAAGACTCGAAATCCTGGCTCAAGGGCAGATACGGCAGGACGCGACCGCGGATATAACCTTTCAAACCACCAAAGGTTGCCTCGAACGCGCCGGCGGAAGGTTTCGTCGCCGCGTCGGCCACCAATCGGCCCTGCTCATCAAACGCGCCGTTCATGATGGACTTCACGCGCGCCGTGGGCGGGATGTAATTCGTCCACTTGAGTGTTACGGCGGGGATGTTGTCCTGAATGACAAAACCCTTGGCGTCGAGCATACGCGCCCGGAAAGAAGCGCTCTGACCGGGACGGAGCGTGACTTCGGATGGAACGACCTGCACCAGTTTGGGTGAACCGGCTGCGGGTATTTTTTCGGGAGCGATTTCGGGCGGCAGGCCCTTGCTATCACCTTTAGCACCCCAGCAATAAACATACTTCTTCGTTTGTACGTAGAGTTTGCCATTGTACGCGACCGGTGTGCCAAAACAAAGGCCGTCTAGTTCGGTATGCTGGAGGATTTCCGGCTGGTCACCCGGCTTGATGATGTAGAGCGCGCCCTTCGCGCCGGCCTCCGCGCCTTCACCGGAACCTTTGCCCGAGGGGTCTTCCAGCATCGGAACGTAGAGCTTGCCGTCGGCAAAGAACGGACACGAGTTGCGCTGTTCGATGCCGAGCTTGAGTTTCCATTTCACTTCGCCGGTGCTGGCGTTCACGGCGCAGAGATCCCCCTTTTCCGCCACGACATAAATCATGTCGCCCACCAAAATGGGCGAACTGGTGGAAGTGGAAATCTCGGCCGCCCAAAGCTCGACGTCCTTGCGTTCGACAACAACTGGCACGCCATTGGTGGGCGAAACATCGGGAATTCTCAGTGCGACCAACTGGCCGGGCTCGTACGGCACGCCAAAGATGGCAATGAGTTTGTCGTTGTTGTGAAAGAGGACGGTGGCATTGATGCCCGCGCGGAAGAGCGGCACGCGCCAAAGCGCTTCACCGGTGCGCGCATTGACGGCGGCCACGCTGCCGTCACCGAGCGCGGAGAAAAGAACACGCTTGCCGCCGCGAGTGGTGATGTAGGGATGCGAGAAGGAATTGTCCTTGGGCCGGTCGCTCGGACTCGATGACCAGACGAGTTCGCCGGTCTTTTTATCAAACGCATAAAAACGGTCGGCAGCCGGGCCTTGCGCGCCCCAATTAGCGGTGATGCCGCGCGTGATGACGAGGTCGCCCTCGATCACCGGGGACGCTGTGCGCGCGTTGGGAAACGTCAAACGTCCAAACTCTTCCATCAACGACTTCTTCCACAGCAATTGTCCGTCGGGCGTGAATCCAGCGAGAATTCCCTGCGTGCCCTGCATGTAAACGTTGCCCGTCTCGGGATCAATCGTCGGGCTTGAAGTTGCGTAGCGGCCATAGATTGTGTCGCTGATGAAATCATTGTAGCGCTGGCTCCAGAGCTGTTTCCCCGTCTCGGCGTCGAAGCATGCGATGCCTTCCTGCAAATCCGCGCCTTCGCCGAGATAACCCATGATGTAGAGCTTGCCATTGGCGATGACGGGCGTGGATGCCCCGGGAAATTCGGCACGCCAGAGCGGGGTCTTGGGATCCACCTTGTCCGGCAGGCCGGTTTCACGGGAGGTACCGTTCTGTTCTGGTCCGCGCCAGGCGAGCCATCCGGTGACCGGCGCGGAGTTGGTTGGGAGTAAACTGACCGAAAGCAATGCAGCGCTCAAAGCGCAAAGAAGTCTCATATTCATAATAGTATCGCCCAAGACTGACAGGGCCACTTTTTTGGGACGGCGGAATAGTGCCCTACGTTCATTCGGATTGCAAAAAAATAATACCTATACGTATGATCTAGTCCGTTCCAACTGAAAACCTGTGTCTGTAGCCAAGAATAGCGTTGTTTTGCCGCCGATTGATTCGCCCGAGCGCCGCCGCCTGCCGCCCTTGCTTCGGCGGGCGTGGTATGGGTTGAACCAGGCGTTCCGTCGCCGGATTGCGCACCTCAAGCTCACGCCGGACCAGTTCACGGTGATGCGCACGCTGCTGGAGCACGAAGGCGTCACGCAGCGGGAACTTGCGCAACTTATCAGCAGTGATCCAAACACGGTGGCGTCGCTGGTCCATCGGATGGAAAAGGCGGGCCTACTGGAACGACAAACGCACAGGGCGGATCGGCGTGCGAACCGGCTGCGGTTGAAGCCGCGCGGGCGCGGAAAATATCAAAAGGCCCGGGCGATCGCCATCGCCTTGCAGGCCGAAGTGCTCGATTCGTTACCCGAGACGCGACGCGAAACTTTTTTGGCCGACCTTGATGCGGTCGCCGAAGCCTGTCGCGCCGTGGCTGCAAACGGGCCGGATCGTCGGTGAAATATCTTGCGGGGTCCGGCGCAGGCCGGAATCTTTGGGGCATGAACCGGTCATTGTCCGCTCCACTTTCCATCGCGCTTCTGTTATTCGTGACGCCCGTGAACCGTGCCCATGCGCAAGCCAGCCCGCCATTGGAATTCAAGCCTTCGCCCCGTCTGCAAGCGCTGGTGGATCGCACTGTGCAGGAAACGATAGTGAGTTTTGCAGCAAAGAAACTGGAGACGAATCAGCTCGCAATCACGTTGGTGGATTTGAAGGATTCCGGCCAACCGCAATGGGCAAGCGTTCGCGGCGACGTGCAGATTTACCCTGCCAGTGTCATCAAGGCTTTTTACCTCCAAGCCGCCCACCAGTGGATGGAAGATGGCAAACTCAAGGACACAGAGGAACTTCGTCGGGCGATGAAGGATATGATCGTGGATTCGCTGAACGAGGCGACGGGGCTGGTTGTGGATTCATTGACCGACACGACAAGCGGGCCGGAATTGCCGTCGGACGAATTGGAGAAATGGTACGACAAGCGCAATGCCGTGAACCGTTACTTCGCGTCACTCGGCTACCAGAACATCAACGTGAATCGCAAGCCGTGGTGCGAAGGACCCTATGGCCGCGAGAAACAATCGGTGAGCCTGCACAAGCCGAATCATCGCAACTGGCTCACGACCGAGGCGACGGCGCGGTTGATGACCGAAATCGCCGCCGGGCGCGCAGTCACCCGGGAACGCAGCAAGCAGATGATGGAATTGCTTGAGCGGCGTCCGTTTGATCCGAAGTCGGAGACGCAGTCGCGCGAATACATCGGCGCAGCCTTGCCTGCGGGAGCGAAATTGTGGTCGAAGGCCGGCTGGACCAGCGAGACGCGCCATGATGCGGCTTACGTTGAATTACCAAGCGGGGAGAAGATCGTGCTAGCGATTTTCACGGTCGGTCAGTCGAACAACAAGGAAATCATCCCCGCAGTCGCGCAATCAGTGATCCAGCAGTTGGCCCAGCGGCCTTGATTGCCGAGCAATTGCGATTGCCAAAGCGACGCAACGCCGTCAAGAATCGGTTAGTGGTTTGAGGCGAACGGGAGAGGAAATCTTCTGGGAAATTAAGAGCGGACCCGGTGAGGTGAAGATTCCATGAACAGCACGATGCCAGAGCAGAGCAAGCTAGCCAGCGAATCCGCAGGGTACGTTGCGTGGCAGGCGGTCGGCATTCTGGCGGCGGCGGTCGTGATTGGGATCGTTTACAACCAGACGAGTCCGTTGGGCGTGCGCAAGCCAACTCCGCTTGGAGAACAGTTTACTTTGAATCACTCCGCTGCCCCAGTTTCATCTGGCGAGCCGATTACCACGCTGCAAACCGGGAGTGAAGGCGCGAAAACTGATATCCCCAGTCGGGATTTCCCTGCACCGACGCCACACACGCCACCGAATCCGGCGGCCTCAACGGCGGAACTTCGTTTTCCGGAACTAAAATGGCCGGCGGTCAAGGCGTTGCTGGCAGCGAATCAGATCGTATTGATTGATGCGCGTCTGGCGGAAACGTACGCGCTCTCACGCATCCCCGGGGCGATTTCCCTGGCTGCCTACAGTCCGGTGGCAGAACTGCAGGCGTTTGCCGCAAAGTTCTCGCGGGACACACGGTTCGTGATCTACTGCAACTCCGAGACGTGCGACATGTCGCATGAACTGGCCGCCAAACTGGCGCGGCAGTTTGGCTACACCAACCTGGCGCTTATGCCCGGCGGCTTTGCGGAATACGTGATCGCGGAACCGGTTGGCGCGAATTCCCCATGAAAATTGCCCTCGAGATGAGTCCCAAACAGGTGCTTCGCTGGGTGCTCGCGATTTTGCTGGTCTGGGCCGCACTCTCTAAGATCGCCAACTTGAACGAGTTTTACCTCAACATCGCGTTGTATCGGTTGCCGTTGCCCGATACTTGGCTGCGCCTGGCAGCGATGGTGATGCCCTGGCTGGAATTGCTCTGTGGTGTTCTGATGATCGCCGGCACCGCATGGCGCGCGGCGTTGTTCTGGGCGATGATTTTGTTCGGCTCATTCGTTCTGGCCACCGGGCAGGCTTGGGCTCGCGGGTTGAACATCAATTGCGGCTGCTTTAATCTGGATTTTCTCGGTGCTGGTTTCGCGAGCTTCTTTGAAACGGTGAAGTTTGCTTTCTTCCGCGCCCTCCTGCTGTTCGCCGCGGCGGTCTATCTCTGGCGGTCAGCTGCTGAATCAACCGGACCAAGGTCCGGCCCGGCATGATTTTTTGAACGTCTCGCCGGATTGGAGCATCCATCTATCGCCTGCGGGCTGGGGTCTCGGACCGAAAATCGAGGGTGTGCCTCTAAACGCCCAGTTTCCAAGCCGCGCGGAGTAGCTCAGACTGCGCAGCGAAAAAATCCGGTTTCCGAAGCTGGCTTGAATCCAGCTTGGAATCTGGAGAACTGAATAACGGTTTACAACCCGACCCGCGATTCCCTAGGCTGGCGGGCCGGAATCGGAAACCCGAAGCAATAGAT
>Ga0315910_10004683_pt1 | contig 11392 bp, 11 predicted proteins | sample EdamamesoilMG_FD_204470 | JGI IMG/M metagenome (GOLD analysis project Ga0315910, IMG submission 204470) | Garden soil microbial communities collected in Santa Monica, California, United States - Edamame soil | ecosystem: Environmental > Terrestrial > Soil > Garden | place: USA: California...
ATCTGCTTCATGTCAGGCCTTCAGGGCACGGATGACGAAGTCCGCCGCGTGGGCGCCAAAGGCGCGCGCGGTCTCGACCGGGACGGGACCGGGGCGGTCCATCAACTCGGCAACGATCGGTTGGGCAAGGGTGAAGTACGCCACCTGCGCCACCGTGGAGATCACGGCGAAGCGGGGGTCGAGGTCGGCGCGGAAGACGCCGCTCCGCTGCCCCGCCTTGATCAGCTCCATCAGGGGGCGGAGGGCGTTGGTCACCACGGCGTGCATCGGGGTCTCGAGCCGGACGGTGCCCGCGTCGAAGAGCTCCCGGAGCACCAAGCGGCCGAAGTTCTTGTTCTCGAAGAATCGCTCCGCCTGCGCCATCACAAAGCGGCGTACCCCCTCCTCGGGGGAGGGGGGAGGCGATGTCAGCGCTCCACCGATCTGCTGGCTCACCGACCCGATCATCTGGGCCAGCGCCTCGCGGTAGAGCCCCTCCTTGTCGTCGAAGTAGTAGTAGAGGAGGGCGGAGTTCACCTTCGCCTTGGCGGCGATCTCCTTGATCGTCACCCCGGCGAATCCCTGGGCCGCAAAGAGCTCAGTCGCGGCGGCGAGGATCGCGTCGCGGGCGGCGGAATCGGGGGGGGTGCTGAGTGTCATGGCTGTTAATTAATCGTTTAGTTAACATTTGTCAATGAGGGTCTGGGAGCCCGTGGGGTGGTAAGGTCGGGGGCGATGACTAGATTCCCGGTCGGTGACGGGCCTGAGCGTCCGAGCGTCTGTTCCCCGTTCACCGACGAGGGGCGTTAGCTCAGCTGGGAGAGCACCTGCTTTGCAAGCAGGGGGTCACCGGTTCGATCCCGGTACGCTCCATTCTTCGTTCCTCCCCATTCGTTGGCCCGCTGGTTCCCCGATACATCCTCAGAGGCCGCTCGTGACCTCTCTATGGTGTGGCGCCCTCTTCACCGCCCTCGCCCTCCTCGCGGCGGGGCATCGGCGCGCGCTCGGTCTCGTCGTCGCCGGCGGCTTCCTCTATCTCCTCGGCCTCGCCAGCGTCCTCCCCGAGCTTGGCGCGCTGTCGGCGCTTCCGCAGAGTTTCCTCGCGGTGAGCGCGGGGTTCATCTGGGTCGGGGTCGCGGCGGCGAAGTGGGGGCTCTTCGCCGGGCTCCAGCACCGTGAAGAACTCGCGATCGCGAAGCTAGGCCGGGCCGTCACTCCGATCGTCGCTCTCCTCGGCGTCGCGACCCTGCTCACGCTCCTCTATGTGGCGCACGAAGTGCTCCTCGCCGCGGGGTGGCGTGGGCTCGTGGTCGCGATCGGGTTCGCCGGGGCTGGGGTCTTCCTCCTGACGCTGCTCGGGATGGCGCGGCCCGGACGGCTCTGGCGGTGGCTCGACGCGCGCTGGCTCACCCGGTGGTCGACGGGGACGCCGGCCTTCTTCCCGCGGCACGCACTCGTGAACGGGATCGCTGCAGACCTCCTCTTCCTCGTCGCGATCGTGGTGCCGCACTTCGTCGTCGCCTCGGTCGCCGTAGTGGCCGGGACCTTCCTCGCGCACGACGCGCTCCGCCCCACCGGAAAGGTGCCGCGCTGGGGACTGCAGCCCTTCATCGTGCTGACCGCGCTTCTGGCGTCGACCTGGTTCATCTGGACGATCGCGGGAGCCGAGATCCCGCTCACCCTTGAGGGCCTCCGGTCGGCGCCATTCAGTGCCGCGGCCGAGATGGCGCTCGCGCCGATGCTCGGGCTCGCCGCGTGGGCGCTCCTCGGGCTCTGGCCCTTGAACGGCACCGGCCCCGCGAGCGCGCTCTCCATCGTCGGCGGCGCACTCCTCATCCGCTGGGGGATGGGGGTGATCCCCGAGGGGATGCTGCACCTGGCGCCGATCGCCGGGGTCATCGCCGTGCTCGCGACCTTCCACGCCGTCGCCGTCCGTCGCATCGGGGAGTACGCCGCCGCCCTCGGCGTGCTGGCGGTGGTGCCGAGCGGGGCAGCGGCGTGGCCCCTCTTCGCGCTCGGGTCGGTGCCGGCGACGTTGTGGATCCTGGGCCGGAATGCTGTGCTGCCGGGGCTCGACCGCCAGCAGTTCGTCGGGGTGCTGCTCCTCCCCGCGCTCGGCTGGGTGCTGCCGACGATGCTGCGCGGCGAGACGGTGCTGACCGTCGTTGCGGTGCTTGCCGGGGCGACATACTTCGCCGTCGACCGGTCCGAACGTGGGACCACGGAGTTCACGAAGTGACACGGAGTTGCACGGAGCACTGAGGGTCGTGCCCCTCCGTGCCTCTCCGAGCGCCTCCGGGTGCTCCGTGGTCCCACGTTCGGACCGGTCCCACTAATGGTTGACCGCATAGTTCCGCACTCTCATATTGCGATTCGCAAACCCGAATCGCTTCGTCGCACATCTTCCGGAGCACCGCATGGCCTTCACTCTCCCCGCGCTTCCCTACGCGCCTGACGCGCTCGAGCCTCACATCGACGCGCAGACGATGCAGATCCACCACGGCAAGCATCACAACGCCTACGTCACCAACCTCAACGCCGCGCTCGAGCCCCACGCCGCGCTCCAGTCCAAGAGCATCGAGGCGCTCATCTCCGACCTCAATGCCGTCCCGGAGGCGATCCGTGGCGCGGTGCGGAACAACGGCGGCGGCCACTGGAACCACTCCCTCTTCTGGGAGCTGATGACCCCGGGAGGCGCCAAGGAGCCGACCGGGAAGCTCGCCGAGGCGATCACCAAGGCGTTCGGCGACTTCGGGAAGTTCAAGGAGGCGTTCCAGAAGGCGGGCGCCACCCGCTTCGGCTCCGGCTGGGCCTGGCTGGTGCGCGCCAAGGACGGCACCCTCACGGTCGAGAGCACGCCGAACCAGGACTGCCCCCTGATGGAGGGGAAGCACGCCATCCTCGGCTGCGACGTCTGGGAGCACGCGTACTACCTGAAGTACCAGAACCGGCGCCCCGACTACCTGGCGGCGTGGTGGAACGTGGTGAACTGGGACGTCGTCGCGAAGCGGTTCAACAGTTAGTGAGGGGTGACCGGTGAGCAGTGACCGGGCCTAAAGTCGGGATCTCCGCTTTATGCCCGGTCACCGGTCACCGGTCACCGGCCACGGGTCACTCGCACGTATCGGATCGGTTCTAATGACCGCTATCGCCGGCCTTCCAGCCATCGGCACCCAAGCCCCCGACTTCACGCTGCTCAATGACCAGCGGAAGCCGGTGACCCTGTCGAGCTTCCGCGGGAAGCAGAACGTGGTCCTCGCCTTCTTTCCGTTCGCGTTCACCAGCACCTGCACCGCGGAACTCTGCGACTTCGGGACCGACGTCCCGCAGTTCAGCGCCGCAGATACGGTCGTCTTCGGGATCAGCTGCGACTCGTTCCACGCCCTCAAGGCGTTCAAGGCGAAGGAGCAGATGACGGTCGACCTCCTGAGCGACATCAAGCGGGAGGTGTCGCGCGCGTACGGCGTCCTGATCGAGGAGCTCTTCGTCTCCTCCCGCGCGTACGTGATCGTCGACAAGCAAGGCATCATCCGCTGGACGCATAACGAGGCCGAACTCGGCCACAAGCGGAGCAACGCCGAGCTCCTGGCGGAGCTGCAGCGGCTCGGCTAGGCCGCCCGGATGCTCAAGCCGTACCCGCTCGAGTCGCCGCCCCCCCTGCCGCCCTTCGATGGAGAATGGCGCGAGGGGGGCGCCGCTTCGTGGGGGCGTCGCGTCCGTCCGACCGACGGCGGATTCGACTTCCCCGGCGCCGCGACACTCTCCGCGCTGCAGGCGACGGGGGGATCGGCGCGGCAGTTGGCGGCGCTGGAGGAGCCCTGCCTCTTCTGGGAGGTGAGGGGTCCTGCTGCGCTCGCCCTGAGCTGCCACATCGACCTCGGCACCGCCGATCTCCGCTTCGAGCAGAATGCCGACGGGGACCGCCTGTGGCTCGGCGCCGAGTCGCATCCGGCCGAGTGCCTGGTCGGGTGCCTCGGGGGCCGGCTGAGCGTGGAGGCCGAAGGGAACGGAGTTCGGCTCACGGCGGAAGGGGAGGGGAGGGTGCGGCTCCTCATCCTCGCCTCGACCAGCGAGGAGGACCGCGACCGTTCGCTCCGCATCCTGGCGCGGCGCGGATTCGGCGGGGTGCAGGACCAGCGCCGGCGCCACGCCGAGCAGCTCCGGGGGCTCGCACTCGCGACTACGACGCCGGAGGAGGGAGCGGATCGTGGCTTGGCCGAGCGGATCGCCGCGCTCGATGCCGCGATCGTCGAGGAGGGAGGGCGGCGGTCGACGCCGGAACTCCTCCGCACGGGGACCGGGCTTCTCGCCGCGGGGCTCCGCGAGCAGGCGCGTGACCTGCTCCGCGTGCCGTTCGAGAGTGCGGACCATCTCCGGCTCTATGTGCAGTACGCCGCGTGGGCCGGGGATGACGATTTTCTCCGGAAGCGGTGGCCCGAGGCGGCGCGCGCCATCGCGGGCTGGCGAGGGGAACGGGGGCTCGGCGGCCTGGCCGCGGAACTCCTCCCGCTGGCGGAGCTCGTCGGCGACCTCGGCAGCATCGGGATCCTCGACGGGATCGTTCCTCACGAGCGGGAGGCGCCGGCGGAGATCGCGACCGCGCTCGATGAGGTGCTCGCCCGGTGGGGGATCGTTCCCCTCGCACTCGACGGGGTGGTGCGGCTCGCGCCGGCGTTGCCGGAGCGGTGGGACCGGATGACGCTGGAGCGGCTCCGGGTCGGACGCACGACGCTCGATGTGCGGCTCAAGCGCCGACCGGGAGCGATCACCTTCCACGCGCGGGTGACCCACGGCCCGCGGATCCTTCTGGAGGTGGTGCCGGTGCTCCCATTCGCCGCGGCGGGGATCCTGGTCGCGGATGCGCAGTTGCCGGGACCCGCGCTCCGTGCCGAGGTGGAGCAGGATCTCGATGCCGTGTGGCTGGCCTGAGGTATACTTGGTGACCGTGAACTTCTTCCCTGTGCGCCCCCGTTCGCTCGCGCTGATCGCGCTCCTGCCGCTCCTCGCCTGCCGCATCGAGACCCGGCCGCCCGCCGGTGCGGTGCGGAGCCAGACCACCGTGCAGGCCGCGGTGCAGGAGCACTACCGGGTCCGGACCTCGCTGGCGGAGGATTCCACGACCTATCGGGTGACGCGCCAGCAGGTGGAGCTCCGTCGCGACCTCGCCTCGGTCTGGGCGACGGTCGCGGTCCGCACCGTCCTGACCGACACGGTGATGCAGTCCACTCGCACCGAACACCTCCTCCTCCGGAAGTCGGAGGGCGGCTGGCTCGTCCTCTCGGCCACCGCGGCCCAGTCGCCCTGAACGGGGATCACGCGGCGCCCTGGCGCCTCACCCGCCGGTCCGCGGCGACGGCGGTCGGGCTCGCTGCCTTCCTCGCACTGCACCACGTGGCCCGGGAGACGGGGGAGGCGCTCCGGGCCGCGGCCGATACGGTCGCCGTCGCCGATGCGGCCGGTTACCTCACCGCCGTGGCCCCTCCGCGCGCGGGACGTCCCACCCCCGATCCGCGACTCCTCTCCGCGACCACCGGTCTCCGGGCCTCGAGCTTCTGGTCCGGGGAGTTGCAGGTGTGGCTGCAGGATGCGGCGCTCCTCCCCGGCGACACCGACCGGGTCGCGCATCCCACCGCCGTCCTCCCCGGTCCCGGCGGGGTGACGCGCGGGATGGTCGCGGCCTGGGAGACCGTCCCCGATCAGGGGGTCGGGACCATCGACCTCTGGACCGGATTGCTGCTCGTGGGGCTCGCGGCGGCGGTGGGGCGGCTGATCCCGGTCGGCCCCGCACGGCGGCTCCTTCTGGTCCTGGTCTTCGCCGGAGTCGGGCTGGCGATCACCGACCGGGTCCGTTCGGTCGCGCGCACGGAACGCGCCGTCGCCGATGTGGGGCTCCACCGCGCACGGCGGATGCTCGAGGCGACCGCGGCGGGGCGGCGGCTGCCGGAGTCGACGGTCGCGGCGATGACCACGGGGCGGAACGTCCTGGTGGTGAAGGACACTCTGGTCCGTCGGGAGGTCGGGGTCACCCGCGACTCGTTGGGGACGTGGGTCCTCGTCACCGGCGCGCGGCGCCAGGTGTGGCGTCTCGTGGCCCCACCCACTCCGCTCGACCGCACCTGGGGACTGCTCTTCTTCCTCGGGACGCTGGCGATGGCGGGAGCCGGCCTCGCGGGGGCGCTCCCGCCCGCCGCGAGTTACTTTACGACTCCACCACGGACCCCCACCGACGCGTGATCCCCGACTCCGTCACTCCCATCGCCGGCCCGACCCTCCTCGGTGCCGTCGCGAAGCTGCTCTCCGCCGGCCACGGGCCGGAGGACACCCTGACCGGGGTGGCCGACCTCCTGTATCGGGGACTCCCGGCGCAGGAGGTCTCGGTGTGGCTGCGGGAGTCGACGGCGATGGAGTTCCGCGCGATCGTCTCCCCGCCGCCGGACCGCGAGCCGGGGCGGCGGAACAGCGTGTCGCTGCAGGCGATGATGGAAGCACCGGAGCCCGCCACCTACCGCTTCAACCTCGTGCACGAGGGGGAACGGCTGGGGATGCTCGAGGCCCGGACCGTGCAGCCCCTCGCGCGCGAGCGACTGGAGGTGCTGGAGATCGCCGCCGACATCCTGGCGCCGTTCCTCGCCTCGATCGAGCTCTCCGAGGACCTGGCGCAGGAGGTGGCGCTCCGCGCCAAGGAGATCGAGGAGCAGCGCCGTTTCATCGCCCAGGTGATCGACTCCCTCCCGCTCGGCCTCTACGTGGTGGACCGCGACTACCGGGTCACCCTCTGGAACAGGATGCGCGAGACCGGGCAGCAGGGGTTGCCGCGCGAGGAGGCGATGGGACGGACCGTCTTCGACGTGTTGAGCCGCCAGGATCCCGGCGTGCTGCGCGAGGAGTTCGACACCGTGTTCAAGACCTCGCGCACCCTCCAGGTGGAGCTCGAGGGGCAGGCGGAGGGGGAGCAGCGTTCCTACCGGATCTCCAAGATCCCGATGCGCAACAGCCAGGGGGACGTGAGCCACGTCATCACCATCGGTGAGGACCTCACCGACTGGCGCGCCGCCCAGGCCCGCATCCTCCAGTCCGAGAAGCTCGCCGCCGTGGGCCAGCTCGCCGCCGGCGTGATGCACGAGATCAACAACCCGCTCGCCACCATCGGGGCGTGCGTGGAGGCGCTCACGGGACGGCTCGCCGATCGCGGCGAGCTCCCGGCGGCGCAGGCGCGCGAGTACCTGGAGATCATCGACAAGGAGGTGCAACGCTGCACCGAGATCGTCGACGGCCTCCTCGACTTCTCGCGCCCCAAGGCGGTCACGCGCAAGCCCGTGAACCTCTCCGCCGTGGTGGAGGACGCGCTCTTCCTGCTCAAGCATCACCAACGCTTCAAGCGGATGGCGGTGGAGCGTCACCTCGCGGCCGACCTCCCGGACGTGGGGGCCAACCAGGAGCAGCTGATCCAGGTCTTCATGGCCCTCCTCCTCAACGCCGTCGACGCGATGGAGGGGAAGGGGGGGGCCATCACCGTCCGCACCGCGCGGAACCCCGACCGCCCCGACGAGGTGATGGCGGAGGTGCGGGACTCGGGGCAGGGGATGGCGGAGGCCGAGCTCTCGAAGATCTTCGAGCCCTTCTATACCACCAAGGCGCCCGGCCGCGGGACGGGGCTGGGGCTCTCCATCTGCTACGGCATCGTGCAGCAGCACCGGGGACGGATCTCGGTCGACAGCGTGCCGGGGCAGGGGAGCACCTTCCGTGTCTACCTCCCCGTCACCCAGGGGCCGCGCCCGTGAAGATCCTGGTCATCGAGGACGACCGCACCGTCGGTCAGTACGTCAAGCACGGGCTCGAGGAACAGCGCTACACCGCCGACCTGGTCGACGAGGGGCTGGAGGGGCTGCGGATGGCCTCGACCGGCCACTACGACGTGATCGTCCTCGACCTCCGGCTCCCCGGGATGACCGGGCTCGAGATCGTCCGCACCCTCCGCGACCGCGGCGTCACCACCCCGGTGCTGATGCTCACCGCGCAGGATTCCGTCGAGTTCAAGGTCCAGGGGCTCCGCGCCGGCGCCGACGATTACGTCACCAAGCCGTTCTCCTTCGAGGAGCTGCTGGCCCGGGTCGAGGCGCTCTCCCGCCGCCCGCGCGAGGTGGCGCCCGCGGTGCTCTCGCTCGATGACCTGGTCCTCGACGTCGGCGCCCGCGAGGTGCGCCGCGGGGGACAGCTCCTCGACCTGACCCCCAAGGAGTACCTGGTCCTGGAGTACCTGATGCGGCACCCCGGCCGGGTGATGAGCCGGACGCTGATCACCGAATACGCCTGGGACTACCACTTCGACCCGGGCACTAACATCGTCGACGTGGTGATCAACCGCCTCCGCAAGAAGGTCGACCACGGCGGGGGGAAGAAGCTGATCCACACGGTGCGCGGGGTGGGATACGTGGTGAAGGTGTAGGGACTGGGGACTGCGGACTGGGGACTGAGTGTTCCCTGTCAGCGGGCGGACGTCCTTGTCCCTATCCCGGTCACCGGCAGCTTTGCGCGGTCCCAGTCCCCAGTCCCCAGTCCGTTGTCTGTTGCCTGTCGACCGTGACCCGGGACTAGCTTTCCCCCCTCCCCGGCACGCATAATTAGGCCCGTTCGCAGGGCTCCCCGTTCCAATCTCAGCCGGCCTCCGGCCTCACGGCCTCTGGCCCCGGTCCATCCGATGAGCACGCTTCGCGACAAACTCGCGTTCTGGTACACCGTCGCCCTGTCGATCGCGATCTTCGCGCTCGGCGCCGGCCTCTACTTCGACCGCAAGCAGTCGATCCCCTCGGAACTCGACAAGCGGCTGAGCGAGGAGCTGGTCTTCGCCAACAACTGGCTGAGCGAGTCGCAGCGGATCCTGGGCCGGGTGACCAGCCGAGGCACCCTCGACACCCTCCCGACGCTCACCAGCGATGTGGCGGCGTATTTCGAGGGGTTCCGCGACCACCTCGTGGTCGCCGGCCGGAACGACCGGCTGCTCTACACCTCGGAGACGGCGCGGACCCTGACCTCCGAGCAGATCGACGCCCTGGTGGCCCCGCTCCGGCTCCGTCCCGGTGCCGCGGTCGGCGGCGAGGTGGAGATCCCGGGGATGGAAGGGGGGATGCGCTACCGCGTGGCCCCGCTGACCGACGCCGGACCGGAGGTCACCGCGGTGCTGGTGGCGACCGGTGTCGAGAACGTCGACTACACCCCCGGCGACCTTCTCAGCTCGCTGATGGTCCTCGGTCCCCTCTTCCTGGTGCTCGCGAGCGGGCTCGGCTGGCTCCTCGCCGGGCGCGCCCTCGCGCCGTTCGACCCGATGCTCGACGAGATCGAGGCGATCACCGGCGGCACCGACCTGCACCGCCGTCTCGCCGTCCCGTTCTCGCAGGACGAGCTGCACCGGATGGCGGTCTCCACCAACAACATGCTGGAACGGCTCGAGAACAGCTTCGGGATGCTGCGGCAGTTCACCGCCGACGCCAGCCACGAGCTCAAGACCCCGCTCCAGGTGCTCCGCGCCGGGATCGAGCGGGCGCTCAAGCACCCCGGCCTCCCGTCCGAGGCGATCGAGGGGCTGGATGAGGCACTGGGCCAGGTGAACCAGATGGGGGAGATGGTCGAGAGCCTCCTCACCCTGGCGCGCGCCGACGAGGGCAAGGTCGAGCTCGCGGTGGAGCGCACCGACCTGCAGGCGATGGTGCAGGAGGTGAGCGAGACCGCCCACATCCTGGCGGAGCAGAAGGGGGTCAAGATGCTCACCCGCATCACCGGTCCCGACCTCTTCCTGCACGTGGACAAGGGGCGCATCAAGCAGATGCTGATGAACCTCGTGACCAACGCCATCAAGTACACCCCCGCGGGCGGCGAGGTGAAGTTCGACCTGGTGGGACGCGACACCGACATCGTGTTCGAGGTGCGCGACACCGGGATCGGGATCTCGCCCGAGGATCTGCCGCGGATCTTCGACCGGTTCTGGCGCGGCGATGTGGCCCGCACGCGCACCGGGGAGCGCGCCGGCGCCGGGCTCGGGCTCGCGATCACCAAGTGGATCGCCGAGGCGCACCAGGGGCGCATCGAGGCGCAGAGCAAGCAGGGGCGGGGCTCGAGTTTCGTGGTGACGATCCCCCGCGGCGCGAACTCGGCGCCCCAGGGCTGAGCTGGCCCGAGTGCATCCGAAGGCCCCCGGGGACGTCCACTGGGGGCCTTCGTATTCGTCATCCTGATGTGGTCCCGTTGTCATCGGCCCGGGACCCGATGGTCACCTTGGGGTGGTAGTGTGTGACCGGGAGTTGGGCAGGGTGTCCAGCTCCGCAACAGGGTCCCTCCAGAGCGGGTCAACTCGGGACGTATCATCCGGTTGTCATCGTTCTGTAATCCAAGCGGAGGGGTGTTGCAAGGCATTCGGACTAGCCTTCACCATCCGCAACGCTAACCCGCAGGAGGCGCGGTGTTCGACAACCTGATCGAATCCAAGCCGAAGAAGGTCAAGTCCGGCCGGCAGATGGCGGCGTCGATGGTCTTCCACACGCTGCTCGTCGCCGGCGCGGTCTGGGCCACCCAGGGCGCCGCCGAGACGGTGAAGCGCATCCTGGCGGACACCTCGATGATCTTCATCGAGCCGCCGAAGGACACGCCCCCGCCGCCCGACCAGCCGCCGCCGGAGGCGGTGGTGTCCGCGAACCCGCCGCCGCAGGGGTTCCAGACCGTGCTGCCGCCGGACATCATCCCGCAGGAGATCCCGCCGGTCGACCTGAACCAGCGGTTCGACGCGAAGGACTTCACGGGCCGTGGCGTCGAAGGTGGCATCGCCGCCGGCATCGTCGGCGGGACCGGCGAGGTGAACAACGCCCAGGTCTTCATGGAAGGCCAGGTCGATGACATCCCGACCATCCTGACGCCGGGGCCGCAGCGCTTCCCCGAGGCGCTCCGCGCCTCCGGGATGGGGGGGCGGGTGGTGCTCGAGTTCGTAGTGGATACCACGGGGCACGTCGACCAGAGCTCGTTCAAGGTCATCAGCACGCCGCACCCCGCGTTCGCCAATGCCGCGAAGGAGATGCTCTCCAAGTCGGTGTTCCGCCCCGGCCGGATGCGTGGACAGGCGGTGGCGGTGTTGGTCCGGCAGTCCATCAACTTCACGAATTAGGCGGCGGGCCACGTCCCGTCAGTCATACTCACGTCGTGGCGTACCGTTCGCCTCGTCCACCGTTCGCTAGAGAGGAAGCACTGCAATGAGCGTTGACCTGATGCATATGTGGGGTACGATGGGCCTGTTCGCCAAGGGCATCGTCGTGCTGATGTTCGTGATGTCGGTCTTCTCCCTCACGGTGGCCTTCCAGAAGTACAACCTGATCCGGAAGAGCCAGGCGGCCACCCGGAAGTTCGCGCCCGAGTTCTCGCGCCCGATCCA
>Ga0315910_10004684_pt1 | contig 11391 bp, 8 predicted proteins | sample EdamamesoilMG_FD_204470 | JGI IMG/M metagenome (GOLD analysis project Ga0315910, IMG submission 204470) | Garden soil microbial communities collected in Santa Monica, California, United States - Edamame soil | ecosystem: Environmental > Terrestrial > Soil > Garden | place: USA: California...
CGAAAACCTCGAGCTGAAGCTTGCCGATGACGTTTGCCATCGCGTCGTTCTCGATGATTCGGCCCTCGTCGATGATCGCGACGTGGCGGCAGAGGCTTTCGGCCTCCTCGAGGTAATGCGTCGTCAGAATGATCGTGACGCCGGCCGCATTGATGTCGCGCAGGAATTGCCACATCGAGCGGCGGATCTCGATGTCGACGCCCGCTGTCGGCTCGTCGAGGATCAGCAGCTTGGGCTCATGCACGAGCGCGCGCGCGATCATCAGCCGGCGCTTCATGCCGCCCGAGAGCGATCGCGCGATCTGATCGCGCTTTTCCCAGAGCTGCAGCTGCTTGAGATATTTCTCGGCGCGCTCCCGCGCGACGCGCCGCGGCACGCCGTAATAGCCGGCCTGATTGACGAGCGTGTCGAAATTGCGCTCGAACATGTTGAGGTTGACTTCCTGCGGTACGACGCCGATGCAGGTCTTGACGCGCTCGCGTTGCCGGTCGAGGTCGAAGCCGAAGACGTTGACGCGGCCGGCGGTCTTGTTGACGAGCGAGGTGATGATGCCGATGGCCGTCGTCTTGCCGGCGCCGTTCGGGCCGAGCAGGGCGAAGAAATCGCCTTCGTTGACGGCGAGGTCGATGCCCTTGAGCGCTTCGACGCCGTTGGCGTAGCGCTTCGTCAGTCCCTCGATCGACAGCGCGTGCATGCGGCGCTCATGACTCCCGGCCCGGAAAGGCCGGGTATTGTAGCGGCTGCAACGCCGCGAGAAAGAGCCCCCTCAAGCGGGTCCGCGCGTTCCTACAGGGAAAGCCCGATTAAAGGCTGAGCAGAAGGAGCCGCTAACGCGGATTGATAGTCAGCTTCTGCCGCTGTCCAGCTGGGACCACGTCGGCCTTCGCGCAACCTGTGAACTGCCTCAGACGAATGTTCCCGCATCGTCATCTTCCTGTACGGCCGATTGTGCGGCGCGCGACTAATTTGAGAGACTAGGCTAACCGGATGGGCGCCGCTCAGGATTTCAACGCGTCACGCTATGTCAGCAATCCCTCAACAGAGCGGCGTATCCTTTGCGCGGCAAGCGTTGCGGCAAAAGATTCTCAAGGCCGCATTAACCGCACCTGAGTTTCGTGAAACTCTCAGGGAGGCTGCTAGAGAAATCCGAGACGTTGCGAAACCCTCTGCAACGGAAGCAACGATCGAAGGAGCGTTCGAGCGCATTGTGTACTCGCGCCTTCGTGAAATCGGCCTGCGGTTTCATCCTGAAAAAGAATCAAGCGTCACTTTTAAGAGGCATCTAACGAAGGGCCGTGCCGACAGTAGGCTTGGCGCACTGATCGTCGAATATAAGCGCCCAGCGCTCCTGAAGTCTGACTCAGAAATTGACAAAGCGTTGGGTCAACTCAAGGACTATGTGTCGTCGCTAAGTGACGAGAACCGTGCGCCATTCGTGGGCATCCTCACCAATGGGCTTGTGATGATTGAGGTGCGTGCAGCCGACGGCTCGATAACAGAGGAGACTGGCATCGAAAAAGTGAGCGAGGCGACACTGCTGCGTCTCACTCGGCATTACATCTCCCTCGCTCTTACCGCGCTTACGCCTGTTAACCTCATCCGCGACTTTTGTGGATCGCCAGAAGATGGCGTCTTGTTTAGGACAGCAAGAGTTCTCCATGCGGCGCTCGCCCAACCGCAGCAAAAAACTCAAATGTTGTACTCCGAATGGAAGGAAATGTTCCGTCTCGCCCATGACGATCAATCCCAACAAAAGCGAATTCAGGATAGACGCAACACCCTCGCGGAGCTTTTCGGAATCAAGATAGAAAACGCGGAGGCCGAATACCTGACGCTATTTGCGTTGCATACGGCTTACGCGATCTTGCTAAAGGCGATGGCGTTTAGAACCGTATCAGACATCTATCTTGGTCAAGTTGGACAGGACTACAGGTCGTTGGCGAGCGCATCCAACAAGTCGCTTCGCGCTTTCTGCGCTGATCTTGAGGATGGCGAGATTTTCCGGAAATTGAAGATCATCAATCTGCTAGAAGGCGACTTCTTCTCTTGGTATTGCGACCATCACCAATGGAACGCGGCGCTTGCCGAATCAATTCGGTCGATATTCGACATTCTTGCGCGATACGAAGAAGCCGATCGCATATTTGAAGCGAACGACGCGCCAGACTTGTTCAGAGAACTGTATCAAGCCGCGGTGCCGCAAGTCGTTCGCAGTAGCTTGGGCGAGTTCTACACGCCGTACTGGCTAGCAGAACGAGTGCTCGAATCAGCAACTCCGCGAGGAAGGTGGCGGGCGATTGACCCATGCTGCGGGTCTGGAACCTTCATTGTGGCGGCTATCGCGATGGTACGAGACGAAAGTCGAGCGCGGACGTTGAACGACCGGGAAACGCTGGACGAAATTCTGAGCAGAGTTGTAGCCGTCGACTTGAATCCGCTCGGAGTTCTTACGACACGCATAAACTATTTCATTCATATCAGCTCATTGCTTGGCAAGGTGAAATCTCCTTTAGTTATTCCCGTGTACCTAGGAGATGCCACGGTCATTCCCGAACGTGTGGTGTTGAATGAAGTGGAGTGCTTGGGCTTCGAATTGAAGACGCTCAAGAATCCGATCCAGGCGACATTGCCCGTGTCAGTGGTCGAAGACACTCCGAAATTCATGCAGTTGATGCTTGACTATGAACGAAACATAAAAGGGCAAAGTCGTGACAAGGCAAACTCGACGCTGTTGAACGCGATCCAGTCATCGCATCGGACCTTCCTAGTGCGGAAGGCGATCTCTTCTCTGACGGACCGACTGATTGAGCTTGAGAAAAATGGCTGGAACGGAATTTGGGCTCGGATTCTCTCTAACTTCCTAACTACTGCCTGCCTGGGCAGTTTCTCTGTTGTGATTGGAAACCCGCCTTGGATTGATTGGAAGAATCTACCAGCGGGCTACCGCGATCGTGTGAAGGGGATGTGCATTGACCGCGGTCTGTTTTCTGGTGCCGGCAGAACTGGCGGCATCAACTTGAATATTTGCGCGCTGATTTCCTATGTCGCAATGACAAACTGGATGGAGCGAAACGGACGATTGGCGTTCCTTATGCCTCGTGAGCTGGCCTATCAGGCATCATACGAGGGCTGGAGGCGCCTTGGCGGAAAATGGAAATTCCTTGGTTTCCACGACTGGTCTAAGGCTGGCGATCCTTTCGACCCTGTCAAGGAAGATTTCATGACGTTTGTCATCGGACGCTCTAACAAACCCGTCCGCTACGTTCCGGTTGTGAGTCACCAGAAGCTGAAATCTGTAAAGAGGAAAGCAGCCGAGTGGAAATCTGAGGACGCAGCCCAAAATCTGAGCGCATCACCTGGCGTCGCAGGGCAAGTTATACCCGGAAGAACCGCATTCACGTTCGCCGCCGATGAAAACGAACTAGATGAATTTGCGCTGGTTGCAGGATATTGCGAGTACATCGGCCGCGACGGCATTCAATTCTATCCGCAGGAATTACAAGTTCTCCGCTATGTGCAAGTTGGTCCGCGGGCCGGCACCGCGAGACTTGCGAATATACAAGTGAAGAAAGCTCAACATCGCGTTCCCAAGCAGACTATCGTGTTGGAGACGGATTATCTCTTTCCGCTAGTCACCGCTCCTGAAATCAAACCATTCCAATATCTCTATGACGGAGCGCTGGTTGCATTCCCTTACAGTGCGGCCAGCCCAACTCAGCCGATAGCGATTGAGCAACTGGAACAAGAGTCGCCACTACTCTTGGCCTACTATGAAAAGCACCGTGACGTAATCGAGAGCTTATCTCCATTCAATGCAAAGATTCGTGGCCCAAATCCGGGCGCGTTTTACGGGCTCGCGAGAACTGGGCCATATAGTTTCGCAAACGTATACGTCACATTTCGCAAAGACACCAAATGGTGCTCCGCCGTGGTCTCATCCCAAGCCGTTCCATGGGGTGAGGAAAAGCGTTTCCTATTTCAGAGCCACGCTGTGTCGATATGCGAGCGACAAGATGGAAACTACATCACGGAAAACGAGGCGCATTATATTTGCGCGATTCTGAACGCGCCGTTAGTAGAGCGTTTCATTAGTGCAACGTCCGACAATCGGTCGTTCAAAGTTCGCCCGCCAATCTTCGTCCCGTTATTTGACACCGAGGACGACAGGCACTTGCAACTCGCCCGGCTGTCATGTGAAGCGCACACACATCCTGAGCGCGTCGCCGAGATTCGCGCACAAATTGACAGTGTTTATCTGACAATTTGTGGCGATGAAGCATTTGACGCAATGGTCGCTCGCGACAGCCTTGATGAACTCGCCAGCGGAAGGGCGGAACTCGTCAGTGGCGTAGAGTTACAGGCGGAACTCGATACCTTGTTGTCTTAGCCATGTCGGGCTCGCTGCGCGGATTCGCATACACGCCGCGATCACTCGCATTCCTGAAAACGTTGCAGCCGAAACTGCGGCGACAGATTGTGACCAGGATTCAAAACCTCGCGGCGGACCCGCTTGGACCAGGTTGTAAGAGGATCCAGGGCGTAATGGATGGGGAAAATCCGGTATACCGAACAAGGCAGGGCAAGCACAGAATCATTTATTCCGTGCGCGACGCAATAATAGTCGTACTTGATATCGACCATCGCAAAGACGTCTACCGATGATGCCAATGCGCCGAAGCAAGTCTTAGGTAATTGTTGGAAAAGCCCTTCCAAGGGCGCGCCTGATGACAAGTAAGCAGACTTCTCGCGCTGCTGCGAGCAGTCTGCCCTACTCACCCGAAAGTCAGCGAGTTGCGACCAGGTGCAACCACGCACTGATGTCGCGAATTTCCGGCAGCATTACTTCGTGGCCCATGCGATAGGTCGACCAGTCGACGGTCACGCCGAGCGTCCCGAGAATTGCAGTCGAGGACTTGGCAAGCGCCAGCGGAATCACGGGATCGTCGCTGCCATGCATTAGCCGGACCGGCACGTCAGTGGCGATAGGACCCGCAGCCACGAGCAAAGCGGCTGCTGGCAGATAGGTGGACAGGCCGAGAATTCCGGCGATGCGCCCGGAGCCCGTTAGACCCGCATGCAGCACGATGGCTCCGCCCTGTGAGAACCCCGCGAGCACGATGCGCTCGCGCGCGATGCCGCGCGCAATCTCCCGCTCGACGAGGCCGCGAACGAGGCCGGCGCTGGCCGCGATCCCCGCCGAATCTTCCGGAGCCTCGGGACCGAAGCCGCGGATGTCGTACCAGGCGCGCATGACCATGCCGCCGTTGATGGTCACGGGCCGATATGGCGCATTCGGGAAAACGAAGCGCAGGCCCGGAGGAAGCCCGAGCTCACGGATGATCGGCAGAAAGTCGCCGGCATCGGCGCCGAGGCCGTGCAGCCAGATGATGGCGCGATCGATGTCGTTCCCAAGCTCCTGCTCGATGCCGTCGAACTCAGCCGTCACGATCCCGTCTCCCGGTCCGCCTGAAATAGTCCTTGCTTGTTGCGCATAGGCGTATATTATGCGCAACTTTATTCACGGCCAGGACCATGCCCTCAGCGACCGCCGAACAGCGTAACGAGCGCCGCTTCGTCATTGCGAAGCTGCTCCGCGAGCATGCGATCGAGCGTCAAGCCGAACTCGTCGCGCTGCTCAAGCTGCAGGGCTTCGACGCCACGCAGTCGAGCGTGAGCCGCGATCTCAAGGACATGGGTGCCGTAAAGCTCAAGAAGGGGTACAGCCTGCCCGAGCAGGAGCCGGCCGGCAACGGCAATGCGCTCCTGGAGATCGCCGAGTTCGTGCGCGATATCCGCGCCGCGGGCGCCAACCTCGTCGTCGTCACGACCGCGGTCGGCGCCGCGCAGCGCGTCGCCGTCACGCTCGACCGGGCGAACTGGCCCGAGATCGTCGGCACGCTTTCCGGCGACGACACGATATTCATCGCCACCGTAGACTCCGCGCAGCAGCGGCGCCTCCGCGCGCGCCTCAAGCAGAGTCTCAAAAAGGAACCCGCATGAGCTCCCCGAACAATCCCATCGTCCTCGCCTTTTCGGGCGGACTCGACACGTCGTTCTGCGTGCCCTGGCTCGCCGAGACTTACGGCCGCCCCGTGGTCACGGCTACCGTGAATACGGGCGGGCTCGACAGCGCCGCGCTCGCCGCGAAATCGAAGGCGCTCGGCGCCGTCGATCACCTCGAGATCGAAGCGCGCGCCGAGTTTTTCGACACGGTGCTCAAGTACCTGATCATGGGCAATGTGCGCCGCGGGAATCTCTACCCGCTCTGCGTCGGCGCCGAGCGCTCGGTGCAGGCACGGCATCTCGCCACCGCGGCGAAGAAGTTCGGCTCGAAGACCGTCGCTCACGGCTGCACGGCGGCAGGCAACGACCAGATCCGCTTCGAGATCATTCTCAAGGCGCTTGCACCCGAGCTCGAAGTGCTCGCCCCCGTGCGCGACCAGAATTTCCAGCGGCCCGTGCAGGTCCAGTACCTCAATGATCGCAAGCTCCCGGTGCCGACTCGCGGCTCGGCCTATTCGATCAATCGCGGCCTCTGGGGCGTCACGATCGGCGGCACCGAGACGCTGACCTCGACGGGATCGATCCCCGAGTCAGCCTGGGTGCTCTCGAGCGGCGCGCTCGCGTCCCCGAAGACGCCGAAGACCATCGAGATCGGCTTCGAGCAGGGCGTTCCGGTCTCGGTCGACGGCCAGACGCTTGCGCCCGTCGCGCTGATCGAGCGGCTCGAGGCCGAAGGCGCCGCCTACGGCATCGGCCGCGGCATCCACCTCGGCGACACGATCCTCGGCACCAAGGGCCGCGTCGCCTTCGAGGCGCCGGCGGCCGAGATCCTGCTCTGCTCGCATCGCGAGCTCGAGAAGCTGACGCTCGGACCGCTCCAGGCGCGGCTCAAGGAGCCGCTGGCCCTGAGCTACGGCGATCTCGTCCATGAAGGCAAGCAGCTCGATCCCGTCTGCGCAGACATCGAAGCCTTTTTCCGCTCGTCGCAACGGCGCGTGACGGGCACGGTACGTGTCGAACTCCGTCCCGGCAGCCTCTTCGTCGTCGGCGTTACCTCGCCGCACTCGCTGATGGCCGCGAGCCGCGGCAAGTACGGTGAGTCGGCCGGCGAATGGACGAGCGCCGACGCCGTCGGCTTCTCGCGCGTGCTCGCACTGCCCGGCATCCTGCACGCGCGGGCGGGTCAGACGGCGAAAGAGGAGGTTTGACATGCAATCCATCGTCGTCGACAAGATCGCTTCGGTCGCGCTCGCCGCCGAGCTTGGCAACGAGATCCGCATCAGCCACGAGATTCCCTGCGAGGAAGGCGTGCTGATCGCAGTCGAGGTGCTGAACTCGAAGTCGAACTACAACACGCTCGAGCTCACGAGCGGCCGCATGGCCCAGGTCAAGCAGGGCGACGTCCTCGTCGCCGCGCTCGGCCATCGCAAAGCCCTGTTCGGCTATTCGGGGCATCTGCCGACAAAGCTCGCGCCCGGCGACACCGTGCAGCTCCTCAATCTCGGTGGCGTGGTCGGGATCTGCGATTCCATCAACCCGTCGCACGGCCGGCCCTTCGACTGCCGCGTGCTCGGCACCGTGCTCGACTTCCCGTTCCTCGGCGAGCGCGTCGGCGTGCCCGCGCGCGTCGCGAATCGTGAGCTCAAGGCCGACCGCGCGCTCAACGGCCACGGCATCCCCGTCGTCGCGCTGGCCGGCACCTGCATGAACTCGGGCAAGACGGCGGCCGCCTGCGCGGTCGTCAGCCGCTTCCGCCACAACGGCCTCGTCGTCGACGCCTTCAAGGCGACGGGCGTCGCGCTGCGGCGCGACATTCTTGCGATGGAGGACGCCGGTGCTCGCAACATCGCGATGTTCTCGGATTACGGCATTGTCGCGACGACCGAGGCCAATGCGTCGGCGCTTGCGCGCAATCTGCTCGCCGACCTCTACGAGCAGAAGCCCGACGTCATCGTCTGTGAGCTCGGCGACGGCCTGCTCGGCGCTTACGGCGTCCAGGCGATTCTGCACGACGACGAGATCCGGAGCCGGCTGACGGCCGTCGTGCTGTCGGCCAACGATCCGGTGTCGGCCTGGGGCGGCGTCAAGCTGCTGCGCGAGGAGTTCGCGATCGAGCCTGCAGCCGTCACGGGCCCGGCAACGGATAACCAGGTCGGTATCGACATCATCCTCAACCGCTCGAACGTGCCTGCGATCAACGCGATGTCGGCCGGCGCCGAGCTCGGCGACCTGCTGCAAGCGCTCGTCGGCCACGGCCAGAAGAAGCAGGAGGCCAGCGCGTGAGCGTCGAGAACTGGCCAGTCATCATTCTCGGCGGCTCGGGCTATGTCGCGGGCGAGATGCTCAGGCTCGTGATCGGGCATCCGCAGCTCGCGCTCGCCGCGAGCGTGTCGTCGAGCCAGGCCGGCGAACCGATCGCCACGAGCTTTCCGCATCTGAAGCCCGCGCTCGGCGACGCCCGATTCGCGAATCTCGGCGAGGCCGAGGCGCTCATCGAGTCGGAGCCGCACAGCATCCTGCTCTCGGCGGCGCCGCACGGCGAGTCGGCCGAGCTCATCGGGCAGATGATCGACCGCGCGAAAACTGCCGGCACGGAGATCACCGTCGTCGACGCTTCGGCCGATTTCCGCTTTGCGGATGCCGAAGCCTTCAAGGCCGTCTATGGCAAACCGCATCCGCGGCCTGAGCTCCTTGCAGAGTTCACCTGCGCCGTACCGGAGCAAGCACCCCGCGCGACGACGGAGCACGCCTGCCAGCCCGGCTGCTTCGCGACTTCGATGTTGCTCGGGATCGTGCCGCTCGTCGCGGCCGGTCTCGTCGAACCGAAGTTCTACGTCAGTGCGATCACGGGCAGCACCGGCGCCGGGCGCAAGGCGCGCGACACGACGCATCATCCGCTGCGGCAGAGCAATCTGTTCGCCTACCAGCCGCTCGTGCACCGGCATCAGCCCGAAGTCGCCGCATTGGCGAAGGCCGCGACCGGCAAGACGATCGACCTCAATTTCGTGCCGCATTCCGGCCCGTTCGCCCGCGGCATTCACGCGACGATATTCGCCCCGCTCGCGAAAGCAGCGACCAGCGACGATGTGCTGCAGACGCTCACGAGCTACTACGCCGAGGCGCCGCTCGTGGAGGTCGACAAGGAGCTGCCGTTCATGAAGGACATTGCGGGCAGTTGTTACGCAGCGCTGTCCGCGCGCGTCGAGAACGACACCGTCGTCGTCTGCTCGAGTATCGACAATCTGCTCAAGGGCGCGGCCGGCGGCTGCCTGCAGTGGGTCAACCGTCTCGTCGGCCTGCCGGAGACGACGGGCCTGACAGCGCCGGCGGCGGGGTGGCTCTGATGGCACTCGGGACTCACACGGCCGCCCCGGGCGCGCACCTCGACGAGGTCTATCAGCTGCTGCCGATCGCGCCCGTGAAGGGCGAGGACGTCTGGCTCGTCGAGGCCTCGGGCCGGCGGATCCTCGATCTTTACGGCGGCCATGCGGTCGCGGCACTCGGCTACGGCCATCCGCGACTCGTGCGCGCCATCGCCGACCAGGCCGCGAGCATGGTCTTCCAGAGCAATGCGGTGAAGCTCGAAATTCGCGATCGCGCGGCCGCTCTGCTTGCCGGGTTCGCGGGCTTAGGTACCACGCGCGTCTTCTTCGTCAACAGCGGCGGCGAGGCCAATGAGAATGCGCTCCGGCTTGCGCTCAAGCTCACGGGCCGGCGCCAGGTCATCGCGCTCGAGCACAGTTTCCACGGTCGCACGGCCGCTGCTGCTGCCGTGAGCTACGGCTCCGTGGAGAAAGGCTGGTACGGCTTCCCGTCGCAGCCGTTCGACGTGCGCTTCGTGCCGCGCGACGACGTCGACGTGCTCGCCGAGGCGATAGGGCCGGAGACAGCGGCCGTCATCCTCGAGCCCGTGCAAGGTCTGGCCGGCGCCTACGATCTCGCGCCCGAAATTCTGGCCGCCGCGCGGACGGCAACGGCAGCAACCGGAGCGCTGCTGATTTTCGACGAGGTGCAGACGGGCATGGGACGGACGGGCGCGCCCTTCGGCGCGAACCTCTACGGCATCGAGCCCGATATCCTGACGACCGCAAAGGGACTCGCCGGCGGAATCCCCGCGGGCGCCGTGCTCATGCGCCCCGTGCTCGCCAGGCACCTGAAGCCCGGCGACCTCGGCACGACCTTCGGCGGCGGGCCCGTGCCGATGGCCGCGATCGCCGCCGTCATCGAGACGATCCGGGACGAGGGTCTGCTCGAGAACGTCCGTGCCGTGTCGGCGAAGATCGCCGCGAGCTGCATCACGGGACCCGTGGAATCGATCCAGGGTAAGGGCTTTCTGCTCGGACTCCGGACGAAGCCGCGCGCTGCACTCGTTCGCGACGCGCTGCTCAAGCACGATATTCTGGCCGGCACGAGCGGCGATCCGCACGTGCTGCGCCTGCTGCCTTCACTGACACTCACCGGTGAGCACGTCGAACGGCTCGCCACAGCCCTTGGAGAAATTGGAAATGCGTCACTTTAACGATCTGGCCGAATGTTCGAGCGAGCAGATTGAGTCACTGCTCAAGCTCGCGGCCAGGCTCGACATGCATCCCGAACCGAAGGCGCTCGATGGCAAGGTGCTTGCGCTCTTGTTCCTCAATCCGTCGCTGCGAACGCTTGCGTCCTTCCAGGCCGCAATGATCCGGCTCGGCGGCGGCGCCTTCGTGATCTCACCGGACATGTCGATTCACGGTCTCGAGACGCGGGCCGGCATCGTCATGGACGGCCAGGCGGCCGAGCACATCAAGGAAGCCGTGCCGGTCATCGCCTCCTACGGCGACGCGCTCGGCATCCGTGCCTTCGCGCCGCGGCGGAGCCTCGATGAGGACATAGCAGACAAGCAGTACCACGAGCTCGCGGCGCTTGCCGGCGGCCCCGTCATCAACATGGAGTCGGCGATCAACCATCCCTGCCAGAGCCTGGCCGACTGGAAGACGCTCGACGATCTCGGCGTCCCGCGCAACGGCGGCAAGTTCGTCCTGACCTGGGCCTACCATCCGAAAGCCCTGCCGCTCGCCGTGCCCGCGGCGACGCTGCATATGGCGGCCATGCGCGGCATGAACGTCGTCGTCAACCGGCCCGCGGGCTTCGAGCTGCCGCCCGCGATCATGGCCAAGGCGCGCGCGGCCGCGGAGAAGTCCGGTGGCAACGTGACCGAGACCAGCGACGCGCGCGAGGCGACCGAGGGCGCACACATTATCTATGCGAAATCCTGGTCGTCGACGCGGTACTACGGCGACGGTCCGGGCGATCTCAAGCTCAGGGAGCCGCTGCTCTCCTGGTGTGTCGCCGAGAGCTGGTTCGACAATGCGCGGCGCGACGCGCGCTTCATGCACTGCCTGCCGGTGC
>Ga0315910_10004685_pt1 | contig 11387 bp, 9 predicted proteins | sample EdamamesoilMG_FD_204470 | JGI IMG/M metagenome (GOLD analysis project Ga0315910, IMG submission 204470) | Garden soil microbial communities collected in Santa Monica, California, United States - Edamame soil | ecosystem: Environmental > Terrestrial > Soil > Garden | place: USA: California...
ACAACAAAAAGGATTGCCACACCCCTAAAATTATGGATGTAGTTAAGGTACGTTTTAGATTCAGCCATACTACTATAAAATGACACAGCAAACCAGACAAGCATGCTGATGCCTCAACTAATTATCAAAATTAACCTTTACTTTCTGAATGACCCTCTCGATCGACTCCTTTTTTAATTCATCGTCAATAAAAAAAAGCCGGCTTACCTGGATAGACTTTGCGAAAGGTGCAGCTATCATCATGGTAGTATTCCGCCATATCGTAATTGGTGTTGAGCGTAGTGAAATTCCTATTAACGAGTGGTATCGAACGATTGCAGACATTACCTATAGCTTTCGCATGCCGCTATTTTTCATGCTATCGGGCTTCTTCATACGCAGTAGTTTACTGAAGCGGACAAACGGTGAATTTGTTACCATAAAACTTAAAACCCTCTTTTACCCTTATATCGTCTGGACTTTTATTCAGATTACTGTTCAGATCATTTTTGCCAACTACATTAACGCTGATCGCACATGGCGTGATTACCTCGCAGTGTTTACCAATCCACGATCCATCGATCAATTCTGGTTCATCTTTGCGCTGTTCAATTTAGCCCTTACGTACCTCCTGCTTTTCCGTATCACGCAAGGAAAAAAATGGATTCTCTTTGCCATCGGTATATTTTTCTACTTTATCAACCGGTATATCGAAGTGAATGTTATTGACGATATCCTTGATAATTTTATCTACCTGGTGATCGGAGACCTTGTTTCAGGATTTGTGTTGGATAAAGAAAACACATCAACCATCAAATCACACTGGTGGTTGCTGGTGTTCACCCTGGCTTTTCTTGTAACACAATACTTCTACCTGAAGTATGGGCCGAACGAGTACGACAATCCTACTCGAATTGAACCTTTTGCCTATGGCATAATTGCCTTAGTGGGCAGCGTGCTTACTATTCTGATTTCATTTCACCTGGCTAATGTTGATTGGTTGCTTTTCATTCGGGTGGCAGGGTTCCACTCCATGTACATTTACCTGATGCATACATTAATTGGCGCCCCAGTAAAAATCGTTTTATCGAAAGTACTTCACATGCAGAACGGAGGATTGATTGCATTGATCGCCACCTTCGTGGCTTGCTTGATACCGATTATCTTTTACAACGTGTGTCGTCATTACCGATTAACATTCCTTTTCTATCCAAACTTTAGCCGGAGCAAAGAACTGAAGACAGAAACGTAGTAGTCACTAATGCTGGAAGAACCTGTAATGCGGGTGGTTGGCAAGTGCTAACATCGGGCGATCGCCACTACTGTCGCCATAGGCGTAGATCTCTGAGTATGTACTGAGATCAAGATGCGTTTTTATGCGACTCACCTTCTCTTCACCGTAGCAGTTACTTCCATCAATCTTACCGGTTACTTGCCCGTTGATCTTTTGCAAGCGCGTAGCCAATACCTCCACGCCCTGCACGGCACACCATCTACCCACCCAATCCTCGGCAGAGGCTGTTACAATAATCACTCTGTGATTTTGCTCCTGATGCTTTTTCAATTGTGCTAATGCATCTGTCTTTACTAACGAAGGAAGAACCTCATCGCTAAACCGCATACCTTTTGCCATGAAAGAATCCTGCGACTCGTTGCCAAAGAAATACTCCAGCACTTTCTCCTTGGCTCGCCAATTGGGGATAACCCCTAGTTTAAAAAGCACTAACCACGGTGCTGTTAACAAAAAACCGGTGTAAAACTTCGCGTTTCCATGATAATATTTGATGAACTCGAGAAAGGTATCCTTTGTGGTTATTGTACCATCCAGATCAAACAAAGCAAGAACCGATGACTTCTCTTGCATACGCGCTATAGCTTTAGCTTCTTAAAAATACCTTCCGGAATATTGCGAATGATCAACATAATCAATCGCCAGATGGGCAAATAGTAAACCACATTCTTCTTTTTTAGCATTGCCTTGTAAACATACAATGCCATGGTATCAGGTAACGCAGTAAGCGGAGCAGGTGTAGCAATATCTTTTGTCATCTTGGTTTTAATAAACCCCGGATTCACCGTCATTACGTGTACATTGCTCGCGGTCATTCTGTTTCTAAGCCCGGAGAGGTACGCAGTAAAACCTGCTTTCGCACTTCCATAGAAGTAGTTACTTTGCCTGCCCCGATCTCCGGCAACGGAACTTATGCCAACAATCGTTCCCTGTTGCTTCTTTTCATAGTCCTGGGCAATAATATTAAGAATGGAAACAGCACCTACATAGTTGGAGTCAATGATCTTTTTGCATTCCTCAAAATTTGTCTGCGCTACGATCTGATCACCAAGGTATCCAAAGGCGCAAATCGTAACATCGGGCTTGTCCGAAAGCGTATTGTAAAAGTCAGCGTGACTGGTATACTCCACTGCATCAAACGGAAGAACTTCCACCTGTGACGATGGTATTCGTATCTGAAGATCCGCGGCTATGATTTTCAATTGAGCCATGTCGCGGCCGGCCAGTAAAACACGCATTCCCTCTTGCACGAATACTTTAGCCAAGGCAATAGCCACATCCGATCCGGCTCCGAGTAGTAAAACTGATTTCATCTGGTTAAAAGGGGGCTTTATAAAAAATCAACATTCATCACAACACATAGATGATCAGGAAGAAGGTTAATCCCCACCCCAGTAATGTAAGTTGAATAAATCGGTCTTTGTATAGCACACGCGTAGGTGACCCACTCTTGTTTTCAACAATGGTAATTTGCATATAGCGCATCAGCCCGGCAATAACAAAGATGGTGGTTCCATAAAGATGTTGCGTATGCAGGCGTGTGGTAACTTCATCAGATATGGTATACATGATGTAGGATACCAGTATCACGGCCATCAACATTGTAAGACCAGCATTAACAAATTCCATATTATAGCTCGCACTGGCTTTGCGGATCGTCCTGCCCGATTCCATTGACAACAAAATATCATCTCTGCGTTTTGCCAGGGCCAGGAATACGGCAAGCAAAAATACCATGATCATTAACCACTCTGAAATTGGAACTTCGGCAATTACACCTCCTGCAATCGTGCGAAGTAAAAAGCCACTGGCTACTATCAGAATATCAAGAATAGAAATATGCTTTAGGCCAAGGGAGTAACCAAGGTTTAGCACAAAGTACACCAATGTTACCCATAAGAAATTGATGTTAATCCAATAGGCAGAACCCAGTCCGACACCTATGAGAACAAACAGAAGCACCAGGGCCACCGGTTTACCAATAGCACCCGATGCCAATGGCCGTTTTGACTTTTCGGGATGAGCCTTATCGGCTTCAATATCCCGATAGTCATTAAGAATATAAATAGCCGAAGCCACCAGGCAAAATGAAATGAATCCATAACCAACCTGCAGGAGCTTGGATAGGTTGGCAAAATCACCGGCAAAAAAGATTGGGAAGAACAAAAATGAATTTTTAACCCATTGATGTACTCGCAGAAGACGCAAATATTTCATCGATTGAGAAGCATCTGATTAATTTGACCTCACAAGATAAAATCAAAGATTTACATCTCTGTGCATAGTGGCCGGATATTTTTTAGTTACTATTTTTATCCCAAAGACGAACCCCCAATTCATGACCTTACGTAGCCTTAATGATCGGAAATTATCGATTGCAGAAATAGTTGTTATCCTCGGATTCTCGTTATTCCCACTTTTCTTTGATTATCCATATCGCGTAAACATCTTTCTTTCGTGGGAAGGCGCTTACCGTCTTTACCTGGGGCAGGTTCCTTATCAGGATTTCGGATTGCCCATGGGCTTTGCTTATTGGGTTATTCCTGCTGTGTTCTTCAAACTATTTGGTCCCTATATGTTCTCGTTGGTAAAAGCTCAGGTTTTTATCAACATCATCTCAGGCTTTACATTCCGTGGAATACTTAAGGCATTTGATCTTGCCGGAGGAAAGCGACTGGTTACTGTGTTGGTTTATTGCCTTACCTATTCATTCTTTAATTTCTGGCCCTGGTACAATCACACGGTATTCGTGTTTGAACTGATCGGCATCTACTTCGTAGTGCGTGGTGTCTTTGCCACAAAGAAGGTGTGGACTTATCTCTTCCCATTTTTAGGCGGAGCCTTCGTTTTCATTTCATTCTTTACGAAACAAGATGGCGGGGCACTTGCCCTGATGCTGGGATTGGCACTCTTGCTTTACAATGCCTTTAGTCAAAAGAAATTCATTCCCCTGCTCACGTTCGTAGCCGGATTCGGTGTAACTGCGTTGGCTCTAGTCTTACCCTTTACCGCGCACAACATTGGCTACTGGTTTAACTACGGCCAACCCCCACACTATTCCCGTGTAAGTCTCCGTGATTTGCTGGATGAAATTTTTGGAGCCTCCATGTGGGAGAAGTTCTATCTCATTGCAGTCATTATCATTGCCATCATCAAAACCAATGGACTCAAGAATCTGAAGGGGTTTTTCTTCGATCAAAAATCATTCTTGTTCTTCCTGCTCACGGTTGGTATTCTGGTTCAGGCACTGATCATACAAGTTACCAGCTACACCCCTCCCGACAACAACATTTACTTTCACAGTTTTGCCTTAGCCTATCTGATCGCCAACATTCCGTTCACGTTTGATTTCAACAGACTTGCACCCATCGGTATTACGCTGGTGTTTATCTTCTTCTGGTGGTCTGGAACGTACTATAAATATGTACAGCGTATTATTGATCGTGTACTTCCAGCTTCTACCACAGAAGTAAATCAAAATGTAATCTCCAAGAACACCTACATGGTTAACACCGATACTACTGCAATGGATGTAGACATGTCGGCCTGGAAACTTTCGGGGTTGAAAGCTTTTGACGGTGTCTATATGCCTGAATCAACGATTGATGGCATGAAGCGCCTTATGGAAATGCCCGAGATTAAAGGCAAGGAAAAACCAACGGTTCTCAACATGACTGAATTGACACCGTTGGCCCACGAGATTGGTTATGAACTGGAAACTCCCCAGCCGCTATGGTATCATCTTAACGTGAGCATCTTTGATAAAGAAGTGGATGAGTTCTGTGCCAAAATCAGCAACGAATATTATGATGTGGTGCTGTTTGAAGTAGTGCCCAATCTGAATAATTTCTATCCTTACAAAGTAAGAGATTCGCTTCTTAAACACTACAAGCTAACCGATACCTTTCTGGCGCCCCGAAGACCAACCAACGCTACGATTGAAGTTTACATCAGAAAACCAATGCAATCTCAATCAGAGCCGGTGCCATTGCAAACACCATAGGTTCCAATAAGCGGAAAGTGGTCTGAGTAACCAACATCCTGAAGTGTATGGAAGTCTTGAACATCAATACCTTCGGTATAAAACTGATTGTCTATCCGCAGGAATTGAATGGTGTTTCCATTATACGTAAACCCAAATCCAGAGCCACGTTCTTCAAAACTACTCTTCATTTTTTTTCTCAGTAAATGATACACGTGCGAGTACGGCATTTCGTTAATATCGCCTGCGCAAATAACCGGATATGAGGAAGTATCAATAGCCGCCAGTACCTGCTTAAGTTGTCGATTACGTTCGAAGACTCCTTCTCTGAGTTTCTGCAAAACCGTCTGTATCTTCTTAGCCTTACCCCCCAGCCCATCGCCATCTGCAGGCTTATGTCTTTTCATTTCCATGGATTGAAGGTGCATGTTAACAATTCGAATTGTATCGCGACCGATCTTGAGATCAGCATAAACCGTTCGGTTGTAACCGTTATCACTTGCCAGAATTTCGCCCTGCCGTACAATTGGAAATTTCGAAGCGATTAGTACCCCAACACGATGGTGCCGGTTCATATCGGCTGAAAAAAAACAATTGTAGCCATCGGCCTTTAACTGTGTCATGATGGCGAGATAAGCGTTGCGCTGGTTATCGAAATATTCCTGGTAACACTTTATATCCGAAGTGTCCTGGAGTATCCATTGCCGCAGTTTATACGTGACGCTGTCCTTATCATCCGTAGCATTATACTCAAATGAATTTGCCCATTTTGGAACCCTCATTCCGCTTACATTATAACTGGTTAGGGTAAACGTACTGTCGGTAGCACAATGGTCTCTTCCCAAAAAACTCTTAACACCATAGGTACTAAAAAGGAAATTTATACTCACCAGCAAGGGTATCAGGTAGAAGACAGCCGATATTCTTCGCAGTACAATGTAAACTATCAGCAGGATGTGGTTAATAACAATAACCACCGGAATAGCAAAAGTAATCAGCCACAAATGAAATTTTGCCGTGGGCGGAATATGGATGCTTAAATAAATGAGCGTGAAAATCGCTGCAACTACAAGATTAATATACTTCACAACTTTACATTCATTTAACGATACTTTATTAAAACGCTGTTAGTTAGCGTTTAGAAATTCGTGTCCATAACAGCCGTGGCCAATCTTTATTCATACAAGGTTTTTCAACCAACAGGAAGAAAACAACACTTATACCAAACACAAACAAAAGGTAAAAAGGTAATTGAATAATTAAATTCACAATATAGTGGTTTGTAATTCCGATATGTCCTACCATCCGCTCAAACAACTCCGCCATGGGCAGGTGTAGTAAGTAAATGGTATAGCACATCCCGCCAATGGAAACTATCCAACGGTTTCTAAAGAAGGTCAATACATGATGCGAACGAAATGTTCCATAAAACAAAAGGAAAAGCATTACCGGATAAAGTAAGCGGTTCACAAAATTGAAACTGATCAACACAAAAATTCCCACAATCCCAATGATGGCGAGCACATCAAAAACAAGTGAAGGGTTTCTTCCTCTCTCTTTCCACTCGTTTAGATAAAAATCGGTTAACAGAAAGCCGATGATAAAAAAATGCAAGTGGCTTATGATGAAGAATGACCAGGGGTACTTCATCCACCCGAAGTATTGCTGTATGCAAACCAACATCAGAATGAATACTATAAGCGCAATGCGTCTGGTCCACCGGTCCTTGATGCTAAAAAAGGCGTACGCCAGAAATGGAGCCAGAATGTAAAACTGCACCTCTACCTCAAGTGTCCACGCAACCGGGTTAATAGGCGACCAGATTTTATAGATCAGGTTGTGCAGGTAAACAATCGAGGCACCATAATGCGGCAACAATTCCTGAATCGAAGCATGCTGCAGCAGGAGCACAACAAAAAAGACCGTCATGGCAATAATGTACGGTGGCTCCAATCGTGTAAGCCTTCGCACGAAATAGTCTTTAAGTTTAACTTCACGACCTTGATGTAAACAGTACGATGCAAAAGGCAATGATAGAATAAACCCGCTGATGACAAAAAAAACGTAAATCCCCACATAGCCTCTCGATATCCAAAAGAAAAAAGGATCCGTCTCCAGCGATGGATCAAACTGAATGGATGAGTGACGTTGAATCCGCTGACTAAGATGATTAACAACTACCGGAAAGATAGCGAGAAATCGAAAGCCATCGATTTCTGAGATGATTTTTCCACCCGTAGTAATGCGCGACAGGCGTTCGGGTAATGTGCGCCAAAGAGAGAGCATCCAGCAACTATATTGTTTGACTCAGTAAATACACAAACCACGAAGTAGTATAATTTTGATTAATAAAACTAATAGATTTACTATCTAATTAGCGCTGATGAAAAAAAACACACGTGTCTGGCTGTTCTTACTGGTCATCACACTCCTCTTACGTTCTTATTCATTTTTGTTTTCCGTAATCGATTGGGATGAGTCTCTTTACCTGCTCATCGCTGAGGCCTGGAGTCATGGGTCTATTCCGTATGTAGAAATCTGGGACCAAAAACCTCCTGGCATTTATGCGTGTTACCTGGTGGCCAAGCTCGTGGGTTTTGGCGACATGTTACTGGGCATTCGTGTGATGAGTGTCCTCATGGTATCGGCATCTGCATTCCTGCTTTATAAAATTGCAGGAAGGCTACTTCCGTCAACAGGCTGGTTTTCGATTGCTCCTGCATTACTCTACATTATCTTTTCGTTAAACAATCAGGGGCTTGCCGCCAATACCGAAATTTTCTTTATCCCCTTTGTATTGGGAGGCTTCTACGCTGTACTCCGGTGTATCGACAACGATTGGCAATTCCACGAGCAACCTGGTACACTCATACTATCCGGGCTGCTCGTTGGCATCGCCTTTCAGATTAAATACCTTGTTGCCTTTGATCTCATTGCCCTGGCAGCCGCTATCGTGCTGCTTCAATGGTACCATAAAAAAAGTAAGGCTATCCTTTCGGTTGCAAAAATTGGAGCACTCATGGTAGCCGGATTTATTATTCCCACCATCGTAGTAGTGTTGTACTTCTATTATCACGGCCATTTACAAGATCTGCTCAATGCCACCCTAAGCGCTAATGTTCAACATCAGGCACACGGTGATTTCTCAATCGTAAAAACTGCCGGCAAGTTCTATCTTCAATGCAGAGATCAGATTCTTCTCTGGGGAAGTGTTGTGCTGGTTTGTTGGTGGCTTGTGTGGGGTAAACTCGATGGCGATAAAAAAATGATCGCACTCTTTCTTCTCGGTTGGTTGATACTTACTGTTACGAGCGCCTCGCTAACACGGAAATTCTATCCACACTATTTTCTCCAGGCCCTCCCACCCCTATGTCTTTTTTTCTTTATTACTTTCGATCAATTGCTGCAGGCCGTGCAACGCCAAACCAAAAGAATTGTTTATTCACTTTTGGTCTTGTTTATCGGTATCGTTACGGTGCTACCGGTTCTTGAAGATACTCTTCTCACGGTGTACTTCAGAAAAATCGCGGGCAATCCGTATTGGGGAGATTCCTCGGCCGAGATTGCGGACTACATAAAAAATGACCTAACAGGCGATGACTATATTTTTGTGGCTGGTGGTCAGCCAATCATTTACTATCTGTCAAAGGCAAAAATTCCAACACGCTTTCCCTATCCGCCATTCTTTCTGGACGACCACTTCAGGTTTGTTTCTGGCATTGACCAGGATGAGGAAATCAAATCGATTCTTACAAAGAAGCCAAGATTTATCATTACGCGAAAGCTCGATGACAACGTATTTTATCAATCGCTGGAACCATACCTTTTGCAAAATTACACCGAAGTAAATGAGGTTGATGGCAAGAGTATTTTCTTACTGAAAGAATAAAAAAGAAGCCGCTTTCGTTTTGAAAACGGCTTCTTAAAAACCTTTACGCGCTGTTACCTACTTGGCCAGCGCTTCTTCCAGGCGCATACCCAGAAGTTCTTCCAGTTTTAGCTTAACCTGTGCAAAGTTGTTCTCGGCAGTGATGGTTCTTATCTTCTTAACATTCTTATTATCCATGGCTGCATTATACTTATCAAGGGTAATCTCACCATTCTGAAATTTTTGTTCCTCCAATTTAAAAAGGTCGTCCGCATCATCGCTCGCTTGCTTCTCTATTTTATAAATCTCTACCAGCGAAAGATAGTCATGATACATCCCCAGCACCGTTGCCCTTACAAAAAGCTTTTGTCTATCTAAATTTGCTTCGGCAATACCCCGCTCTTCTTTAGCCTTGCGAGTCTCTTGAGAGACCTTCATAATTGTTCCGAATGGTAAGCTAACCCCCACATTGTATTTTGGCCAATACAAGCTTTGATTTGGATACTTTTCAGGATTTAGCGTAAACTCATTCATGTTTCCCTGGGCATAAAAGTTATTGAGCCATGACCAACGTTTAAGGTTCACTTCTGCATCTGCCGCCTCAATCTGGCGGTATGCTATTTCATTACCTGGGTAGTTCTTCCATGCCAACTGAACAAGCTTCTCCTCATCGGATAATGATGAAGGAGAACCTGGAACAATAATCTTGTTATAATCCACATTCTGTGCTACAGACACAAAACAGGATACAACCAAGGCTGACATTATAAACAACTTATTTACCATAGGGAGGAGATTAAAATTAAACATTAAATATAAAGAAGATTATCGTTCCCTATCAAATTCTATAAGTCGAATCATCAGCACATAAATACAATTATAAATCATACCGTTCGGCAACTGACCGGTGGCTACTTGGGCAAAGTGGGCAACGGTTATCGAAAAGAAAGCACATAGATAGGCCGCATACAAAATCTTTATCTCCGGATCTTTGGCCCGATAGAAAAAATGAATGCCCGTAAGCATGATAATAAACTTTACCGACAGGTTTAAAAACAATCCAATCCAGCCCATCTCCAACGCCAATTCCAGGTACCCGCTATCGGGTGGGAAACCGGCCAGCTCATGCCCGGGCGAAAACATTTTACCCGCTTCACCGGTGGTACCAATCCCCCCGCCTATTGGGTGCGACAAAATGTAGGGTTGTATCCTTGACCGGTTCCGGTCGCGTACCTGCATGGAAGAATCTTCATTAGGAAAAAATGCCGATCGTATTCGAATAATGGTTGGTGTGTAAATTGGTCCAAACAGTATAAAGACAAACACAGCCGCAAATACCATTGCCATTATCAATGTTCGCTGGTTGTTAATGGTCATCAAAACATAAAGGACCAGTCCTGCAGGTATCATGGCGTAGGCTGTTCGCGTTCCCGAAAATGCCATCGCCAGGAGCATTAATACACTCGTAATAGCAAGCCCGACTTTCGTTCGCAATGTATAGGGTCCGAGAATTAACACGATACAGAAAATCGCACTGAACGACATAAAAATTCCGGTAGCACTAACATTACCAAGAATAGAAAATTTCCTAAACCGTCCTTGAATAAAGTTTAGCGCATAAAGATCTTTTGTGCTGGTTACCCATTTAAGGTCCCACGGTGGCAACCCAAAAATTTCCTGATACAACCCGTAAAGCGCAGTAAATAAGGCCAGCCCCACCCAAAACCAAGTGAACAAACGGATGAACTTGATTGAATTGAATGAATAATAGCAGACGTAAAACGTTGCTACAAAACTAAAGATACCCCGAAGAGCCAGTTGCCACCCGGCAAGCGAAGTGTTATACGGATTAACGGCCTGCAGAAGCAAATACATAATCCACACCATAGCCGCGATAGCTATCTTGTGTTTATACCATCCTTCCCGCATTTCATTATGGAGAAAAGATTTTACGATAACGCCTACAGCAGCCGTAATAAGTAATATCTCAACCACCAGACCAACGGGCAATTCGTAGTTGTTTGTAATCCGTTTAATAAAGAAAATGAAGTAGGCTACAAACAAGGAACCGAGCAAGCCAAAGCGCGGAAATGAAAATGAAAAAAACGCAAAGGGTAATCCAATAATAACCGCAGCAATTATCCAGCTAATCTTATAATCCACATGCCCCATTACAAATGCCACCAGGCACGACATCACCACGGCACCGATGTAGGGAAAGTACTTACCGATCTTACTTTCCTTTTTCTTTGATGATATCAGTAAAG
>Ga0315910_10004686_pt1 | contig 11386 bp, 7 predicted proteins | sample EdamamesoilMG_FD_204470 | JGI IMG/M metagenome (GOLD analysis project Ga0315910, IMG submission 204470) | Garden soil microbial communities collected in Santa Monica, California, United States - Edamame soil | ecosystem: Environmental > Terrestrial > Soil > Garden | place: USA: California...
CGGTAACGAAACTGATAAAGGCAGGGCGGAGAATCGCCGCGTCACAGTGAAGATACTCGTCAACCGTGGTATTGCTCAGTAGCTAACAAACATTTAGGGGTGCGTCTTGGGCATCTTTGAGTCAATTACGTAGCTCCTGTTGATTCCGAGGTGAGGGTATTGAATAATATCTGGTGATGCACAGAAAATAAAAAGCCGTTACAGTAACGTAACGGCTTTTTATTTGGCTCCTCGGCTTCAGCGGTGGTATTCGTGTGTGGGCAATGGCACTGGTGACCGGCAGGGGCCGAAGAGGACGCGGCTTACGTCTTCCAGCATAGCTTTCTCACCGTCCAGATAGAGAGAATAGCGACCATCACTATATTTCTCCTGAGCAGCACTATCAGCGCGGAGCAGGGTGATCTGGTTGCCGTTTATCAGCACATTGGCACGTCGGGCGTCTGGCGACCGAGCGACCGAAAGAGTTCGATTGTTGGCGCATACGTAGTCAATCCGTTCCGGCAGTGTTGTGATCTCGACTGCGCCATAAGTATAAAGCGGTGCTGCCATCATGCATGTGAAGACAGTAAGCAGTCGCAGGAATGCGGATTTATTTTTGATCATCGTTTTTCATTCAACCCAAGTGACAATAACAGGCCTAGTTTATCAGAAACCTAATACACTTGAGCTGGCTAGCTACGATTTGACTACGTTGAAATTTGAATGAAAAAAGCCTCACATCTCTGCAAGGCTTTTAGAATTTGGCTCCTCGAGCTGGGCTCGAACCAGCGACACACGGATTAACAGTCCGTTGCTCTACCAACTGAGCTATCGAGGAATCGGTGAAGGCGTGATAATAAAGACTTAGGGCCATTTGGTCAATGACGAACCGGGGTCAAATCATGAAGAAATGGAAGCGTACATTGGTATGGGTGGGGGCTGTATTAGCGGTGCTGTTTTTTGTACCGTTTTTAATCCCGATGAACGCCTACATCAAACAGGCAGAAGAGCTTGCAAGCGCCAAGCTGGGAGTGCCTGTAAGCATAGATTCTCTTCGCATTGCCTTGTTGCCAAGCCCACGAATCAACGTAGGTAAAATCATGGTAGGCAAAAATAATGAGCTTAGCGTGGAACGCGTTTCTGTTGTTCCTGCACTTACTTCACTGTTTTCTGATACCAAAGTGATTTCCAGCGTGAAAATTAAAAAGCCGATTATCAAGAAGGCCGCGCTGGATATTCTTGCCAACCTGTCAAAACAACCAAAAGATACATCTAGTACTACCACCGTCACTATCCGCCGCATTAATGTTGAAGATGCAAAACTGGAATGGCCGGGCATGAACTTGCCGGAAATCAACGCAGATATAGCGTTAACGGCTGCAAATAAGCCAGAATCGGCGGAAATTGAGAGCGTGGATGGCAAGCTAAAGCTGGATTTGATACCTGAGGATGGCCGTCAATTGATAACACTGGTTGCCAAGAAATGGACATTGCCTGCCGGGCCGCCGCTACTGATTGATCAGCTACAGATGGACATGGTTTTGACTGACAGCAAGTTAGATATACCCAAAATTGATGCCGCACTTTATGGCGGCAAGCTGAGTGGCGATGCCAATTTAACCTGGGGAAAAGCTTTTAAACTGACTGGGAAAACCAAGCTGGATAACCTTGCAGTGCGCGAGCCGGCAAGGCTGATGAGCAAATCCACCCGCGTAAGCGGCCAGCTTTTTAGTAATGGCAGTTATATTGCCACAGCCAAAGAAGCGGGGCAGTTGGCCGATAACTTGCACGCAGATATTAAATTTAACGTAAAAGACGGCGTGCTTTACGGCTTTGACCTGGCAAAAGCGCCGATGATGTTATTAGGCCAAGGACAGGGTGGAGAGACTAAATTTGATGAGCTTTCCGGCTTACTCAATATATCAGGCAAGACTTATCGACTTGGCAATCTGAACGTGAAATCTGGCAGGATGTTGGCGACGGGCGCGGTAAAAATCAGTCCAAATAAAACTCTGGACGGTGAGGTTGACGTTGAAGTTAAAAACAGCCTGAATATTGCATCTATTCCCTTGCAAGTTTCGGGTACGCTGGATAGTCCGATGGTGCTGCCAACCAAGGCTGCGCTGGCCGGCGCCCTTGCAGGCACTGCAGTGCTTGGGCCAGCCGGCGCGGGAATAGGGCTTGGAGTGGCAGATAAAATCAAAGGCTTGTTCGGTAGCGACAAAGGCAAGAAAAACAAGTAAGCCGAAAATTACCAGCTTAATTAAGCTAGTGCGCTGGCAATCCTATCCAAGGCGTTTTGGAGGTTTTCCATCGAAGTGGCGAACGAGATGCGGAAGTAACCCTCGGTACCGAAAGCCGAGCCTGGCACCACGGCAACGCCTACACTCTCAAGCAGGTATTCAGAAAACGCCATATCGGTAGCTTCGGTAATTTTGCCTGCTTTGTGTAGTTTGGCGATCGCCTCGCGCGCATCCGGGAAAGCGTAAAACGCTCCGCCAGCCTTCAGGCACTTGATGCCAGGCATCCGATTAAATCTGGTGACTACGTAATCATGGCGCTTGATAAAAGCCTCGACCATAGGCTTGATGCAATCCTGTGGACCTTCCAGAGCGGCTTGCGCCGCTACTTGCGAAATAGAGGTGGAGTTTGATGTCGATTGCGATTGCAATATTTCCATGGCCTTGATGATATTCGCAGGTCCTGCAGCGTAACCTATGCGCCAGCCGGTCATAGAATAGGCCTTGGAAACGCCATTCAATACTACGCAGCGCGGTTTCAGTTCTGGCGTGGCATTCAGGATGTTGTAAAATTTCTCACCAGTGAGGTTGACGTGTTCATACATGTCATCCGTGGCCACCAATATGTTTGGATGTTGCTTGAGCACCTCACCCAGGGCTTTCAGTTCTGCCAGCGAATAAACTGAACCGGTCGGGTTGGAAGGCGAGTTAATCATGAACATCCGGGTTTTGGGCGTAATCGCCGCTTCAAGTTGCGCAGGCAACAACTTGAAGCCCTGTTCGATGCCACATTGGATAACGACAGGCTTGGCACTGGCTACCAGTGCGATATCTGCGTACGAGACCCAGTAGGGTGCGGCCACAATGACTTCGTCACCCGGATTGAGTACGGCCAGCGCAAGATTAAAAATGCACTGCTTGCCACCCACGCCGACGATAACTTCTTTTTCGGTGTAATCGAAGCCATTTTCTTTCTTGAATTTGGCGACGATGGCTTTTTTAAGTCCTGGAATGCCAGCCACAGGCGTGTATTTAGTGAAGCCGGCGTCTATGGCCTTTTTGGCTGCGTCCTTGATATGCTGCGGCGTATCAAAATCCGGTTCGCCAGCGCCTAGGCCGATGATATCTTTACCTTCCGCCTTAAGTTTGGCTGCATGCGCGGTAACTGCGAGAGTGGGTGATTCCTTGATGGTTTGAACGAGTCTAGATAATTCCAAAATCAAAATCCTTGGGTCGAATTGAGTTGGCTAAACCGCAATTTTACGCATAAAACCTACTCAACGAAACCCGGAATCTTAAGGAGCCCTTAATTAACACTCGGCTTTGCAGCTAGTAGCTTCTTCAAATTGCGCAGCCACATTTTTATCAATGGTTAGCAAGGTTAAATTAATTGCCCGCACTTCATTTTTATCACCCTTTTCTGCTGCGATAATGCCAATACGGAATAGAGAATCGGTATTGCCAGCATCAAGTGTGACAGACTTTCGATAAGCCACTTCCGCTTCAGCCTGCTTGCCTAATTTCTCGTTCGCAAGGCCAACTTCATACCAGGCTTCAGAATTATTGGGCTCAGCTTTTACCCAGCGGTCAGCAATTTCGGCCAATTTAGCCCAATCCTCACTGAGCTCGGGTACTGCCATTTGCATGAAAAACGGTTTTTTAGCTTCATCTGCCTCCCAGAACGCACCACCTGTAATAGGGAATGTTGTTTCTTTGGGCAGCTGCTCCAATTCAGCGAGCCACTCGATGGGCAGGGCGTAATAATAAGCAATCCTGCCTACAGTTTTGAATGTGCTGATACCAATTAATTGACCTTCGCTATTGTATAGACCGCTACCGCTTGCACCCAAAGCAAAGCGCGCTGTACTGCGAATGATATTGCCCCCATCCATGCTGTATAAGGACTTTACTACGCCAATGGAAGTCAAGGGACTGGGCGCGCCGCTGGAGTGGCCAATGGCGACAACTTCCTGTCCCTTTTTGAGCTCAGCGCCTTTGCCGAGCGCTGCTGCTTTGAACGGTAGTGTGTCAAACTCAACCAGACATAGATCGTGCCAACGATTTGCCTGCACTGAAATAATCTTGAATGTATCTTCACCTTGTGAAACCCATGGCTGTTTGGTTTCGTGAAAGATGTGGCAATTTGTCAGCACTTTTTTGTCGCCCACAACCACGCCGGAACCATAGGCCAGGTTGCCATCGGCCTTGTAACCACGTACCAGCACGGTCGAAAAAAATGAACTAAGCATTTTTTGTTTATCAAACGCATAAGCTTGAGTTGCGCTGAGTATGGTGAAAGCTAAAAATATGTAGCGCATGAGTATCCTTAAGGTTTTTTTATAACTTAGTATTGATGGCATCTTAATGACCTGAAATAGAGAGCGAAGTTCTAGGCTTGCCCTGCTAAAATGCAAAGTTAAACTAAATGGCGCTAAACGTGTTCGCTACTTTTCCCAACAGTAAATATCAGCTTTTTCAGCCCTTTCTGCCAGCTGGAGATCAGCCTCAGGCCATCGAAAAACTTACCGAGGGCATTCAGAAAGGTCTGAAATATCAAACGCTGCTGGGGGTAACGGGTTCGGGCAAGACTTTTACCATGGCCAACGTGATTGCACGTACCGGTCGCCCAGCGATTGTAATGGCACCTAATAAAACGCTGGCAGCGCAGCTTTATTCGGAATTTCGCGAATTTTTCCCTAATAACGCGGTGGAATATTTCGTCTCTTACTACGATTACTACCAGCCGGAGGCTTACGTGCCCTCGCGCGACCTATTCATCGAAAAAGATTCCAGCATCAATGAGCACATCGAGCAGATGAGGCTCTCAGCCACCAAGGCGCTTCTGGAGCGTGAAGATAGCATCATTGTCGCCTCTGTCTCGGCTATCTACGGTATCGGTGACCCGGTGGATTACCACGGCATGGTGTTGCACGTTCAGCAGGGCAGCAAAATGAGCCAGCGTGATGCAATTCTGCGTCTGGTGGGTATGCAATACGACCGCAATGACTACGATTTTGACCGTGGCTGTTTCAGGGTGCGCGGCGACGTGATTGATGTATTCCCGGCAGAAAACTCCGAAACTGCCGTGCGCATATCTCTATTTGACGACGAAGTAGAATCGCTCACCTTATTTGACCCACTCACCGGACAGATTTTCAATAAGGTACCGCTGTATACGGTCTATCCTTCCAGCCATTATGTGACGCCACGTGAGACTACCATACGTGCGATGGAAAAAATCAAGGTAGAGCTGCGTGAGCGCGCAGATTTTTTCATTAAAACCGGCAAACTGGTAGAAGCGCAACGCATAGAGCAACGCACGCGTTTTGATTTGGAAATGCTCAACGAAATTGGTTTCTGTAAAGGCATTGAGAATTACTCTCGCCACTTGTCAGGCCGTAGTGCAGGCGATCCGCCACCAACACTGATTGATTATTTGCCGAATAATGCGCTGATGATCCTGGATGAAAGCCATGTGACTGTGCCGCAGATTGGCGCCATGTATAAAGGCGATCGTTCGCGCAAGGAGAACCTAGTGGATTATGGCTTCCGCTTACCATCGGCGCTGGATAACCGGCCGCTTAAATTCGAAGAGTTTGAGAAAATTATGCGTCAATGCGTATTCATTTCAGCGACCCCGGCGGAATACGAGGCCACGCATGCCCAGCAAATTGTTGAACAAGTCGCACGACCCACCGGTCTGATAGACCCTGAGATTGTCGTTAAGCCCGCAGATACACAAGTAGATGATCTGCTCTCTGAAATTAATCTGCGAGTAGCTGTCGGCGAACGTGTGCTGGCTACTACGCTCACCAAGCGTATGGCAGAGGATCTGACAGACTACCTGGCCGAGCATGGCATCAAGGTGCGCTATTTGCATTCGGATATTGAGACTGTGGAACGCGTGGAGATTATCCGGGATTTGCGTCTGGGCGAATTTGATGTGCTAGTGGGCATCAATCTGTTGCGTGAAGGGCTGGATATCCCAGAGGTTTCCCTGGTTGCGGTTCTGGATGCCGACAAGGAAGGTTTCTTGCGCTCCGAGCGTAGCTTGATTCAAACCTCTGGTCGTGCTGCACGCAACATCAATGGCAAGGTAATTTTCTACGGCAATACCATTACGCGCTCAATGAAAGCGGCGATAGACGAAACTAACCGTCGTCGCAAAAAACAAATGGCGTTTAACCATGCCAATGGTATTGTTCCACGAGGCATTGCCAAGCGCATCAAGGATATTATTGATGGTACATACGACAAGGGCGAAGCCCAGCTTGAGCTTAGGGCTGCGCAGGCACAAGCAAGCTATGAGGCATTAAGCGAAAAGCAAATCGTCAAGGAAATGAAGCGGCTGGAGAAAGCCATGCACGATAGTGCCAAGAATCTTGAGTTTGAAAAAGCCGCAGACTACCGCGACCAATTAAAGAAGCTCAAAGTCAGGCTGTATGGCGCAGAGATACCTGACGATTTGGCTAATCAGAAGGTATAAACATTTAATAAAAAAGCCCTGAAAATCAGGGCTTTTTACATTAACGCATTAAACTTATTTTTGTGTTTGTACAATGACCAGCGGTTCGTCTTTTGGTGTTTCAGCCACTTTCTTTTGCCATGCTGCTGGTTTGCGCGCTGTGCGTGACGCCTTTGGTTCTGGCGCTGCCTGAACTTTAGCTGTATCAGACTTGGTTTCTACCAGTTGCAAGCCACTGGCAGCCAAATCAACCGGCTTTGCTGGTTTGCGAGGACGGGGAGGGCGAGGTTTTTTATCTGCCTTCTCTTTTTTGTCAGCCGCAGCTTTATCAGCCACTACGTTATCAGTCACAGTTTCAGCTTTAGCCGCTTTTGCTGCCTTCTTTTCTGCAAGTGCTGTATTTTTAGGCATAGTTTCAGTCTTCGCTTCTACCGCTGGCGCAGCTGATTCAACCCTGGTTCCCGTTATCGGTTCTGGTTGGGCAACCGTAGTGATATTCTCGTTAATAGTCTGTGAGTTTTGTGCTGGATTTTTGTTACCACGTGGGCCGCGATCGCGGCGACCACGACCTCCGCGGCGACTACGTGCCTCGCCTCCAGCATCGGAGGCGCTGGCTGGCATGGCTTGTGGCTTTTCGCGATCAACCTGTCCACGCCCATTTTTGTCGCCACGCGGTGCTTGCTGATGTTGACGTGATTGCTGCTGATGCCGGTTGCCGCTAGTGAGTTCGCCGGCGTTGCGCTCCGAATTATTACGTTCGGCATTACTTGTGCGCTCACCACCACGATTATTGCGATTGTTGCGATTACGGCCGCCATTGCGGCTGTCGCTGCGGCGCGGTGCTGTCTCTGTTGTAGACTCCGGTTTGCTCCCAGCACTCTTACCCAACCAATTTTTGAGCATTCCCAATAGTCCGGGCTTGCTGAACGCTGCCTTGGTGGCAATTGGCGCCGGGGAGGAGGGCGTAATGCCCTTAACCGCAGCTTCTACGCGCACCGCTTTTGGTTCTTGCTCGGCAACTGTTGATTCTTCTTCGGTTGGCATTTCTACCATTTGGTAGCTGGCGCGGGTAGTTTCTTCTGTAATGTCATCACTCTTGATGCGCGTGATAGTGTAGTTAGGCGTTTCCATGTGAATGTTGGGGATTAACACCACTTCAACCCCCATGCGCTCTTCGATTTTATGGATATCTGCGCGTTTTTCATTGAGCAGGAAGGTGGCGGCCTCAACTGGCAACTGTACTTGGATAATCGCGCTATTTTCCTTCATCGCTTCTTCTTGCGTAATACGCAAGATGTGCAAGGCGGTGGATTCTATTCCGCGAATATGACCGGTGCCATGGCAACGCGGGCAGGCAACGTGATTGGTCTCACCCAGGCTAGGGCGCAAACGTTGACGAGACAGCTCGAGCAGGCCAAAGCGTGAGATCTTGCCGGTTTGTACACGTGCGCGGTCGTAATGCAGGGCGTCGCGCAGGCGATTTTCAACTTCGCGTTGATTACGGGCACTTTCCATGTCAATGAAGTCTATTACCACCAGGCCCCCTAAATCGCGCAGGCGTAGTTGACGAGCAACTTCATCTGCGGCTTCGAGGTTGGTATTAAACGCAGTATGCTCAATGTCGCTGCCCCTAGTAGAGCGGCCTGAGTTTACGTCTACCGAAACCAGCGCCTCAGTATGGTCAATCACGATCGCGCCGCCGGAGGGCAGGCGCACTTCGCGTGAAAATGCGGTTTCAATCTGGTGTTCAATCTGGAAGCGTGAAAATAGCGGAACCTCATCCTGATACAGCTTCACACGCGCCACATTGCCAGGCATGACATGATTCATGAACTGCATGGCTTGTTCATAAATATCTGATGTATCAATCAGGATTTCGCCTATATCAGGCTGGAAATAATCGCGGATAGCGCGGATAACCAAACTGCCTTCCTGGTAAATCAGGAACGCCCCGGTCTGGATGGTGGACGCGTCTTCAACCGCTTTCCACAATTGCAACAGATAGTCCAAATCCCATTGCAGCTCTTCAAGATTGCGGCCAATACCGGCAGTACGCGCGATAATGCTCATGCCTTTTGGCACGTCAAGTTGCGCTAAAACATCACGTAATTCGTTGCGGTCTTCACCTTCAATGCGGCGAGAAACACCGCCGCCTCGAGGATTATTCGGCATCAGTACTAGGTAGCGGCCAGCCAGCGAAATAAATGTCGTAAGAGCGGCACCCTTGTTACCGCGCTCATCTTTGTCCACCTGGACAATGAGCTCCTGGCCTTCTTTGAGCACATCCTGAATACGCGCACGACCTGCGTCGGCATCATTACTAAAGTTGCTGCGTGAGACTTCCTTGAATGGCAGGAAGCCGTGTCTATCGGCACCGTAATTAACAAAGGCGGCTTCGAGAGAGGGTTCTATGCGGGTAATGACACCCTTATAGATGTTACTTTTGCGTTGTTCTTTACCAGCAGACTCGATATCGAGATCAACCAGTTTTTGTCCATCGACAATCGCGACGCGCAGTTCTTCTGACTGCGTTGCATTGAATAGCATGCGTTTCATTGTGTGACTCCCGCGCTCATAGCGGGCTTGCAGACCTTGCCGCGTGTAATGGCAGGTGGAGATAAGCTGGATATAGTGACGCGAACGCGGCCTGCGAGGGCGGCATTAGCGTTGCACGGGCAGCACCAAACCATAAGGTTTGTAGCAACAAGTTAAACACATCAACATCTGGCCATCTCAGGCCGTCCTTGCCAACTGTTATGATTTCTAGTTGTTGGGAAAGATTTCCAATACCGGGATTACGATATTAGTTTAAGTTTGTTTACAAATTTATTCGTAAACTGTCGGGTGTTAGTCTCAGTGCGTTTATTCTGTCCGATAGCTTTAACTCGGCTTAGCCAACAATATCGGCTAAAATTCCAGTTTTCCAGCAAATCTTTTAATTTTAAAAACCGGCCGTGTATTGCATTAGCAATTTGTCTGCGGCGGCTTGAGCGCAATTATTTATTACAAAAATCGCTACTTATTTTATTTGGCGAGCGAGATTAACCAAGGTATTCGTTTTCGAATAAGCGCTTAGCGCATTAATTCGAGGTTTACACAGTATAGGTGAGATGACTAATTTAAGCAAAGCAAGCGTGAGTATGTTGACCATTGATGAAGGCAGCGTGGGGCAGCGCATAGACAATTTTTTATGCAAAACGCTCAAGGGCGTGCCAAAAAGCCATCTCTATCGCATCCTGCGTAGCGGTGAAGTGCGTGTAAACAGCAAACGCATTGATGCGACTTATCGTTTGGTTATGGGCGATCTGGTGCGCATTCCCCCAATACGTACAGCCACTCAAGAAGAATTGCCAGTGAACAAAGCACCTATTAAGTCAAAATTTGAGCAAGCCATCATTTTTGAGGATGACGCTTTGCTGGTGATTGATAAGCCTGTGGGTTTTGCCGTGCATGGGGGCAGCGGCATCAGTCGTGGCGTGATTGAACAGTTACGCCTGGAACGGCCGCATGCCAAGTTTTTGGAGCTGGTGCACAGGCTGGATCGCGAAACCTCGGGCGTGCTGATGCTGGCCAAAAAACGTGCTGCGCTAATTGCGCTACATGACGCAATACGCAATAACCATACAGATAAGCGCTATATCATGCTGGTACACGGCAACTGGACAGAAAAGAAAAGGCGCGTGGTGTTGCCGCTACAAAAATATGTATTACCGAGTGGCGAGCGCCGGGTATCTGTGCAGGATGATGGCCAGGAATCTGAAACTGTCTTTTATTTGCGCAAAAGTTATAGCGAATTTAGCTTGCTGGAAGCACAGCTTATCACCGGACGCACCCACCAATTGCGGGTGCAACTCGCCCATTTGGGCTTCCCGATTGCAGGGGACGATAAATATGGTGATTTTGCCGTGAACAAGGCCATGCAGAAACACGGGCTTAGACGCATGTTTTTGCATTCGGCAGAAACCAATATTCGCCACCCAATATCAGGCGAGAAACTCAAATTAATAGCACCCATGCCCCCGGAAATGGAAAAGTTTCTCAAGCGGCTGGAGTTTGAAAATAGAGCCGGGAAAAAACAGACAGATGCCTAAACGTTTTGACCTCATCGTATTTGACTGGGATGGTACGCTGGCAAATTCAACCCAAATGATTACCGATTGCGTGCGTGCAGCCAGCGCTGATGCAGGGCTGGCAGTGCCAGAACCAGCCGTCGCCAGCCATGTTATAGGTTTAGGTTTACAGGAAGCGATAGACGTACTATTTGATAAAATTAGTGAAACCCAACGCCAGCAATTGGCTGACCGTTATCGTTATCACTACCATATGCGTGACGAAGAAACTCCGCTGTATGATGGCGTGTTAGAGGCTATCGGCGAGCTTGAAAAACAGGGGTTTATGCTGGCAGTGGCGACAGGAAAGGGCAGAAATGGTTTGAATAAATCTTTAGCGCGCAGTGGTCTGGAAAAATATTTTCACGCTACACGTTGTATGGATGAATGCTTCTCCAAACCACACCCACAAATGTTACTGGAACTGATGGATGAGTTGGGCGTCATGCCTGAGTGCGTGCTAATGGTGGGTGACACCAGTTTTGATTTGCAAATGGCACAAAATGCCAATGTAGCAAGCGTAGCAGTAAGTTACGGCGCACATCCATTGTCTAACCTTTTACCACATGCACCGCTAGCGCATTTTGATAAGT
>Ga0315910_10004687_pt1 | contig 11386 bp, 10 predicted proteins | sample EdamamesoilMG_FD_204470 | JGI IMG/M metagenome (GOLD analysis project Ga0315910, IMG submission 204470) | Garden soil microbial communities collected in Santa Monica, California, United States - Edamame soil | ecosystem: Environmental > Terrestrial > Soil > Garden | place: USA: California...
TGGCGGCGCAACCGGCCGCCCACAGCGTGGTGAACAACCTTGCCGCGCGCTCCGCATCGATCGCGGGCTGGGCATCGATGACGCGGTGTCCGAGTTCCTCGCAAAGCGAAACCGCATCGCTCAAGGCGTCGACGCAGTCGGCATGCAAGGGCGCCGTGGTTTTCATGCCGACGGCGATGCGCAGGGGTCCGGGGTCGGTCCCGACTTCCTCGCGAAACGGCCGCAGGCGGGGCGGCGAACTCCAGGGGTCGCCTGGCTCGGCGCCTTGCGTGGCGTCCAGCAGCGCCGCGCTGTCGCGCACCGAGCGCGTGAGGACGTGTTCCGCGACCAGGCGCGCATGGACATCCATGCGATCCGGTGGCGCCGGATTGCGCGCCCGCGATGGCTTGAGTCCGAATACGCCGCAACAGGCTGCGGGAATGCGAATGGATCCGCCGCCGTCGCTGCCGTGCGCCAGGGGGACCATCCCGGCAGCCACCGCGGCAGCCGATCCTCCGCTGGAACCACCCGGGGTGCGGGCAAGGTTCCAGGGATTGCGGGTTGCGCCGAAGAGTTTCGGCTCGGTGGTCGGCAGTAATCCGAACTCGGAACAATTGGTCTTGCCCAGCACGATCAGCCCGGCGTGCCGGTAACGTTCAACCAGCACGCTGTCGTTAACGGGGACATGGCCCAGGAGCAGCCGCGAACCCGACGCCATGCGAACGCCGGCGCAGGCCGATGCGCTGTCCTTCACCAGGAAGGGCACGCCCGCGAACGGTCCCGGCCCTGGCGCTGCCGCCGCCCGCTGCAGCGCCTCGTCGTACATGGGCGTGACGACGGCATTGATGGAGGGATTGAGGCGATCGATGCGCCGGATGGCGGCCTCCACCAGTTCGGTCGCGGAGACCTGCCGGCGCCGCACCAGCGCGGCTTGCGCCGTGGCGTCCATGCCGGAGAAGTCATCCGGCGCCGCGCACCCCGGGCCCACGCTATGGGGCGCCATCATCGTCGTCGACGAAACTCAGCAGCCCTGCACCCGCGAGGAAGAACAGCAGGATCGCCAGGAGCGAGAGCCTGGGATTGCCGGTGGTTGCGGTGACCACGCCGACGACCGCGGGGCCGAGCACCGCGGCGAGGCGTCCCGACATGTTGAAGAAGCCGAAGAACTCGCCCGCGCGCCCGGCCGGAAAGAGCTGTGTGTAATAGGAGCGCGACAGCGCCTGCACGCCCCCTTGCACGAGGCCGATGGTCGCGGCGAGCGCATAGAATTCCCAGAGCTCGGTCATGCGGAAACTCCAGATCGCGGCCAGGCCATACGCGGCGACGCCCGCGTAGAGGACGGGCTTGGCGCCGATCCGGTCGCCGAAGTAACCGAGCAGGAGCGATGCAGGGAAACCGATGAACTGGGTTACCAGGAGTGCCGTGACCAGGTCCGCAGGCTTGAAGCCCAGGTCCATGCCGTAGTCCACGGCCATGCGGGCCATGGTGGTCACGCCGTCGATGTAGCACCAGTAGGCGAGCAGGAAGATCCATACCGCGCGCCGGCTGCGCAACTCGCGAAAGGCCGTGCGTAGCCTGACCAGCATTCCTGCGGCGAGGTGGCCAAGGGGCGCTTTGATCCCGACACGGTCTTCCCTCACGTTGAGGAGAAGGGGGAGGGTGAATACCGCCCACCACACGGCCACGGCAAGGAACGAAAGCCGGATGGCCTGGCTGCTGTCCGCCAGCCCAAGATGCGCCGGCCAAACTGTGGCGGCGACGGTTGCGGCGAACAGGAGCCCGCCGCCGAGATAGCCCAGTCCGAAGCCCAGCGCCGAAATCGAATGCAGCGGCCTGGATCCCGCCACGTCGGGCAGCAGAGCGTCGTAAAAAATATTCGATGCCGCGAAGCCGATCGAAGCCACCACGAACAGCGTAAGCGCCAAGGCCACGTTGCCACGCCCCACCAGCGCGAGTGCGGCCGTCGCGCAGATCGCGACCGCAGCGCAGGCGGCCAGGCTGCGTTTCTTCGTTCCATGCCGATCCGCCATGGCGCCCGCCACGGGGGCGACCACCGCGACGAGAATGGCCGCGACCGCGTTGGCGATGCCGAGTAGCAAGGTGCTGTACGTCACGTCGCTGGTGGCGGTCCAGTACTGCTTGAGGAACACGGGGAAAAACACGGAGACCACGAGCAGCGCGAATGCGGAGTTTCCCCAGTCGTAGAGCGCCCAGGACAGGATGGCCTTGCGTTCCGCGTCGGGGCGTGTGCTCACGGTCAGAACTTCCGGGTCACGGAAAAGGCGATGAAATCGCGATCCGAGTAGCGGTCCGCATTGCTCCCCTTGTCGAACCAGGCCCGCCACGAAAGGCGCGCAGTCAGGCGATCGTCGAAGCCGGCTTCAATCGCGGCGATGCCGGATCGGGCGCCTTCCAGCAGGGTGCCGAGCGTGATCGGCGCATTGCCGTGCACGTCCTGGATCCATGTCAACGACGGCGCCAGCATCTTCAAGCCCGCGACATCCGCGAATTCCATGCGGGTGTAGAGGCGGTAGCCCCAGGCGCTGCGGCTCGCGAAGCCGTTGCGCGCATCGCCGTCTTCGTCCGGACGCACCGTCACGCTCGCGTCGAGGAATTCAGGCTTGAAACCGTGGATGAACAGGCCGCCGGCTTCCGCGGAGGCATACCACTTCGAGGCGCCCGCAATCGACGGCAGGCCCTGGATGACCGACACAGCCCACTGGGACACGTCGAAACGTTCGTATCCGGCCAGTTCCGTATCGAAGAAGCGGCTGGCGTTGGCAGGGGTGATGCCGCCACGCGCGGCGATGAGCGGGTTGGCATTGAGAGCGGCCAACGTCCCCGCACACAGCGGCGTGACGGGAACGCACGTGGCGATGGCCGCCGCGGGCGCCAGGCCCGCGGTGATGAGCAGCTGGTCGTCGATCTGCAGGGGTTGGTCGAAGCGCCTCGAATAATCGGCGCGCAACTGGGTGTATTGCGCAGGCTTCATTCGCAGGGAGGTGCCGGCGATGTTTACGTCCTGCGGATATTCGAGGTAGTAGTTTCCGCTGGAGGTGTAGTCTCCGGCGAGCAGGCCTGCCAGGGTGCCGGTGTGCACGCTGACGATCGGCTCGCGGGCATGCACGCGCATCGCATAGGCGGCCAGCGTCGTTTCGGTCATGCCCATCTCCGGGGTCTCGACGCGCAGGCCGAACTGGCCGGCGGAAGAGGGCATGCGGTCGGGTCCGCGCGACACCCTCGAGCCGAACGGCGTCGCGGGCGTCACCACCGACGCATCTTCGTCGGGCACGGCGGGCGAGCCTTCGCCCAGTTGCAGGTACTTCGAGCCAGGAGAGTAGTAGTCGTTGGCGCTGAGGAACGTGCCGGCGGCTTCCGGCTCGGTGGGTTCGAATCCGAACAGCACGAATCCGGTGAACACCCATTTCTTCGGCGTCACCACTTCCGCGGACAGCATCGGCAGGGCGACGACGAGGTCCTTGGTCGTATTGCCCGGCTGGTAGCGGCGCGACGCCGCCACCGGATTGACGGGTGCGATGCTCTGGCCGAAGGCGGGACTCTCGCTCCAGCGCAGGCGCTGGTTGCCCAATCGCACGTTCATGCGCGTTTCGTCGAAATCCAGCTTGACGCCGAGAAAGGCGTCGTTCAGGTAGAGGCCTCGCGCCACCCTTTCGCGGGCCTCGTCGTTGAGATCGTGGAAGTCCGTCTGGTGGTCGGCATTGATGAAGTCGTAGAAATAGACGGCTTCGAGGCCGACTTCCATTCGTTCGGTGCTTCCGCTCACGGTGGTCCGGCCCTGCACGGCGAGCGAAGCGAGGCCGCGGCCGTAGTTGAGGTTGCCGTCATCGAAGTTCACCGATTTGCCGGTGCCCCCGTTCCCGCCGCCGACCAGGCCCGGGTCGCGCTGCCCGACTCGGCTGATCCCACCCACGGAAAATTCCTGATCGAATCGCGGATGAAAACCGGCTTCCGGCGCGGATGGGTCGGCCGCTTGCGCGCCTGCAAGCGTCGTTGCGGCCAGCACCATGCTGCCAAGGCCCTTGCTCAGATGCATGGCATTTCCTTCACGGCAGTCCACCGCGGAAACACGGACATCATTGCGGGCTGCGCAATTGCAGCATGCGCAGCAACCCGAGAACGCCGGCGGCTGCAAGCAGGTGCTTGACGGTGTGGCCGCTGACGATGCCGCCGAATCCGTAGATCCAGGCATCGAGCGCTTCCGCTGCCTTGGCCGCCGCATACAACGCCAGCACGCCGAACATATAGTGTCCGTGCGAATAACGCGAGCGGAATTTGATGACAATGGCAAGCACCGCCGCAAGCGATCCGAATTGCATGAGGACATAAGGCGCGAGGTTGCCCGTGGCGGCCCACCACGCGATGCTGCCCCCACCCAGCAGGAGCAGCGGCGCCAGCAGCCGGAGGCCCCATTCCTTGTGGATGCGCTCGGAGACCGTTGCCGCCAGCAGCGCCGCGAACCCGAGGCTCATCGGCAGGCGGTCCCAGACCAGGCGCGCATCGTCGGGAGACAGGTGATACCAGGCAGAACCGATTGCGGTGAGCACGATCGCTGCAAACAGTGCCCACCAGGGTCCCGACTCCGCGGGCGCAACGAAGCGGCTGGATCCACCGGCGTGCCGGTCCCGGAGCAGGAATGCGAGACCCGCCACGCCGGCCACGAGGAAGCCAAGGTTGGAAAGCGTGTCGCCGGCATTGGCGATCCCCAGCAGGGTGCGGCCATCGGCGAAGAGGTGATACGCGGGATCCTGGACGATGCGATAGCCCATTCAGTCCTCCAGGCCCGAAGGCACGGTGTTGCGGAGCGCGGTCGCAGGCTGTGCGGCCAGGCGCATGCGGACGGATTCGGTTTCGGGGGAAGGCCGCACGCCCAGGATCGCGGCAAGCAATTCCTGGCAGCGCCGGTAGGCCCTGATCGCCTCCGCGGTCTCGCCCAGCTCGACGTAGCAGGCCATCAAGCGGCGATAGAGCGGCTCGGCGAGGTTGTCCAGTTCCAGCGCACGCGAATAGAGATTGGCTGCGTGTCGCCACTGCTTGCACTGCTCGAGCCGGGCGCCCAGTTTCATGACGGTCCGGCGGAATTTCTCGCGCAGGCGATCCCGGAAGGCGAGGGCCCAGATTTCCTGGGTGTCCTCCGCAAGGAAATGGCCGGGATACGCGCGCAACAGTGCCTGCGCCAGGGCAATGCAATCCGCGGCGCGGCCCGTGTCGACGTCGGGACAGGCGTCGTCGATTTCCTCGACCAGGGCTTCGAAGCGCCAGGTGTCGGTTTCGCACAGGCGCGGATCGAGCGACAGCTTGTGGTCCGAAAGGCGCAGCGCGCCTGGGATGCCAAGGATCCTGCGCAACCGGTGCAACGTGATCTCGAAGGCCGAGCAGGCCGCATCGCCCTCCAGTTCCGGCCAGAGAATTCCGGCGATGGTGTGCGTGTCGACTGCGCGCCCGCCTTCGGCGGCCAGAACCTTGAGCAGGGAGAGGGGCTTGCGCGGCGCCTTGCGGCCGTATGCGACCCCCAGCCCATTGCGCACGATCAGGAAGCGGCCGAGGAACTGGACGCGAATGGGGCGTTCATTTCCCGCCGCCGCGCTGTTCGCGGTCCGGGCTGCGTTCGCACGCAGGCCCGGAGCGGCGGGAGACCTGGACTTGTCCATGCGCAAGCTGGGCAATTGGGTTGGCGAAATGAGCGTGGACTGCATTTCAAGTCGTCGGCAGCGAGACGCGGCTTTGCGAAGAGGTCATGACGCGGCCCGTTTCGCCGGCCATCCACGGCCGCTCCATGTCCCAGAATTCGGGCGAGCGCTTGCCGGACTTGATCGCTTCCGCCGCCAGCACCATGAGGGTCGCGACGACCTTTTCCTCGCGCAGCAGCTTGTAGTCGATGGCGGCCCAGTCGATGACTTCGTCGATCGGGTGGCCGTCGATGTCCGCCGCATAGGGCTCGTGCCAGCCGCGCTGGCCGGGACGGAACGTGGTGGCGATGCCGGTCTGCTTCGCGGCGACCTTGAACGGTTGCTCGCCGGGATGCCGGTATACGACCGCGAGAAGGATCTGGCCGCGCGTCAGGGCGTACTGGTAATTGCCGGTGAGGACATAGTTCTTGGACTTGGCTTCCGGCATGCCTTGCGAAACCAGCAGGCGTTGCAGCGCGCTGTTCGCTTCGAAGATGGCTTGCGAGCGGTAGCGGCCGTACAGGCCCGGCTGGTCCTGGATCTTCCCGGACTGCGGGTCGACGCGCTTGTCGTCGATGGAGACGCCGAACGTGGCCTTGTAGGAATCGTCGAGCGGGACCGCGTTCGCCTGCAGCAGGCCCTTGTTGAGGTCGGTGAGGCCGGTGCCCAGCGTGTAGGGCAGGAAGGCGAGGCCTTGCGCGACGCCGGCGACGATCATGAACGGCGACAGGAACAGGTTGCGCAGGCCATAGCCGAAGGTGCTCGACGCCACCTTGCCGTCCTGGACACCCGGTGCGGCGCAGCCGCCGAGGGTGAGCGACGCGGACAAGACAAGAAGCAGGATGCGGTTCGCGGATTTCATGGTGGACTCCCTGGGTTGGTTGCTGGATCCCGTTCCGGCCCTTCAGCCGGGTGTCGGGTGCATCTCCCTTATTGCAGCGACCATGCCAACCGGAGAGATCATTGATTTATAAACGAATAAAGGATTTTTCGTCCCCACGATCCGACAATTGACTGGCATTCAATGAATAGATGACCTACATTTAATGAATGTCTGTCCCTAAACTCACGGCTTCCGACCGCAGTTTTTTCGCCGACCTGGGCGGGGTCGTTTTCGGCAATCCGTTCAGCGAGGAAAGGGATGCGGCGATCGTTCGCCTGGCGCCTGGCGCCAAGCCCGGCGACCTCACCAACGATCCGGGGGCGCTCGCCCGCGTCGTGGGGCCCCGGCTGGAGCCCTGGTTACGGGATGGATTGCCCGCCGTGCAGGGGCTGTCGGCGTCGGACCGGGAACTGCTGGAACCCGCCCTCCTCTATGTGGGGTACCACCGCAACCTGGCGCAACTCGATGCGCACATCGAGAAGCAGGTGCAGCAGGGCGGCGCGCCGTTGAAGGTGGGATTCGGCGAGGACGCCATTGCGCTCCTGGTGCGCGGGGGTTTGCCGGAAGAACGCGCCGCTCGCTACTTCGCTTTCTATTTCCAGTTGCGGCGCGCGTTCTACTTCATCCACCGCGGGCTGGCCGGCAATTGCCCGTCGATGCGCCGGCTGCGCAAGGACCTCTGGAACAACACCTTTACCCACGACATGCGCGGCTACGAAGCGGCGTTATGGAACCGGATGGAAGACTTCTCCACGCTGCTGCTCGGTGAAACAGGCACCGGCAAGGGTTCGGCGGCGACGGCCATCGGGCGTTCGGGCTTCATTCCCTACCTGCCGGACCAGAGCCGCTTTGCCGCGAATTTCACCGACACGTTCATCGCGATCAACCTCTCGCAGTACGCGGAATCGCTGATCGAGTCGGAGTTGTTCGGCCATCGCAAGGGCGCGTTTACCGGCGCCATCGACGGCCACGAGGGGGTGTTCACGCGCTGCAGCGCGCATGGCGCCCTGTTCCTCGACGAGATCGGCGAGGTTTCGGTGCCGGTCCAGATCAAGCTGCTCAACGTGCTGCAGGAACGCCAGTTCATGCCGCTGGGCGGCCACGAGAAAAAAACCTTTTCCGGGCGCGTCATCGCCGCCACCAACCAGCCGCTCGACAGGCTGCGCGCCGACGGGCGGTTCCGCCAGGATTTTTTCTATCGCCTGTGCTCGGATGTCATCGAAGTGCCGACCCTGCGCCAGCGGATCGCCGAATCGCCCGCCGAACTCGAATCGATGGTGGCGGTGCTGGTCGAGCGGACCGCGGGCGCGCCGTCCGCTGAAATCGTCGATTCGGTGCTCGAAGCCCTCGGCAAAGGCCTGCCCGCGGACTACGCCTGGCCCGGCAATGTCCGCGAGCTCGAGCAGGCCGTGCGTCGCATCCTGCTGACCGGCAAGTACGCCGGGGAATTGCCGCGTCCGGCGCGGTCGATGGAGGAATCCCTCCTCGGGCAACTGCGCGCCGGGGAACTCACGGCCGACGGCCTGCTCGGGAGATACTGCGCCCTGCTCTATGCCCGGTTCGGCACCTACACGGAAGTTTCCGCGCGCACGGGGCTGGACTGGCGCACCGCCAAAAAGCACGCGGAGGCCGCAAAACCGGAATAGCGTTTTGTCGGATAATGCCGGCTCCGCGGGGCGATTTCCGAACCCATCCTGCCGCCCCCCGCCGCCGACGCCCGATGCGTTGCGTTCACCTGGAAGATCGAGATGTATCGCCTGCCGCCGTTCACCAAAGCCCTGATCATCGCCAACGTCATCGCGTTCCTGCTGCAGATGGTCGCGGGGAACGCCATGCTCATCTGGTTCGCGCTGTGGCCCGGCGAAGGCGGCGGGCTCGCCAGCCTGCCGCTGATGACGCCCTGGACGCTGGTGACCTACAGCTTCCTGCATGACACCCACAACTTCCTGCACATCAGCTTCAACATGCTCGCGGTCTGGATGTTCGGCGGTGAACTGGAGCGGGCGTGGGGCGCCCGGCGCGCGGCGGCGGCCTACTTCGCGAGCGTGGTCACCGGCGGCATTGCCCAGATCATCGTGGGGGCCATGTTTGGCGAGGGGGGCGGTCCGGTCGTCGGCGCATCGGCCGGCGTGTTCGGCCTCCTGCTTGCCTATGCGCTGGTGTTCCCCAACCGGCGCATCATGCCGCTGTTCCCCCCCATTCCCATGCCCGCCCGCGTATTCGTGCTGCTGTATGCGGTGCTGGAATTGGTGTTCGGCGTCACCGGCATGGTGTCCGGCGTGGCGCATTTCGCCCACCTCGGCGGACTGGTCGGCGGCTGGCTGGTCTACAAGTTCTGGCGCGCCCGGCCCGGAACGTGGGGAAGGTAGCGGGCACACGCAGGCGCACTGAAATTTTCCAATCACTGTTCGAAGGAAGATCCATGAAACTGAACAACCTCCACATCGCGGCGCTGCTGGCCGTCGTTTCCATCACGCCGTCCATCGCGGCGGAACCCAAGAGCGAAGACCAGAAAGTGCTCTATGCGATCGGCCTCGCCGTGAGCCAATCGCTCAACGATTTCGGTCTGAGCGAGGCGGAACTGGAAGTGGTCAAGTCCGGCATCACGGACGGGACGCTCAAGCGCCCGAACAACATCGACCTGCAGGCCTACCTGCCCAAGATCCAGCAGCTGGCCCAGGCCCGGATGGCCACGGTCGCCGACAAGGAGAAGAAGGCAGGCGCCGCCTTCGTGGCGAAAGCCGCGGCGGAACCGGGCGCGAAGAAAACCGAATCGGGGGCGATCGTCATTCCGATCAAGGAGGGTAGCGGCGCCAGGCCGGCCGCCACCGACAAGATCACCGTGCACTACCACGGCACGCTGGTCGACGGCACGGTGTTCGACAGTTCGGTCAAGCGGGGGCAGCCGGCGACGTTTGCCCTCAACGGCGTGATCAAGTGCTGGACCGAGGGCCTGCAACAGGTCAAGGTCGGCGGCAAGGCCAAGCTGGTCTGCCCGGCCGACGTTGCCTACGGCGATCGCGGCTCGCCGCCGAAGATCAAGCCCGGCTCGACGCTCGTGTTCGAAGTGGAATTGCTCGAGATCGCGAAGTAAGGCAATCCCGGCGCGGCCGCCTGCCCGCGGGCAGGCGGAACCCTACTTGCTGTGGCGCTCCGGCGTCTTGAGCGGGCCCAGCACGGGCTCGTCATCCGGCTCGGCGTCGTGGTAGGCGACGCGCAGGGCTTCGTCTTCCGCATCGTCCCAGGCCTTGGCCGCGCGGGTGTCGTAGCGCACGCGGCTGCTTCGCTTCATGACTGCATCGTAGGCGCGATCGACGCTGATGCCGCGCTTCCCGATGAGGGCCACGGCCGCGGCGCAGCCTGCCTTGATGTCCTCTTCCGGGGCATGCGAATCGAATATCCAGAGTTCCATTGTTTCCATCGTCCTGTTCTGCCTGTATGACTGCCGTCGCGATGTTCGGTTCGGCGGCTACTGAAAATCCTGCTTGAATTCGCGCGGTTCCGCCGGCGCCGTCGCGACGTCGAAATATACCCGACCGATCTCGCGTTCGTCCGTCGTTTCCACCTGCAACTTCCACTTTCCGGGCTGGTAGTTCGACTTCATGCCGTAGCCGCGGAAACCCTGCGCGCGACCGCCCACGATGTTGATCGGGATCGAGTCATGGAGGCGCCATTTGCCGGACGCATCCTGCCAGTACCAGCGCATCAGCACCTGGTCGGCGAAGCGCGTCGGCGAAAAGATGCGAAAGAAAACAAAAATGCGGTCGCCCGGCTGGGCGTCGAACTGCTGGTCGCCATTGTCCCAGAATCGCCAGAACGGCCTCTGGTGGCTCAGCACGAACCGGTCCGCCTGGCGCTCGACGTTGTGGTAGACGCCGATGAAGGGAATGGAAAGCGGCACGGGCGGGATGATGCGAACCACGTAGAGCGCGAGGAAAACGGCCAGCACGATGCCGAAGGGCACGATCATCTGGCGCCGCGCCTGCAATGCGCGGCCGGGTGCGTGGATCAGGATGCGGCGATAGAGCAGGGCCATGGGGATGCAGCCGACGATCATGGAGAGCATGAAGACGATCATGCCGATCGAGCCGATGAAGACCGGGACCACCGCCGCGGTGAATGCAAGGCCGCACAGGCTCAGCAGGGCGAACTTGAATGCCAGGCCGAGCTTCTTGAAGCGCTCCGATTCGTTGATCACCAGCAGCGCGGCCAGCACCAGCAGGAATCCGAAGGAGACGAACAGCGAAGAGCTCTTGAAGAAGAACAGCGTGTACAGGCTGAGCAGGCTGCCGAGGAAGAAATGCACGATCGCCGTGCGGTACTGGTAGTAGGCGCGCTTCAGCCCCGAGACGCCCGACAGGTCGCGATGCGGCTGCCCATCCTCGAAGAACATCTGCAACAGCGCCGCGGTGATGATGATGAGATAGGCCACCTGCTGGCCGATCGTGATCCAGGAATCGATGCGATCGAGCGTGAGCACGTCGAACAGGAAACCGCCGACGAACGACCAGACCGCGATCTTGCGTTCGTTGCGGTCGTAGTAGAGCTTGAGGCGATCGAGCCGGCCTGTCGCGGCCGCGGTTTCGGGTGTGCTCATCGGCTATGGAGCTATTTCACCGTGAAGCGGGATTCGTGGAGCGTTGCGCCGGCGGCATCCGTGACGATGACGGTCCAGTCGCCGGCAATGTGCAGTGTCTTGCTCGCCCAGGTCCGCCACGGGCTCGACCGTATCCTGAGCCCGATCGGAAACGCGAGGTCGTTCACTTTCCAGGTGACCGTCAGCAACTGGTCGGTTGCATCTTCCACGCGGAACCAGAAATAGGCCCGCTGGCCCGGT
>Ga0315910_10004688_pt1 | contig 11385 bp, 9 predicted proteins | sample EdamamesoilMG_FD_204470 | JGI IMG/M metagenome (GOLD analysis project Ga0315910, IMG submission 204470) | Garden soil microbial communities collected in Santa Monica, California, United States - Edamame soil | ecosystem: Environmental > Terrestrial > Soil > Garden | place: USA: California...
GCCCGCCGCAAACCCGGCAGCTTGCATGAACTTCCTGTCGATCACGAAGGCGCCGATCGCGCCGAGCATGAGGCCGCCGAGGATCGAGCCTCCGCCGAGCACCTCGAGCCCGTGATAGAGGATGCCGACCTGCCCGAGCTTGTCGAGGCCGACCGCCGTCGCGCTCGTCCCCGCCGCGCCGAGCGCGTTGTCGATCAGGAGCTTACCCCAGGCGGCAAGGTGCGGCATGAGCGCCAGAATGATGGCGGGGGCGTGCTTCTTCGGCGTCTCCTCGAACGCCTGAGCACCGATCAGCATGCCGATGTAAAGGAGGATCGGTGAAATCGCGACCACCGGAATCAGCGAGCTCATCAGCGAGATGATGCCGAACCACGCGAGCACGATCACCGTCACGCCGGTCGCGGCCGAGTAGCCGATGCGGCCGCCCATCGCCTTCCAGCCCGGGTGACCGATATAGACGGCGTTGATGAACGGGTTGCCCATCAGACATCCGATCAAGCTGACGACACCGTCCGCGGTGAGCACTCGCGTCGTCGGGTAGCTGTCCCCGGCCACGGAGGCGCTCTCCACGTTGTCCAGCGCTTCCACGAGATCGTAGATGCCGAACGGAATCGCCGTCACCAGGATGACGCCGATGAACTCGAAGCCGCCGAAGACGTGCCCCACGGCCGGAATCGGGAACGAGAAGCCGAAGTTCGCCACCGAGTCCCCGAGCTTCTCGAGGCTCATGCCGCCGTAGTTCAGGCCGAGCGCCGTCGACCCCCAGGCGATCAAACTGCCGGCGCCGATGGCGACGAGACCTGCCGGGATGCCCTTGAAATAGCGAACCCCGCCGAACCAGCTGGCGAGGATGATCGCGAAGCAGGTGATGCCGATGACGGGCGTCGTGAACATCTCGAGCGACGGCCGCATCGAGATGAACGCGACCGAAACGCCGGCCAGCGTGCCGAGCAGCGCGGCGCGCGGGGTGATCTTGCGGATCAGCGGACCCGCGAAGCCACCCAGCATCAGCACGAAGCTCTGGATGAACACCCAGGTGAGGCCGGCCTCCCAGCCCTTGAGCGGGTCACCCGTCTTCGAGGCGATCGGGAGCATGATGACGAACGTCACCACGAACATGTGCGGCACGCTGATCCCCGACGGCAGCGCGCACACGTCGGTGCGGCCCGTCTTCTGCGCGAGCTTGTAGGCGAGCCACGCGTAGTAAATCGTGCTCAAACAGAGCATCAAGCCCGTCGCCGGGAGGATGCGGCCGAAGACCAGATCGTCCGGCATCTTCAGCACGAACCGCATCAACCCGGTGAGGACCAGCAGGTTGACGAGGATGTTGGTGCCAAAGCCGAAGAACGCGTTGAAGTCACCAGGGGTCCAGATCTTGGGTTTGAACGTGGTGGTCATGATCGTGCTCCGTTCGTCGTGAGGGCTAGCCGAGCGCTGCCAGGATTTTTCCGGAATCGGTGACCCAGCCGAAGATCCCGCCCTGCGCCTTGATCATGCGCAGGCCCACCTCGTGGAACTCGGGAAAGTACGAGCCGCAGCAGTCCCCCGGAACGATCGCGCGGTAACCACGATCGTTCGCTTCGCGCACGGTGGTGTGCACGCAGACCTCGGTCGTCACGCCGCAGACGACCAGGTACTCGATGCCTCGATTGGCGAGGATGGTGTGGAGATCGGTGGCGAAGAACGCGCCCTTGCCGGGCTTGTCGATGATCGGCTCGCCGGGCTCGGGGTAGAGATCGGGAATGATGTCGTGGCCGGGCTCACCGCGAACCAGGATGCGACCCATCGGCCCCTTGGCTCCGATGCGCTTGCTGGGCTCGCCCCGTTCGACCTTGGCGCGCGGTGCGTCCGAAAGATCGGGGCGATGCCCTTCGCGCGTGTGCACGATGAAGAGACCCTTCTTCCGCGCCCCGCGCAGGAGCGCCTGACAGGGGCCCACGGCGCGCGCGAGCAGGCTCACGTCGTTGCCGAGTGTTTCCCCGAAACCACCGGGCTCCAGGAAGTCCCGCTGCATGTCGATCATGACGATCGCCAGGCGATCCCAGTTGACGCGGATCGCTTCGGGCTCGGCTTCGATCTCGTTCGCCATCGCGGTGACTCCTCGGCCAGCTATTCGGCTTGCTCGCGAGCCTGCGCCTCGCCGCGTTTCGCGGGATTTTCGCCGGGGTCTCGGCGGGGATTTTTGCGACACCTCCCTCCTCGAATTTTCAAGCGGGGCCGCAGGCCTTAAACGACCGCGCGCCGCGACCGCTGTGAAGCGGTGCGGCGCGACGGGCGTGCTCACCCGAGGGTGAGCACCGGCACGGACCGCTCGGAGACGGCCCGCACCGGTGTTCGTGAGCTACTGCTGGATCTGGAAGCCGAGCTGGACGGCGTTGCCGTAGGTCGGCCGGGGCTCCGGGGTTCCGGCCGGGGCGTTGGCGGGCAGATCCGGTCCCTCGAACTCGGTGTGCTGGAAGCCAATGGAAAGCTTCGCGAAGTAGTCCTTCATCACGTAGCTCACCTGAGCTTCACCAATCCACGAGTCGGGCACCTCTTCCGTGAGCAGGCCCGTGGTCGCGTCCGGGATGTTCACGCCACCCATGCTCCGCTGGTAGCGGACCAGGGGCTGGATCTTGCCGGGTCCGATCGCGGGCGTGAGGTAGCTCAGCACGGCGAAGAACGCGTCGTCGAACGGCATGACACCGGGCGTCTTGCCGCTATCGACGTGGTAGTACGCGCCTTCAGCGGTGACGGTACCGGCATCACCGATGTTGAACTCCGCCAGGATGTCGGCGTTGATCTCGAGGAGATCGTCCTGGGCCCCGGCGAAGTTGAAGCGCTTCTGGTACTGGGCCGCGGCGCCGATCACGAGCATGTCCTTCGCGCCGTAATAGGTGCTGCTGCCGTAGAACCCGGGCTCGTCACCGATGATCGCGTAGGCAAGGCGCCCCGTGTAAAGAGGCGTGTTCGTCGAAAGGGTGGGATTGCCGAGGAGCCCGACGTTGTCGAGGTCCATGATGCCCAGGTAGTACTTGAACTTGCCCTTGCCGATGTCGCCCCAGGCGACCGCGCCAACCTCGCGCCCGATCTCCTCGGTACCGCGCGGCCCGATGTACTTGAAGGCCTGGCCTGGAATGCTGTAAACGCCCGGGTAGTCCCAGGGGCTCATGAACCAGGGGCCGCTGAAGTTCGAACGGTCGGAGGGGGTCAGCATGCGACCGGTCCACAGGTGGAACTCGTCCATGAAGTCGAGCTGGAGGACGAGGTCCATCGCACGAGCCTCGAACAGAACCGGCGGACCCTCGGGCGGAGGCGGCGGTCCGTTCAGGCCGGTCGCCGGTGTGGAGCCGAGCACGGCGAGGTTCGCCGTCCAGCCCACGAACCCGAGCACCTGCCCGCTGAAGCGAGGCTCGGCGTAGATCTCGTCCACGGCGAGGGTGCCGACGCGCTTCGGCCGGCGCAGATTCTGGAACTGCGCACCAAAGCGCAAGCCCATGCCGGTCGTGACCTTGTACTCCGGGGGCTTCGCTTCCTCGGCGGGCGGCGCTGCGGGAGCAGCAGCGTCTGCCGGCGGCGGCGCTGCGCCCTCGGCCGGCGGCGGAGCCGGAGCAGGCTCGGCCGGCGTGGCAGCGGGGGCCGGGGTCGCAGGCGGCGGAGCCGCGGCCGGCGCAGCGGCGGCAGGCGGCGCAGCAGCGGGAGGAGCTGCAGCGGGCGGCGCTGCGGCCGGTGGCGGAGCCGCGGCCGGCGGCGGCGCAGCCGGCGGCGTTTGAGCTTCCGCGGTCGCGGCGAGGAGCAGGAACGCAATCGTTGCGCCTCCCCACGTCGTGGCCCGGTTGAAACATCGCACTTTGGAATGGTCAATCATTGTCGTCACCATTTCGGGGCTGCTGCGTCGGTGCCTCACCGAGAGACACGTCCGCTAGTCAAGAAACGCCTCGACCGACGTGACCGACAGTCGAAGACGAGCGCACGCTCGAACGTTCGATGTTGACTCGCGGTTTCGCGGAAACGTCGCGACGTGTCATGTGTCGAAATACGCCTACGAGCTCGGCCTAATGGCCGTTCGGGCTGGACGCATTCTCGAAATCAGAGCGACATGATCGCAGAGCGACAAGAAGTGGAGCGACAAAGGCAGTCGACGAAACATCATGAAGTACGTCAACGCAGAGCCGTATCCCTGGCCGTTCGACGGCGATCTCCGGGCAAACAACACGGCGATCGTCGTCATCGACATGCAGACGGATTTCTGCGGCAAGGGCGGCTACATCGACCTTCTCGGCTACGACCTCACGGCATCGCGCGCCTGCATCGAGCCGATCGGTCGGCTGCTCGACCGAGTACGAGCGCTCGGCTTCCACGTCATTCATACCCGCGAGGGGCATCGCCCCGATCTCTCCGACCTGCCTGCCAACAAGCGCTGGCGATCACGACGCCTTCAGGGCGGCGGCCCTGCGCAGACTGGTATCGGTGACGCCGGACCCTGCGGGCGAGTGCTCGTCCGCGGAGAACCGGGCTGGGAGATCATTCCGGAGCTCGCGCCCAAGGCCGGCGAGCCGATCATCGACAAGCCCGGGAAGGGCTCGTTCTGCGCTACGGATCTCGACATGATCCTGCGCCAGCGCGGGATCAGGAACTTGATCCTGACCGGGATCACGACCGACGTCTGCGTGCACACGACGATGCGGGAGGCCAACGACCGTGGTTACGAGTGCTTGATCCTCGGCGATTGCTGCGCCGCCACCGACGCCGGCAACCATGCCGCCGCGCTCAAGATGGTGACGATGCAGAACGGCGTTTTTGGCGCGGTCTCGAGCTCGAAAGCCGTGCTCGAGGCGCTCGGCTGAGAGACCCTGCCTCATCCACCTCATTGTCGTAGTAGGCTCGCGTCTCGTTGAAACGCCTGCTCGGCAAGTTGCTTGCGCTCGGCACCGGATCGTCGGGCTGGGAGCCGATGCGTGACGGCGTCGAGATCTTCCGGCTGGCCGGCAAACCGGATCACGGGCCGAGTGTCGCGCTGCTTCGCTACCGGGCCGGCGCGCGCGTCCCCCCGCATCGCCACCGCGGGTTCGAGGTCATCGTCGTCGTCTCCGGGACCCAGAGCGACGAAGGTGGCACCTACGACGCGGGGAGTGTCGTCGTCAATCAAGGGGGCGACGAGCACAGCGTTTGGAGCGACCAGGGCTGTGTCGTGCTGATCGTCTGGGAGCAACCGATCGAGTTCTTGTAAGTCCGACGATCACGATACCGTCGATCGATACGCTCGAGTCGTGTTCCCGACATCGGCCGGAAACGACAACCGGGCGACACGCCCCTGGTGGACACATCGCGGTCGACAGGACCCTCCATCCACGGAGGGTCCGCGGCCGGGGAGTCCCGGGAGATAGCCATGAACAGCTTCTTGAGAATCACCGTAGCAATCTGCGGCGCCCTCGCCGGCGCCTGCCAGGGGCCGGGCGGCACGGCCGCGCCAACGGAAGCAGCGGCGTCCGCCTCGGCGGCCGCGGCGCCTGCCGCCGCGCCGGAACCGGCCAAGGCAGCCGACACCGGTCCGATCAAGGTCGGGATCCTCCATTCTTTGTCGGGCACGATGGCAATCAGCGAGACGTCGCTCAAGGACGTGGCGCTCATGACGATCGCAGGCATCAACAAGGCCGGCGGCGTCCTCGGGCGCCAGCTCGAGCCGGTCGTCGTCGACCCCGCGTCGAACTGGCCGCTCTTTGCCGAGAAGGCGCGCGAGCTGATCCAGAAGAACCAGGTCGCGGTGACGTTCGGTTGCTGGACGTCGGTGTCGAGAAAATCCGTCCTGCCGGTGTTCGAGCAGCTGAACGGCTTGCTCTTCTACCCTGTCCAGTACGAGGGCGAGGAGTCCTCCTACAACGTCTTTTATACCGGTGCGGCGCCGAACCAGCAGGCCATCCCGGCGGTCGAGTACCTGATGAGCGAGAAGGGCGGCGGCGCCAAGCGCTGGGTGCTGCTCGGCACGGACTACGTCTATCCCCGCACCACCAACAAGATCCTCCAGTACTTCCTGAAGGAGAAGGGCGTCGCGGAAGCCGACATTCTCGAGAAGTACACACCGTTCGGCCACTCCGATTACCAAACCATCGTCGCGGACATCAAGAAGTTCGCCGCCGGCAAGCCGACCGCGGTCGTCTCGACGATCAACGGCGATTCGAACGTGCCGTTCTACAAGGAGCTCGCCAATCAGGGGCTCAAGGCGACCGACATCCCGGTCGTCGCGTTCTCCGTCGGTGAGGAAGAGCTCCGCGGTATCGATACCAAGGCGCTCGTCGGACACCTCGCGGCCTGGAACTACTTCATGTCGATCGACGCGCCGGAAAACAAGGCGTTCATCGCCGAGTGGAAGGCGTGGGTGAAGGAAAAGAACCTGCCCGACGGCGACAAGCGCGTGACCAACGATCCGATGGAAGCCACCTACATCGGCATCAAGATGTGGGCGCAGGCCGTCGAGCAGGCCGGCACCACCGACGTGAACGCGGTTCGCCAGGCCGTTGCCGGCCAGGTCGTGCGCGCGCCGAGCGGCATGAACATCACGATGGACATGAAGAACCATCACCTCCACAAGCCGGTGTTCATCGGCGAAGTGAAGGCCGACGGTCAGTTCAACGTCGTGTGGAAGACCGAAGGTCCGATCCGCGCCATGCCGTGGAGCCCCTTCGTGCCCGACAGCAAGGCGAAGGTTGCCGACTGGCAGTTCCCCTGGGTGTGCGGCAACTGCCCGGAGCCGAAGTTCAAGCTCGCGGCGGCACCGGCAGCGGCAGCTGCCCCGGCCAAGTAACGAGGAGCATCGTCCTCGACAACGAAAGGACCGACCATGACGCGGAAAGCCTGGAGCCTGATCGCCGCGATGGGAGCGTGGCTCTGGCTTTCCGCGTTGTGGTCTCCGTCCGTCGCGCTCGCGGCGGAGTCGGCTGAGCGAAGCCTGTCGCTGATCCTGGGGGACGATGCCGCCGCCGCGCGGACCGCCGTCGAAGGCGTGAAGGCACAGGCCGACGTGCGGTTCTTGAAGGTGTTCACCGCCCTCGAGGAAGGGACCCTGCGCGTCGACACCGCGGGCAACGCCTTCATCGAAACCGGTGGAAAAATCGCGCCGGCGCTGCCCGGCGGCGCCCCGACACCGTCCGGCGCGGTCCGAACGCCGGTGGTGGACAATGCTCTCCGGCGCGCGCTCCTTCCGGCGCTCGCGTCGCTCCGGCTCTCGGCCCCCGATCGGGACGTTCGCCTGGCCGCCGCCGAGGAGCTTGCCAAGCGACCGAGCGAAGACGTGGGGCCGATGATCCGCAAGGCACTCGCCAAGGAGCGCGACCCCGATATCCGCGACCCGCTCGCCCTCGCACTGGCGCAACTGGACCTTGCAAGCCCCGACCCGAAGCTTCGCATTCAAGCGCTCGGCGTGATCAAGGCGAGCGGCGACGTCGCCTTCAAGGCCGATCTCGAGCGCCTGGTCGGCCGCGGCGGCGCAGCCCCGGCCGAGAAGGACCCGGCCGTTCAGGCCGCGGCTCGCAACGCGCTGAATACGATCGAAACGCGGGCCATCTTGATCGGTTGGGCCGGGCACCTGTTCTACGGCATCAGCCTCGGCAGCGTGCTGCTCCTCGCCGCACTCGGCCTTGCCATCACCTTCGGCCTGATGCGCGTCATCAACATGGCGCACGGCGAGATGCTGATGATCGGCGCCTACACCACCTACGTGGTGCAAAACCTGTTTCAGAAGTACCTGCCGGCGGCGTTCGACTGGTACCTGCTCGCGGCCGTCCCCGCCGCCTTCTTCGTCGCGTTTGCGGTCGGCGTGCTGCTCGAGCGCACCGTGATCCGCTTCCTCTACGGCCGGCCGCTCGAAACACTACTCGCGACCTGGGGCATCTCGCTCGCGCTGATCCAAACCGTGCGCGTCGTCTTCAGTGCCCAGAACGTCACGGTGGCGAACCCGAGCTGGCTCACGGGCGGGGTGCAGCTGCTTCCCGGCGTGGTCCTCACCTACAGCCGGATTGCCGTCATCGCCTTCGCGGTGGTCGTCGTCGCGTTCGTGTGGTTGTGGATGAACAAGACGCCCGTCGGCTTGCGCGTGCGCGCCGTGACGCAAAATCGCGAGATGGCCGCCGCGATGGGTGTGGCGACCCGGCGCGTCGACCTCGGAACCTTCGGACTCGGTTCGGGCATCGCCGGCCTCGGCGGCGTCGCTCTCTCGCAGCTCGGCAACGTCGGCCCCGAGCTCGGCCAGGGTTACATCGTCGATTCGTTCATGGTGGTCGTGCTCGGCGGAGTCGGGAAGCTCATCGGCACCGTGGTCGGGGCGCTCGGCCTCGGCATCGTCAACAAGCTGCTCGAACCGATGGCCGGTGCGGTGCTCGGCAAGATCCTGATCCTGGTGCTCATCATTCTCTTCATCCAGAAGCGCCCGCAGGGCATCTTCGCGCTGAAGGGCCGCGCGGCCGAGGCCGGATGAGGCTCAAGGAGATCCTCGGGCGGATGCACTCGCGACGCGGGTGGGCGGTGTTCGGCGGCGCGGCACTCGTCTTTCTCGTGCTGCTCCCGCTCTCGAACAGCCTGATGACGCCCGGCTCGGCGCTTCATCTGCCCGACCACCTCGTCTCGCTGCTCGGGAAGTTTTGCTGCTTCGCGATCACTGCGGTCGCGCTCGACCTGATCTGGGGGTTTGCCGGCATCCTGAGCCTGGGCCACGGGGTGTTCTTCGCGCTCGGCGGCTACGCGATGGGGATGTACCTCATGCTCGGCATCAGGGGCCAGGGCGTGTACCGCAGCAACCTTCCGGATTTCATGGTGTTCCTCGACTGGAAGGAGCTGCCGTGGTTCTGGCACGGCTTCGACAATTTCTTCTTCGCCCTGCTCGCCGCGCTGTGGGTCCCCGGTCTCCTCGCCTACGCGTTCGGTTACTTCGCGTTCCGTTCGCGCATCCGCGGTGTGTACTTCTCGATCATCACGCAAGCCCTCACCTACGCGCTGATGCTGCTGTTCTTCCGGAACGACACCGGCCTCGGCGGCAACAACGGCCTCACCGATTTCAAGCAGATCTACGGCTATCCGCTGCGGCTGCCGTCGACGCAGCTCGCGCTCTATGCCATCTCGGCGGGCGTGCTGCTCACGACCTACGTCCTGTGCCGCTACATCGTCACGGCGAAGGTCGGTCGCGTCCTCCGCGCGGTTCGCGACGAGGAAAATCGCGTGATGTTCTGCGGCTACGACCCGCGCGCGTACAAGCTCTTCGTGTGGACGTTCTCGGCGGTCCTGTGCGGCCTCGCCGGCGCGCTCTACGTGCCCCAGGTCGGCATCATCAACCCGAGCGAGCTCCAGCCCTCGAACTCGATCGAGATGGCGATCTGGACGGCCGTCGGCGGCCGCGGGACGCTGGTCGGTGCCGCGCTCGGCGCGTTCATCGTGAACGGCACGAAGAGCTGGTTCACCGGCGCGCTGCCCGAGGCGTGGCTCTACGTCCTCGGTGCGATGTTCATCCTGGTCACGCTGTTCTTGCCTCAGGGCGTGATCGGCCTCGGGACTCGGCTGATGGCGCAGGCGAAAAGTCGTCGGGCGGGTGCGACATGACGACGATGACCAGCACGGGTTCGCTGCCGGACGCGCCCGAGAGCGAGCCGCCGACCCTGCGCAAGGAAGAGCCGAAGCCATCCAAACGCCCGTCGAGCGGCTCGAGACGCCGCCCGCGCGCGGTCGATCAGGAACGCCTGAAAACACTGGTCGGCGGCCGGAAAGCCGTGCTCTGCGTCGACGCGGTGTCCGTCAGCTTCGACGGCTTTCGCGCCCTGAACGACCTCACTCTCGTGCTCGACGCCGGTGAGCTGCGCTGCCTGATCGGCCCGAACGGCGCCGGCAAGACCACCCTGATGGACGTCATCACCGGCAAGACCGCACCCGACGAGGGCAGCGTGTTCCTGGTCGGCCACGGTCGCGATCTGGTGGGCCTCGGCGAGCACGAGATCGCGCGCCTCGGCATCTGCCGCAAGTTCCAGCGGCCTACCGTGTTCCTCGGCCACACGGTGTTCGAGAATCTAGAGCTCGCGATGGCCGGCAACCGCTCGGTCTGGCACGCCTTGTTCGGCCGCATCACGGCCGCGGAGTCCGCCGCCATCGACGCCGCGCTCGAGACGATCGCCCTCACCGAGCAGCGCCATCGTCGCGCCGGAGAGCTTTCTCACGGACAGAAGCAGTGGCTCGAGATCGGCATGCTGCTGGTTCAGAACCCGCGGGTGCTCCTGGTCGACGAGCCCGTCGCCGGCATGACGCACGCCGAGACCGAGCGTACGGCCGAGCTCCTAGTCTCGCTCGCCGGCGAGCGCACCGTCGTCGTCGTCGAGCACGACATGGATTTCGTGCGCAAAATCGCCAAAAAAGTCACCGTCCTCCACGAAGGCAGCGTGCTCGCGGAGGGCAGCCTGGACGAGGTGCAGGCCGACCCGAAGGTGGTCGAAGTGTACCTGGGAGCGCCCCATGCTGACGGTTGAAGGTCTGAACCAGGCCTACGGCGGCAGCCAGATCCTGTGGGACATGGCGCTCGAGGTGCCCGAGGGCTCGTGCACGTGTCTGATGGGTCGCAACGGCGTCGGCAAGACGACGCTGCTCCGCGCGATCATGGGCGCGCTCCGCGTGCGGAGCGGCAAGATCACTTTCCTCGGCAAGGACATCGCGGGCAGTGCTCCGGAAAGCCGCGCGCGCCACGGTGTCGGCTACGTGCCTCAGGGTCGGGAGATCTTCCCGCAGCTGACGGTCGGCGAGAACCTCGAGTTCGGCGTGGTCGCCGACGGACGCCGGCGCAGCGTGCCGCAGCGGATCTTCGAGCTCTTCCCCGTGCTAAAAACCATGCTCCAGCGGCGCGGTGGCGATCTTTCCGGCGGGCAACAGCAGCAGCTCGCCATCGGCCGTGCGCTCGCCATCGAGCCCAAGCTCCTGATCCTCGACGAACCGACCGAGGGTATTCAGCCCAACATCGTGCGCGAGATCGGCGATGTGCTGATGCGGCTCAATCGCGAGGAAGGGCTCACCGTGTTGCTCGTCGAGCAGAAGCTCGCGTTCGCGCGCCGCGTGGCAAGCCGCTTCTGCTTGATGGATCGCGGCCGGAGCGTCGCCACCGGCGCGATGGGCGAGCTCAGCGACGACCTCGTCGCCCGACACCTCGCCGTCTAGAAAACGTCGCGGATCCCTCGAATAGGGCGTTTCCCGCTCCCGAAATCGCGCCTAGCGATGGAGAAATCGCGTCTGGCGATGAAGGGCAATGTCGCACGGTGTGGGCGTAGCGCGCATCGCCGACAGAAAAATGGTTAATGCGAACGCCCGACCGGTCGTCGTATGATCGTCAGTTCCGGACTCGATGCTTGCGACGCGAGCTCGAGTTCGCCCCGACATCGTCTCTCT
>Ga0315910_10004689_pt1 | contig 11385 bp, 6 predicted proteins | sample EdamamesoilMG_FD_204470 | JGI IMG/M metagenome (GOLD analysis project Ga0315910, IMG submission 204470) | Garden soil microbial communities collected in Santa Monica, California, United States - Edamame soil | ecosystem: Environmental > Terrestrial > Soil > Garden | place: USA: California...
ACCGTTGGATTGAGGCCATTCACCGCGGCACGGTGAAAAAGTAGCTTGCACCACGGAAGTTTGCTTTGAAGTGGTAGCGTGAGCTGTGCGCTATACCCATGCCGGGATGGAATCTGCCTGTGAGAACCACTGTCTGCATCGTTCACAACTCCAGCTCCCGAATCTTGCACGCGAAAGCCGATCGACGACCGAAGAAGTCCATCCCAGCCATTCGCCTTAGGACAGGCTGTCGCATGTATGATCATGTCCACTCAAATGCCCCTGATGACAGTGTCTTCGCAAATTCTAAGAAATCATACGCATTCGCGCATGGCGGCTGGAAACGCCAGCGTGATAGGGTCTGGCAATCATACAATTTGTGGTGCGCGATATAGCGCGTCGCCGTTCTGGTGAGAATAACATCATGAAAAGAATATCATTGCTTCTGGGTGCTCTTATGTTGGTCGCGAACACTCAGGCCGCTTTTGTGACGCAACATTTCAACGACATCGCCGATGTCACCCTTACCAATGGGATCCCATTGACTGTCCTCGATGTGCCGGGTGGGGTTGGTTTTACCACCAGTTACGAGCAGATCAACACGTCTGTGGTGGTGGCCCGCACCAATGATCTGGTCGTCGGGTTGGCCAATTACGTGAGCGGCCAATCCGCCACGACCCAGCACTGGGCGATGGCGGCGACTCCTGCTTCGTCGGGGGCAGCGCGTCGAACGCAAACCCGCAGCACACCGGCGATGAGTGGGACAATCTGGTTCTCATTTCTAGCCAGCTTGAACAATCCTAACGGTGATGCCGCCCTGACTTTCAACGGCAGCTTCGACGGATCGGGCCGGGCAACTGCCACCACCAGTGGCATGCGTGTGGGGTTGGGGAACCACTCGGTAGCCGGACTTAGAGGGGCATTGGGGGTGGGTCCGTTGTTCATCGCGGGACCAGCTACGGAGCTGCAGGGACTTCAGCTCATCACCAACAACGTGAACGGTGCCATCACGGCGGGAGGTTTTATTCCAACAAATGCGACCGGAGGATTGGTGCTGGGACGGATTGATTTCGACGGCGTCAGCGGCTATCCGCGAGTGTCGCTTTGGTATAATCCAGACGTGGCGAACGAGGCCAGCCTTCCCGCGCCGACGCTCTCCTTCATTGACACTAATTTCGTGGTTGTTCCGACGTCGGTCACCCGGATCGGCTATCAAGTGGTGCGCAGTGCCACCCTTGGGGTGCAGAACGAATTGATGGACAACGTGAAGGTTTCCAACGAAGCGAACGCTTTCGATATCGTTTACAAGAATGCTTCGCTCGCCACGCCCACCGTCGGGTTGATCGGCACGGCACTTACCGGAAGCGAAACCGGTCCCACCAACATCGTCTTCACAATCGCGACCGCAGCGCCCGTACCGGCGCCGCTCACCGTCAATTACACCCTGAGCGGGGTCGCTACGAATGGCTTCGATGGGGTGAGTTCGTTTGTGGGAGCAGATTTCACTGAAACCAACTTCAACACCGGCACGCAAATCAGTTCGGTGACCATCCCCGCCGGTGGATCAAATGCCGTGGTCCTCGTCAGTGTCATTGACGATGCGGTCGCAGAAGGTGACGAATCGGTGGTGATCACCATACAACCTGATGCGGCTTATATCATCAGCGGCGGCGGTTCGCTCACCGGGCAGATTGTCGAGAACAACGACGCAAACGTTTTGCTGCAATACATGTTCACAGGGACAGCTGTGGCGCAAGTTTGGGATGCCAACATTGTCGCTTCTGCGCTCAACGCCACAGGGGTAGGCGGTGCTTACAGCAGCACTATTGGCTATTTCATCTCGCCCAGCGCGTCCATGCGCGCGAGTGGGGACGCAACGGCCGCCAACGCCAGCGACGCGTTGGCCAATGGCGATTTCATGGCGTTCTCGGTCGAGCCGCTTCCCGGACGTGGCCTGTGTCTGACCAATCTCGAGTTCCAGGCCGTGTATGGAAACTACTTGTTCCTGGAGCCAAGCGCGGCCGCGGCGGTGGTTTTCCTTCGTTCGAGTCTGGACAATTATTCCTCTGATCTGGCGTCCTGGACTTTACAGCCGGACAACATTTTGTTCCCAAACACTTGGTACAGCTTGAATCAACCGTTGCCGGACGCGTTCACAAACCTGATCGGCAACGTCACGTTCCGGCTTTACGTTTATGACGATACCACGCAAGCCCAGGTCGGTGTGCGCGTTGACAATCTTTATCTGCGCGGAAATTCCTTCGCCGCGGATGGAGCGCAGCAGGTCAGCTTGAGCGTGACTGATGCAAGCGCTGCCGAGCCGGCTGAACCTGGGCAATTCACAATCACGCGAGTTGGGCCCACGACAAATTCTCTGACGGTCAATTACGCGATAGCGGGGACTGCAGGCAACGGTGGGGATTACACGTTGCTTTCCGGTATGGCGACTATCGGGGTCGGGGATAGCAACGTGGTTGTGTCGGTCAACCCGATCGATGACGAAACAGTCGAGCCGGTCGAAACTGTGCAACTGACATTGCTGGGTGGGGCCAATTACGGCGTCATCGGCAATAATGCGGGCACGGTGAACCTTGCTGACAACGGCGACATCGGTGGATTCGTCGGCTATCTGTTCAATGAAGCAAACAACGCAGGCGGTGCGCTTTCAAATGTAGCCAACGCCAGTACGCTGCAACCGGACAAGGTGATCGCCTCGCGCGCCGTTGCCGGAGCTGGGCTTGGGAACTTCGGAGCGAACAATCTTCCCGGTGTGGGACATGGTTACGCGACCTCGGTGCCGCACTCGGGGAATAGCGCGGTCTTTGCGCGCGGCGATTACCTCAGCACCGTCGCAGCAGACGCGCTCAGCGGCAACGACTATCTCGGCTTCACGTTGGCGCCGCAGCCGGGTGGCAACCTGACGCTTACGAATTTTGTCGCCTTTCTGAAATTTTCTGTGGCGACGGGTCATACCAATTTTGCCTTCTTGCGCTCCAGTGCCGATAATTTTGCTGCCGATCTCGGTGCCGTATCTGTCCCCGGGACACCGTCAACCGAGGCCAACTATTCGTTCTGGTCGGTGCCCTTGACGGTGACAGCGGCGACCAATGCGACGGAGTTCCGCATCTACTTGTATAGCACGCGTAGCGATGGGACTGATATCACGCGGGTGGATGATGTCGCGTTCCAGGGATTTGGAGTTGCGGCGCCGGTTCGTCCTCAGATCACTCACATCGCGGTCGCAGGGAACAATGTCACGCTGAATTTCACGGGCGGTACTAATGATGACGCCTCGGCTTTCAAACTTCAAAGTTCCATCACGGTGGAAACTGGTTATGCGGACGATAACACGGCCTTGATCACCGGTGCTGCCGGAAGCTTTCAAGCGACTACTGCGGTCGCCAATCCGGCGCGCTTTTACCGGATTCGTCGATGATAAAGTTTGGACTTATGCGCGTGGCCAAGTTTGCCCATCGAAATCAAAGTGCTTTCACATTGATTGAGTTGCTGGTGGTGATCGCCATCATCGCCATCCTTGCTGGTATGCTGTTGCCGGCGTTGGCCAAGGCGAAGGAGCGCGCCAAACGCACGACCTGCCTCAACAACATCAAGCAACTGTCCCTGGCGACCCTCATGGTCGCGGAAGACAACAACAGCTCGTTTCCGGACGACGGGGAGCAAAGTCCCTATCGTATCAGCCCGGCTTTCCGTAACACGATCACCACTGAATACAGCATCCAGCGGAATCAATTCTATTGTCCGTCCAATCCCGACTGGAATCGCGATGGCTTCTGGTATTACTCAAGCGGCACTCAAACCAACGATCCGTCAGTTTTGAGTTATTCGTACTTCCCTGGCCGGGCGGATTTCAACAACTCGCCGACTTTTTATCCGAACGCGATAGATTTTTGGGACCAGCGACCGGTCTTCGCTCTTAAGACGCATGACCGGGCGTATTACCCGCTGTTGTGGACGGATTTGAATCGCAAGTATCTCGATCAGTGGGGGCGTCCGGGTGATCCCGACCCAAACACGCGTGGAGTCAATCACTACGCCCGCGGTGGCGATGCTCCGGACGGCTCCAATGAAGGTTACACCGATGGGCATGTCGAATGGGTCAAAGGTGCGCGATACTCCAAGAAGCAGAAGATGGATTATTCCAATCTCAAGATTTACTTCTACGCCAACCGTCCTTGATGCGATTCCTTCCTGAAGTCAGCTGCAAACCTTTGCTGGTCGGCGTTGCCACGGTATTGACGATCTGCGTCTCGGCTCAAATCGCTCCCCACTTACAAATCGCAGCTCAAAGCAACGGAGTTTCACTCCATTGGACCGCCCCCACCCATACTTGGGCGCTGACAACTGCTGCGGAGGGAGCTTTAGCTGCGCCGACGAATTGGGCCGTTGTGGCGGCACCGGTCAGCGTAGCGGGAAAATCGAATCACCTAGTCTCCCCTACAAATGGCAATAGTCTGTTCTACCGGTTGGAGAAACGTGGGGCCGTGGTACCGTTTGTCACAATCGAAGCCGAAGGAAATCCCACTTCGGGAACAACCATCGGGCTGACCAACCCGCCGACTTCGACCACATGGACTCCCGAACTGGAGGCGTCCGGTCGGGCGTTTGTCCAACTTAACAACCCCGGTGATTATGTTGAGTTCACTAATGTCGTGGCGGCCAATACCATCGTCATCCGTCACTCTATTCCCGATGCGCCCAACGGAGGTGGGTTGGCGGCCAGCTTGAGTCTTTATGTGAACGGTAGCAAACGCCAAACGCTGATCGTGACTTCGACAAACAACTGGCTCTACCAGGTTGACGGGGTGGATGCTTCCGAAAATGGGCAGACAAATTATCCCGGCGGCGGGCCGGCGCATGTCTTTTGGGACGAATCGCGCTATTTCATCACCAATGGCGTGCTGGCGGGCGACACGATCCGATTGCAGAAAGACGCGGCTGACACGGCAGCCTATTATCGAGTGGATCTGATCGATTTGGAAATGGCACCGCCTCCACTTTCACCGCCAGTGGCAGGCACGTATCTGAACGTGACCAACTACGGCGCCAACGGGGCTGACAATCTCGACGACACCACGGCCATCAAGAATTGTCTGACGGCGGCCAAGGCGTTGGGACGGATCGTTTGGATGCCGCCGGGCACGTTTTATCAGAACGCTTCCATCACAGTGGATGGCGTGACCGTCCAAGGCGCAGGCATGTGGCATACCAGCCTGATTCAAACTCAGAATGGCACGCGCAATCTGGCAGTGACCGGGAACGCGCCAAAAGTCCAGGACCTTTTCATCGCCAACAGTGCCACCACCTCTCGCACCAGCGGTGGTTATGCTTTTTCCCTGGTTACACCTTGCACCAATTGGGTGGTGCAGAATGTCTGGATCACCCATACCTCTGTGGGACTCTGGATGAGTGGTGGTGAAGCTGGCACGATACGCGGTTGTCGTGTGCGATTGACCTATGCCGATGCCATCAATATCAACAAGGGTGCAAGCCGATGTCTGATCGAGCACAATCACGTGCGCGGTGCCGGCGATGATGGTATAGCGATCCTTGCGGATTCCAGTGTCGCGTATCCTTCAACCAACAACGTCATTCGCTACAATACCGTCGTTGCGAACTGGTGGGGGCACAACTGCAACTTGTCCGGTGGCTATGGGCATGTGATTGAGAATAATTACTTGGCAGACAACTCACACTCCGGTTGCTTCACCATCAATTTGAATTCTGCTTATCCGCACTATCCGCTCACCGGTGGCGTGGTGCAGCGTAATACCATTCTCCGGGGAGGTAGTAATTTTGTGGGCCAAAAACGCGGCGCGATTTGGACTACCGCCAGCGGCGCATCCATCACGAACACAATCATCCGGGATAATCTGATTCTGGGTTCACTGTTCCCGGGCATCCACCTGACCGGCAGCCGCGATCAATCCATCACTTTTGAGCGCAATGTTGTGGATGCTCCGGGCGCGGAAGGATTTCGTATCAACTCTGAAGTCAATGGTGCTGGCATCTTCAGTTCAAACCTCGTTCGCGATCTAAAGTCCGGTTTCAACCAATACACCAATCTGGCGGGCGGCGACTTCTCGGGCGCATTCTCCGGCAATTCCTGGCCTTGAATTGACAGTAGTCGTGTCGCCTACGCCACAGTTACTTCTTCGGAAATGCCTTGCGGAATTGTAACGGCGATACCCCCGTGCCGTGTTTGAATGCGTAGGCGAGATATTCGGGCGACCCAAAACCAGCCGCCTCGGCCACATCGGGAATCGTCAGTTCGGTTTCCGCCAGCAGCCGTTTGGCGCGTTCTAGGTGGCTACGCCGGATTTCCATGGCCGGCGAACGCTTCAAATGCTGCATGAACCGCAATTCCAGGATGCGGCGCGAGATGCCGGCATGCCGGGCCACATCGTTCACTTGAATCGGTTGCGCAGCGTTCTGGCGGATGAAGCTCAGCGCCTTGACCAGAGCCGGATCTTGGATGGCCAGGGTATCGGTGGATTGCCGTGCTGTGATTCGCTGCGGAGGAACAAGCAGGGACTTCACCTTCCGCCGCCGGCCGGTCATCAAGTGGTGCAACAGCTCGGCAGCGTGATGACCGATCCGTTCCGCAGCTGCCATGATGCCGGAGATTGCCGGATGAACACATTCGCAAAGCATGTCGTCATCTGAACCGCTAAGCACCGCAACCTCCTCGGGTACCAGCAGGCCGGCGATCTGACACGCGTAAACCAATTCCCGGCTGCTACTGGCGTTCCAAGCCAGCACCCCGACCGGCTTGGGCAGATGCCTGAGCCAGTTGCCAAGTTCCACTAGGTCGAGGTTCCAATCTGGTTCCGCGCCCTTGCGAGGTTTCACGCTGTAAACACTGCAATCATGGCCGGCGGCTTTCAGCGCGCTGGTGAACGCCTGACGCTGTGAAGAATCGTAGGACAAACCTGCCAGACTGAAGTAACCGAAGCTGCGGAACCCTCGATCAAGAAAATGTTCCACCGCCAGTTTGGCGGAGACCGTGAGATCCGTTGATACCCTCGGGAAGGAGTCCCTGGGCAGAACGATGTTGGAGACATTAATTGTGGGAAGCCGCAAGGCCGCGAGTTCGTCCGCCATCCGGGCACTGCCGACCCGGGCAATGATACCGTCCCCTTGCCAGCGCGGCGGCAGGCCGTGGTCGTCCTCCAGACCGCGAGCCTCGAGGAACAGCTGCCACGGTCCGTTCTTCAGCGCGTAATTGTCAATGCCACGGATGATGCGCCGTCCCCAGCTTGACGACGTATCCACCAGCACTGCCACCCGGGGTAGCATGGGCGCACGAATTGAGCGTTTGAGTTTTGCGGGGTGCCGGTTCGACATGGGGGTTCGCAATTTCTTAGAAATAATTCGCACGAACCGGTAGTGGGTGTCCACTGGATTAGTTATGATTTCAAGAGGTGAAACCCGTTGGGTCAATGCTGTACTGGATACGCGCCGATGAGTCGCGGCGGTTATGAATCCGCCGAGTCGTCGATGGGGAATCGTGTCGCTGTTGTTTGTTGCCGCGCTTTTGAACTACGTGGATAAGAATGCGCTGGCATTGCTGGCGCCCACGATCCAGGGCGACCTCGGACTCACGGATCAAGCCTATGCAAATGTGCAGAATGCGTTCCAAATCGCTTATACATTGGCGTTGCTGGCGTCGGGTGTGATTGTGGACCGGTTCGGCCCACGATTGAGTCTGGCGTGTTTTGTTTGCTGGTGGTCACTTGCGAACGTGTTTACGGCCGCCGCCCGTTCAGCAGCCTCCTTGGGGTGTTTTCGGTTTCTGCTCGGGTTGGGTGAAGCGGGCAATTGGGCGGCTTCGCTTAAGTCGGTATCGATGTGGTTTCCCGCCAAGGAACGCGGCTTGGCCATCGGCATTTATACTGCGGGCACGCCGATTGGGATGACCCTCGCCCCGTTGCTGATCATTGGCCTGGCAGAGGGATTCGGCTGGCGGATGGCTTTTGTGGTCACCGGCTTGGTCGGTTTGGTTTGGCTTGTGCCCTGGGTGCTTCTCTATCGTGGCGCCAGCCTTTCCCCAACCTCGCTTGAAGCTGCCTCGGCAACAGTTCCTTCTACTGCAGGTGTTGAAATCGGTTGGACTTGGGGGCAATTGTTCGGGCGCCGTGAAGTCTGGTGTTTGCTGATCGGACGGATGTTTTCCGATCCGGTCTGGTTCTTCTATCAGAACTGGTATCCCAAGTATCTGGTCAGCGACCGACAATTGGTTCAGGCCGACGTGAAACTGGTTTCGATAATGTTCTTGGCGGCAGGTCTGGGAAGCCTCATCGGTGGCTTGCTGCCAGCCCGATTTATTAAAAGTGGCCGCGCGCCACAGCAGGCACGGGTGCTGGTGATGCTGGGTTGTGCCTTGTTCATGCCGTTATCTCCGTTGGTGGCCACGGTGTCCTCGGTGGCGGCTTCGCTGACGTTTGCCTCGATCATTGTCTTCATGCACCTCGCCTGGTTGACGAATATCACGGCATTACTCACCGATGTCGTGCCGCAAGCGTCACAAGGAAAGGTTTTCAGTGTCGTGGCAGCGGGTAGTTCTGTGGGTGCGATTGCGATGAACCACTTTGTGGCCGGAATGCTGACATCCGGCTCGTATCACACCTGGTTTTGGATTGCGGCCGGGTTGCACCTGGTGGTGGCCCCGATGATCTGGTTTGTTTTCCATCGGCGGACTCGAACAAATCCGGCTTCTGCTTTGAACCCCTAGTTTCATGAACCCGAAGCTCCATCACATCAATCGTGGCGTCCGACTGAACCGCCGGTCGATCACAGCGGGATTCCTGCGCCTCGGCCTGATGGTGGTCATGCTTTCAGGTTTTGGAAGTTATGCTGCCATCTTTGAAGTCCAAGACAAGAATGGCGTCATCATTGTGTCCACACCGGGTTATCGGCTTGAGATCACGAAGGAGGGATTTCGTTATGGAATCGCAAGCAACGACGGCGTAGTCGTCACTCCACCACATCGGACGTCCGGCTTGAGCTTTGGTGGTGGGCAAGCTGTCTCCACGGTTTTGGTTTCTTCGGATTCTCGGTTGGTGGTGGTTCAGGTGATGAACGACAAGGGCAAGCGCGCTGAAGTGGTCATTGAGCCGGCAAAGAACCACATTCGTTTTGGCATAACCCAAAGCGAGACAAACGAGATGATCGCTCGTATCGGCGGGATTTCGCCGGCGTTTGGATTGGGCGATCACGCGGCGATCGGTCGCGGACCCAAAACGGATGTCACGGGATTCTCCAGCTCGGAATTCCGGGCGCAGGAAGCGCCGGGTGAACGGCGGTTGATCAGCAACTTCATCATCTCGCCAGCACGAGGGATTGCCTTGGTGAACATGGAGCGGGGATTGAAAATCGTCCGCGTCCTCACGAATGAAACCGCACAAGGTGTGGTGGCTGCGCGCGAAATGCCGGCCCTGTATTACTTCATCGGTTCCCCGCAGGAGATCTATTCGGCTTACCTGGTAGCGCGCAATCGTGAGGGCTATCAGGTTTACAAACCGAAGTATGAGTTCTTCGGGGTCGGTTGGGAAGCCTTCGGCGCGTTGGGGTGGCGAACGAACGAAAAGACAGTGACGGAAAATGTCGAGCGCTACTTGAGTCTGGGCTATCCGCTCGAATGGATGGTCGTAGGGTCGGGCTTCTGGCCAAACGAGGAGACCAATCTGTGCGCAACCACCAGTTTTGGCCTGTGGGACAAAGTGCGTTATCCCGATCCTGAAAGATTCATAAAGCATTTCAAGGATCGCGGGCTGAAATTTTTCCTCGGACTGCGCATCAGTTTCATCGAGAACGGTCCTTACTCAAAGGAAGGACTGGCAAAAGGCTATTTTCTCACAGAGAACGGCCGGGCAAAATCCTGGACGCTGGGATTTCCCAAGAGCCCGGCATACTTGTTGGATTGTTCAAATCCCGAAGCGGTGAAATGGTATATCCGATTATGCCGGAAATGGCTTGATGCCGGCGTGGACGGTTTCAAGGAAGACTTGTTCGGCTACCGCCACGTGAGCATGCGCGATGGCAGCATCGACCTGGTGAACCAGGCTTTGATGGAGCAGGGGAGCTATGTGATGGGCCGCAACGGTTATCTCGGCTCGGCTGCCGACATTCATCGGATCGAAGATTTCAACTTTGATCAGAATCAAGATCGCGGGCCGGTCAACATTCTCGCCTTTGCCTACAGTGGATTTGCCTATCCGTATCCGGACACGGTTGGCGGGACGTTTGGCGACCATCGGCCCATACCGCCCGCGCAAGACTCCAAGGTTCACACTTACATGATGCGCGCTGCACAATTTTCCTCGGTCACGCCCTGCATGGCCGTGGGTATGGGCCCATGGAACTTTGGTGAGCAGGTCGGAAAAGTCATGCTGCAAGCGGCGCAATTGCATGCCCAACTTCATCCCTACATCTACAGTGCTGCGGTCGATGCGTTCGAGACCGGCTTTCCGGCGGTGATGACGCCATTGCCCCTAGCTTTTCCAGATGATCCCGATGTTTACAAACGGGAGAACAGTCAGGTGCGCGGCTATCAGTGGTTGCTCGGCCCGTCGCTGCTGGCCTGTCCGTTGTATGGCAATGACTATGCCACGGCCACCACCCGGGATGTTTACCTGCCAGCGGGCAACTGGATGGATTTCGACACCGGTGAAATGCGCACCGGTCCGAAGCTGTTGAAGAGCTTTCCGCTGCCGATCGGCAAGACGCCATTGTTCATCGGGGGCAAGGGCGTCCTGGTATTGCGCGATTTGCCTGGCCAGTCCCTGAAGGCCGTCGTGTACCCGATTGCCAATGCTGGTTCCACCTATCGCTTCACAAATCGGGACGGCGTGACACGCACCGCCATCGTCAATGATAACCACGGTTGGAATCCGGACACGTTGAAGATCACGGATACCACGGAAAACCGGCAGGTGGAGTTCACTTGCGAGCCGAGCACAGGTGCAATCCGGTTCAGTCTGCAGCCCGGGCACGATTATCGGCTGAGCGGTGGTGAGAAGGCTAATGACGTAACAAAATGAATCTACGACAACCAGCCGCCAGTGCGACGCGTGAATTGAAACGTGTTTCGCTTGATGCTGATCTTGCCATCGTGGGCGGTGGTCTGGCGGGGACTTGTTGTGCGATCACCGCCGCGCGGGCCGGGCTCAAGGTGGTGCTCGTCCAGGACCGGCCGGTCCTCGGGGGCAATGCCTCCAGCGAAGTGCGATTGTGGATTCTTGGGGCGACGTCACACATGGGGAACAACAACCGTTGGGCGCGCGAAGGCGGCGTGGTGGACGAAATTCTCGTCGAGAACATGTACCGCAACCCCGAGGGCAATCCACTGATCGTAGATGCGCTTCTGCTGGAAAAAGTGATCAACGA
>Ga0315910_10004690_pt1 | contig 11383 bp, 8 predicted proteins | sample EdamamesoilMG_FD_204470 | JGI IMG/M metagenome (GOLD analysis project Ga0315910, IMG submission 204470) | Garden soil microbial communities collected in Santa Monica, California, United States - Edamame soil | ecosystem: Environmental > Terrestrial > Soil > Garden | place: USA: California...
GACCTTCCCCATCCCCGTCAACGCGAGCCTCATCGGCCGCACGCTCTACGTGCAAGGCCGCCTGACCGATCGCAAGCCGGGCGCGCCGATCCCGATCGGACTCGCGGATGGCTTCGCGCTGACGCTGCAGCCGTGAGGCGTCAGCGCGGCGCCAGCGCCTCGCCACGCACCACGCCGACCGGAACCACGACCAGCCTCGGCCCACACATCGGCCCCCAGGGCCCGAGCACAGGCGGGAGCATGAGCGTCTCCGTCCGCCCGTCTTCGTCCTTGTGGTCGTTGTCGTTGTCGACCTGGATGCGACAGAAGTTGCTCTGGACCGTGAGCAGGAGCAGCGCCAGCCATGCCAAGCGCACGCAGCTCCGCACAGGCTTCGGAGGAGCCATGGGCTCATCGTACCGGGAAGGGTTCGGCGTGGGTCGAAGGAGAGGCGCGCCGCATGCGACGCAGGACGCGTTCGAGCGGACACCCCGGGGCCCCGCGCGAAGCGTGGACCGCTGGACCGGTCCCGTGACGCGCTGAGCGAGGGGGCAGCGTCGTCACGGAGACCGGCAAGGCCCTTCGGGCTCGCGGCCCCGCGGCGCGCTCTGGCGCCGCGATGAAACGTCCGGGCTCCGGCCGACGCCGCCGCCCCCTCGCTCAGCGAACGGGACCGGAGCGTCCACGAGCGCGCAACCCCGGAGTGTCCGCTCGAGCAGCGAGCGCGCGTCGCGGGTGTGACCCTCGCAGCCGATCGAAGATCGGCTGCGTTCATGGTTCCGGCGTTCGTCGTGCATGCCCCGGTCGAACGATGTGCGCGGATTCAGAAAGTCGGGGAGAAAAACGTACCGAGCGAGTGCGCAGCGAGTCTTGTGGGTTGGAGGTGCTCATGTCCAAGAGACCGCAGCAGCAAGCGTTCGCGTTCACCAACTGGGGTGGGAAGCGCCGAGGAGCGGGCCGCAAGCCGAAGGGCGACGTCGCCGGCATGCCGCACGCGAAACGCCCGCGCTTCAAGCGCTCCGAGCCCGTGCACGTCACCATCAAGCTCGAGCGAGGGCTCCCGAGTCTGCGCGCGGCGGCTGCTTTCCGCGCCGCGCGGAGCGCGTTGAGCGCGGGCTCCGAGCGCTTCGGGTTCCGGCTCGTGCACTGGTCCGTGCAATCGAACCACGCGCACCTGATCGTCGAGGTGGACAACGAGCGCGCACTCTCGCGCGGCATGAAGGGCCTGTGCGTCCGCATCGCCCGCGCGGTCAACGAGCTCTGGAAGCGCTCGGGGCAGGTGTTCGCCGACCGCTTTCACGCGCGCGCGCTCAGGACCCCGACCGAGGTGCGCAACGCGCTGCGCTACGTCCTGCGCAACATCGAGAAGCACGGCCTGAGCCTGGTCAACGGCATCGACCCCTGCAGCTCGAGCGCCTGGTTCGACGGCTGGGCGCCGAGTCGCAGGCTCACGTCCGCCGTTTCGAGTTCGGGCGCGGCCGCGGAGTCGATCTTCGGGCGGGCGAGGACGTGGTTGCTCGCGAAAGGGTGGCGCAAGCGCGGGCTGATCGGGCTCGAGGAGGTGCCCGCGAGTCCATGAACGCGAGCCGCGCGCGCAGCTCCGCTCCCCGCCCTACTCCCTCTCCACGAACGCGATCCGATCCCCCTGATAATCCAGCACCAACCGGAACGGCTTCAGGAACGCCTGCCCGACGTTCCCGTCCAGGTAGATGTTCGTGAACGCCCCACTCTCGGCCTGCGAGAACTCCACCTTCGGCTTCTCGAAGCGATGTCCGCCGAGCTCGAACCACTCGAGCACGCCCTGCGGGCTCGGGGCGCTCCCGCCGACTCCGCTGCTCGAGCTCTCGACCACCTTGCGCCCCTCGAGCAGCCGATACGTCCGCACCGCCGGCGCGTGGAAGGTCACCGTGTCGGTCGCCCCGGTGTCGAGCCGGAACAGCCCCTCGCGATCGCCCTCGTAGCGCCCGCGCGCGCACGGGTTGCCCTCGTGCAGCACGAGGTCCTGCCAACTGCCCTCGGCCAGCGTGTACGTCGCCGGGTCGTAGAGCGCGACCTTCGCCGTCGAGGGCTCGATCTCGGCCACGCAGCGCGCCAGCAGGTCGTAGCCCACGATCCCGATCACCTTGCGCCCGGAGGCCGACTGCAGGAACGAGAGGTCGATGTCGCCGTAGATCGGGTCCTCGATCACCACCGGCCCGAGCTGGAAGCGCTCGCCGCGCCGGAAGTGACTCGTCGAGACGCCGGCCACGCCCTCGGCGATGGTGCTGCCCAGCGTCTCGAGCCCGAGCTCGTCGGCCGCCTTGGCGTCGATCACGCTGATGCCGGCACCCGTGTCGAAGATGAACGAGCCCAGGTGGTCGTCCTCGATCAGCGGCTCCACGAGCAGATGCCCGCTCGCCATGCGCGTCACCTCGAGCTCGGCCGGCACCTCGGGGTCGAAGCTCACGTCCTTCGGCGGCGCGAGCGGCGCGCGGAAGAGCTCGTCCGTGACCGGCACGGCCGCGAACGAGGCGAGGGCGTAGCGCTCCTCGGTGTCCTGCTCGTGGAACGTCCACGCGTGCGCGAGCCGCCGTCCACCGACGGCGCGGTAGTCGGAGAAGCTCCAGCGCTTCTCCCCCGCCGTGCCCTGCTCGACGAGCTCGGCCGGCAGGCTCGTCGCCGGATCGAGCGTGAGCGTCATCACGAGCGGCGCCCCGGCGAGCCGGAGCTCGAACCCGCCGCCGGCCCGCGCCACCGCCTCGACCCCCTTCGACTCCGCCCACGCTCCCGACAGCACCGACGCGAGCATCCTGCAGCGATCCGCCTCCTCGAGCTCGATCACGCGCGCGAGCCCCGTGCGGTCGCGCGCCCAGACCACGCGCCCGTCGAAGCCGACCCAGTCGGGCAGCGCGGAGGCGAACTCGAAGCGGAAGCGCCCGTCGGCCGCGTGCACGACGCGATACGTCCCGTCGCGCCCGAAGGCGTGGCCCGTGCCGCGCCCCTCGTACACGCCGTCGCGCGCCTCCCACGCCCCGACCGCCGCCCGCGCGCGGGCCAGGGTGTCGCCCGTTCGGGCCCCCGTTTGGCCCCCCGACTGAGTAATGGGAGCGAGGAAGAGGAGCACGCTCAGAAGGGCGTTCATCGGGGCAGCCTACGGCGCGCGCCCCAGCGCCGTTACCGCCCTCCGCCGCTCCCGCGATCCTGGGCTAGTCTTCAACCGGCATGATCCGCCTCGCTGCTCTCCCCGCAGCCCTGCTCGTGCTCGGCGCCTCGCTCGCGGCCCAGGCGCAGGATCTCTTCGAGCAATCGGCCCTGGACACGTCCGCCGAGCTCGACTTCGTCTCCGGGCTCGCCCTCGAGGGCCCCTGGCTCGCCGCGGGCGGCTCCGCCTTCGGGTTCGTGGGCATGGTCGTCTACCGGCGCGTGGGCTCGGAGTGGCAGCTCCAGCCCGTGTTCGGCGGCGGTTTCGTGGAGTTCGAGCGCGAGCGCCTGCTCGTGTCCGACGCCGAGAGCCACCGCACGAGACTCTTCCAGCTCGTCAACGGCACCTGGGAGTCCGAGGTCCTGCTCCGGGAGGACTACGCCGCCCTCGGCACGGACCGCCTGCTCACCGCGAGCCCGCAGGAATCCGGGCCGGTCGACCTGACCGTGTGGAAGAAGGGCGCCACCTGGGCGCCCGAGGCCGTGCTCACGCCGACCCCGCCGCAGACCCCGATCACCTGCTGCTACCCGATGGTGTTCGAGGGCGACACGCTCGCGTTCCGCGCCCTCGGCGCGAACGGCACGACGTCCGTGCACGTCTACGTGCGCCGCGCCGGGAGCTGGGTCAAGGAAGCCGAGCTCGTGCCCGCCGGCTACACGAACACCTCGATCCCCTACGTGCTCGCCCTCGTCCTCGAAGGCCGCACGCTGGCGGCCCTGTTCGTGCTCCCGGACGAGGAGTCCTTTGCGGCCTACGTCTGGGAGCGCGACGACGGAGTCTGGCGCGAGACTGCGCGCCTCGACGGCGGCCCGTTCGGCGCCGAGAGCCTCGCCCTCGAGGAGGACACGCTCGTCCTCGGCGGCCCCCCCGAGGAGGGCCTGGTCCACGTGTACGAGCGCAGCCTCGGCCGCTGGAGCGAGAGCGCCGTCCTCCATGCGAGCGACGGCGCCAGCCTCGGCCGCGCCGTCGCCCTCGACGGCCGCACGGTCCTCGCCGCCACGCACCTCGACTCCCCGCCGAGCCGCATCTTCCAGTTCCGCCTGCCTCCCTACCCGCGCCTCACGACCTACGGCTGCGGCGTCAACCCCGAAGGCAGCCTGACCATCCTCTCCGGCACCCCCGCCCTCGGCTCCCGTGTCCGCCTCGCCCTCTCCAATCCCCTCGGCACCCAGTCGATCGGCTCCCTCGCCTTCCTGGTCACGACCACCCGCGCCGACCCCCGCCACCCCTGCGGCACCCTCGTCCCCCACCTCGGCATGTCCGGCGGCCCCGGCGAATGGCTCCTCCGCCGCGGCCCCCAATTCCTCGTCGACCGCCGCCCGATAGGAACCTGGAACGGCCCCGACTCCCCCGCCGAAACCGACCTCGCCATCCCGAACGACCCAGCGCTAGTGGGGCACTCGTTCTTCGTGCAGGGGGCGCTGCACGATCATTCGCCGGGAGCGCGGGTTCCTTGGGGGCTCACGCAGGCGTTGGAGCTTGAGATCGGGCGCTAGGAGCGCCGCGTACGGCATCAGCTGCCGTCTTGACACCCGCCGATGCCTCTAGGAGCAGTTGGTTTTATTGAGAGGGCGCGGTACGAAGTGACACACGCATCCCTATGGAGGATAGAGCATGTCAAGAACAAGTCTTGCCCCTGACGTCGTACCCCAACTCCCGGTCGACGAGTTGGCGCTTCAGGTGCTGCGTGACTTTGTTCGAATCGGTGAGTCGAGCACGACAAACTACATTAAATGGGCGAAGGAGGATCGGCTCCCCGTCCCGGCGCTTCGGGCGATCGCCGAAGCCTTTGAATGGTCAAGAGCGCACGGGCTGATCGCGCATGACTTCACGCAGTCTTCCGCAGAAGCGGTTTTCGTGACCCGCTTGGGCAACAAGGTCCTTTCCGAAGGGGTACGCGTGCTGCAGGCGACCGAGCGTGCGCAAGGTGTTCATCCAAGGATTGAGGCGGTAGCCCGGCCGCAGTTTCTCATTGGACAGTTTGAGCTTGGCGTGTTTGCGTCACTGAAAGCAGTCGAAGTTCGCGTGCGTGAGCTCGGTACGTTCACAGAAGATACGATTGGCGTCGATCTGATGAACAAGGCGTTCGGGCCTGGTGGGCCGCTGGCCGACTCGAGCGTTGGCAAGGGCGAGCAGGAAGGTACGCGTGCACTTTTCGCCGGAGCGTACGGCGTGCTGCGAAACCCATCCGCGCACCGGGAAGTGAGCTATGCCGATGTGAGCGAGGCGGCCGAGGCCGTGCAGGCTGCAAGCCTGCTCATGCGGATGCTCGATCGCGTCGAGAAGCGCCTGAAGGCCTGAGCGCACTAGGAGCTTCCGCCCGGTCACGCTCGGATCGAGGCCGAGCTCGCCGTGCTGGGATACGAGAAGAACTGTTCGACCCGCTGGAGGAGGCCTAAGTCCCTTCAGAACAACGCAGGGCGCGTTGCGTGCCTGTGCACGGATCCGGGCCGATTCAGGGGGTCGAGATGAGTCTGGTGCCGCCCCTGAGTCTGCGACCTCCGGGTAACAAGGGCTCTACCGCCCCGTGTACCCCAACCCCTCGAGATCCTTGCGGGTGGCTTCGTCGAGCTCTGCGGCGCCGGCCACGGAGCCGAGGCTCTTGCCCAGCGCGTCGAGCGCGGTCTGCGTGCGGAGCAGCGTGTCCCGCAGGTGGTCCAGCCGCACGGCCTCGACCTTGGCGAGGTTATTGCGCTCGAGCGGGTCGTTCGTGAGGTCGTAGAGCTCCCACTCAACAGGGCTCGGGAACTGGACGTCTTCGTCGGGGGGGCCGTGGAGGAGCTTCCAGCCGCCGGTACGCAGGGCGTACTGGTGGACGAAGTTGTCGTGGATCTCGGTCCAGGTGGCGCGCTCGCCGGGGTCCCCATCGAGCAGGTCGACGCCCTGCATGCGCGCGTCGGGGGCGAGGCCGAGGGCGGCGTAGAGCAGGGGGGCGAGGTCGGCCTGCATGGCGGGGGTCGCGATGCGGCGCGGGGGCTCGCCGGGGAGGCGCACGATCATCGGGATGCGCGTGGTCTCCTCGTAGACGGATTTGCCGTGCTGCAGGAAGCCGCGCTCGAACATCTCCTCGCCGTGGTCGCTGGTGACGGCCACGATCGTGCGCTCGGAGAGGCCCAGGCGATCGAGCTCCTTCAACAGGAGCCCGATCTCGTGGTCGATGTGGCGCAGGGCGTCGTCGTAGCCGTGCACGATGTGGGCGTGCTCGCCGGGCGTGGGTGCGACCGGGGTCCAGCCCGTGCGCGGGTGGATGCGGAAGCGGTCGGGGTCGACGCGCTTCTCCGTGCAGCCGCGCTGGGCGCAGCGCGAGAACTCGGGCGGCGGCGAGTAGTCGTGCACCTCGTAGGTGTGCAGGAAGAGGAAGAAGGGCTGCTCGCGCTGCTCGGCGAGCCAGCGCGCGAGCCAGGTGACGCCGGGCTCCTCTCCGGCCGGCGTAGCGTCGCCCGAGGCCGCGAGCCTCGCGGCGTACTCGGCGCGGTGGTCGTGGCGCAGGGCGTCGTTCACGACGAAGCGCTCGAAACCCTTGTCGAAGCCCCAGCGCGGCACGACGAAGCCGCCCGCGGTCACGGCGAGACTCGCGTAGCCGCGCGCCTCGAGGGCGCGCGCGAGCAGGGGCGAGCGCGTGCTCGACAGCACCTCGCGCCCGCTCTGGACGCCGTGCACCGAGGGGAACTGGCCCGAGAAGAGCGTCGCGTGCGAGGGCAGCGTGTAGGGCGCCTGGGCCACGACGTTCTCGAACAGGACGCCCGCGCGCGCGAGCGCGTCCAGGGTCGGGGTCGTGTCGCCGTCGTAGCCGTAGGCGCCCACGTGGTCGGCGCGCAGCGTGTCGATCGAGATCAGGACGAGGTTCTTGGCCTCCGAGCGCGCGGCCGTGTCGTGCACGACCGGGGCGCCGACCACCGCCGCGCAGTGGCCGGTGAGCGTGAGCTCGAGGCGCACGGTCGTGCCGGCCCAGCGCGCGAGGCTGACATCGAAGTCGCGCCAGTGCTCGCGCGCGAGGGTGCCGGCGAGGGGCGCCGTCAGGGTCCGCAGCGGCGCGCCGTCGAGGCGCAGCTCGAGCGCGAGCTCACCGGGCGTCGCGCCCCCAGAGCGAGCGTATCCGGCCGACCACGGCCCCAGGCCGCACTCGAAGCGCGGCTCCCCGTCGGGAAGCACGATCTCGAACCCGATGCGCTCGCCCGGCAGGAGCACGATCGACGGCCGCCATTCGTCAGCGAGCTCGGCGCGCACGCGCCGGCGCGCCTGCCAAGGGCTCGGCTCGGGGTCGCCGGCCAGGCACTCGGCCGCGGCCAGGCGCGCGCGCTCGTCCCACAGGGTCGCCGCGGGAACGCGCCGCAGGACGACGCCGGTGACGTCGAGGGAGCCGCGCGTCGCGGGGCGCGGGATGCCGAGGTTCACGGCCGCGACCAGGGAGTGCGCGCTCGGCCCGGTGCGGAACACCTGGCGCCAGGTCTGCCAGCCGGCCGCGCCGAGCTCGACCAGGAACAGACGGAAGCCGGGATCGCCGGGCGGCACGATGTCGCGCGGGCTGCAGGCGCCGACGCCGCCCGCGCACTCGCCCAGGACCACGCCGGCCGTGAAGCCGGGCTCGCCGGCGAGGCCGCTGTCGCGCAGCGCGATCGTGAACTCGTAGTCGGTGTCGGGCTCCACGGCGAGCGAGCGGTAGAGGCTCCCGGCCTTGCCGCTCAAGCGCACGAACGGGCGCCCGTCCTCCTCGCCGCGCTCGAGCACGAGCCGCTCGGGGCGCGCGTCGTCGAAGCTCGTCTCGTCGGTGACGCGCGTCCAGTCCGACCAGCCGGCGGCGAAGTCGTCGTGCAGGAGCTCGGTCGCGGTCGCGGGCGCGGCCGGCGGCGTGACGAGCTCGGCCGCGCGCTGCGCGTAGAGCGCCAGGCGCGGGGGCGCGCCGGCGTCGGAGCCGCAGGCCGCGAGGGCGAGGAGCAGGAGGAGGGCGGGGAGGCGCGCGACGGTCACGAAGAGAGGCTACTCGACCGGCGGCGGCGCGCGCCCGCGAGGCCGCGCACGACGCTCTCCTTCACCGGCCCGGCCACGGCCAGGCACGAGCGCTCGGGGAAGAGGTGCGCGCGCGCCACGCGCCGCACGTCCTCGGCCGTGACGGCGGCGAAGGCCTCGAGCAGCTGGCGCAGGTGGTCGTCGGGCAGGTTGTTCCGCTGTGCGGCCACGAGCGTCTGCACGCGCCGCGCGGCGCGCTCGAAGCCCAGCACGAAGGAGCCCGTGAGGTAGCTCTTGGAGAGCTCGAGCTCCTCGGCGGGCACGAGCTCGCGCTGGATGCGCCCGATCTCGCGCCGGAAGCCCTCGATGGCCGTGGCGAGGTGCTTGGGCGAGGTGCCGATGTAGGCCGTGAACGTGCCGGGCAGGACGCCGGCCGAGCTGTGGATGGCGGCGCTCACGCTGTAGGCGAGGCCGAGCTCGTCGCGCAGGCGCTTCGAGATGCGGTTGGTGAAGCCCGGCCCCGTGCCGAGCACGTGGTCCATCACCGTCAGCGCCGCGTAGTCGGGGTGCACGCGCCGGATGCCGAGGTGCCCGAGGAAGACGTGCACCTGCGCGCGCTCGGCCGCGAACACCGCCGAGCGCGGCGCCATCGGCGGGAACTCGAGGTCGGGCGGCGGCAGCTCGGCGCCGACCGGGAAGCGCGCCAGGCGCTTGTCGAGGAAGCGCCTGACCTCGGCCGCCGGCACGTCGCCGCAGAAGGCGAGCACCATGCGCTTGCCGCACCATTGCTTCCCGTGGAAGCGCACGAGGTCGGCGCGCGTGATGGCGCGCACGCTGGCCGGCTCGCCCTGCTCGTTCCGGCCCAGCCAGTGCTTGCCGTAGACCAGCGTGCGGAAGAGCTGCGCGCCCTGCACGCGCGGGTCGTCGCGCTCGACTTCCAACCGGTCGATGAGGCGCTGCTTCTGGCGCTCGACCTTGTCCTTGGGGTACGTGGGCCCGATCAGGCATTCGCACAGGCTCTCGAGCAGGAGCTGCCAGCGCTCGTTCGCGACCTGGCCGGAGATGCCGGTCGAGCCGCCGCCGAGGCTCCCGCCCGCGTGCTCGAGGAGCTCGGCCAGCTCCTCCTCGCTGTGCTCGCGCGTGCCCTGGTCGACCAGGCGTCCGGCCAGGTGCGCCAGGCCTTCCTTGCGGCGAGGGTCGAGGGAGTTGCCGCCGCGCAGGTGGGCCTGCACGGCGCACACCGAGGCGCCCGGGCGCGGCGAGACGAGCAGGAGCGCCCCGCAGCCGAGGGAGAAGCGCTCGACCGGGACGTGCGGGACGGCCGGCGTGCGTGCGTCGCGGCGCGGGCTCATCGGCGCGCCGGCTTCCGTGCGGCGCCCTTGCGAGCCTTCTTCGCGGTTTTCCCGGGCTTGCCGGGCTTCCCGGGAGCGCGCGGATGGCACCAGCCCACGACGCGCCGCTCGGGGCGCAGGAAGCGGGCCGCCGCGGCGCGGATGTCCTCGGCCGTGACGCGCGCGTGGCGCGCGCCGCCGTCGAAGGCGCGCTGCCAGTCGTAGTCGACGGCCCACTCGCCCAGGTCCTCGGCCACGTCGGAGACGGTCTCGCCGTCGAAGGCCTCGCCCGCCAGCAGGATGGCGCGCGCGCGCTCGAGCTCGTCGCGCGTCACCTTCTCGCGCCCCAGGCGCGCGATCTCCTCGTGCAGGGCGCGCTCGAGCGCGTCCGGCGCGACGCCCTGGGCGCCCTCGGCGAACACCCACAGGACGCCGGCCTCGACGCGCGAGTCGTTGCTGGCCGACACGCTGGTCGCGAGCCCCTCGTCCAGCACGAGCCGCCGCCACAGGCGCGACATGCGTCCGGAGGAGAGCACGGTCATCGCGAGATCGAGGGCGTCGTCCTCGGGGCTGCCCACCTTGGTCGTGGGCCAGGCGAGGATCACCCGCTGGGCGGCGTCGTCCCAGCTCGTGGTCACGCGCTTCTCGCCGGCCGGCTCCTCGAGCGCGCGCCGGAAGCAGTCGGCCTCGGCGAAGCGCGCGCCGGCCGCGATGCCCGCGAAGCGCGCGCGCACGGCGGCGAGGGCGGCCGCGGGCTCGATGTCGCCGGCCACGACCAGCGTGGCGTTGCCCGGGTGGTAGAAGCGCCGGTAGTAGGCGCGCATGTCCTCCGGGCGCATGGCCTTCAGCGTGTCCGGGTAGCCGATGATCGGCCGTCCATACGGGTGGTGCGGGAAGAGCGCTTCCTCCACGCGCCGCCCGAGCACGCGCCAGGGCTCGTCCTCGCCCATGGAGAGCTCCTCCAGCACGACCGCGCGCTCGGCCTCGAACTCGGCCGGATCGATGGCCAGGTGCTGCATGCGGTCGGCCTCGATGTCGAGCGCGTTCTCCCAGCGGTCGGAGGCGAGCTCGAACCAGTAGGCCGTGTGGTCGTAGCCCGTGAAGGCGTTGTTCTGGCCGCCGAGCTCGGTCGTGATGCGGTCGACCTCGCCCTTGCCGCGCGCGGGCGTGCCCTTGAACATCATGTGCTCGAGGAAGTGCGAGACCCCGGCCTCGCGCTCGGTCTCGGTGCGCGCCCCGGCCGGGTAGAGCAGCACCGCGGCCACGACCGGGTCGCTGTGGCGCTCGGCCAGGATCACGCGCATGCCGTTCGCCAGGCGGTGCTCGGCCACCTTGGCGCCGGCCTTGAGCACCGGGCGGCGGGCCCGGCCGGGGCCGGAACGGCCGAGGCGCAGGGCGGGGAGGGCGGGGAAGAGGAAGGAACGCGGGGTGGCGCGGGCGTGCACGGCGGGATGATACCGGCGGACCGGACCAACAGCCCGCCTCCGGCCGGTGTGATGAGCGCCGGAACCATGGCCGACACCGTCCCCACGTCGCCCACGTCGCCCACGTCGATCGAGGAGCTCCTGGCCCACGCCCCGTGGCTCCGGCGCCTGGCGGCGACGCTGGTCGCGGGCGACGCGGCCGCCGACGACCTCGTGCAGGAGACCTGGCTCGCGGTGCTGCGCCATCCGCCGCGCGCGGGCGGCCCGCCGCGCCCGTGGCTCGCGCGCGTGGCGCGCAACCTCGCCAGCAACCTGCGCCGCGGCCAGGGCCGGCGCGCCGAGCACGAGGCTCGCGCGCGCGCGGCCGCGGCCGAGCTCGATCCGGCCGCCCTGGCGGGCGAGGTCGAGGCCCAGCGCGTGCTGGCCGAGGCCGTGCTGCGCCTCCCGGAGCCGCTGCGCGCGACGGTCGTGCTGCGCTGGTTCCGCGGCCTCGACTCGCGCGCCATCGCCGAGCGCCAGGG
>Ga0315910_10004691_pt1 | contig 11383 bp, 8 predicted proteins | sample EdamamesoilMG_FD_204470 | JGI IMG/M metagenome (GOLD analysis project Ga0315910, IMG submission 204470) | Garden soil microbial communities collected in Santa Monica, California, United States - Edamame soil | ecosystem: Environmental > Terrestrial > Soil > Garden | place: USA: California...
CACCTCGCGGGCCTCGCCGGTCTCGACGATCAGGCCGATGCGCATCCTGGTCCCGTTGCGCATCAGGTGGTGGTGGACGGCGCCGACGCCGAGCAGGGTCGGCACGGGAGCAAACTCCTCGTTCGAGCCGCGGTCGGACAGGATCACCAGGCTCTGACCGTCGTGGACGGCCTGCGACGCCTGGCGACAGAGCTCGTCGAGCGCCGCCTTGAGGCCCGTCCCGCCTTCGGCGACCGGGTAGAGCATCTTCAAGGTCGGCGGCTGGCGGACCTGCTGGAGGTGCGTCTCGCGAAGCTTGGCGATGTCCTGGTTGGTGAGGATCGGCCGATCGAGCTCGAGCATCTGCGCGTGATCGGGCAACTCGAGGAGCAGCGCTGCTTCGCCGCCGATGTACTGCTTCAAGCTCATCACGAGCTCTTCGCGGATCGGGTCGATGGCGGGGTTCGTGACCTGGGCGAAGTGCTGCTTGAAGTAGTTGTAGAGGAGCTGGGGCTCGTTGCTCAGCACCGCGAGCGGCGTGTCGGTTCCCATCGAGCCGATCGCTTCCTCGCCCTTCTCCGCCATCGGCGCCATCAGCAGGCGCAGATCCTCTTCCGTGTAGCCGAACACCTTCTGTCGCTGGACGAGCGACGCGAGCTCACGCCGCGTGGCCGTCGGTGGTGACTCGTCGATCTGGCTGAGCGCGATCTTGTTCTCGCGGACCCAGCGGCCGTACGGCTTCTGCCGTGCGATGTCTTCCTTGAGCTCCTCGTCCTCGACGATGCGGCCCGCCTCGGTGTCGACCAGGAACATGCGGCCCGGCTCGAGGCGGCCCTTCCGCTCCACGTTCTCCGGCGGGATGTCGAGCACGCCGGTTTCCGACGCCAGCACGACCAGGCCGTCTTTCGTGACGGTCCAGCGAGCCGGACGCAAACCGTTGCGATCCAGGATGCCGCCGATGCGCTTGCCGTCGGTGAAGTCGAGCGCCGCCGGGCCGTCCCAGGGCTCGATCAGGCACGAGTGATACTCGTAGAACTCGCGCTTTTTCTGCGACATCTGCGCGTCGTTCTGCCAGGCCTCCGGCACCAGCATCATCATCACGTGCGGCAGTGAACGGCCGGCGTGCATCAGGAGCTCCGCCACGTTGTCGAGCTGCGCGGAGTCCGAACCGCCCGGCGGAATGATGGGGGTGATGTGGCGGATGTCCTCGCCGAACACTTCCTCGTCGAACAGGTGCTCGCGGGCGCTCATCCAGGCGGCGTTGCCGCGCACGGTGTTGATCTCGCCGTTGTGCGCGAGCGTACGAAACGGCTGCGCGAGCTCCCAGGTGGGGAAGGTGTTGGTGCTGAAGCGCTGGTGCACCATGGCGAGCGCGCTCACCATCGCCGGGTCGGTCAGCTCCGTGTAGAAGCCGGCCAGCTGCTCGGCGAGGAGCAGGCCCTTGTAGACGATGGTGCGCGCCGAGAGGCTCGGGATGAAGAACGCATCGCGGCCGCGCATGTTGCTCTCGCGCACGGTCCGCTCCGCCCATTTGCGGATCACGAACAGCTTGCGCTCGAACGTCGTTTCGTCCGGAGCCGTCGAACCGATCAGCACCTGCTTGATCACCGGCGCGCTGGCGCGTGCCATCGGACCGAGGGCATTTTCGTTCACGCGCACGTCGCGCCAGCCGATCAGTCGCTGTCCGGTGCCGAAGATCTTGTCTTCGAGAATGTGCATGCACCGACGGCGATCCTCCTTGGCGCGGGGCAGGAAGACACACCCGACGCCGTAGCTGCCGCGCTCGGGCAATTCGACGTCCGAGGCCTCGCACTCGCGGCGGAAGAAGGGATCCGGCAGCTGAATGACGATTCCCGCGCCGTCACCGGTGAGCGGATCGCAGCCGCAGGCGCCGCGATGAACCAGGTTCAGGAGGATATCGATGCCCTTCTTAACGATGTCGTGACTAGCCTCGCCGCTCGTGTTGGCGACGAAGCCGACGCCACAGGCGTCGTGCTCGAACCTCGGGTCATAGAGGCCACGGCGGGGAGGTAGGGGCATGTAGGGTGGTCAGCGCTCGTGGGGGAGAAGGGGCGAGCGTGACGCCGATTATAGGCCGGAATGAGCAGTTGGTCAGGCGTAATCTCAGCTGAATCCACCGACAATGGAATTCACGCGAGGTGACACGCTGCCGAAAAAGACACCCCTCAGAGTGACGGGAGCAGGCCCCGTCGGGCGCGGCTCCGGGGGTTCGAATCGAGACTAGCGGGGGCCTGCTTCGGCGGCGAGCACGTCCACGTCTTCGCTCGCGGTCGCGGCGGGGCCGTCGAGCGGCCCGATCGTGCAGGTGCCGCTGAACTGGACGCCTTTCTCGATATGAACCTCGGGCGCATGGAGCGTGCCCGAGGCTCGCGCCGGGACGTAGAGCTCGATGGAATGGGCGGCGCGCACGTTCCCCTGGATACTTCCACCCTTGACGATCACCATGCCGACTTCGATGTCGGCCTCGACCTCGGCACCGTCGCCGATGATCAGCGCGTCATCCCCGCGGATCTCGCCCTTGAAGGTGCCGTCGATGCGAACCCGGCCCTGAAAATGGAGCTTGCCCTCGAAGTGGGTGCCGCGGCCGAGAAGGGCCGTGATCTCCGTCGCGGGGAGGCTGGTTGCCATGCGATTCGGGGGGATCCTAGCACTCCCCCCTCACGCCGAGATACGCTTCGAAGGTGTTCGGTCGGCCGCTCGGCGCGCTTGCTCTTCTCGGGGCCGTGGTGCTCACGGTCCCGCGCTCCGCTCGCGCGCAGGCCGCGACGGCGGATGCCGGGGTGTCGGACAACGTCGCCGCGGAGCCTGCGCCGCCGCCCGAGGCCAAATGGCGGGGAACGACGTTCCTCCTCCAGCAGCGCGTCGGGCTCGACACCGTCGGTGTCGGCCAGGACTACCAGAGCAGAAACCCGTTCTACGACATCGGTGTCTACCTTCGCCCGCGGTTTTTCCTGTGGGAGCGAGGTCCGATGTCGCTCAGCGTGCGCGGGCAATTCCTCGGCTCCTACGAGGTCACGAACAGCGATTCGACCACCGACAAGAACGAGTTCTTGATCGAGGACAGCCTCCTCGGTCTGCAGACGGACTACACGTTCCAGAAAGCGACCGACCACCCGACGCTGGTGACGGTTCAGTTGCCGCGCCTCGGTCTCCCGACGTCGAAGGCGAGCCGAAACGTGGGCAAGATCCTCGACCTCGGCCTGCGGGTGCTCGTGGATCACACGGTGCCGTTGCGAAAGGACAGCCGCGTCCTTCCGACCGGAAGGATCGCGGCGCGGCTCGGCTACATGTACGGTTTCGTGAGCAACACGACGCCCACGAACGACGACCTCCAGCAGGTCAATCAGTCCGTGGACGGGCACCTGGTCGACAATGGGCAGGTGGGCGGCGCCGCCTTCGCGCAGCACATGGGTGTGATCCGCGGGATCATCGGCGCGGACATCGTCCGCGACGTCGTGAACTTCGCGTTCGAGCTCGGCGTCGACCCTGCGCTTCCGTACGGTTTGGCGTCCGACATGGTGTGCAACACGCCGACCGGCTGTTTCGATCCGCCTCCCGATCAGCCGGGGGTCAGCGACCAACGCCTCACCGTGACGAGCTACCTCGACGCCTACGTGACGGGCGTCCTCTTCGACGGGATCCTCGACGTGTCGCTCGGCTACGAAAACATCACCGGTCAAATCGGTGACGACGGCCAGCGCCGCAACCCCTTCTACAGCCCGTACGCGAAGCTCTACCTTTCGCTCGAGGCGCACCTCGAGACGCTCTACGGGGCGTTCGCCGGACCGCGGCGCCGGGACGTCGCCGCTCGCTGACGACGGTCCGGGACGCGCGACGCCTCGAGCGTCAGGAAATCTCGATCTCGGGTCGCCCGGGTTCGGGCCAGTCGGTGTGGAAGAACTTGCCGCGCGGGCGGTCCACCCGCTCGTAGGTGTGGGCGCCGAAGTAATCGCGCTGCGCCTGGAGCAGGCTCGCGGGGAGTTTTTCGCTGCGATAGCCGTCGTAGTAGGCGAGCGCACTCATGAACGCCGGCGCCGCAATGCCGTGCGTGGCGGACAGGGCGACGACGTTCCTCCAGTTTGCCTGGCCGCGCTTGATCTGGTCGTTGAAGTACGGGTCGAGCAAGAGGTTCACGAGCCCCGCGTTGGCGCGGTACGCCTCCGTGATCTTTTGCAGGAACCGTGCGCGGATGATGCACCCGCCACGGAAGATGGACGCGATGGTGGCAAAATCGAGCTCCCATCCGTACTCGCGCTGGGCCTCGCGCATCAGCTGGAAGCCCTGCGCGTAGGCGCAGATCTTCGAGCAGTAGAGGGCGTCCTTCACGGCGTCCACCAGCGCGGCTCGATCGCCCGTGAACGGCGCCGCCGACGGTCCGACCAGGGTCTTGCTGGCGAGGACGCGCTCCTCCTTCAGCGCGCTCAGGCAGCGGGCAAACACCGCCTCGGAGATGGCGTTCGCGGGAATGCCCATGTCGAGCGCATTCACGCTGGTCCATTTGCCGGTGCCCTTCTGCCCCGCGGCGTCGAGCACGCAATCGACGAGGAACGCGTCCGTCCGCGTGTGGTCGCGCTGCCGCAGGATGTCCGCGGTGATCTCGATCAGGTACGAATCGAGGTCGCCTTCGTTCCAGCGCGAGAAGACGTCGCCGAGCTCGTCGGGGCGCAGGCCGAGCAACGAGCGCAGGATCGAGTACGCCTCGCCGATCAGCTGCATGTCGATGTACTCGATGCCGTTGTGCACCATCTTCACGTAGTGGCCTGAGCCGTCCTTGCCGAGGTACGCCGTGCAGGGCTCGCCGCCGATCACGGGTTTGCCCGGTGCACCGGTTTCGATCGGCTTGCCGGTCTTCGGGTCGACCTTCGCCGCAATGGCCCGCCAGATCGGCTCGAGGTGTTTCCACGACGACGGATCACCGCCGGGCATCAGCGAAGGTCCGAAGCGCGCGCCGAGCTCACCGCCCGACACCCCCGAGCCGAAGAATTTACAGCTCGACTTGTAGTCCTTCTCGCGACGGATGGTGTCGGTCCACAGGCTGTTACCGCAATCGACCACGATGTCGTCCGCCTCGACGCCCGCGGCGAGGAGGTCCTTCACCACCGCGTCGACGGCGGCGCCCGCCTTGACGAGCACGATGAACTTTCGCGGGCGCTTGACGGCGAGGACGAGCTCGCGCGTCGTGGTGCACGGGACGAGGCCGCCCGGCGTGCTCGGATTCTCCGCCACGAACGCTTGCATCGTGGCGGCGGTGCGATTGTAAACTGCGACCTTGAACCCGTGGTCCGCGATGTTCAGCGCGAGGTTTTGACCCATGACCGCGAGACCGATGAGACCGATGTCCGCTGTTGCTTCCATGGTTTTTTTCCTGACGTCCGCCCGTAGTGCGAGGGCGAGCGACGGTCAAGCGGGCGCCGGCCGACCCAGGTGTCCTTGGCCGAGGTAGAGTCTTAGGATGACGAGTGGCGATTCGACGGCCCCGGCGGGCCGTGGTGGCACGGTCGTGGTCGCCGACGACGATCGACTCACTCGCGATCTGGTCGCACGCATGCTTCGGGGCCGGGGCTACGAGGTCGAGACCGTCGCCGACGGGCAGGCCGCCGTCGAGCGCATTGCCCGCGGTGGCGTCCACCTGGTGCTGCTCGACGTGCTGATGCCGCGGCTCGGCGGGCTCGAAGCCTGCCGCCTCTTGAAGAGCATGACGAGCGGCTCGTTCCTGCCCGTCGTGCTGGTCACGGTGAAGACGGACAGTGCGAGCCGGGTCGAGGGGCTCCGGATCGGGGCCGACGACTACGTTTGCAAACCGTTCGACGAGAACGAGCTCGTGGCCCGCGTCGAGGCGATGCTTCGCATCAAGCGCCTGCACGACCACGTCGCCGAAGCCAAAGCGCGCCTCGAGCAGCTCAGCATCCACGACGACCTCACCGGGCTCTACAACTACCGCTACCTTCACGCGCGCCTCGGTGAAGAATTCAAGCGCGCCGAGCGGCATCAGGAGCCGCTGGCGTGCCTCGCCATCGACATCGATCGCCTGCAGCTCCAGAACGAGCGCGGCGGCCGCGAGCACGGCGATCGGGTGATCCGACAGGTGGCGGACGCCATCCGCCGCGCCACTCGGGAGGGAGACGTGCTCGCCCGCTTCGGCGGCGACGAGTTTCTCGTCGTGCTGCCGGGCCTGCACTTTGCCGGGGCGGCGGCGGTGGCGGAGCGCATCTTCACCGACGTGGGCGAGCGCCCCGTCTTGTCCGAGGCAGCGCGCGGCAATCCGGTGTCACTCTCGATCGGCGTGTCGCTGTTTCCGGCCCGCGACGTGCGGACCAAGGACGCTCTGCTCCGCGCCGCCGACAACGCCCTCGGCATCGCCAAGCGCGAGGGCGGACGCCGCGTCTGCGTGCACCAGCAAGAAGGCCAGATCTACGTGCCGATCAAGAACAGCGGCGAGCTCGACATCACGAAGCCGCCGCCAGGCTCGAAGGGCAAGAGCGGGGTCTGATGGGCCCGATCAGCATTCGTCCGGGTGAGCTCGGGGGCCCGACCCTCGAGCAGGCGCCGCCGCGGGTCCTCGTCGTGGACGACGAGCGGGCGCTGCGCCGTGCGCTCACGCGGCTGCTCGAGGTCAAGGGCATGACGGTCGGCGTGGCGGAGGACGGTGCGAGCGCGATCGAGCTCCTCGAGCGAGAATCGTACGACGTGGCGCTGGTCGACCTGATGATGCCGCGCGTGGGAGGGCTCGAGTTCCTGGCCCACGTCCGCGAGCGCCACAGCACGATGGAAGTGGTGCTGATGACCGCGTTCGGTGACGTGGAGACGGCCGTCGAGGCCGTGCGCTCGGGCGCGTACCACTTCCTCACCAAACCGTTCCGCTCGAACGACGAGGTGGTCCTCGCCGTGACGAAGGCGGCCGAGCACCGGCGGCTGCTCGACCACGCGGTGATGCTCGAGCGCCGGCTCGAGCAGATGCAGAAGTTCGGCGGCCTGATCGGCAATTCGCCGCGCATGCAGGAGGTGTATCGCCTGGCGCTCGGTGTCGCGCCGACGATGTCGACCGTGCTGATCCTCGGTGAGAGCGGGACGGGCAAGGAGCTCACCGCGCGCGCCATCCACCAGCACTCGTCGCGCGCGGACAAGGCGTTCGTGGCCGTCAACTGCTCCGCCATCCCGGTCGACCTGGTGGAAAGCGAGCTCTTCGGTCACCTTCGCGGCGCGTTCACCGGCGCCACCGCGAACCGGCCGGGGCTGTTCGAGGTGGCGGACGGCGGCACGCTGTTCCTCGACGAGATCGGCGATCTTCCGCCGCTCGCGCAGGTGAAGGTGCTGCGCGCGCTGCAGGAGGGCGAGATCAAGCGGGTCGGGTCGAACGAAACGAAAACCGTCGACGTCCGGGTGATCGCGGCGACCAACACCGACCTCAAAGCCCGCATCGCGTCCGGTCGCTTCCGCGAGGATCTGTACTATCGTCTCAACGTCGTCCGCATCGCGCTGCCGCCCCTGCGCGAGCGACCGGAGGACGTGGCGCTCCTCGCGTATCACTTTCTCCGGCGCTACGCCGAACGGTCGAACCGACCCGTTCACTCGATCAGCCCCGCCGCGATGGAGTTCCTGATGGCGCAGCCCTGGGAGGGCAACGTCCGGGAGCTCGAGAACACGATCGAGCACGCGGTCGTCTTCTCGACCGGCGAGCGACTCGAGCTCCAGAACCTACCGCCCACCGTCGAGCCCTCGGGCGCCCCGCGCCCCGCGTCGAGCAAGCCGGTCGTCCCCGTCGCCGACTTTCGCGATCTACCGTTTCGCACCGCGAAGTCGCGCGCCCTGGCTGCCTTCGAGAAAACCTATTTTCAGGCGCTGCTCGACGAGTGCTCAGGCAACGTTTCCGAGGCCGCACGCCGGGCAGGTCTCGACCGCTCGAACTTTCGACGGGCCGCCCGTCGCGCCGGCATCAAGACCCGGGACGACGCCTGAGCGAGACGAACGCAGCGCGCGACGGTAATGCCTACGAGGCGGCGCGCGCTTCGTGCTCGTCCAGGCGCTTTTCGATGCTGGCGAGAGCGTTCGCGATCGATTCGTTCACGAGCTGGATGATCACGGGCAGTTGGCCCTTCAGCGCCTCGTAGTACCTCTGCCGCTCGGTCGAGTGGACGATCGCCGGCGGATAGCCGCCGCGGAGCAGGATCACGTTCATCAGCATACGCGCGACCTTGCCGCTGTCCTGCGCGAACGGGAAAACACGCAAGAGGTCGTAGTGGACGCGCGCGCCGACGCGGAGCGGGCTCTTCATCTTCTTGGCCTCCGGCCCGTTCAGCCAGTCCATGATCTGGCGGACGCGGTAGGCGATCTTGTCGGGCGGCGCGTACTCGTGGAAGTAGAGGCGGTGCTGGGGAATGTCCTTACGGTACTTCACCGTCTTCACGTCGCCCTCGTCGGGATGAAGCATCACGAAGAGCTTCTTCACCACGTCGACGTTGAGCGGGACGCGACGGCGCTCGCCGAGATCACGCACGTAGGCGATGGCCTGCCGGTGGCGCCGGATCTCGTCGCACACCGGCTGCATGCTGGAATCGGCGGGGGCCGCCGCGGTCGTGTCCGCCGCCGCCGAGAGCTCCTGGAACGTGTAGACGACGCCTTCGAGCGCGCTGTCGTGATGGATCCACGACATTTCCAGCGTTCCCTCGTATTCCTTCTTCAGGGCGTCGCCGGCCCGCTCGAGCCGCTCGAGGATGCGCCGGTAGCGCTGCTCGACGCCTTCCTGGACCGGTGGCTGCGCCACGGCGGGGGGTGGCGTCGGACGCCGCTCGGGGAGCGGGGCGGGTGGTGCCGTCAGCGCGCCCGGCTCAGCCGGTCGCACGCCGACCAGGCGCGGAGTGCCGATGAACTCGCCGGCCCGGCGGGTCGTGCCCGATTGGTTCGGGATCGCCGCGGGGTCATACACGCGGGTCGTGCCGACACGCAGGCCGTCGACGCGTTGTGCGGCCCGCGACGCGCGCGCGACCTTGCCCTCACGAAGCCGGCGTGCGGCCTCGCGCTCGGCACGCAGCCGCTCGCGCTCGGCCTCCTTGGCCTTTCGGTACGCGTCGCGCTCGGCCTCGCGACGCGCGCGTTCCTCCTCCTTGGCCTTGCGTGCGGCTTCCTTCGCGGCCTCGCGCTCGGCGATGATGCGCTTCTTCTCCGCCTCGCGCGCCGCCTTCTCGGCGGCCTTGCGCGCCAGCGCTTCCTTTTTCGCCCGGGCACGTTCCTTCTCGCGCTCGGCGGCGATGCGCTTCTTCTCGCGCTCTCGCTGCTTCTGCGCCGCCGCCTGCTCGCGCTGCTTCAGGGCTTGGGCTCGCTCGCGCTCCCTCTCGCGCTTCTGCGCCACGCGCTCGCGTTCCGCCTGCTTGCGCTCTCGCTCGATCGCTTTCTTCTCGGCTGCGCGCTTTCGCTCCGCCTGGGCTCGCGCCCGCTCGCGTTCACGCTGGGCCTTGAGCGCGGCTGCCTTGCGCGCCGCGGCCGTCTTCGCGGCGCTCGGGCGCTTCGCCGTGGCGGCGCGCTTCGGCGCCGGACGCCGGGCACGGTTCGAGCCCTTCGAGCGGCTGGCCGCTCGGGCCTTCGCCTTCACGCCCCGAGCGCGCGCCGGACGGGCGGCCCGAGACCGGGCCTTGCCCTTGGCGGAGCGCTTGCCCCGGGCCTTGGAGGGTGACTTTTTCGACTTCTTGTTGCGGGCTGACATCGGCCAAGCGGGGGCGCCATCGGTGCCCTGGCGCGGCCCAAAAAGTGTAATAATTTCGTATTCTTATGACAGGCCGGCCATCCGGATCGCCACCGGTCCACAAGAGAACCGCCCTGATTCCGTGCGCAAGCTAGTCGCGCGGGACTCAAAAGGTCAAGGCAAAGCAGCAGGCAGCCGATTGCCACTCAGGCCGGCTGGCCTGGTCCTGAACCGCCAATTACGCGAAATATTCCGGGAAGATCTCGCTGTTGGGCAAGACCCCGGCCCGGGCAGTGAGAACTTCCACGCCCGAGGGCGTGACGAGGATCGTGTGCTCGAACTGAGCCGATAGGGAGCCGTCGGCCGTGACGGCGGTCCACTCGTCGTCGAGCACCTCCACCTCGTGGGTTCCGATGTTGATCATCGGCTCGATGGTGAAGGTCATGCCTGCCTTCAGGCGGATCCCCTTACCCCGCTGGCCGTAGTGGGCCACCTTGGGCTCGTCGTGAAACTTTCGGCCGATGCCGTGGCCGACGAAATCCTCCACCACCGAGCAACCCTTGCCCTCGGCAAACTCTTGGATGGCGGCACCGATGTCTCCGAGCCGCGCGCCGGGACGCACCTCGGCGATGCCGAGCTCGAGCGAGCGGCGAGCGACCTCGGTCACGAGCTTCGCCTGCTCGCTCGGACGGCCGACGTAAAACGTCGCAGACGTATCGCCGTGAAAGCCACGGTAGATGTGCGTGATGTCGACGTTGACGATGTCGCCGTCGCGGAGGGCGCGCCCGCTCGGGATGCCGTGGCACACGACCTCGTTGATGGACGTGCAGACGCTCTTGGGGAACGGCGGGCTGTCGCCGTTGCGGTAGCCGAGCGGTGCAGGACGCGCGCCCTTCTTCAGCGTGTCTGCATGAACGAAGGCGTTGATCTCGTCCGTCGTCACACCCGGCCGAATCAGCTCGGAGACGCGCATCAGGCTGTCGCCCGCGAGCCTGCCGACCTCGCGCATGGCGTCGATCTCGCGGGCCGTCTTGATCTCGACGGAGCTGGTGCGGAAATGAAGATCCAAGCGGCGTTCTCCGATGAGCGGGTAGGGGGGATCCTACCTTAGGTTGCGCAGACCGGCATCCCGCTCGACCGCCTGCCTCACGTCGGGGGTATCGGGCTCGCCGCGAAAGTGGAGCACGCTCGACTCGCCGTTCCGGAACGCCTTGACGAAGATGATCAGGCGGCTGCCCGCAAACTTCGAGCCCGCCCCTTCGACCCAGGCGTACGCGGGGCCGCTTTTGGGCAGGGTGATCATGACCGGGCCCGCGTGGTCGCCGGCGAGCGCTGGGCCGGTGGGGGCGAGCGTGAGCTCGTAGGTGCCTTCGTGCTCGGCCCCGACCCGCGACACGCTCTCGACCCGGACGGGCAGCACGTAATCGGCGTAACGGGTGCGGTCGCGGAGCTTCGGGTCCTTCGCCGGGGTGCGGGCCTCGGGGTCGAAGCCGAACAGTGCGGGCGCCAGCATGTCGTCGAACAACACGGCGTCGGTCGCGGAATACTCGGGAAAAGCGGCTCCGTCCGCCCCGTTCGTCCCCGATCGAGACCCGCCGCAGGCAGCGAGCAGCAGGGCAAGCACCGAAGCCCTGGCGAGGGACCGAGCAAGCGGGCGGGGTTCCAGGTTCACGGGCATGCCGGCTCTAGCATGGGGGGGCCTGATTG
>Ga0315910_10004692_pt1 | contig 11383 bp, 8 predicted proteins | sample EdamamesoilMG_FD_204470 | JGI IMG/M metagenome (GOLD analysis project Ga0315910, IMG submission 204470) | Garden soil microbial communities collected in Santa Monica, California, United States - Edamame soil | ecosystem: Environmental > Terrestrial > Soil > Garden | place: USA: California...
GAAGGCGCTGCGGCGACGAGAGGCGGCGCATTCGACGCACCCAGACGAAGGTGAACGAGATAGTCGTGCCCGCGGGGCTCGATCATCTCCACTGTTGCGTCGAGGGTGCCGGCCGACTCGAGCTGGATGTCGTGCGGCCGGATGCCGACGATGCTGCCCACTGGTGCGTGGATCCCGATGAGTCCCGCAGGGATCAGGTTCATCGCCGGTGCACCGATGAACCGAGCAACAAACGTGTTTGCCGGACGCTGATAGATCTCGAGTGGTGCGGCGATCTGTTCGATGCGGCCCTCGCGCATCACCGCGAGGCGGTCGCCGAGCGTCATCGCCTCTTCCTGATCGTGGGTGACGTAGACCATCGTCACGCCGAGCCGCTGATGCAGTTGTCGAAGCTCGGTGCGCGCGTGCGCGCGCAGCGAGGGGTCGAGATTCGAGAGCGGCTCGTCGAAGAGAAATGCCTTTGGCTCCCGTACCATGGCGCGGCCGAGCGCGACCCGCTGGCGCTCACCCCCGGAGAGCTGCGCCGGCCGACGATCGAGCAATCCTCCAATCCCGAGTGCGCCCGCGACTCGCGCGACACGATCCGCTGTGGCGCGGCGGTCGATGCCGCGCACCTTCAAGCCGTAGGAGAGGTTGTCTCGCACGGTCATGTGTGGATACAGGGCGTAACTCTGAAAGACCATGGCGAGGTCGCGTCGCTGCGCAGGCCATTCCGTCACGTCGTCGCCGACGATCGCGATCCGCCCGGACGAGGGTATCTCGAGGCCGGCAATCAGCCTTAGCAGCGTGCTCTTTCCGCAGCCTGACGGCCCGACCAGCACCAGGAACTCTCCTGCAGCGACGGTGAGATCGACGAGCGGAATCGCCACGTGCCCGTTCGGGTACGTCTTCGAGACGGCGTCGAGCTGAATGCCAGCTGGCTGCATCAGCCCTTGCTCGCTCCGGCAGAGAGTCCGGCGACGATGCGCCGTTGACATGTCAGCACCAGGATGACGACGGGAATCGAGGCGACGACGGTCGCCGCGAGCACCTCACCCCACGGAATCTGATACCGCGATCGAAACAGCATGATCGACACCGGCACGGTGTAGCGCTCCGGTCCGAGTGTGAACGACAACGCGAACAGGAACTCGTTCCAGCAGTAGAGAAAGGTCAGGATCGCCGCGCTGGCAATCCCGGGCGCCGCCAGCGGCAGGACCACATCCCATGCCGCGCGCATGCGCGAGGCGCCGTCGATCATCGCCGCCTCTTCGAGATCGCGTGGCAGCTGGCGAAAGAACGCGGTCAGCAGCCATACCGCCAGCGGTGTCGAGAAGGTGAGATACGGCAGGACGAGACCCGGGTATGTGTTCAGCAGGTGCAGCTCCCGCAGAATCAGATAAAGCGGGCCGACGATCGCGATCTGCGGAAACATCGACACGGCGAGCATGATCGAGAGAATGAGGCCCCGGCCGCGGATGCGCAGCCGTGCAAGTGCGTACGCGCAGGTGGCGGCCAGTGGCATGGCGAACGCGGTCGTGGCCCCCGCGACCACCAGCGAGTTGCGGATCGGGATGAGAAAGTCGCGCTCGTCGAACAGCGCACGATAGTGCTCGAGCGAGAAGACGGCTGGCACGAGCGGTGCCGTAGCCAGCGACGGGTCAGGTGTGATCGAGGCGACGATCATCCGGTAGATCGGAAACAGCAGCCCAGCAAGCAACAGGCCGCCCGCGATGGCTCCGGCGGTCCGTGTCATGCGTGGTCGCTCGTGAGCGAACGTCCGATCGTGCGTATCCAGATCAGCGCGAAGGCGAACGTCAGCAGGAACACAGTGATCGACAGCGCCGCTCCGTAGCCGAAGCGCAGACGCTGCATCAGCACGACGAACGCGTACAGCGACAACGGCTCGGTTGCCGTGCCCGGCCCGCCGCCGGTCATGACGTAGACGAGATCGAAGAGGCGGAGTGCGTCGAGCGCTCGGAAGGCAGTCGCCACGACCAGTGCCGGTCCAAGCAGCGGCAGCGTAATCGTGACGAACCGGCGCAGCGGTCCCGCGCCGTCGATGCGCGCGGCTTCGTCGAGCGCCGGATCGATCGTCTGCAGCCCGGCGAGCATCAGGATGGCGACAAACGGCGTGGTCTTCCAGACATCGGCCGCGATGATGGGTACCCACGCAGCAAGTGGATGGACGAACCAGTCGAACGCGGTGGTGGAGTACGCCTCGAACATGAATCGCCAGATGAGCGCCGCAACCACCGTCGGCACGGTCCACGGCAGCAGCGCAGCCACACGAATTGCCCCGCGGCCGCGCAATGCCCGGTGCATTACCAGCGCCAGCGCGAGGCCGAGTGCGATCTCGATCGGGACGCTCACCACGGCGAAGAGCACGGTGTGGAGGACGGCCTCGACGAAGCGTGGATCGCCTGCGGCCTCGACGAAGTTGCCAAGGCCGACGAACGGACGTCCCAACCATGGCAGCCGCAAGTCGTGTCCATGCAGCGCCTCCCAGACGGTTGCGGCGATCGGGAGCAGCGCCACGATCGCGATGAGCCCGGCTGCCGGCGCGATCAACAGCGCCGCCATGCGTCTCTCCTGACGATGGGGATCGGCCAGACGATTCATCGAGTGCCCGTCTCGGTGCCGAGGCCAGAGCGTTTGAGCAGTGCCCGTATGTTCGCAGCTGCCTCGGCGAGCGCGTCGGCCGGCGGCTGCTGACCGGTGAGTGAGCGGTGCAGAGAGACCTGCAGGATCTCGGAGAGTTCACTGTACACGGGTGTCACGGGACGCGGAATAGCGGCGTTCAACGCCTGGCGCACCGGCGGAATCGGAATCGGCAACACCTGTTCGAGTGTCCCGTCCTCGTAGAGCGAGAGCCGAGCCGGCAGCTGCGCTGCAAGGCGGGCGCGCTCGAGCATCTGCTCGGGGGCGGTGAGGAACTCCGCCAGCGCAAACGCCAGCTGTGGCTGACTGCTGTGCGCATTCACCGCGAGTTGCGCGCCGCCCAGCGCGGCGGCCGGTTCGTGGCTCTCCAGTCCCGGAAAGGGTGCCGTGGCCACCCGCCCGGCTACGCGCGATCGCGTCGGATCCTGCAGGAGCGACCACGCGTATGGCCAGTTCCGCATGAACACGGCCTGGCCATTCTGGAACGCGAGGCGGACTTCCTCTTCACGCCAGTTCAGCGCGGAAATCGGTACGATGCCGTCGGGGCCGACCTCCTCGCGCATACGCGACAACGCGGCCACCGCTGCCGCCTCATCGACGATCACACGTCCATCGTCCGAGAGAATGCCTCCGCCGGCGGCGGCGAGGTATTCGACGAACACCGTCACCAGTCCCTCATACCGAGCGCCGGTCCAGACCAGGCCGAATGGCGTCTGGCCGCCTGTTATGGATTGACGGGCGGCCTGTTCGAGGGCGGTCACCGATGCGGGGGCGCTGCGCAGCAGATCGGTGCGCCAGTAGAGGAGTCCTACATCGACGAACCAGGGAAGCGCGTACAGCGCGCCTCGCCACCGGGAGGCTTGCAACGCCGCGGGAACGAAGTCGGTGACGTCCGGTGCGAAGCGATCGAGCTGAAGAATCCAGCCGGCCGCGGCGAACTCCGCCGTCCAGACGACGTCGAGCTGGAGAACGTCCGGTGCCGACGATCGCGCGTTCAGCCACTGGACGTAGAGCTGATGCCGTTGATCGGCGGCGTCCGGCGTCACGCGCAGTTCAACGCGAACGTCAGGATGCCGATCAGCAAATCGATCCAGCTGCTGACGCACGACAGCGGCCTCCGGCCCGAGCGAGCTGCCGGAAAAGGACAGGACCGGACGTGGATCCGATGCGCGGCACGCGACGAGCGACACCGCCACGACGATCAAGGCCGCGCTGATCCGCACGGCACCTATTGTGGTGCTGGAGCGAGCCTTGTTGGCCCCCTATCGATGAGAGAAGGCCGATGCCCGGCGGCTGGGTTATCGAAAGAAGAACACATCGATTGGCTCGACGACGGGCTCTACCGTCGCGGCGCCGTGCCGGCGAACCGCGTCGATACCGCTGGAAAATTCGTCTTCGCTCAGTCTGGCGAGCACCGAATCTCCGCCGGCGGACAGCTTGTCGGCGTATGCCGCCCAACTCGGGGCGATCGTCTGCGTGATGATCTGTGACTCAACCAGGTGAAATCCCGCGGTCTCGAAAACCGCACACATGCGCGCGCGATCCGGCAGGAGCGCGTCGAGCATCGAGCGTGTGCTCGGAAAGAAGGGCACATAGGGGTACCGTGGAATCTGTTCTCGGGTCCCTGTCCTGATTACCACCGTCCCATTTCCGAAATGGGATATATATGATCACGTTATATGGGATCACCAAGCCCGGCGACCACGGCGCAGAAGAAAGGCGCAGCGGAGCTGTTGATTCTTGCGCAACTCGAGGTCGAGCCGACGCATGGCTACGAAATCTGCCAGCGCATCGCGCAACGCTCCTCCGGCGTCGTCACCTTTAATGTGGCATCGCTGTATCCCATCCTCTATGACATGGAGCGGCGCAAGCTGATCACCGGCCGCTGGGTCGAGAAGTCGGGACAGCGCCGACGCCGGTACTACCGGTTGACAGCGCCGGGCCAGGCACTCCTGGCAGAGCAGCGCCAGAGCTGGTCGCAGTTCTTACAAGCCATGCAGCAGGCTGCAGGACTTGAGCCCGCCTGATTTTCGCGCAGCCGTGCGGCGTCGCCTGTCTGGCGGTGACGACCTCGAGGAGAACGTCATCGACGAACTGGCGGCGCAGCTCGAGGACGCCTATGCCGCCTCACTCGAGCGCGGAGCGAGTGAGGCGCAGGCGTTGCGCGAGGTCGAGGCGGAGATCCTCGGCACGGAGTCGTGGCGCCAGCTCGATACCTACCTCCAGCGCCACGTACCGCCGGTGGCGCGTCTCGCGACGCGGTCTCGAACGTTCGCCACGATCGGAGACATGTGGCGTCGCCATGGACGACAGGCCTCGCGGTACCTGCGCGGTGATACCCGCTTCGCCCTGGCAGTCGCGCTGACCTTCTCGCTGTGCGTCGGCGTGTCGGCGGCGCTGTCGACGGTGGTCTATGCCGTGATCCTGCGGCCGCTGCCGTTTCCCGATCCGGATCGTGTCGTGTTCATGGCAGCGCACCCCGGTGGCGTCGCTTCGCCGGGAGCCATTCGGAGCGACATCCCCTCGTACTTCGATCGGCGCCAGCGGCTGACGGTGTTCGAGGACATGGCGATGTTCCGCTGGATCGACCTCGCGTTCGAGACGCCACGGGGCGTACGCCGCGTCCGCGGCGACATCGGGACCCCCTCGCTGCTTCGACTCATCGGCGTGCAGCCGATGTACGGCCGGCTCTTCGACGACAACGACGACGAGCCCGGCGCGGAACGGAAGATTGTGCTCAGCCATCCGCTGTGGCTCGAGCTCTTCGCCGGTGACCCCGCCGTCGTCGGCACCGACGTGATGGTGGACGGGCGGCCGTTCCGAGTGATCGGCATCATGCCGCCAGGCTTCGGGATCTTCCGGCTCGATGCGCGCTTCTGGATTCCGGCGGTCTATTCCGCGGAGGAGCGGGCCGACGATCACCGCGGTTGGATGAATCAATACCAGATCGGACGGCTCCGTGAAGGCGCGACGCTCGACGATGCGCGCCGGGAGCTCGCGGCGTTCGATGCATCTGAATTGGCGCGCTTCCCGTCGCTGCGTTCCCGGCTGCGGACCAACTATCACACGAAGGTCGAGCCCCTGCGCGATGTGATCACGCGTGAAGTCCGGCCGACGATGAACCTGCTTCTCGTCGGTGCGCTCGTCACACTGATGCTCGGGCTCGTGAACCTCTCGACGCTCACGGTCGCTCACGCACGCCGCGACCTGAGCGAGCTCGCCACGCGACGCGCACTCGGTGAAGGCTGGTGGTCACTGGCCACGCGCCTGTTCGCGCACAGCGCGATCGTCGGCGTGATTGGCGCCATCGGTGCTTTGCTGGTCGCACAGGCGCTCCTCTCTGGACTGCGCGGCCTTGGCCTGCAGGAGATACCTCGGGCCGACGGGCTCGGCATCGATGTCTTCACGGTCCTGGTCTGTGTCGTGGCCGGCGTGCTGGCCAGCGGCATCATGGCGCTGACGCCGCTCGCGACGCTTGCCGGCATGCCGCTCGTGGACGCGCTGCATGAGAGCGGCGATCGAATGTCGACGCCTGGCGCACGGTACCTGCGGCACGGGCTCGTCGCGTTTCAAGTGGCCGCCGCGTTCGTGCTGACGATTGCGATGGGCCTGACCCTCGTCAGTCTTGGCAACGTCCTCTCCGAACATCCAGGATTCAGTGCCGAACGCGTATTGACGGTGAGTTTCGACGTGCCGAAGACGCAATTCCCGAACGCATCGGAGGCGCGCGAGATCATCGCTGATGTTCTGGACCGGGCTCGCCAGATCCCTGGGGTCGAGGCGGCCGGCGTGACGCACTTGCTGCCCTTCGGGGGCCGGGTCGCCGCACTGGGTGTTCGCCGGCTGTCGCAGCCGCGCGGCCAGGAACTCACCGCGTGGGACTATGTCGTCAGTCCGGGATACTTCAGCGCGATGCGGGTGCCGCTGCTGGCCGGGCGGTACCTCGACGACCGCGATACGGCTGCTGCGAAGCCCGTGATCGTGGTGTCGCACAGACTGGCGCAGCGACTGTGGCCGGGCGGCAATCCGATCGGTGAGCAGCTCGTGCTGCCGCCGCTCGAGACGACGCAGCCGTTGACGGTCGTCGGCGTCGTCGGCGACGTGCGGCAGGAGAACCTGACGAACCCGATCGAACGGATGGTGGGGGCGACGTACCGCACGTATCTTCAGGGAGACGAGCGGAGCGTGACCCTCGCCGTCCGCGAGAGTGGTGCCGATGGCGACGTCACGGCAATCGCCGGCGCGATCACCGGCGCTGATCCTCGCCTCGCCGCATACGACGTACGCGCCATGCAGGAGCGTGTGAACGCGTCGCTCGTACCTCGACGGCTGGCGCTGGCGAATGCGACGATATTTGCCATCACGGCGCTCCTCCTGGCGATCGTCGGTCTCTACGCGACGTTGGCCTATCTCGTGGCGCAGCGGCGTCGTGAATTCGGCGTACGACTGGTGCTCGGAAGCTCGCCAGGGTCACTCGCGTATAGCGTCACCTCCGAAGGGCTGCTGGTCGGAATCGTTGGTCTCCTCATCGGGCTCCTCGCATTCAGATGGCTGCGGCCCTTGCTGGATCCGTATCTGTACGCCGTCGATTCGCGGGAAGCTGCCATCGTCGCCGCGGCAGCCGTTCTGGTGGTCGTCGTGTCCGTCCTCGCGTCACTCGGCCCGGCCCGGTTCGCCTCCCGCGTCGATCCGCTCCTGACGCTCAAAGGCTAGGCGGCTCCGCCCAGGCCCGCTTGTCGTGTGTTGACCATATATATTGTGTACATATATATATGAAAGACACACGGCGTGCCGGCGGATGAATCGCCGGCCGCATTCGTCCTGGAGCGGATCATGAACAGATATCTCGTTATCGCCAGCGCACTGTTGGTGACGGCCCTGACGTATTCAGAATCGCTGGCCCAGCAGACGTCCCACCAGCACACGCCTGCGGAGGCAGCAGCGGAGATCTCGAAGGCGCGGCGCCGTTTCAGTCCGGAGCTCGAGAAGATCAAGGCGTTGGCGGGGCGGTGGGAAGGGACGACCTTCCGGGAGAGGGAAGGGACGAGCGCAGCCGTCGTCACGTATGAAGTGACCTCGGGGGGCAGCGCCGTCATCGAGCGGCTCTTCCCAGGCACCCGAATGGAGATGACGACGATGTACCACGACGACAGCAGCGGGCGGCTCACCGCCGAGCACTACTGCAACGCGGCGAACCAGCCGCGACTGAAGCTCACGGAAGCGACAGGCGACACGCTGTCGTTCGTGCTCTCGCCGGACAGCGATCTCAAGGCCGACCTCGAAGGCCATGCCCACGAGCTGACGCTCACCCTGGGAGCCGACGGTTCACTGATCCACGACTGGCTCAATCACTATCTGGGGAGGCCGGCGGCGGAGCGGAACATCACGCTCACGCGAATCAAGTAGCGGCATCGCAGGGCGCGTGGACACGCCTCGATGGTAGAAGGCCTACCTTCGAGGCTGTGTTCCATGGTAGGTTGTCTACCATCATGAGTCATCGCGCCGGCCGGGCGTTGCCGAGACCCGCGAACCATCGAGCTGTGTGATGCCAATGTTCTGGGGATGGTGGAAGCGAAAGAGGCTGGAACAGCGGCTCGAGCGGGAGCTGCGCGATCACCTGGCCCTCGAGGCCGAGGAGCAGGGCGGCGACTGGGTTGCCGCGCAGCGGGCGCTGGGTAACCAGACGCGCATCAAGGAGGACACGCGCGCCGAGTGGGGAAGCGTGTGGCTCGAACGGCTCTGGCAGGACGTGACGAGTGCCGTGCGGCACGTGGCACGAACGCCCTGGTTGTCGCTGGGCGTGGCCGTCACCCTTGGCCTGGGCATCGCGGCGACGACCACGATTTACACCGTTATCGATGGCGTCATGCTGCGCCCCCTGCCGTACGAAGAGCCGGCTGCGCTGGTGACGGTCGGCGCTGTCTCGGGATCGTTCGTGGCGCCTGGCGTCCAGGACCTGGGGCCGATTTCGATCCTCCATTACCAGCAACTCCGGCAGCGCGCGCGGGTGTTCGACACGCTGGTTGCCGTGAACACGCGGCGCCTGATGCCGCTGGCATCGCCCGATGGGGGCGAGACGAATGTGCCGGCGCACGAGATCTCTGGCAGTCTCTTCGCGATGCTGGGAACCACGACACCAGCCCTGGGGCGATTGTTTCTGCCTGAGGAGTACGAGACGGCGCGCGAAGGGGCCGTTATGGTGACCTTTGAAGAGTGGCACAGCCGTTACGGTGGGGATCCCGGCATCATCGGCACGACAATCGGGCGCATACGCGGTGGCCGCTTTCCGGCGGTTGTCGTCGGCGTACTGCCTCCCGATTTTCACCCCCTCGAGGCGTTTCTCGCCGGCGGTGAGCGACCCGGCTATTACTTCCCACGAGCGCCCGAGCTCGTTCCCGAAGACCGTGGATGGGAGTCGTGGTACGTGCTGGGGCGTCTCCGGCCCGGGGTGTCGAACGAACAGGCGCAGAGCGAGGTGGCGCGCATTGCCGCTGATGTTGCGCGCGAGTTTCCACAGGCCGTCGGCGTGCGGCAACGCAACGGGTCGCCCTATCGCCTCGGGTTGAACGGGCTGCACGCGCAGACCGTCGGTGCAGACGCCCAGGTGCTCCGGGTATTTCTGGGCGCCGCGGTGCTGCTGCTCGCGCTCGCCGTCATGAACGCTGCCACGCTGCTGCTGGGTCGCTCGCTCGACCGGGTCAAGGAGTTCGGCATCCGCATGGCACTCGGGGCGGGCCGCATGCGAGTGGTCCGGCTCGTCATCTGCGAGACGGGGATGCTCGCGATCGCCGGCGGTGCACTCGGCATTGTGGTCGCGTATGGAGGCGTCGAGGCGTTCTTGCGGTTCGCGCCGGCATCGATTCCTCGGCTGAACGTGATCGCAATCGACGGCAGAGTGCTGGCCATCACGGCCGCGACCACACTCCTGGCAGGGATCGGCGTCGGATTGCTACCGGCGTTTGCACTGACGCGGTGGGGGCCGTGGCAGCCGCTGCGGGCGGGTGCCCGCTCGTTCGCCGAGTCCGCTCTGCGGGGCCGCACCATGATGGTCGCTGGCCAGATGGCGCTCGCGATCGTTCTCCTTGCAAGCGCCGGCCTGCTCTTCAACTCGTTCGTCCGCATGCGGTCAGTGGACCCGGGTATCGATGTGGACCGGATCGTGACGGTGACGATCGCCTACAAGGACGCAGCGGTTGGACGCCTCCCGCTGCCGCAGGCCTGGGACCGTGTACTCGACGAGCTGCGTGCCGTGCCGGGAGTTCATTCGGTCGCCGGGACGACCGCGAGTCCCTTTCAGACGCCGTTCTGGTCACTGCGCGCGCGTCTGCCTGGCGATGATCCGGACAGCTGGCGCGACGGCATCGCCGGTTACGCGATTACGCCTGACTATCTCGACACCGTGGGCACACGTGTGCTCGTGGGCCGCAATTTTCAACGCCTTGACGGCCCTCGCTCGGAGCGCGTCGCGCTGATCAATGAGAGCTTCGCTCGGACACATCTTCACGGCGTAGACCCGCTTGGGCTGGTGGTGCGACTGGCCGAGTATGACGAGAGCCTGCGCATCGTCGGAGTGGTCGAGGACGTCGTCCAACAACGCGCGGAGGAGGGATTCCGGCCCGCGATCTACGTCCCGTACATGCAATACAGCAGCGGTGCTTTCGTCGTCGCCGTCGTTCGCGCGGCGCGATCACCCGAGCCGATGCTGAACGACCTTCGGGCGGTCTCGTTGCGACTCGTACCAGGTCAGCAGCCAACGATTCGGCTCATGGGAGACATGGTCGACTCGACGCTGACGGCTCCAAGATTCCGAGCCATGTTGATCGGCGCGTTCGCCGTCACCGCAACGTTGCTCGGCGCGGTGGGACTCTATGCAGCGTTGGCCCACTTTGTCGAACGGCGCCGCCGCGAACTCGGCATCCGGCTCGCGCTGGGAGGCCAACGTGGTGATCTGATCCGTCTGGTGCTGAAGCGGGCCATGCGGTTGTCCCTGAGCGGTCTTGCGATCGGGGTAGTCGCGACGCTGATCCTCGGCCGCGCGCTGCAGGGGTTTCTCTTCGGCGTGCAGGCTCACGATCTCGGCACGTTCGTGGCGGTCGCCGTCACCTTGTTGTTGGTGTCGGCGATCGCATCCGTGCTGCCGGCGCGACGGGCGGCGAACGTCGATCCCATCACGATGCTGAATGCGGACTGAATGAGGCTTACTGCTGCGGCACGCCCTCCTCAGTCTGTCCGGAGTACCCAGCACTCGGCGGTGATGGCCGCGCAGGCGGCTGCGGCACCGGCTCGCTGACCTCACCGGGCATGAGCTGCTCGAGCGCGACTTTCAGGTTCGTCGTCGACCCCGGCCTCACATAAAGGTTCTGTGTCACGGTGTGATAGCCATCCAGTCGCATGGTGATGGCGTGTCCGCCGACATAGGTGTGCAGCCGATGGAAGGCGCCGTCGAAATCGTCGGCCGTTCCCGCATAGTAGCCGTCGACATAGATCTCGGCGTGCTTCGGTGTCACCTCGGTCTTGATGTCGCCAACCGCACCGTCATACCCGTAGTACGAGCCGCCGTAGTAGCCATAGTACGGGTACGCGCCATAGTAGGGATAACCCCAGCCCCAGTATGGAGAGCCCCAGTACGGATAGCCGAACGCAAACGAGCCACCGATCACGACGTGTGATCCGTCATGGCCGTGATGGTCGTCGAAGTCGTGATGACCGTTGCTGCCGTGCGCCGGCCCTCCGAACGAATGAC
>Ga0315910_10004693_pt1 | contig 11382 bp, 12 predicted proteins | sample EdamamesoilMG_FD_204470 | JGI IMG/M metagenome (GOLD analysis project Ga0315910, IMG submission 204470) | Garden soil microbial communities collected in Santa Monica, California, United States - Edamame soil | ecosystem: Environmental > Terrestrial > Soil > Garden | place: USA: California...
ATCCTCGCCCTGCTGGCGTTGGTGGGCCAGCGTGACCCCGGGAAGGGGGCCCGCCGGGCGCTGATCCTCGCCGGCCTCTTCGGGGCCGCACTCCTGTACGGTGACGGGATCATCACCCCGGCCATCTCGGTCCTCGGCGCGGTCGAGGGCCTCAAGGTCGCCGCGCCAGGCCTCGAGCGTTTCGTGGTGCCGATCGCACTGGTCATCATCGTCGCCCTCTTCTGGTTCCAGAAGCGCGGGACCGCCACCGTCGGCGCGGTCTTCGGCCCGGTGATGGCGGTCTGGTTCATCTGCATCGCGATCCTCGGCATCAAGGGGATCCTGCTCGACCCCGGGATCTTCCGCGCGATCAATCCCTGGTACGCCGTCGAGTTCTTCCGGCACGACGGCGTGCTCGGCTTCCTCGTCCTCGGCGCCGTGGTCCTGGTGATCACCGGCGGCGAGGCGCTCTACGCCGACATGGGGCACTTCGGGAAGCGCCCCATCCGGCTGGCCTGGTTCGGCGTGGCGATGCCGGCGTTGATGCTCAACTACTTCGGGCAGTCGGCGCTGATCCTCCACGACCCCTCCGCCGCGGCGAACCCGTTCTACCACCTGGTCCCCGGCTGGGCGCTCTATCCGATGATCGTGATCGCCACCGCGGCGGCGATCGTGGCGAGCCAGGCCCTCATCTCCGGGGCGTTCTCCCTCACCCGCCAGGCGGTGCAGCTCGGCTATGCGCCGCGCGTGACCATCACGCACACGTCGCACACCGAGATCGGCCAGATCTACCTCCCTCAGGTGAACGCCGCCCTCGGGATCGGCTGCGTGGCGCTGGTGCTCGGGTTCCGCACCTCCACCAACCTCGCCTCGGCCTATGGCGTGGCGGTCACCGGGACGATGGTCATCACCGCGATCCTCTTCCATCGCGTGGCGCGGGAGCGGTTCGGCTGGAGCCGGTGGCAGGCCTGGCCCCTCACCATCCTGCTCCTCGCGGTCGACCTCCCGTTCTTCGCGGCGAACGTCATCAAGGTCGAGGAAGGCGGGTGGTTCCCGCTCGCCGTGGCGGCGGTGATCTTCGTGTTGATGAGCACCTGGAAGAAGGGGCGCGACCTCCTGCGCGTCGCGATGCGTGAAAGCTCCCTTCCGCTCGACCTCTTCCTCGAGGACATCGGCCGCCGGCGCCCGCAGCGGGTCCCCGGGACCGCCGTCTTCATGGCGAGCGACCTGAGCGGCGCCCCGCCGGTCCTCCTGCACCACCTCAAGCACAACAAGGTGTTGCACGAGAAGGTGGTGCTGGTCTCCGTGGTGACGGAGGAGATCCCGCAGGTGGCCGAGACCGACCGGGTGCAGCTCAAGGACCTGGGCCACGGCTTCTGGCAGGTGGTGGCGCACTACGGGTTCATGGAATCCCCCAACATCCCCGAGATGCTCCGCTCCCTCGAGCATCGCGGCGCCCGCGACGCGATGGGGCTCGGCGGCCTCATCGTGAAGCCGATGGAGACCACCTTCTACCTGGGCCGCGAGACCCTGCTCCCCAACGGCTCCTCGCCGATGGCGCGCTGGCGGAAGATCGTCTTCATCCTGATGTCGCGGAACGCCCTCCCGGCGACGCAGTTCTTCTCGCTGCCGCCCAATCGGGTGGTCGAGATGGGGGCGCAGATACAGCTGTAGGGGCTATCCGCTGTCCGTCATCCGATGCCCCGATGCAGTGCGGGCCCCCTTTTCTGGGAGGCCCGTCTTGCTTGGGAGCATCGGATAGCTGATAGCGGATAGCGCCCTCAGCTCTCCTCCGCCTCGTACTGCTCCTTGAGCTTCGCGACCACAGAGGGATCGGCGAGGGTCGTCGTGTCGCCGAGGGTCTTCCCCTCGGCGATGTCGCGGAGGAGGCGGCGCATGATCTTCCCCGAGCGGGTCTTGGGGAGGTCGGCGGAGAAGAAGAGGTCGTCGGGCTTGGCGATCGCCCCGATCTTCTTTGCCACGTGGTCGCGGAGGTCGTCCTTGAGGGCCGGGGAGGGGGCACGCCCCTCCTTCAGCGTCACGAAGGCCGCGAGCGCCTGTCCCTTGAGCTCGTGCGGCCGCCCCACCACCGCGGCCTCCGCCACCCAGGGGTGGTCGACCAGCGCGCTCTCCACCTCCATCGTCCCGATGCGGTGGCCGGCGACGTTCAGCACGTCATCCACCCGCCCCAGGATCCACCAGTAGCCGTCGCCGTCGACCTTCGCCCCGTCCCCCGCGAAGTAGCGGCCCGGGAAGCGGCTCCAGTAGGTCTGCTGGTACCGCGCGTCGTCGCCATAGATAGTGCGGAGCATCCCCGGCCAGGGACGGCCGATCACCAGGAATCCTCCCCCCTGCGTCATTCGGGTGCCGGCGGTGTCCACCAGCTGGATATCCACGCCGGGGAAGGGGATCGTGGCGCTCCCCGGCTTGGTGGTGGTGAGCCCGGGGAGCGGCGTCATCATGATCCCGCCGGTCTCGGTCTGCCACCAGGTGTCGACGATGGGACACCGCTTCCCGCCGATGTGTTCGTGATACCACATCCACGCCTCCGGGTTGATCGGCTCCCCCACGGAGCCGAGGAGCCGGAGGGTGGAGAGGTCGTGCTTCGCGGGGAGCGCCTCGCCCCACTTCATGAAGGCGCGGATGGCAGTGGGCGCCGTGTAGAAGACGGTGACCCCGTAGCGCGCCGCGATCTTCCAGAACCGGTCGCGCTCGGGCCAGTCGGGGGCCCCTTCGTACATCACCACCGTTGCGCCGTTGGCGAGCGGGCCGTACACGACGTACGAGTGTCCCGTCACCCAGCCGACGTCCGCGGTGCACCAGAAGACATCGTCGTCCTTGAGGTCGAAGACGTAGCGGGTGGTCGCCGCCGCCTGGGTGAGGTAGCCGCCGGTGGTGTGCACGATCCCCTTCGGCTTCCCCGTGGTCCCGGACGTATAGAGGATGAAGAGGAGGTCCTCGGCGTCCATCGCCTCGGGGGTGCACTTGGGGGACTGGGCATCGAGCGCCCGGTGCCACCAGTGGTCGCGCCCTTCCTTCATCTCCGCGAACGACTCGTCCCCCTCCGCGCCGGGGCGCCGGCGGACCACCAGTACGTCGGTAATGCTGGGGCACTCCCGGATCGCCTCGTCGGCGAAGCGCTTGAGCGGGACGATCGCCCCGCGACGATACCCGCCGTCCGCGGTGATGAGGACCTTCGCCTGGGCGTCGTTGATCCGGTCGCGGAGCGACTCGGCGGAGAATCCGCCGAAGACCACCGAGTGCACCGCACCGATCCGGGCGCAGGCGAGCATCGCGATCGCCGCCTCCGGGATCATCGGGAGGTAGATCGCCACCCGGTCGCCCCGGGCGACCCCCAGGGCCTTGAGGGCGTTCGCCGCTCGCCCCACCTCGCGGGCCAGGTCCCAGTAGGTCAGGGTCTTCCGGTCCCCCGGCTCTCCCTCCCATATGATCGCCGCCTTGGTGCGGCGCGCGGTGGCGAGGTGCCGGTCGAGGCAGTTGGCGCTGACGTTGAGCTTCCCCCCCACGAACCACTTGGCGTGGGGAGGCTTCCACTCGAGCACCCGGTCCCACGGCTTCATCCAGGCGAGCCGTCCCGCCTCCCCGGCCCAGAACGCTTCGGGGTCGGCGGCGGCGCGGTCGTACATCTCGGCCTGGGCATTCGCCTGCGCGGTGAAGGCGGGGGCCGGGGGGAACCGGCGCTGCTCATCGAGGAGGGTGTCGAGTTGATCGGACATGGCGTCGGGGATCAGGCCGCGCAGGCGTGGGCGAGGGACCAGCTGATGTAAGGTAGTGACCGCCGTCACTCCCGCGACCCCGTCCCGTACAAACATTCGACACTGTCAAAAAATTGGTGGGTTGCAACACACATTGCACGGTGGCGCTTTGAGGTCAATCGGCGCCACTCGTCCGGGCATTCCGTCGCTGTAAACCGTTCACTGTCAACGGGTTACCGATTGTGGCACTACTCTCGCCTTAGGAGAGGCCAGCGCGACGGATTGGTCGCGCCAGACAATTTGCCGCCCGATAAGAGCACACCCGGGGTGACCCGGGGCCGCAAACCAAGGGATCTCGGATTTCTGAGATGGCCCTGGCACCGAAGGTGGCGCATCGACCCGCGAACGCGGGGAGCTGGCGCTCAGGTGTGCGGCGGGGTTCGCCCCGGCCAGGGTGGAGGGAACCATGATGGAGACTGCCCCCTTGAGCACCGAAATGTTGGTCGCCCCCGAGCATCTGGGGCTCCAGAGCCGCACCGAGTTCCGCCAGCAGGCGGTCACCCTGCTCGACCGTCTCCCCGAAGGGAGCGGCCGGCTGGTGGTGGACCTCTCCGCGACCCGGCAGGTGGACTCCGCGGGACTCGGCGCCCTGATGCTGATCCAGCGGAAGGCCGCCGAGCGCCGCCAGGCCGTGGTCCTGCGGGGCGCCAATGAGGAACTCCGGTTCCTCCTGGTCCTGACCCGGCTCGACGATCTCTTCGAGCTGGACCCGCCCACCCGTCGCTAGTCCGGTCCCGGCGCACACTATATTCCGGCAGGTCCTTCCCCCTGGAGGACCTCCGGCGCCGAGACCTCAATGACCGAGCCGATCCCGCGCCGGCGCGTCCTCTTCGTGGAGGATGAGCCGGCGCTTCGTTTCAGCTATGAGCGTTACTTCCGTCACCGTTACGAGCTCGCGTTCGCCGCGACCGGGGCGGAGGCCTTGGCGCGGCTGCGCGAGGGCCATCCCGACGTGCTGGTCCTCGACATGCGGCTCCCCGACACCGACGGGGTGGACCTCCTCCGGCTGGTCCGCGAGGAGCGCCCCGACCTCCCGGTGCTGGTGACCACGGCGTACGTGAGCCTGGAGCCCCGGCTCCGGGTGCTCGACCTCCCGTTCGACGGCTACCTCATCAAGCCGTTCGAGTTGCGCGACCTCGGCGACCGGATCGATGCCATCGTCTGACGCCCCGCTCCTCGAGGCCCGGGGGATCGCCCGGCGGTACGGCCGCGCCGCGGTCCTCGCCGGCGTGGACCTGACCCTCGGGGCGGGGGAGTGCCTGCTCGTCGTGGGGCCGAACGGGACCGGGAAGTCGACCCTGCTCCGCATCCTCGCGGGTCTTGCCCGTCCCGATGCCGGGACGGTCACGCTCGACGGCCGACCGGTCGCCGAGTCCCGCGGGAGGCTCGGCTACCTCGCCCACGACACCTTCCTCTACGACGATCTCACCGTCGCGGAGAATCTCACCTTCGCGATGAGGCTGCAGGGGTGCGAGGTAGCGGGGGCGCTCGACGCGGTCCTGGCGCGCGCGGAGCTCCTGTCGCACCGCGACCGGCTGGTGCGGCACCTCTCGCGCGGGCTCGCCCAGCGTACCGCGCTCGCGCGGGCCCTGCTGCATTCGCCGGCGCTGGTCCTCCTCGACGAGCCGTACACCGGCCTCGATGCGGCGAGCAGTACCGCGCTCACGGCGTTCCTCCTCGAGCTGCGCGGGGCCGGGGTCGGGGTGATCCTGGTGGGGCACCGTCCGGAGGAGGGGTGGGACGCGGTGACGCGGGTCGCGGTCCTCGCGCGTGGCGGGTGGGTGCTGGAGGGATCGCGGCCCGCGACGGTGCCGGAGTTCGAGGCCCGCGCCCGGGAGGTGCTCGTTGGGTGATTTCGTCCGGATCGCGCTCGCGCTCGCCGCGAAGGACCTGCGGGTGGAGTTCCGCACCCGCTCGACCCTCCTCGCGGCCGGGATCTTCGCGGCGCTCGTGCTGGTGGTCTTCAACTTCTCGCGTGACCCCACCGCCGTCCCCGATGCGGTGATCGGGCCGACCGCGCTCTGGGTCGCGGTCGCGTTCGCCGCGGTCGTGGCACTCAATCGCGGGTTCACGCTGGAGCGGGCGCACGGCGCGATGGACGCGCTCCGCCTCGCCCCGGCGCCCCGCGGCGCCCTCTTCCTCGGCAAGATGGGGGCGAACCTGGTCTTCGTGCTGCTGGTGGAGGGGATCGCGGCCCCGCTCGCCGTGCTCTTCTTCGACCTCCCGCTCGCCACCGCCGGATGGGGGCTCCCGCTCCTCCTCCTCCTCGCCTCGGTGGGGCTCGTCGCGGTCGGCACCCTGCTCTCCGCGATGGCGGTGCGGACCCGCTTCGCGGAGCTGATGCTCCCGGTGCTGCTCCTCCCCTTCCTGGTCCCGCCCCTCACCGCGGCGGCGGGGGCCTCGGTCCGGCTCTTCGGCGGCCGTCCGTTGAGCGAGGTGGTGGGGTGGCTTAGGTTCCTCGCGGTGTACGACCTCGTGTTCGTGACGCTCGGCCTCCTGCTGTTCAGCGCGGTGATCGACGAATGAACGACCCCCTCGCGCGCGCGCGCGCGCTCCTCTCGGTCGGCGGCTGGATCACCCTGGTGGCGCTCCTCGGCGCCGCGGCGGTGGTGGTCCTGGCGCTGCAGTTCACCCCGACCGAGGCGAGCCAGGGCCTCGCGCAGAAGATCTTCTATCTCCACCCGCCGGCGGCGTGGGGGGCGATGCTCGCCTTCGCGCTCTGCGGGATCGCGAGCATCGCCTTCCTTTTCCTTGGCGACCTCCGGCTCGACCGCTTCGCCGCGAGCTCGGCCGAGGTGGGGCTCGCCTTCAGCGCGGTGATGCTCACCACCGGGCCGATCTGGGGGAAGCCGATCTGGGGCACCTGGTGGGACTGGGACCCGCGGCTCACCCTGACGCTCCTGCTCTTCTTCCTCTTCCTCGGCTACGGGGCGCTCCGGAACGCCCTGCACGACCCGAGGGAGCGGGCGCGCTACTCGGCGGTGGTGGGGATCATGGCGCTGGTGCTGGTCCCGTTCATCCACCTGAGCGTGTACCTGTTCCGCACCATCCATCCCAAGCCCGTGGTGCTGCGCCCCGACGGTCCCGCCCTCCCGCCGGAGATGCTCCGGACCTTCCTGCTGAGCGTCGCCGTCTTCACGCTGCTCTATGTCGGGCTCGTCATCATGCGCTACGCGCTCGGGCTGGCGCGCGACCACGCCGAATCGCTCGCCGGAGGGGACCATGCCTGAGATCCCGCAGAACGGCGGCTACATGGTGGCCGCGTACATCTGTGCCGGGGTGATCTATCTCGGGTATGCGCTGACGCTGTGGCTCAGGGCACGGAGTGCGGTCAAGGGTCGGGAGTAGGGAGTTGTGAGGGGTGTATGACAAAGGCCCGTGCCGATGAGCACGGGCCTTCGCTATTCAACCCTCCAAGCTCCAAACTCCCAACTCCCTACGCTTCTTCCTTCAGCAGCACCTTGTCCCACACCAGTGCCGCGGCGATGGCGCCGAGGATCGGGCCGACCCAGTAGACGAGCTGCGCGGTCCAGACCCCCGAGACCACCGCGGGGCCGAAGGCGCGGGCCGGGTTGAGCGCCGCTCCGGTGACCGGGCCGCCGATGAGGATCAGGGCGACCAGGGAGAGGCCGACCCAGAGGCCGCCGAGCTTCGGCGCCTTGGGATTCACGATCGTCCCCATCACCGCGCTCATCAGGAAGAAGGTCAGCACCGCCTCGAGCATCAGCGCCTGGCCGAAGTTCGAGGAGGTGGAGATCTGCGGCACCCCGTTGCTCACCACCCGTCCCACGTTGTTCGGGATGAGGAACCGGGAGGAGTACGCCCCGGCGAGTCCGCCCGCGAGCTGTGCCGCGATGTACGCGAGCGCCGCCTTGATCTCGATCTTGCGCGCCGAGAGGAACCCGAGCGTCACCGCCGGGTTCAGGTGGCCGCCGGAGATGCTCCCCGTGGCGGTGATGCAGGCGGCGAGGATCAGGCCGTGCGCGAGCGCGATCCCGAGGACTCCGTACTTGGCACCCGGGAAGTTGTCGGCGACGGCCGCGGCGGTGCCCACGAAGACGAGTCCGTAGGTGCCGAAGAACTCGGCCGTGAGGGGTCGGAGCAGACGCATGAGAGATGTCCCTTGGGGTATGTCGGGGGAGTGGAACCGGCGGTCAATCTATTCCGGGGCGGGGGGGCGTGCCAACCCCGCGCGGGACCTCAGGCCCGGCGCAGCACCAACGCCGCGTTGATCCCCCCGAAGCCGAACGAGGTGCTCACCAGGTGTTCGGGGTCGCCGGCCTCTCCCTCGCCCTGGAGGAACCGGAGGTCACAGGCGGGGTCGGGCTCGGCGAGGTTCACGGTGGGGGGAAGCCAGCGCCGGGCGCTGGCGAGCGCACAGATCGCCGCCTCGAAGGCGCCGCTCGCACCGAGAGCGTGGCCGTAGTACCCCTTGGTCCCGCTGATCGGGATGGTGGAGGCGTGTTCCCCCAGCGCCCGCCGGAACGCGATGGTCTCGGTCGGGTCGTTGAGCGGGGTCGCGGAGCCGTGGGCGTTGATGTAGCCGATCTCTCCCGGCACCACCCGTGCGTCCCGGAGCGCCAACGTCATGGCCCGCGCCGCCTGGGTCCCGTCCGGACGCGGGGCGGTCATGTGGTGCGCGTCGTTGGTGGTGCCGTACCCCACCACCTCGGCGTAGATCCGCGCGCCGCGCGCCACCGCCCGCTCCCGCCCCTCGAGGATCAGGACCGCGGCCCCTTCGGCCATCACGAAGCCGTCCCGGCCGCGGTCGAAGGGGCGGCTCGCGCCGCCGGGGTCGTCGTTGCGGGTGGACATCGCCCGGATGATCGCGAAGGCACCGAAGGTGAGCGGCGCGAGCGGCGCCTCGGCGCCGCCGGCGAGCATCACGTCGGCCTCCCCGGCGCGGATGGCGCGGAAGGCGTCGCCGATCGCCATCGCGCCGCTGGCGCAGCTCATCCCGTTGGTGCTGTTGGGCCCCTGCAGCCCGTGCTCGATGGCGAGGTTGCAGCTCGCCGCCCCCGCGAAGACGGTGAGCGCGAGCCCCGGGTCCACTTCCCGCACCCCGCCCCGGAGGAACGCTTCGTGCTGCGCCTCGGCGTGGCCGACGCCGCCGAGTGCGGTCCCCATCATCGCGCCGACCCGCTCGCGATCCTCCCGCGCCAGGTCGAGCTCGGCGTCGGTGAGGGCCAGGCGGGAGGCGGCGAGCGCGAACTGGGAGCAGCGGTCGAGCCGCTTCACCCGGCGCTCCTCCACGAAGTCCTGGGGACGGAAGTCGGGGACCTCCGCGGCGATCTTGGTGCGGAACGGCGTGGTGTCGAAGCGGGTCACCGGGCCGACCGCGGAGCGGCGGGCGCGGACCCCGTCCCAGAACCCGGCGACGCCGGTGCCGATGGGAGTGACCGCACCGATCCCGGTGATCACGACGCGGCGCGGGTCAGTCATGGCGAGGTCCCAGGTGACGTCCGAGGCCGGCAAGGGTGCGCGACGCGATCCCGTGCACGAACACGGGGCCGATGATCCACTCCGCCGCGGGATAGCGGAGCGGTCCCCAGCGGGGTCCCTCCCACTCGTGCAGCAGGGTGACGAATGCGCCCCCCTCCCGCGCCTCGACCTTCCATTCCACGCGCATGCCGGTGGTGACGCCGCGGATGTGCTCGTAGCGCACCACCAGGCGCTCGCGGTCCACCCACATCCGGCTGGTCCACCAGGTCGGCCAGTTCACCGGGCCGAATGGACGGTTCGCCGACATCTCGACGATCGCCACCTGCGCGTCCCGCTCCAGCACCCGCACGTAGCGGTAGTGCGCCAGTCGCCGGGGCCAGGCTTCCACGTCGGCGGCGAGGGCGAACATCGCCTCGGGCGCCCCCGGCGCGAAGAGGGTGTCGACGGTCCTCACGCGCTCCCTCCCCACGCCACCACCCGCCAGCCGGGCCGGGTCGCGACGCGCGCCGCGAGCCCCGCGTCGCGACAGAGCCCGGCGAGCTCCGCCGGCAGGTACCCGCGGCCCACGCTGGTGACGCCATCGACCCGGGTGTGGTCGTCGAAGCGGAGGAGCCGGGCGCCGACGCCGAAGAGGAGCGCGGCCGTGCGGGATCGGAGCAGGTCGGCCACCACCACGCCGTGCCGCGCCACGCGCCGCGCTTCGGAGAGGATCCGAACCGCGCCCGCGCGGTCGAAGTGATGCAGCACCTGGCTGACCGTCACGACGTCGACGCTCCCGGTGCGGAACGGGAGGGCGCTCACGCAGCCCAGCACCACCGGGAGCTCGCGCCGGTGCGCCAGGGTCGCGGCGGGGCGGAGCCGGTCGAGCCCGAAGGTGTGGATGGTCCGCGCGTGCGCGCCACCCCAGGCGCGGAGTGCCGCCGGGATGTCGCCGGCGCCGGTGCCGAGGTCGAGGACGGTGAGATCGGCGGTGCGAGGTCCGAAGTCCGAGGTCCGGGGTGCCGTGAGGCCGGCTTCCAGGGGTCCCGGACTTCGCACGTCGGACTTCGGACTCATTCGGAGCACGCGATCCACACCATAGATCACCGCACTGGCCCCGCCGAAGAGCCGGTTGGCCCGCGCGATGTTCCCGAGCGAACGCCGGACCGCCGCGGGGTCGGCGGCGGGATCGTCGAGCAGTTCGGTGCCGGGGGCGTGCATCAGGCGAGGCCGGTGTACCCGCCGCGGAAGTAACAGAGGGGCCGCCCATCTTCCGCGCGTCCCCCCGTCACCCGGCCGACCACGAGGGTGTGGTCTCCCGCATCGTGGATCGCCCACCGTTCGCACTCGAGGTGCGCCAGGACGCCGTCCAGCACCGGGACCCCGTCCGGCGACTCGGCGTAGCCGATCCCTTCGAAGCGATCCTCCCCCTTCTCCGCGAAGCGCCGGGAGAGCGATTCCTGGTCGGCGGCGAGGATGTTGACCACGAATCGGGACCCCGTGGTCAGCACCGCGTGGATCGCGGCGATCTTCTCGACCGAGAGGAGCACCAGCGGGGGCTCGAGCGAGACGGAGCTGAGCGAACTCGCGGTCATCCCGAAGGGGCGGCGCGCCCCGTCGACCGCGGTCACCACCGTGACACCGGTGGCAAAGCGGCCGAGGAGCTGGCGGAACTCGTGGGGCGCGACGTCGGGACGGGTCACAGCAGCATCCGGAACAGGAAAGAAGGGGAGAGCAGCGTGCGCGCAGGAAGGATATCCCCGGCCACGCCGACGCACACGTCACCCAGGTCGTGCGCCGCCAGGCGCCGTACCCCGTGTCCGAAGAGCGCCGGCACCTGCATCGCCCATCCCACCGCCCGCTCCATCATCCACTTGCCGAGGAACCGCTCACGCCGGAGGGCACGATAGGTCGCCAGCTCCCCCGCGCCGACGCTCCCGCGATGGAGCAGCGCATCGGCCGTCGCCTCCGTGGCGAGCGCGGCACCGGTGAGTGCGGTCTGGATCCCGTCGCCGGTGACCGGGTCGAAGAATTCCGCGGCGTCGCCGAGCAGGAGGGCCCCGGGCCGGGTGACGCGCGAGGCGCGTACGGCGAAGGGACCGGTGACCAGGACCGGGCGCCGTTCCCGTTCCCGCCGCACCCGCCCCGCCACACCGGGGAAGCGTTCCAGCATCCGGTAGAAGAAGGCCCCCGGGTCGCCACCGGC
>Ga0315910_10004694_pt1 | contig 11376 bp, 7 predicted proteins | sample EdamamesoilMG_FD_204470 | JGI IMG/M metagenome (GOLD analysis project Ga0315910, IMG submission 204470) | Garden soil microbial communities collected in Santa Monica, California, United States - Edamame soil | ecosystem: Environmental > Terrestrial > Soil > Garden | place: USA: California...
GATTGGAAGCCGAGTTTGACGGTGAGCTTCAGGTGGACTCGGCCATCGTGCCCGAGATCGCCGAACGTAAACTGCACGACAGCAAGGTGGCGGGTCGCGCGAACGTGCTCGTGTTTCCGGATCTGAATTCCGGCAACATCGCCAGCAAACTGGTGCGGCATGTTTCGCGCGCGAATGCCTACGGACAGATCCTGCTGGGATTGAACCGGCCGGCTGCGGATGTTTCGCGCGGCTCGAATGCCCACGACGTCCTCGGCGTGGCGGCGATCGTGGGGGCGCAAGCGATCGCGTTCCGCGAGCTGTATCCGGGCGCGAAGGAAGAATTGCCCGGCGAATGAACACCACCACTCCGCGCGTGTTCATCGCCGCGACGCGCCAGAACGACGGCAAAACCACCACGTCGCTCGGCTTGATCGCCGCGCTGCAACAGTTCTTTCCCCGCATCGGCTACATCAAACCCGTGGGCCAGCGTTTTGTCGAAGTGGCCGAGCACAAGATCGATGAAGACACGGTGCTGATGGATTCCGTTTACCAGCTGAACTGTCCGCTGGTGGATATGAGTCCGATCGCCGTCGAGCCGGATTTCACGCGGAAGTATCTGCAGGTTTCCAACAACTCTGTGCTCGTGAAGCGGATCCAGGAAGCGTTCGACCGCGTGGCGTGGGAGAAAGATTTCGTGCTGTGTGAAGGCTCGGGTCACGCGGGCGTGGGCTCGGTGTTTGATCTTTCCAACGCGCAAGTCGCAAAGCATCTCGGCTGTAAGGCGATCATCGTCTCGCAGGGCGGCATCGGCAAACCGATCGACGAAGTGTCGCTGAACCAGGCGTTGTTCGAAAAGGAAGGCGTCGAGATCATCGGTGTCATCCTGAACAAGGTACATGGTGAGAAGATCGAGTACGTCTCGGACTTCGCGCGCCGGGGTTTGAAACGCAAGGGGCTGGAATTGCTGGGCGTGCTGCCGCATCAACGGATTCTTTCGAACCCCACGGTCGATTCCATCCGGGAGGAACTGGACGCCGAGGTGTTGAACACGCCAGCGAATCTGCACGGACTGGTGGAGGACGTGGTGGTGGGCGCGATGGGGGCGCAGAACGCGATGCGCTTTTTCAGGAAAGGCGTCCTGCTCATCACGCCCGGTGATCGCGAGGATATTCTGCTGGCGGCCTGCACCAGCATTGAAGCGGAAAGCGACCAACGGCTTGCAGGTATCGTTTTTACGGGTGGCTTGCGACCGAGCGAGGATGTGTTGAAGGTCATCCGGGCACTGCCCATTCCGGTTCTGCTGGCGCAAGAAGACAGCTATCAGGTGGCTTCCGCGGTTCACGACCTGACGGTCAAGACACGGCCTGACGATCTGGAAAAGATCTCCCTGATTCGCGACATCGTGGCGCAGCACGTGAACGTGAAGCGGATACTCGAAGTGTTGAAATGAAGATTCCCCCGCCTGTCAATCCTGGCCTCGATACGCTGCCGGTTTATGTGCCGGGCAAGCCGATCGAAGAAGTCGCGCGTGAACTCGGCCTCGCTGAACGCGACATCATCAAGCTCGCGTCGAACGAGAACCCGCTTGGGCCCTCACCGGCGGCATTGGCAGCGATGCAACAAGTGCTGGCCAACATAAATCTGTATCCGGACGGCAATGCGTTTCATTTGCGCAAACGCCTGGCGGAAAGGCTGGGCGTCGCGCCAAATAATCTGCTGCTCGGGAACGGCTCGAACGAGATCATTGAATTCGTGGGACACGGTTACATGGCGCCGGGCGCGGATGTGGTGGCCTCGCAGTATTGCTTTCTGGTTTATCCGCTGGTGACAAAATTGTTCGGCGCGAATTTCATCTCCGTCCCCGCGAAAGACCACGCACATGATCTGGCTGCGATGCGCGCGGCCATCACGCCGGAAACCCGTGTGGTCTTTGTGGCCAATCCCAACAACCCCACTGGCACGCGCCTGGCGAACGACGAATTGTTGAAGTTTGCCCGGGATATTCCGCCGCACGTCCTGCTGGTCGTGGACGAGGCATACATCGAATTCCTGGAATCGCCGCCAGATTTCATTTCGGTGATCCGCGATGGCACGCCGGCAAACATTCTAGTGTTGCGGACGTTTTCCAAGATCTTCGGTCTGGCCGGATTGCGCATCGGCTATGGTGTCGGTCACGCTGATCTGGTGGCGGCGCTGGAGAAGGTCCGGCAGCCGTTCAACCTGAATTCCATTGCGCAAGCCGGTGCTTTGGCCGCGTTGGATGATGTAAGTCACCTGCAGAGCACGCGGGCCAACAATGCCGCCGGCTTGAAATATTTTGCGACCGCCTTCCGCGAACTGAAACTGGAATACATCCCGTCCCACGCGAATTTCATCCTCGTGAAAGTAGGCAACGGCCAACAGGTTTACGAGGGGATGCAACGGCTCGGTGTCATCGTGCGGCCGATGGGCGCATACAAACTCGACGAGTGGGTGCGGATTACCATTGGCAAGGCAGAGGAAAACGAGCGTTGTCTTTCAACGCTCCGGCAGACGTTACCCTGAGAAGATCGAATTATTCGTTTGAATTCAGCTGCAAACCGACTAGTTATCTGCGCGACGATAGTGTGATTTACCGACTGTGAAACCGACTGATCTACGCGGCATCCTGCAATACATCCCGCGCTTCCGCGAGAAGACGTTCATCCTCGCGCTGGACGGCGCAATTGTCACCGACGAGAACTTTGCAAACATCCTTCTCGATATTGCGGTGTTGCGTTCGTTGAACATCCGCGTGGTGCTGGTGCATGGCGCCTCGGCACAGATCAGATCTTTGGCGAAAGAACAGGGAATTTCACCCAGCGATCTGGACGGTACCGGGGTCACCAACGCGGCCACGCTCAAGCTCGCGTTGACTGCGGCGAACCGTCTGACGCACGAGATCCTCGAAGGTTTGTCGGCGAACGATCTGCGGGCTGCGGCGACAAACGCCATCATCGCCCACCCCACGGGCATCATTCAGGGAGTAGACCACGAGTTCACTGGCAAGGTGGAACGCGTGGATGTGGAGTTGCTGCAGACCCTGCTGGCGCAAGGCATCGTCCCGGTCATCCCGCCACTCGGTTTCGATGGCGATGGCAAGACTTACCGGGTTAATTCAGACTCGGTTGCGGTCGCGGTTGCTGATGCGCTCAAGGCGATCAAACTGATCTACATCACGTGCGAGGATGGTCTGCGAACCAGGGGGGAATTGATCCGGCAGATGATCGTGGGAGACCTCGAAGACTTGCTCCAGAAGCATCGAGCTGACTTTGCGTCTGAAACCCTGTCGAAAGCGCAACATGCGGCGATTGCCTGCCGGGCCGGGGTGCAGCGGGTGCATATCATCAACGGGCGCGAGGATGAAGGTCTGCTGGCTGAGGTATTTTCCAACGAAGGCATCGGCACACTCATTTACGCCAATGAATATCAGCAGGTCCGCGCCGCCAAGAAGAAGGATGTGCGGGCGATTCAAGTCCTCACTCAAGCCGGTGTGGAAGCAGATGAATTGGTCCGGCGCACGCGCGGGAGCATCGAGAAGACGATCGGCGACTTCTACATCTTCGAGATCGATAAGAACCCCGTGGCCTGCGTGGCATTGCATCTTTATCCCGATCAGAAGAAGGGCGAACTGGCCTGTCTCTATGTCAGCACGGCGCATGAGAACCAGGGTATCGGGCGCAAGCTGATCCAGTTCGTGGAGAGCAAGGCGCGAGAGCTTGGCCTGGCCGAACTGCTCACCCTTTCAACCCAGGCGTTCACGTACTTTCAGTCCAAGGCTGGATTTATCGAAGGCTCGCCGGAAGATCTGCCACCGGCCCGACGCGAGAAATACGATCAGAGCGGCCGCAAGTCGAAGGTGCTGGTGAAGAGACTGCGATAGTGAAACAGCCGCAGACAGTCAGGAGCTGAGCACAACCTAATCCTGTAATCTGGATATAACGTCTGCGATCCATAAACTCATGGCTGAGGTTTACCACTCCACCACCACCAATGACACGCCTTGTCGCGGCAGCGCGAACTTGAGCGTTGCCGCGCTCTGATCAACGCGCACCGCCGCGGGGGCATTCGTGAGCTTCGCGAGATTGGAGGCTTCTTGAAGTTGACCATACTGCCGCTGATTGGGCGCGATGGGTGAGCCCATGCGGCGCCAGGCGTCGTAGGGGTTGCTGTTGAATTCATCCACGCGATAGTGTGTGAGTTTAGCTTCGCTCACCGTTGCCGGAAGACCAGCCACCGACAATGCCACGTCGGCGGCATCACCTTTCACATCGTCGTCGTGATAATGCCAGACCATCACGCAGAGTTTGTTTCCGTCCTTGCTGGCGATAGCGGCCACATCCGGTTTCTCGCGCACGCCGCGTTGCATGATTTGATCCAAGGAAACCGCAGCATCGCTCTCGGCAGTGATGCGTTGGCCGTCCATCTGGCTATACATCCGCAAGACGTTGAAGACCGCGAGCGGCAAACCGCAACTGGCGAGTTGCCGGAAGCCGGCGAAGTAAGGTTGGTCCTCGAACGTGAATGCCCAGGTGAGCGCGCCGGCGAAGTTCACGCCGTGTTTGTCGGCGAGGTCCTGCTTGCGCGCAAAACTGGCCGCAGTGTAGCTCGAATACACCGTGCCGTTGCGATAGCTGAACGACGGTCCCTGACACGCCGCGCAGCCTTCGGGATCGGATTCACCAATGACGATGGGCGTGTTCTTCAGCTCCGGAAACGACGCGATGAGGCGAAAGCTACCGTCAATTCTACTCAAATGAGTCCCGATGCCCATGCGCACGTGGTCATTCGTATAAACCGGCGCGCCTTTCGCATGAAACGAAACGAAATCTAGCGGCGTGCCGACTTTGCCAGTCACGTAATTTGTCCCGCGCAGGCAGTGTTCAAAAAAGTCCCGCGCCCAGCGGCCACCGGTCCCCGCTGAGTCCGGTCCGCCGACACGCGCAGTCGGTAAAGCGCGGCGTACGGCGTCAATCGCGTAGTCGTGCAGCTTGTGGAATTCCTGCGGCGTGCCGGAAAAGTACCCCGGTCGCGTGGGGCTGCCGATGTCGGCCTCGTTCCACGTTTCCCAGTACCACGTCTCCACCTCGGCCTTGCCGTAGCGTTCGATGCAATGTTTCACCCATTGATAAACGAGTTCGCCCCACTTGGAATAATCCTTCGGCGGATAAGTCCAGCCGGTGTAGATGCGCTCGTAGGGCAGACCGGGCCGCCATTCGTGGCGATACGGCTCGGGCTTCGTCGAGAGCGCCTGCGGCATGAAACCGATTTGCACGTAGGGCCGCACACCGCGCGCGAGATAGCCATCGAACATCAGATCGAGAATCTTCCAGTTGTAAACCGGATTGCCCTGCGCGTCCTCGGTGTAGGCGTCGGTCGAACCCCACTTGAGCGCGGGCGTGCCGTCGCCGGACGTAAGCAGATTGTGCGTGCGGAAGTAAACATCCTTGGGCCGGAGCTTACCGTAATCCGCGATTAACCTCTGACCGTCCTTCATCGTGGCGTAGTTTGGTTCGTCACCACCGAAGAACTTCCAGATGGGACGCAGCGGACCGATGGGCTTTGACACATCCACGCGGATGGAAACGGGAAAAGAACTGGTGGAATCAGCGATTGCATCCGGGGCGATCGAGATGACAAGCAGCCGGGCCAGCATGAAGCTGGTTGTGAGCGCGAGGGAATTCCTCATGGCGGGGCATTGGTTCAAGGCTTTTGATCCGCAGGCTCAGAATCCTTCAACAGCGCCGCGAGATGTTCCTTCCAGATCGGGGCAAGCCTGTGGGTGCCGTGGCCGCGCGTGGCATCGCTCATGGGAACAAGCACCGCTTTTCCTCGTTTCACGCGTTTGATTTCGCGTTCCAGCACACCGAGTTCCGGCGGATTGATCAAATCATCGGCGAAGTTGACCGCAATCAAGGGGGCTTTGATTTTTTCCAGACCCGGCCCGGGATCGTAGTCTTGTGAGGCCTCGAAAGCGTAGAGGTAATCGTTGGCGTCCGTCTTGGGCAGGCGTTCGCGCAAATGTTGCTCCAAGACCAGATCGGCTTTGGCCAGCGACGGCGCTTCCTTCAGCCGTTGCACCGGGTTGTTGGCCATGAGCCAAGACATCTCGAGAGCGATGCGCAGCCCGCGCGGTTGTTCTTCGTAATTACCTTCCCGCCATTCCGGATCGGTGCGGATTGCATCGATGATCAGCCGTCGCCAGACGCGGTTACGCCCGGAGATCTGGGTAGGCAAACTTGCGAGGGGCATGAGTGCATCTGTGAAATCAGGATATGCCTGCCCCCAGAGCCAGGTGTGCATCCCGCCCATCGAGGTGCCGATGACGAGGCGCAGGTGGTTCACGTCAAGACCTTCCTTCAGAAAGCGATACTGGGCATCCACCATGTCGCGATACCCGTAGTTCGGAAACTTCGCACGCAGACCATCGCTGGGCTTGCTGGATTGGCCATGGCCGAGATTGTCCGGAATGATGATGAAATAGCGTGAAGCGTCGAGCAATTGCCCGGGCCCGAACAATTCGCCCGCAAACTCCTGGCGCAGGAATTGCGTGCTGCTGCCCGTCGTGCCGTGAAGAATCAGCACGGCGTTACGTACGACGCCTTCCGCGTCCTTTTGTGGTGAACCCCAGCGCCGATAGTGCATCCGCAATTCCGGAATCGTTTCGCCCGAGCGCAAGCGGAAATCACGCAGGGTGTAGTCGCCCTCGATCGCCGCCGGGTAGTCAGCGGCAGGAAGAGTTGATGCGCCGTTCAGTGACGCCAGCAATACTGGCAGCAGTCGAAGCACGCGGACGGGTTGCATAAGGGAATCGTCTCAGCTTCCCGCGGATGTTTCAACCCTCCGGCCGTGCTTAAAATTGATCGTTGTATCCCAGGCAGGAGGCTCAAACCAGATTGGGTCTGGAACCCGGGATGGTAGTTGCGGGTTGGCCTAATCACCGTTGTCCGCTTTGTTTCCATCCAACGCTTTGCGGACGGCTTTCAATAGCTGTTGAGAGGAATAAGGTTTTTGCAAAAAGCATCCCGCTTGATCTCGGCGGATGAGATCTGTGTCCGTCGCTGCGGTGCCATAGGCGTGGCCACTCACAAAAATGGCTTTCAAACCGGGGTTCTCGCGCTGCAATTCCTTCTCAAGTTCCTGCCCGGAGACACCGCCGGGCAGCACCAGGTCTGTGAGCAATAGATTGAAGCCCGTGGTGATGTAGCGCGGGGAGTTTAAGACATCGCGACCAGACGAAGCAGATACGACTTCATAACCATAGGCTTCAAGAATCCGCCGGGTTGTGAGGCAGACAGAGGGATCGTCTTCAACGAGGAGGATACGTTCGTTTCCGCCGCGCAACGACGAGCGGGTTGATTCTGGTGATTCCAGAATGACCGGCGGCGCGGCTATCGGGATAAACATCTGGAATGTGGACCCGACGCCGACACAGGTCTGGACTTCCATCCACCCGTTATGTTGTTTGACGATTCCGTAAGCGGTTGCGAGCCCGAGCCCGGTGCCTTTGCCTGTATCTTTGGTGGTGAAGAAGGGTTCAAAGATATGTGGGAGGTGTTCGGACGCGATGCCCGTGCCTTCATCACTCACGGTGCAGCAGACGAATTCACCAGAACGGGCTTCCGGAGCAGGGCGGGGATGGGCTTCATCGATGAATACTCTTTCGGTCGAGAGCAACAGACAACCGCCCTTGGGCATCGCGTCCCGCGCATTGAGCACCAGGTTCAGGATGACTTGTTCCATCATTCCGATGTCCGCCGCGACGTAGGGTAGCTGCGCGTCAGGCTTCCATTCGAGATGCACGTCTTCGCCGATCACCCGGCGCAGCATCCGCAGCAGGTTTTCGATCACGTCGTTGAGCCTGATGGGCATTGGTTGCATCACCTGTTTCTGACCAAGGGCGAACAGTTGGCGGATGAGGTTGGTGGCTCGCTCCGTGGCCGCGACCACGTCACCCAGATTCTCCCGCGTATGGCTATCCAAGTCGGTGTCCGCCATCAAAACAAGTTCTACATTGCCGCGAATGACGGCCAGAATGTTGTTGAAATCGTGCGCCACACCGCCCGCCAGTCGACCGACGGCTTCCATCTTTTGGGCCTGCCGTAGTTTTACCTCCAGGCGGACACACTCCCGCTGCTGATGCGCATCACGCAAGGCGCGCTTTGCCGCGGCAACCAGTCCGCCCAGGCGGTCCTTCAGCACGTAATCCACGGCCCCGGATTTCAGGCTTTCAACGGCACGTTCTTCTCCGATCGTTCCCGAGACAAAGATGAACGGCGTATCCGGCTGAAGTTTTTGCGCAACTGAAAGGGCAGCCATTCCATCATAAGACGGGAGCGTGTAGTCAGAGAGGATCAAGTCAAAGACCACGGATTTTAGCAGACCCTCAAACTCCTCGCGCGAGACGCAACGGACAAAATCACAAGTCAGATTACCCTTGGCCAGGGCGGTGACGATGAGTTCATGATCGGATTCGTTGTCCTCCAAATGGAGCACGCAAACCCGGGATTTCCAATCCGCGTCCTTTTCTGCCGGCGATAATGTGATCACGACGCTCATATACATTCAACCGGGCTCGAACAACCGGGCCTGCGGTGCAGACCAAAGAGGCTCGAGGTCAAACTGACCAGAAGGACATGGACATATCCCGGCCGACAGCGGTACGGAGGTGTACCGCTGCGGTATCAGGCAATCCAATCTTGAATGCTGAAGGCTCGAGAATCGATCCATTAAATCAAATCATCCGTTCATCGCCGATGCTGCTGCGCGGGTTACCGCGCAGCAGCTCCCCTCCAATGCCACCTGTGCCGTTGGTTGATTTGCATCAACCGTCCTCAGCTGCTGCTGCTGCTGCATCGGCCTCGGACCGGCTCAGGCGGCAATTGGCGAAGCTCGCTGGGACAGTCGTCGCAGCGGCCTGCCATTTGGCGCTTTGAGCAGTGCGGCTGCCAGACCCACAGCCATCACTGCTTACTCTTTATACGGAGGAAGTGATGCCAATCTTTCAAAAATCTTTTAGTGCGGATTTTTATTGAAAGAAGTGGCCTCAAAGCTACGTATTAAGGTATCCGTGGCGAGCCTGATACCCTGAATTCGTGAATGAACGGCAACGATGATTTTATCCCGACGCGGCAATCCTTGCTCAGCCGGTTGAAAGACTGGAACGATCAGGATAACTGGAAGGTGTTTTTTGACACCTATTGGCGGTTGATTTACAACGCCGCAATCAAGGCAGGGTTGTCTGAAACTGAGGCTCAGGATGTGGTGCAGGAAACGGTCATCTCAGTGATGAAAAGCATGCCCGATTTCAAATACGACGTTGGGAAAGGTTCATTCAAGAGCTGGTTGTTGCGGTTGACGAGCTGGCGGATTGCCGACCAATTGCGCAAGCGGCAGCGGGGCCTGGCCAATCATCGACCAGAGCCGCGCACATCCACCAGAACGGCGACAGTTGAGCGGGTGGCAGACCCGGCCAACCCGCTGCTTGAGGCGAGGTGGGATGAAGAGTGGGAAAAGAACCTGATGAATGCCGCGATTGAAAGGGTCAAACGGAAGGTAGATGCCAAGCACTACCAAGTATTTGATCTTTACGTGTTCAAGCGGTGGCCGGTGTCGAAGGTTGCCCGGACTTTGAAGGTCAACGCGGGCAAGGTCTATTTAATCAAGCACCGGATCAGCGGCCTGATCAAAAAGGAAGTCGCTCATCTGCACGCGGAACATATGTAACGATGGCTGATAGAAATCTAATCCCCTAATGATCAAAACAAAGACATTATCTTCCGGCGATCGAACGCCTGATGTTCCGTTCCAAGATTGGAGCCGAATATCGACAGAAGACAGCGCATTTCGCCGTCGGATGTTGAACATAAAGCGGAGCATTTTCCGAAAATTGCTGGCCCGATTGCGCAAGCGACAGCGTTATGCTTGACCGGGCTTCAGCAGCTTCAACTATGAATTACAAGATTAATGGTCGGTGACCGGAAGGTCGCTGACCAACGAGAACAAACCAAACTGCAATCAAAGTATGCCCACGCTTGATAATCCGACCCGCGAGAAACAGATTGAACCGGGCTTCAGCCCAAAACCGGCCCGCCTTCCCAAGCGGATCCTGCTGGCAGAGGCGCCTACGCCAAGCCCCAGCCTCGACCCGGAAGTCCCGACTCCCAGCCCGGACGGTGATTGATTGAAAAACACGGCTGGCATTGCCGTGCTTCGCTATAGGGCCATGCGAGGTGATTGTGCGTCACCTCCGGGGTTGTTTCTGCTCATTTCCTGGCACCCATGAAAAAGCTCATCTTGAAATGCGGCTTTTCACCCGGGGATATTGTGATGCTGACTGCGGCTGTACGTGATTTGCATCATTGGTATCCGGGCAGATTTGTAACGGATGTCCGGACTGCGTGCCGCGATCTTTGGGCCAACAACCCGCACATCACCTCGCTGTCTGAAGATGATCCTGAAGTCGAAGTGATTGATTGTACCTACCCGTTGATCAACCGCTGCAATCAGACGCCGTACCATTGCCTGCACGGTTTCATCGAATTCTTGAACGACCGGCTTGGGCTCGCCATCAAGCCAACGGCCTTCAAGGGTGATATCCACCTGACTGACCAGGAAAGGGCCTGGTATTCCCAAGTGCATGAGGTTACGAGGGCGGATACCCCTTTCTGGATTGTTGCGGCCGGCGGGAAATACGACGTGACGATCAAATGGTGGGAAACGAAGCGATATCAGGAAGTCATCGATTATTTTCGCGGACGGATCCAGTTTGTCCAAATCGGCGATTATGGCCATCACCACCCGGGATTGAAGGGAGTCATTGACTTGCGGGGACAAACCAACATCCGGGAACTGGTCCGGTTGGTCCATCATTCTCAAGGCGTGCTTTGCTCAGTGACAGCGCTGATGCATCTGGCCGCAGCCGTAGAAATCAAGCACCGGCGAACCGCCTCCCGTCCTTGCGTGGTGATTGCAGGAGGGCGCGAGCCAGCACACTGGGAAGCTTACCCGCACCACCAGTTCATCCATACGAACGGCGCGCTGGCTTGCAGTATGAACGGCGGTTGCTGGAAGGACCGGACTTTTCGGCTTCGGGATGGTGACAAGCGGGACCGACCAGGTTTCCTTTGTGAAAATGTCATCAACTCGCTTCCGCGTTGCATGGATATGATCACGCCGGCGGAAGTCATCCGCAGGATCGAGACCTATTTCAGTGGCGGCGTGGTCAAGTTCCTTTCCGCCAGCGAACGAACCGCGGCGGAACGAGGGGTGGCTGCTACCCGCGCCAATCCGTACGACCAGCAACCTTTGAGGCTTCACAACGCCGGCGTCGAGTGTGATCGGTTCATTGAAACGATTTCATCGTGTCCGGGTCAC
>Ga0315910_10004695_pt1 | contig 11373 bp, 11 predicted proteins | sample EdamamesoilMG_FD_204470 | JGI IMG/M metagenome (GOLD analysis project Ga0315910, IMG submission 204470) | Garden soil microbial communities collected in Santa Monica, California, United States - Edamame soil | ecosystem: Environmental > Terrestrial > Soil > Garden | place: USA: California...
CCAAGGCCACGCTTTGCTCCGAGTCCCGGCGCGGCAGTTCCCTCCCTCTCAAAACAATGCAATCCTTTCGACTGAGTGATGCTCTCCACTCAATCTGCAACTCCCCTGCCGGACACAAATAACAGCCTTGTCCGCGCGAACCGAGGCGGAGGTCAGGGGAATGAACGTCAAAGGAATAGACTTCACGGCCATGTCCCCATTCCTCTGACTGCTCCACCCGCCGCGCTGCGTTGAATGATTCGGAAGTATTGCAGGGCAAGGTTCTCGCGGGTTTACGCGGGCCGGTTTTCCCATTTGCGGGCGGTGCGGGGAAGGCATAGAGTTCCCGGCTGAAACCATTTCTCATATCCGTACCGATGCCGAAGGGCGGGCGTGGATTGACGACACCAACGTGAAGGTCATTGAGGTGGTCAAAGACTGGCTGGCGCACGGCTCCAGCCCGGAGGAGATGGGCTTGCAGCATCCGCACTTGTCATTGGCGCAAATTCACGCGGCGCTCGCCCATTACTACGATCACCAGGCGGAGTATGACGCGGCGGTGGCGCGGGAATTGGAAGCCTGGGATGCCCGCGTGGCTGAAAACCAGAATTCCCCGATTCGACGCAAGCTGCGCGCCCTGGGTAAAATCATTTGAGCGTCGCTCTCTACATGGATGTCCACGTGCGTCGGGCCATCACGCAGGGGTTGCGTTTGCGGGGTGGGGAGGTTCTGACCGCTCAGGAGGATGACACCGCCCGGCTGCCTGACTCGGCATTGTTGGATCGAGCAACGCAGCAGGGGCGGGTGCTGTTCAGTCAAGACGAGGATTTGCTCGCGGAGGCCACCCGGCGGCAGCGCGTGGGAGAATCTTTTTCCGGCGTCGTTTATGCCCATCAATTGCGCGTGACCATCGGCCGGTGCATCCAGGATTTGGAATTGATCGCGAAAGCCACAGATCCGGCGGACTGGCGGAATCGGGTGGAATACCCGCCTCTGAGTTGAATAGAGGCGACGCGTCAATGGCGGGCACGGTTTGGCGGATTGGTTGCCTTGTTGGACGGCGGGCCATCGTGTCTGGCCATTTTGGAAGGCAGCCTGACCCACGGAGCCATCGGCTTTCAGATGCTTGGTCCGAATGCCAGTTGGTTGCGCATGATCAACAGAACCAAAATCCCGACCCGGAAATTATGAAGCGCTTTCTGCCACTGCTTTTGCTGAGTTCCTCTCTGTTCGCCGCCGAGCGGCCCAATGTGGTGCTGATTTGCGTGGACGATCTCAAGCCCACGATCGGTTGCTTTGGCGATCCGCACGCCAGGACGCCGCACATGAATCGCCTGGCCGGACGCGGCGTGGCGTTTCGCCGGTCCTACGTTCAGCAGGCCGTTTGTGCCCCGTCGCGCAATGCACTCATGACCGGCCTGCGCTCCGACCAGATTGGCGTCTATGATCTTGCTATGTGGTTTCGGCATGGCGCGAAGGACGCAGTGACGCTGTCGCAACGATTCATCCAGGCCGGCTACCACGCAGAGTCGCTCGGGAAGATTTATCATCGCGGCCATGGCAACGTCATTGATCCCGCAAGCTGGAGCGTGAAGTTCTGGTATCCGTCAGGCGGCAGCCCGGCCGCAGTTACGACCGGTGGACCGAAGCCGCCGCCGGGAGCCAAATTGAATCCGCGTGCGCAGCCAAACGGCAGGCCGCGCGGCCCGGCCTGGGGCTGGCCGGACGAGCCGGACGAAAAGTTCGGAGACGGGAAGATTGCCCGGCATGCTGCTGATCGCCTGGCCGCGTTGGCAAAGGAAGGCAAACCGTTCTTCCTTGGGGTGGGGTTTGCCCGACCGCACCTGCCTTTCATTGCACCCAAGCGTTACTGGGACTTGTTTGATCCCGCGAAGTTGCCGGCACATCCAACGGAGGCAGGATTGCCCAAAGACGCGCCACGCTTCGCCGGGCAGGACAGCGGCGAGTTGCGCTCTTACAGCGACATTCAGGCGACCGGGCCACTGACATCGGAGCAGGCGCGCACGATGATTCATGGTTATTACGCCTCGACCGCGTTCGTGGACGCGCAAATCGGTGTGGTGCTGGATGCGATGGACCGGTTGGGCCTTTGGAAGAACACCATCGTCGTGTTGTGGGGCGATCACGGCTGGCATCTCGGTGATCATGGCATCTGGTGCAAGCACACCAACTTCGAGCAGGCCACGCACAACCCGCTCATCATCGCCGCGCCAGGCAAGACGGCAGGCAAACCTTCGGACGCGCTCGTGCAAACGGTGGACATTTATCCGACCCTGTGCGCGCTTACGGGCCTCGAACCGCCGGCAAACTTGCCCGGCAAAAGTCTCGTACCTATTCTCGAGGACGTAGACCGGAAGGTTCACGACGCGGTGTTCCATGTTTACCCGCGTGGCACACCCGGCGGGCCGGGCCTGGGCCGCGCTGTCCGCACCGAGCGTTACCGGTATGTCGAGTGGCGTGCGTGGAAGTCCGGCGAAGTAGTTGGGCAGGAACTTTATGATTACCAAACCGACCCGGCGGAAAGGGAGAATCTGGCCGGACGACCGGAACACGCGGCGTCGGTGAAGGAACTGGCCGCGCGTATTGCCGTACTCGGCCCGGCGAAGCCGCCGGTGGAAAAGGACCCAACCCTCATTGAGCCAGTCGGAGCGAATTGAAGAGCAACGCGACAGACAATGTGAATTCCATTATGGCCGGTCTCGGCATGGCCCTGATGGTATGGGCAACAGCGTCGTCTTTCGGCGCCGTGTCGTCTTCAAGTCGAGTCGCGGTGTTGCCGGTCTCGGTGACCTCCGCACCCGGACCAACCTGGAAACGTCACGTCATTGATGCTGCGTCCAAAGGCGCGGATGGCGTGAAACTCGGTGACCTCAATGGCGATGGCCGGTTGGACATCGTTACAGGCTGGGAGGAAGGCGGCGAGGTGCGCGTTTATCTCCATCCCGGCGCGAGCCAGACGCGTCAGCCGTGGCCGCACGTGACCGTCGGCAAGGTGGCCAGTCCGGAAGATGCCATTTTCGCAGATCTCGATGGTGATGGTCGTTTGGAAGTGATCAGTTGCACCGAGGGCAAGACACGCACAGTTTTCGGGCATCGTTTCCATGGTGACGCACAAGACCTCTTAAAGCCGGGGCGATGGAGCACCGTGGCGTTTGCTGCCACGAGCAACTCACAACAGTGGATGCAGGTGGTCGCGATGGACCTCGACGGCCAACCTGGTGGGGATTTGATGCTGGCGTCCAAAGGCGAGAACGCGAGTGTCGGCTGGCTGCAAGCTCCCTCACAATCGGATGAACTGACTGCCTGGACTTTTCATCGGCTGCGCAAAGCCGGCTGGATCATGTCGCTCACGCCGCATGACTTGGACGGGGACGGCGATCTGGACGTGGTGTTTAGTGACCGCAAAGGGACGCACACCGGCGTGTTCTGGCTGGAGAATCCCGGCGCAAATGCCAATCGCGAACATCTCCCGTGGCGCGAGCACGCCATCGGCGGACTTGGTCGTGAAGTGATGTTTGCCGACATTGCGGACGTGAACCGGGACGGACTCGTGGATGTGGCAGTTGCAATGAAGCCCAAAGACATCCTGGTTTGCTTGCGTCAATCCGACGGCGGTTGGAGGGAACTAGTTTTGACTTTGGACGGTACCAACATTGGAAATGCAAAGGCGGTCAAGATCGCCGATGTGAATCGCGATGGTTGGGCCGATTTGTTGTTTACCTGCGAAGGAGCGACCGGGGAACGCGAGGGCGTCGGCTGGTTGGAGCGCCAGTCTCAAGGCCCGTGGCTGCAACGCCCGCTCGGCGGTCCGGCAGGAGTTAAGTTCGATTTGATGCAAGTTCTCGATCTCGATGACGACGGCAATCTCGATGTCATCACTTGCGAAGAGAGTGACGGCTTGGGCGTCATTTGGTATGAAAACCCTGCGGCCCGTCCATAACCCGTCGCCAACTTCTCCACCGTCCAGCCGCGACAAGTCTCCACAGATTCCAGCGCCCTGGCTCCCATCTTAACCTAATTCCCAACCCGGGCGGTAGCTGCCTTTGAGGAATGGCTCGGCCTCAGGCACGTTGGTGGCTTTCATCGCTTTAGCATCCCACTCAATAATCTTGCCGGTGCGCATGGCCACCAGACCGAGCAAGCCCACTTCCGTGAGTGCGGCGCCGTACTCGAAATTGGCGCTCGCGGGCGGGCCGCCTTTGCAAGCGTCCAGCCAATCGCGATGATGACCTTTTGAACGCTGCAGTGTCTTGGCCGGGCGTTCGTAGGCTTCGTCCCGCGAACCGGGTAGCAAGGCGGGCCGTCCGCCCCAACCGGCGCAGGTGAGCATTCCTTTGTCGCCCACGAACAAGGCGCCGTTGCCTCCCGCACCCAATCGGTCCTCAGGCTCGAGCCCATCAGGTCGTGCTGGCATCAACCCGCCCTCGTACCAGGTGAATTTCACGGGTGGCATTTTCCCGCGCGCACCGAAACGATACGTGTAGATGCCGCCGGGCGGGGCGATGTGCGGGTCCACGCCACCGACTCCGTGCGCTTCAATGCTCAATGGCTCCTTCAGGTCCAGGGCCCAAAGCGCGGGGTCGAAATTGTGACAGAAAAAGTCTCCGATGGGCGCCGTGCCGAAGTCCCAGAAATCGCGCCACGTCACCGGATTGTAAGCGTTGCTGTAGGGCCGGGTGGCGCGCGGGCCGAGCCACAAGTCCCAGTTCATTCCTTTCGGCACCTCGGCGACGGGCGGCGTGCCGCTGGTCAGTTGCTTGTTCCAACGCGTGGCGCCTGTCCACGCATGAACCTCGCGCACGTCGCCAATGGCACCGGACCAGATGATTTCGCAAGTCGTGCGAATGTCGTTGCCCGAATGACCTTGATTGCCCAGCTGGGTGGCGACGCCAGTCTCACGCGCAACGCGCGCTACGAGCCGGGCTTCAGCCACGTTATGCGTGAGCGGCTTTTCGCAATAGACGTGCTTGCCCTGACGCATCGCGGCCAGGCTGACGTAAGCGTGCAGGTGATCCGGCGTGGCACAGAGCACGGCGTCAATGGCTTTCTCCTTTTCCAGCATGACCCGGAAGTCCTCGTAGTCGTTGACTTTGAAATTGGGAGTCTTGGCTGCGTAATGCTCCTGCACCGTTTTCTTGACCACGAGGCGACCGGTTTCATAACGGTAGTAAAACGCCCGCTGGTCCTGGTACTCTGCCGGGTCAGCCACGGCAATGATCTGCGCGTCGGCTTGGGCGGTCAACGCGCGCACATTCGTCATGCCCTGACCACCGCAGCCGATAATGGCCACGTTGACCTTCTCACTGGGAGGCACGAATTTCGCCCCGCCCAGAACATGCCGGGGAACGATGGTGAAAGCGGCCACGGCCGTCGCGGAGCGCGCCAGGAACTGGCGACGGGTACAGGCGGCGTTGCGTTGAGGGAGAGAGGTGCTCTTGTTTTTCTTCATACGACGCTTGGTCTTGATCCGGTTACCATGTCATTGCTGCCGATCCGCCGAACCAGCGGCCAGCCGTTGGCGCGATTATGGCGGGACAACGGCACGGCTCAAGAGTTATTCTGGAGCGGCAAATGAACGGCTATTCTCTCCAGAACAGCGTCGTGCTCGCAGCCGGCTGCGCGTGGGCAGCGTGCGTAATCGGGCAGAGCTCCCCTGCGAAGGCGTGGGATTTACTCGCGACTGCGCTCCTCGTGATGGCGTCTGGACAGGAAGCCGCCGAGTCCACCGGCAACCGCCGTGTGGTCGAACAAATGCCTGGCTTGGTCGCGTTCTGGACCTTCGGCGAGGAAGCCGGACAGCCTCGCGTTTCCTCCGGCACGAAGGAGAAATTGCCGTTACAGGAAGCCGGCGGGCCGATTGCGCGGGTCACTGGTGGACCGTTCTCTGGTTACGCGGCGGAGTTGAACGGCAAGCAGCATTTCAAAATCCCCTACGCCGAGACGGGCGGGTTGAACATCAGCGGGCCGGACGCGCAGGTCAGCATGTTCGCGGTTGTGCGCCTCGTGAACCTGAACCAAAGCCGCACCATCGCCGGCATGTGGAGCGAGGGCAAAGGCGCGAACGACGACACTGGCACGCGCCAATATGCTTTGCTGATGAACATGCCCACTTACGGCGGCCCGCGGCAGCTCGTGCCCCACATTTCCAGCGAGGGTGGCGTGACGCGACGCGCCGATGGCAGCGCATTTCCCTGGTGCGCGGATTACGCCGCCACCCGCAGTGAAGTGCCGGAGGAACGCTGGTGTTCGTTGGGCTTTACCTACGACGGAAAATACCTCCGCGCCTATCTCAACGGCGTGATGGAGGAACGCCCACTCGATCCGGTGAAGGACAAGCGCACCGATCGCTACTTCACGAAGGAAGGCCCTGACGGCGGTGACCGCGGGATGAATCCTTACTACCACGGGCGCGGTATTTTTCGCTACGACCCGACTAAGCACGCGGCCTCAAAGCCTGGTGGCGGGTCCGACTTCACGGTGGGCGCGCGTTACGCTGTCGGCTCGATGCTGAAGGAAGCGACCATTGGCCGGTTCGGCGGTCTGGCGGTCTTCAACCGCGCGCTGACTGACGCGGAGATGAAGGCGCTCCATAATTCGGCGAATGTCTCGGCGCTCGAGTGACTAAGTACCGGCACCGCCTGTAAACTTTCTTCAGCATTCACCTCAGCGGCTGCCAACTCACCCACCGGATAGTGAAACGACCGAAGACGGAATTGGCTCGGCCCCTGCCCGCCCAGTCTGCAAGCAAGCGTATCCAGCCGCCAATCTGAATCAGGCGCGAATTGCCTCACGATTCTGATGAACTTTCGCGAATGCCTTCGCGACATCATCCATGTCCGCGCGAGTGCCGAGGAAGATGCTTTGTTCCAACCACACGCATTGTTCTCGGCAAATGAGATCGCTGTTCGGGCAGTGGACTTTGGCGTAATTCAATCGTGCCGACGATTTCGGCAGGTACGGACCAAAAGCCTTGTTCCGGAATAATGGTTGGCGATGGAGCGACCAACCATAACCGGCCGCACAGGGAATTCCCTCGGCTTGGAGCGCCTTGATCACCGGCATGCGCGGCGCGCCAAATTCCTGACCGTCAATCCGCAACATGAATAGATGATAGCTGTGCCGCGTGCAATCTGTGGGGCGAACTTGTGGATGGATCCCAGGTAACTTGCTCAACTGGGCGGCGAGGTATTGGCCATTGCGGTCGCGTGTGTTTGTTTGCTTCTCCAATCGGTCGAGTTGTGCGTTGAGAATTGCGCCTTGAAATTCGCCCAGCCGATAGTTGCCGGAAATCACGTGATGCTCGTACCAGATACCGGTGGGAATGCGTCCGCAGTTGTGGATCGAGCGGCACGCTGCCGCCAACGCGTCATCGTTCGTGGTGATGATGCCGCCCTCTCCCGAGGTCATGTTTTTGCTGGACTGAAACGAGAACGACGCCACGTGCCCGAGCGAGCCGGCGGGTTGGTTGCGATAACTTGCGCCGTGTGCGTGCGCCGCATCTTCGATCACGAGCAGCTTATGCTTCCTTGCGATTGCCATGATGGCACGCATGTCGGCGGGTTGTCCGGCGAAATGAACGGCAATGATCGCACGCGTGCGTGGCGTAATGGCAGCCTCGACGGCTTTGGGATCCAGGTTGAACGTTTCCAAATCAATGTCCGCGAACACCGGAATCATGTTGGCCTCGATCACGGCTGAGGCGGTCGAGAAGAACGTGTATGGCGGGACGATGACTTCTGCATCCGCAGGAATGCCCGCGGCCATCAGGGCGATGCGCAACGAAACCGTACCATTGACCATGGCGATGCCATGCTTGCAGCCGTGCGCGGTGGCGAAGCGTTGTTCAAACTCGGCCACTTCCGATCCGTTCAGCCTTCCCCACTTGCCGCTGTGAAGCACGCGCAGCAGACGTTTCTCCTCCGCCTTGCCGAAAACCGGCCACGCCGGAAAGGGTTTGGTGCGAACGGGGGTTCCTCCAAGAAGGGCGAGTTTCTGTGACATGATCTGGTTTCTGAATTGTCGTCGGTCGCTGATGAAATCGCGGTAGCCTTACAAAGCGGGCGACTCAAGCGCAAGTTCGCAAAAGCAAATGGCGTGGACCAGACGAGACCATCTGAGCCAAAACAGTCGGGAAGTTGCTTGACGCCTGCTCCAACATACGAGAAAGAGTCACGCGCAATTCCAATCGGTTCACAACAACAAAACAACAATCATCACGAACATGTTCGCCTTAGGTCGCACTCCAGCCATTGCGGCTGCGATGGCAGTGTCGTTGACCGTCGCTTATCCGGCAACGTTCGATCCGGCCGCGGACTTTTCCTTCGCGGCAAATCCGAACGGGCCGTGGTCCTACGGCTACTCCCAAACGCTCGGTGGTTCGCTCATTCTCCACACCACGAGCGGTGGTGGCAGCGGCTTGGATTTCTGGAATACGGAAATCTCTATTGGCTTGCCGTGGGTGGTTCGCAATTCGAGCGCTTCCCCGGTAAACTGGTCCGGTACCACAGTGTTTGCTCCCGGCGCGCTTTCGCTTCACCCCGGACCCCAAGGTGAGGTTGAAGTCCTGCGGTTCACGGTCCCTTCGGATGGCCAATACCAGATAAGCGGCGAGTTCTTTGGTCAGGATTATGTCGGACCGACCACGACCGATGTCCACATCTTGCTAAACGGCGCATCCATTTTCGATGATGTGGTTTCGGATTATGCAATCAGTCACCCATTCAGCACCACGCTGATGCTTGGGAGCGGGAGTCATCTGGATTTCGCCGTGGGTTTTGGAAGCAATCAGACATACCTTTACGATTCCACGGGTTTGTCGGCTGCTATCACACTTGTTCCAGAACCGACTATGCTGACTTTTGCAGGTGTTGCTGCTGGCCTGCTTTGTGTAATTCGTCGCGCGAGATTCAGACCTTGGTGAAGATCGCACCCGAGCGAACTAAGCGCCAATGCTGCATATCGAGTTGGGGAACTCGTAGAATGTTCAGTCGCGAAGTGCGCTGGCCTCGTCCACGTAACGATGTCCTTCGACCAGCGAAGTCGTCGCGCTAACGGTGTATTTTCCGTCCGGCGATTTTGCAGTCCATTTCTGTTGGCGAACGCTGACTCTCTGCGGGGCAGGTCCGTCCCTCAGGACTTCACGCAGCACGCGCCCGTCCATTTCTTTTGGCACGGGAATGCCGGTCAGGAACGCGATCGTCGGAGCGAGATCGGCATTCGAGGTCGGCACATCGCTACGGACGCCTGCCTTGATATCTGGTCCGAACGCGGCGAAGACTGGATTGATTTCCCAGGGAGAGATTCCGCCATGACCGGCCGTGCCGGGAGCTTGAACCATTCCGGGATAGCCCGCGGCATTCCGTTCCGAGGTCCAATTTGGATAAGCAACGATCTGGGCGCCGCGCGGGTGATTTCCGCCAATGAGGTCAAGTGACAGCGTGCCCGGAAATTTTCCCTTCTCGCTACCGCGCGATTTTGCAGGGGTGAAAATGGGGCCGGTGGACGGGTCCGCCTGCAAATCGCGAACCATGGCGGCGAGGTGTTCTTCCTGTTCCTTGGGCACGTAAATGGCGCCGCCGATCACGACCGGTTTCGCGTGTTCCATCCAGCCTTCGGCTTGGAGGGTCGCGGCAACATCAAATTTGCCGCCGTAAGTCGCGAAACCGTGATCCGCCACGATGAATACATTTACCTTCATTCCGCGGGCGCGATGAAAATCGAAAATGCGCCCGAGCTGCTCATCGGCGATGCGGATGCCCTCGACGGTTTGGGGTGCACCGATTCCCTTGGCATGCGCAGTGTGATCTGGATCGGTGAACCACAGAAACGTCACGCGCGGGTTATGTTCCGGCACGCCAATCTTCAAGTAGGCATCCGTCATCCACTGCATTTTGGCGCGGGCCGGTTCGGCATCGGGTGGGTTAGGGCCAACGATCTCGTACATGCGCGCCGTTCCACTCTCCGGCACACAGAATTCCGGGTGGAGAATTCCCGCCCCGATGCCGGTCGGATTCAAGAGCGTCGCCGAACCCGATGAACCCGAGCTGCACACCAGTAGCTTCTGGCCATGTTGCTCCAGCATTTCCGCCAAGGTCGGCGCCGTGAGCAAGCGGCCTCCCAATACCCTTGCGGCATCCAGCAGGTTCTTGCGGCTGCCGGTGGAGATGCCGCCGGTCGAATTGAGTTCCGGCACGTAAATGGTGTTGGCCATCAGACCATGACGCGCCGGATAACAACCCGTCGCCATCGTGGCGGCGTTGACCCGCGTCACGCTGGGCAGGGCCGCATGATGCGCCGTGCCAATGACGCCGCCTTGTGCTTCCCAGTAGCAGCGCGGCATCAATTCCGAGTTGAGATAATCAGGGCGAAAACCATCGAGCACGACGACGAGGATGCGCGTGTCCTCGTCCATGGCATGCCCCGCTGTTGCGGCAAGATAGAATCGCACGATGAACAGAAGTGCGAGCCAGGCTTTTGAAAGTCTCATAGCTTCTTCCCCATATAAATGCAGCCGTCCTTGCCTTGGCCCACGCGCAGCAGCTCTTTGAAGCCTAGCTTCTGATAAAAGCCCAAGGCCGGCGTGTTTACCATGCTCACGCCCAAATGCGCCCCGGGAGAGCCGCGCTTGCGGAGTTTGTCCATGACCATCTCCATCATGCGCCGGCCGAATCCGCGGCCCTGCGCCCGCTCCAGCAAATCAATGTGCAGGTGCGACGGATACTCCGCGTACGGCTCGGGCATGGTGTAATCCGGGTTGTGATACCAGGAATGAACCATCTGCGCTCGCGTCCACTGGCTCGGGTCGCCCTGTGGCATCGGAAACTGGGCGCACAGCTTTGGCCGCCACTCTTTTTCGTATTGGTCATAGAATGCCCGGGAATCGAACGCCCCGAAGGCATAACCGCAAACGCCTTCGGCATCTTCCAGGATCAAACTCAAATCCGGTTCATAAGCGAGATACGGCCCGACAAAGATGCGGCCCAAAGCATCCGGGTCATCGCGATAAAACGACTCTCCATCCTTCCCAAAGTCGCCGGTTTTCAGGCAGACGTAGTAGGCGCCTGCTTGGTCGCCGGGTTTTGCCTGTCGAATGGTGAAGTCGTTCATTGGCGTGGTTTGCTTTTAGCTTCGACAGTAGCCGGTAGAAGCGTTCCGTCCGGTTGTTGCAGGAGAAGTTTTTGCAGCCGCGCCACGAATCCGCCGCGATACGTGCCCGACAAATGGAAATCCGACGTAAACGGCGCATCCGCGTTGCCGGGCTTGGATTTGAACTCGACGAAGCGATCCAACAGGTCCAGTTCCTCGCGCAAATCCCATACGCGCCGGCTCAAGGCGTAAAACAGCGGGCGATCTTTCAGCTCGGTCATCCGCGCG